>Ga0208135_100083_pt1 | contig 87955 bp, 92 predicted proteins | sample AntDeeMetag02WF5_FD_184757 | JGI IMG/M metagenome (GOLD analysis project Ga0208135, IMG submission 184757) | Saline lake microbial communities from Deep Lake, Antarctica - Antarctic Deep Lake Metagenome 02WF5 (SPAdes) (version 2) | ecosystem: Environmental > Aquatic > Non-marine Saline and...
GACATCGCCGTCATCCACGTACGGGTTCTCACAAAGTGACCTAATTCTGATGGTTGCAGAATCAACGAACTGTACTCCTCCCACATCATCCAGATCTCAAAACCATCAGTACAGGAGTTCTAACGCCCTCTGCCTGAATATCAAAATTTCAATACTGCCGCCGTCTTGCGTTCAACAGAGCAACTCATAACCAGTTATGAAGTCAGAAAATGAGTCGAACCATCCGAACGTTCGAGGCGACGATTACGAACCAGCGACAGGTTCGTGACGACCTCGACCAACTCGGATGGGCTGCCTCAAAACTCTGGAACGTCGGTCGCTACTACGCACAAGAAGTGGGACGAAACGGGCGAGATCCCCGATGACGGGGAACTCAAAGCCGAACTTAAAGGCCATGAACGCTATACGGACTTACATTCTCAATCCAGTCAGCGCGTTCTCGAAGAACTCGCTGAAGCGTTCAACGGCTGGTTCGGCAAGCGTCGGAACGGCGACGACCGTGCCCGACCGCCCGGCTACCGCAAACACGGAGACTCCCACCCGCGTTCAACCGTGTCGTTCAAAGCGGCTGGCTTCAAACACGACACACAGTTCACCCGTGTTCGCCTCTCGAAAGGCCGCAACCTCAAAGAACACCGTTCGGACTTCATCCTGTGCGAGTACCAAACTCGCCAGGATATTGACCTGACCGAGTGGGACATTCAACAGGTTCGCGCCGTCTACAAACGCGACGAGTGGCGACTACAATTCGTCTGTCGCACCACCATCGACCCGGAACCGCCGGGTGACGAGGTGGCTGGTGTTGACCTCGGGATTTGCAACTTCGCCGCCGTCTCGTTCGGTGGGGAATCCCTGTTGTATCCGGGTGGCGCACTCAAAGAGGACGAATACTACTTCACGAAGAAGAAAGCCAAGTGCGACGACTCTTCGTCCCGAGAGGCCACTCGTCTTGATCGGACGCGAACGGGTCGTCGGACGCACTTCTTGCACGCACTCTCGAAAGCAATCGTGGAGGAGTGTGTCGAACGAAGTGTCGGTAGACTTGTCGTGGGCGACCTCGGTGGTATTCGGGAGGACGACGAGAACGGCGAACCTCGGAATTGGGGCGACCACGGCAATCTCGACTTGCACGGGACGGGTGGGCGTTCGACCGCTTCACAACGCTTCTCGACTACAAGGCTGAAGCCGAGGGTATCGACGTGGAGTTGGTTTCGGAACGAAATACGTCGAAATCGTGTTCGGCGTGTGGTCACACGGATGACAATCAGCGCCTTGAACGCGGACTATACGTGTGCGATGAGTGCGATACGGTTGCAAACGCGGATGTGAACGGCGCGGAGAATATTCGACAAAAGGTACTCCCGAGTCTCGCCACGGATGGCGGCGATAGGGATAACGGCTGGTTGGCACAGCCAGCGGTTCACCTGTTCGACCGTAGTGAGGGCTGTTTCGCCCCACGAGAACAGGTTGCTAACCGCGAACCGTAATATCCCAACGCGGTCGGGAATCCTCGTCCTCGAAAACGCTCTGCGTTTTCGGGTGCAACGAGACGCGTTGCGTCTCGTCATGCCCCTTCAGGGCGGGGAGGATGTCAACCGAATTTGCCGGTGATGTAGTCCTCGACGCGGTCGTGTTCGGGATTCTCGAAGATCTTGTCGGTGTCGTCGAACTCGACGAGTTCGCCGCCGGTCAGGAAGACCGCCGTCTTATCCGAGATGCGAGCCGCCTGCTGCATGTTGTGCGTGACGATGATGACCGTATACTCTTCGGCGAGATCCTCGATCAGGTCCTCGATCTTCGAGGTCGCGACCGGGTCCAGCGCCGAGGCCGGCTCGTCCATCAGTATCACGTCCGGATCAGGGGCGATCGCTCGAGCGATACACAGCCGCTGTTGCTGGCCACCCGAGAGTTCCAGCCCGCTCGAGTCGAGTTGGTCCTCGACCTCCTCGAGTAACGCCGCTCGCTCGAGGGCGGTCCGGACCTTTTCGTCGACGTTGTCGTCTTTCCCCTGGACTTTCAGTCCGTAGGCGACGTTATCGCGGATGCTCTTCGGGAAGGGGTTCGGCGTCTGGAAGACCATGCCGATCTTCCGACGCAGCGCGACCGGATCGACATCGTCGTCGTAGACGTTCTTTCCGTCGAACAGGAGGTCGCCGTCGACGCGAGCGCTGTCGACGAGGTCGTTCATTCGGTTAATACACCGGAGGAACGTCGATTTCCCACAGCCGGACGGGCCGATAATGGCCGTGACTTGCTTTTCGGGGATCTCGATGTCGACGTCGTTGAGCGCCCGTTCCTCGCCGTAGTAGACGCTCAGATCTCGCGCCTCGAGGATCGTTCGATCCGTCGTCGGTTCCCCCTCGGTGTCGCCACGGTCGGCGAGGCTGTCGGTTCCCGGCGTCGGCGCTGGTTGATCGGTGGTCGATTCCGTTTCCGAGGAAGTCATCTGTTCGTTAGTCATTGTCAGGTTCGCTGTTGATAGCGGTTCCGGATGATGATCGCGATCGAGTTGATCGTGAGCAAGACGACGAGCAGCGTGACGACGCCAGCGGCGACGACGCCGTACTGGAACTCCGTCTGCGGGTAGGACGCCCAGTTGTAGATCTGCAAGGGCATGGCGCTGACCTTGCTGAAGAGGCTATTGGGGATCCCGAAGACGGTCGTCGGCGCGGCGATCATGATCAGCGGCGCCGTCTCGCCGATGGCACGCCCGAGCGCGAGAATGGTTCCGGTCATGATGCCGGGCATCGCTCGTGGCAGGACGACGTTCCGAATCGTCTGCCACTTCGTCGCGCCCATCCCGTACGAGGCCTGCCGTTGGGAATCCGGAACCGCCCGGATCGCCTCCTGGGCCGCGATAATGATGATCGGGAGGATCAGCAGGCCGACGGTGAACGCCGCGGCCAGCACCGTCCCGTACCCGAATCCGAGGAGGCCGACGAATAGTCCCAGTCCCAGCAGGCCGTAGACGACCGAGGGAACGCCCGCGAGGTTCGCGATGTTGAGCTGGATGAATCGCGTGAGGTAGCCGTCATTGGCGTACTCCTCGAGGTAGACTGCGGCTCCGACACCGACCGGGAACGTGATCAGCGCGATCAACAGCATGATCGCGATCGAGCCGATCAGGGCGGGGAAGAACCCGGCCTCGTACGGATTCGGATGCGGCGGGCTCGTGAGGAATCCCCAGTCGAGCCAGCCGATGGCGTCGACGGCAACGTTCGCCAGCAGCGCCGCGAGCGAGACGATGCCGACGAGTGTCGCCGCCAGCGCGAGCAGGCGGAACGCGACGTCTTTCGTCCGGCTGACCTGCCCGAAGCCGGAGTCGGCGGGCGCGTCTCGCGTGTCGGCCGCCATTAGCGATACACCTCCCGATAGCGCGAGGCGACGAGTTCACTGATGAGATTCATAACGAAGGTGATGACGAACAGCGTCAGCCCGACCGCGAAGAGGCTCTTGTACGCGACGCCCTGCCCGACGATGTCGCCGGTTCCGATCTGAACCATCGCGGCGGTCATCGTCTGGATCGAGTTGAGGAACAGTCCCGCGGGATCGGTCACGTCGACCAGTCGCGGGGTCTGGCCCGCCGCGATGGCGACGATCATCGTCTCGCCGATCGCTCGCGAGAGCGCGAGGATGAACGACGAGAAGATCCCCGACAGCGCGGCCGGCACGACCACCGAGGTCGAGACGGTGAACTTCGTCGCGCCGAGGCCGTAACTGGCCTGCCGAAGTGAATCGGGGACCGCGCTCATGGCGTCCTCGCTGATCGAGGAGACCATCGGGATGATCATGATCCCGACCATGATCGACGCCGACAGCGTGTTGAACGTCGAGAGCGGCAAGAAGGTATCGAGCGCCGGTGTGACGTAGACGAGCGCGAAGTAGCCGTAGACGACCGTCGGGACGCCCGCCAGCACCTCGAGCGCGGGCTTGAGGTAGGCTCGTCGGCGCTCGGAAGCGTATTCGCTGAGATAGATCGCGGTCAGCAGACCGATAGGAAGGGCGACGGCCGCCGCGCCGACGGTGACTGCCAGCGTTCCCGAGATCAGCGGCAGGACGCCGAACGAAGTCGGCTCGTTCGTCGGGCTCCACCGCGTTCCCGTGAGGAACTCGATTGGCGAAACCTGTGCAAAGAAATCGACCGCATCGACGAGCAGCGTCAGGATGATCGCGATGGTCGTCAGGATCGACAGGAGCGCACAGAGCATGAAGAGGTACCGAAACATCCTCCCTCGCGCCGTGCGGATCCCGTCGTGGGAAAAGTCCGGCTGGCTCATTCGGTCACCTCAGCGATCTCGGCCTCGAGTTTCTCGAGGTTCTCGTCGCGCTTCGCTTCGGTGATGGGGACGTAGCCGACATCGGAGACCAGATCCGTCGCGGCACGTTCCATGTAGAAGCGCGCGAAGTCACGCACCGCGGGTTCGGCGAGCGATTCCTTCGCGACGTAGATGAACAGCGGTCGCGAAAGGGGCGTGTACTCTTCGTTCATGGCCGTCTCGATCGACGGCTCGACGCAGCCGTCCCCGTCGTCGATCGAGATCGCCTTGATCGAGTCCGGGTTCTCGCTGTAGTAGGAAAAGCCGAAGTAGCCGAGCGCGGCCTCCGAGCCCTGAACTCCCTGTACGATCGTTCGGTCGCGCTCGGTCGCGTAGTAGTCGCTTCGGTGGTTCAGCTCCTCGCCGAGAATCGCCTCGTTGAAGTAATCGAACGTGCCCGACGTCGTCGCAGCGCCGTAGAGTTCGAACTCCTCGTCTGGCCACTCCTCGTCGATATCGCTCCAGCGCTGGGCGCCGTCGGCCTGCCAGATCTCTTGTAGCTGTTCGACGGTGAGACAGTCGACCCAGTCGGCTCCGGGGTTGGCGACGACCGTCAACGCGTCTGTCGCGATCGGAAACTCGAGCGGCGTGACGCCGCTCCCGTCACACTGTTCAACTTCGGCGTCGGCGATCGCCCGACTCGCGTTGTTAATATCGGTCCGTCCTGCACAGAAGAAGTTCCCGAACCCGCCGCCCGTCCCGGTCTTGCTGAGCGAGAGGTTGACGGTCGGGTTTTCTTCGGAGAAGGCGGACGCGATCGCCTCGGTCACGGGAAACACCGTACTGCTTCCCGCGATGTTTACGTTGTTGCCCTCCGCGGCGAAGACGCCGGTGCAGCCGGCCAATCCACCGGAGAGAGCAACGCTTGCCGCGGCGAGAAAATCACGTCGACCGGATCCGGCCGACAAAGACGCCGTGGTATCTCTCGACATCACCGAATCGAAGCCACAGAGCAGGTAAGTATACTACTATGTGATCTATATAGCTCTATGTACTCGATTCGCCGGGTCGCGGGACGAGGAGTAGTAGCGCTCACTGTGCGCTGGACGTATATGTGCGACACTAGTTGGCACCCACCACGTTCAACCGGACGAGTAGTGCATGGGGAAAGAGAACGATAGTCCAGACATATATAGACGAAACGAGAATCGGATGCGATCCAACGGTCGTCTCAGCCGAGCAGGTCCTCGTTGCTCTCGAGCGCGTACAGCGTCCGGGCGGCCACGTTCACCGCGTGATCGCCGACCCGCTCGAGGTCGCGAACGATCACGAACGTCCGCGAGACGTCGGCGAGCACGTCCGCGACTGGCGGGCCGCTGGCGTCGTCCCTGACTCGCCACTCCTCGTTCGTCTCGCCCTCGACGCGGAGATCGATGAGGGTCCGCACGACGCGCTCGGCGACGCTGGCACAGCGGGCGTCCAGTTCGTCGTCGCGCTTTGCGACCGCAACACAGCCGTCCGCGTCGTCCGTGACGAACGCCTCGATCGCCCGCTCGAGTTGCTCGAGCGCGAGCGCGGCGAGCCGTTCGAAGTCGACGTCCGGAAGCGTCGGGGCGGATCCGGTCGACTCCAGCGTGTACTCGGCCATGTTGGTCGCGAGATCGCCGACCCGCTCGAGATCGGTGACGATCTTGAACGCGGCGACGACGAATCGGAGGTCGCCGGCGACCGGTTGCTCGAGCGCCAGTAGCTCGAGACAGTCGCCTTCGATCTCGCGGGAGCGACGGTTGACGGTCCGGTCTCCCGCGATACCGTTGCGCGCGAGTTCTCGATCGCCGGTAAACAGTGCATTGAGCCCGTCTGCGAGCTGCTCGCGGACGAGGTCGCCCAGCGCGACGACCGCCTCGCGGAGGCGCTCGAGGCGTTTCTGGTAGTCCTCGCGGGCCATCACCCGAACTTGCCGGTGATGTAATCTTCGACGCGCTGGCTCCGCGGGTCCTCGAACACCTGATCGGTATCGCCGTACTCCACGAGTTCCCCACCGGTGAGGAAGACGGCGGTCTGGTCGGAGATGCGGGCGGCCTGTTGCATGTTGTGCGTGACGATAACGACCGTGTACTCCTCGGCGAGGTCCTCGATGAGATCCTCGATCTTGGCGGTGGCGATCGGGTCGAGCGCCGAGGCCGGCTCGTCCATCAGAATGATTTCGGGATCAACGGCGAGACATCTGGCGATGCACAGCCGCTGTTGCTGGCCGCCGGAGAGTCCCAGCGCGTTGTCGTCAAGGCGGTCTTCGACCTCGTCCCAGAGGGCGGCGTCGCGAAGGCACCGCTCGACCAACTCGTCTTCTCTGTCCTTGTCGTCGCGTCCGAGTAACCGGGGGACCAACCCGCGATCGATGTCGCCGTGTTTTCGCGGGCCGTAGGCGACGTTCTCTCGAATCGACTTTGGGAACGGGTTCGGGTGCTGGAACACCATGCCGATGCGCTTCCGCAGTTCGACGAGGTTGGCCCCATCGGCGTAAATGTTCTGCTCGCTGAGGGTGACATCGCCCTCGATACGAGCGGCTTTGATCCGATCGTTCATTCGGTTGAGACACCGAAGGAACGTGGATTTCCCACAGCCCGAGGGGCCGATGAGCGCCGTAACGCTCTTTTCGGGAATGTCGATCGAGATATCTTTGAGTGCGTGATCGTCCCCGTACCAGACGTTCAGGTCCTCGACCGACAGGACCGGGTCACCGGGGAACGAATGCTCGCGCCATTCCGCTTTCGTACGCTCGTTGCTTTCACCGGTCGTCGTTTCGTCGCTCGACGGAGTTCGGTCGGAATCGGTTCGATTCGCTGCCGTGGTGGTGACGCTTGATTCTGTCATTGGTGTAGTTTCCTCCTGAAGTACCGTCGGCTCGCGATTCCCATCGCGAAGAACGCGAGGACGACGCCGAGCAAGACGAGCGCCGTCCCCCAGCCGAAGGACTCTTCGGCGCCGACGCCGGCGGTGATGACCGCGTACAGCTGATAGGGGAGCGCGCTCGCTCGCTCGAGCAGTGCGGGGTTAGAGACGTGGACGAACGGCGGCTGGAGGCTGACCCGAACCATGAAACTGGAGAGGATACCGGGTGACCTGGTCGGGAAGTTCGGCCCGTTCAGGACGAGCAACAGGGGTGCGGTTTCGCCGGCGATTCGACCGACACCGAGGATAACCCCGGTGATGACCCCCGGCATCGATGCGGGGACGACGACGCTTCTGATCGTTTCCCACTTCGAAACGCCGAGTGCGGCGCTCGCGTCACGGTACTCGTCGGGGACGCTCTTCATGGCTTCTCGACTCGTGATGAGCACGAGCGGGAGCAGCATGAATCCGAGCACCAACTGGCTGGCGAAAACGGAGGGGGTACCGCCGAACCGCGGAACGAGGAACGCGAGGCCGAACAGACCGAAGACGATGCTGGGTGTGCTCCAGAGTCCGTTCGTGGCGATGTCGACCGCACGGGTGAAGAGGCTATCCTCTGCGTACTCGGTCAGGAAGACGGCAGCACCGACTGCCAGCGGGACGGCGAAGACGACGGCTCCGAGGACGATCCAGATCGTCCCCACCATCGCCGGCATTACGCCTTTCTGGATGCTGAGACCCTGCGATGGGTTCATCACGAAGGGCCAGTCGACGGCCCCGCTGGCGGCGATACCGACAGTGCCGCCGACCGAGTCGCCCGTGGCGATGGCGTGGAGACAGCAGACGACGAACGTCACCGCTGCGATGCTCGCGGTCCACGTCAGCGGCGGGATCCACGACGGGAGAGCACGTCCAGTAAATCGCGCTCCCCAAGTCGCGACGAGAGTTATCACCGAAACGCCGCCCACGACGATCGCGACTATCGGGACGATCCCGATTCCGCCGAGCCCGAGGGTCGTTCCGACGAGGAACTCAACCAGGACGATGGCACCCGTGACACCCAGCACGATGTGAAGAGCTCGGATGACGGGGTGACCTGCCTTCATATCCGGAGGCCACGAGCCACCCGACCGGCGAAGCACGTCCAGAAAGACGAGGCCGGCGACGAGTCCCGGCAGCGCACCGACGACGGCCGTCGGTTCGATCGTGACCGCGTATCCCGAAATGGTGTACTTCGTTGCGATCGCAGACGCGAGAACGACGCCGACGAGTCCGATGATGCTCGCCGCGGCGAGAGAGACGAACGAGACGAGGGTCTCGGTGCCGTCCGCGGTCGCCGGATTGACGTGTCCGTACCGGACCGATAAGACGAGTACCGCCGCAAGGAGGAACAGCACCGTCCCGGCACTGATCGCGAGGTTCTCGAGTACGACCAGTATCCCCCGCTCGAAAACGAACGCGAGGAGGAACAGGAGCACCGAGATCGTGAGCAGCACGACCAGTGAGATCAGCAGGAAAGCGCCGTTCTGTCTGCCGCGCGTTCCGAACCCCGCGTAGGCGGTCGCGCTCGACTGACCAGTGAGGATGCTCCCGACCAACGTCAACAGGGGGATCGCGAGCTGGCCGGGAACGATGGCATCGAACGCCGCTGGTTGCCACGTCCACGTCGGAGATATCACGCCGGTCAGAACGAGGACGCCGACGAAACTGACGAAGGTCGCGGCGGGGACCGTCGCGCCGAGGTCCTCGCGGGCGGTGATCGTGAGGTAAGCGACGAGCAGCCCCACGAACGCGGCGACGAGCCATCCGAGTGCGCCGAGTCCCAGCGTGTTGCCGGCGACGAAGGCAGCGGTGATCGTCCAGAGGATCGCCTGGCTGCCGACCGTGCTGAGACCGGGTGAACGGTCGGGAGTCGTTCGAACGCCGCTCCACCGCGAAAACGCACCGAGCGCTCCGGTCGCCACTCCCAGGACGAGCAGCGCACCGCCGAAGTAGATCGCCGTCGACACGCCGCTTACCGTCCCGTCGACCGCGACCCACTCGAACAGCGCACCGATGCTGAGCGCGAAGATCACGAACGAGCCGATAACGACACCGATCGCCATCCGTTCGTAGACCGTTCCGCCGGTCTCGACGAGTCGGACCTCGTACGCGTCGCTCATTGGCCGCCCTCCAGTTTGCGATGCATTCGTTGCTCGATGAGTGCAGAGGCGATACCAAGCCCAGTTACGATGACCATCAGGACGACGCCTGCTGCGAACAGTGCATTCCAGAACAGCTGTCCGGGCGTCACGTGCCCGTAGCTGGAGGCGATAAACGTCGTCAACGTTTCCGTGCTATCGAAGACGTTGTACAGTTCGGGCTGGGGCAACCGACGGCTGTGCGAGATCATGACCGTCGCAGCCATGGTCTCGCCGATCGCCCGCCCGATCCCTAGCAGGACGGCCGCAGACACTCCCGAAAAGGCGGTCGGGATCGAGACGCTCTTCATCGTCTGCCATTCCGTCGCACCCATCGCTATCGAGCCGTCTTTCATCGGCTCCGGGACTGCCGACAACGCATCTTCGGCGACGGAGATGACCGTCGGAAGCGCCATGAAGCCGATCACGAGACCGATGGCGAACAGCGCACCGGGATTGATCGAGAGCAAATTGCCGACGTACGGGTTGATGATCGTAAACCCGATGAATCCGTAGACGATCGACGGAATACCAGCCAACAGCTCGATAGCCGGCTTGACGATTTCTCGCAGCCACTCCGGTGCGATATCGCTGATAAACAGCGCGCCCGCGACGCCGAACGGGGCCGCGACCAGAATCGCGGTGGCCGTCGTGAGAAGCGTCCCCCAGAGCATCGGGACGAGCGAGAACTGCCCCTGCGAGGTACTCCACTCGTTCGATCCGAACGGCCATATGAGGTCGAGGCCGGCGTGGCGAAACGCCGGGAGCGCCTCGAGGACCAGAAACGCCGCGATGAGCCCGAGCGTAGAGAGCGTTGCAGCCGTCATCAGGAAGGTCACGACCTTCGCCGTCAGCGCCTGTCGGGTGATCCAGCCGGCGCCGACGGCCAGCAGGAAGCCGTACAGGAACGTGACCGTCCACGCCGACTGGACGATGAAACCGACGAACGCCCCGATGATCAGCAGTATCTGTGCCGTCGCAAGGAGCAGACTCGGCCGGTCCAGTTCCATCGCCGTTCGAACTAGCGACTGCGTTCGGCGCGACGTCTTCGACGCCGCTTGCGACATCGTCGTGCGTATATTTAACATATCAAACATGGTGCCGTGTGGTTCTCGACTGGGAGACAGTCAGGCCGGACGAGAGCCGGGTGACGCGAGTCGGAAGCGTGGCTCAGGCCTGGTCCGCCAGCTTTCCTCGTTCCTCCTCGCGGCGCTCCGGCGGGAGTTTGAAGTAGTTGTTCGGTTCGACGAAGTTCTGCTGCCCGAACTCCGAGAGGATCATGTTGAGGAAGGCGCTCTCGCGATCGTCGGTATCCTCGTAGGTGTAGCAGTGAAGGTCGCGGCTGAGCGGATACTCCTTCGCACCGAGGTTCGTGCCGTACTCGTAGAGGGTGCCATCCAGCTCGAGGCCGATCGGCGGGGTCGCGCCGTCCGGTTCAACGAACGCGAGCGCGATGTAGGCGATCGCGTTGTCATTTTGCTCGACGAGGGTCGCGACCTGCTGGTTCTGCCCTTTCCGGGTGTCGGGTTCGATCGGCTCCTCGGGGTCACCGTAGAGGTTGGCACGGAACGCGGTGTCAGTCCCGGAGTCCTCCGCGCGGCCGATGGCGTAAATCTCCTTGTCCGGGCCGCCGACCTCGCTCCAGTTCGTTATCTCCTGTTTGTAGATTGCGCGGAGTTCGTCGCCGGTGATCTGCGTGACGCCTGCTTCGTAGATTTCTCGGCTCACGACGATCGGCTGGCCGTCGACGGCGACGACGTGGTCAACGATGTTGTCCAGTTCCTCCCTGTCGGATCCGAGGATGGATTCGGCCGTCGAACTCGCATCACCGATATCGACGCGTTCGTTGATGACGCCCTCGACACCCGTCCCGGAGTGGCTCAACGCGACCTGTGTCGAAAACGGCGGAACGCTACGCTCACCGGTCGGTTCGAAGCCGTAGAGGCCCGCCCAGTAGTCAGCGAGGTTTTCGTCCGTATCGATGTCGTACTGTCCCGGACCCCAGTACTCCTCGTCGTCGGCCGGCGGGTTCCCGTTCCATAGCGAATCGGCGTCGTTGGTGATCGGGTAAACGGTCGACGATCCGTCGGCCGTTAGCGGTTTGATGCTATCGTCTTCGCCTGCACTTCCGAGGCACCCAGCGGCCGCCATCGTTCCGATAGCGCCGGTCGCCACAATGAACTTCCGTCGCGATACCCCGTCAGCAGAGCGTCCGAACTGGTTGTCTGCCATCACGTGTGAGATTCGAGAGGGTATAAAAATAGGATGCTATGAGCCATATATATGGATCAGTGCCCACATAGTTCTATATAGTCCTAATGGAGTGAAATATCTCTCGAGCGGCCGGTCTCCCGAGTCGGCTCCTCGACGACTGCATGTCTCGTTCGATCCGCCGCGAACGCCCCGACGAATCGCTACACTGACTTGCGGCCGGCGGTAACGGTCGAGGTATGGTTTCGCTGCAGGGGATTGCAGTCGCGGTGGTCGGGTTCGCTGTCGCCCTCGGGTGTGCCGGCGTCGTCTACCGAGACGCAACTCGGCTCGAGATCTCGAGGCCCGCGCTCTGGGCGGGGATCGTGTTCGCCACCTGTGGCGGCGCGCTGGCCCTCTATCTCGCTCCGCCGGACGTGCCGATCCCCGGTCTGCTCGTGATTGTCGTCGGGGGCCCGGCGCTCTACCTGTTCGAACGCGACGACACCAAACACGGTGACGAGCCGCCCGATCCCCACTCGCTGCCGGAGGGGCCAGGCGGTGAGTCCTCGAGCGAGCGACAGCGCGACGAGTAGGCGGTCGTCGGGACGAATCGCTCGGAACACCACACGTCTTTTGACTGCGCCCGTCCAACGGCCGACAACATGAGCGACTCCGCGAACCCCGGGGCCGACGGCGCGAGCGCCGACGCCGACAGCGGCGACGGCGACGACGGCGGGCCGGCACAGGTCTCGAGCCCGGACTACCACAGCGAGAATCACACGGCTGCCCAGACCTGCGGCTGGACGGCGAACGCCCTGCGCGGCGAGGGGAAGTGTTACAAGAACATCTTCTACGGCATCGAGTCACACCGCTGTATCCAGATGACGCCGGTCGTCCGGTGTAACGAGCGCTGCGTCTTCTGCTGGCGCGACCACAAGGGCCACTCCTACGAGATGGACGACGTCCAGTGGGACGACCCCGAGGCAGTCGTCGACGCCTCGATCACACTCCAGAAAAAACTGCTCTCGGGTTTTGGCGGCAACGAGGAGGTCCCTCGAGAGGTGTTCGACCAGGCGATGGAGCCCCGTCACGTCGCGATTTCGCTGGACGGCGAACCGACGCTCTACCCCTACCTGCCCGAACTCATCGAGGCCTTCCACGACCGCGACATCACCACCTTCCTCGTCTCGAACGGCACCCGCCCCGAGATGCTCCGTGACTGCGATCCCACGCAACTGTACGTCAGCGTCGACGCCCCCGAACGCCACACCTTCGATCAGGTCGTCGGCGCGATGGAAGAGGACGCCTGGGAGAAACTCCTCGAGACGATGGACGTCCTCGCGGACAAAGACGAGACCCGGACGGTGCTCCGGACGACGCTCGTCAAGGGCGAGAACATGCGCAATCCGGACTGGTACGCCGGCTTCTACCAGCAGGCAGACCCCGACTTCATCGAACTGAAGGCGTACATGCACGTCGGCCACTCGAGAGGGCGACTCGATCGCTCCGCGATGCCCGAGCACGAGGAGGTCATCGAGTTCGCCGAGGACGTACGGGAGTACATGCCAGGATTCGACGAGGTCATGGGAGTGCCGGCCTCCCGCGTCGCGCTCCTCTCGCAGACCTCGGACACGTGGGTCCCGAAGCTCCAGAAGGACAGCGAGTTCTGGGAGCGGGATCCGGTCACCGGCGACTGAGGCAGGTTGCTGGCACTGTGTCCCGCGGTGCAACCCGCACGGCGAGTCGCCGGTGGGCCGGAACTGACGAGACGGAGTCGGTATGAGGCGATCTGCGGGCCCGATTTCCCCCTTCCGATTCGGTTCAGGACCGGAGGCGGCCGTTCCGCCGTCCGTGCCGCCATCGGCGAGAACGTTTAATAGTCGACTTTCACAACGTCAGCAGGTGACGCTTCGATCGTTTATCGACGAGGTTGGCCCCCCGAACCAGACGATCGCGGTTATCAGCGACGACGCGACGGGCCCCCTCGAGTCGATGCTCGACGAGACGTTCGCGGACCAGCCGATCGCCGTCGAGAGCGGACTCGAAACCGATGACGTCGCCGACCCGCCGCCGGCAGTGGCCGAGACGCTCGAGGCAGATGGCGACACGGCCGTCCTGCTCGAGGACGGACGACCGATCGCGGCCTCCTCGATGCTCGAACTGTACGACTCGCTGCTCGCGATCAACTCCGATCTATTCGTTACTGGCACGCGTGGCATCGGCGAAATCGAGTTCCCCGACGTTCTGGCGGGCCTCAAGAACACGCAACTTCGGCTTCGCGGCTATCCGCTCGCACACAAGGAGAAACTGCTGTTGATCATCGTCTCGCGATACATCGAACAGCGGGCCTGGAAGGCGGGCAGTGGGACGCTTCGGAGTGCGTTTCAACGACTCTCGCGCATCGACGACGAGATCGGGACCACCGAGGTCTACACCGAACTGGCGGCGACGGACGTCGAGACGCACGTCTACGGCGTCGATGCCGGTACGACGGTCGACCTGGATCTGACCGTCCACACCGGAACGGATACGGAGTACCGGGACGCCTGGTTCGTCGTCTACGAACCGGGCAGTTCCGCGGCTCACGCGGACGGTGAGGCGAGCCGGCCATTGGCATTGCTCTGTCTCGAAACCGAGCCACGCATCTGGGACGGGTTCTGGACTGGCGACCCGACACAGGTCGCAGCGATCAGCGACTATATCGCCGAGAACCTGTAACAACGTCCAACCACCATGAGCGGGCCGGGATCTACAACTCGAGTCGCGAACTGCGGACGACGCCTCTGATCGTCACGCGGAGCTTTCGGCTGATAGCCGTTAGCGTAACGCCGTACACCGCCGCACCCAGTGCGACGACCGCGAGAAGCTGATACCAGTGGTCGATCGGGACGGCGCGCTCGGCGGCGACGACGACGACGAACATCACCGCGCCGGCCGCGAACTGCTCGCCGAGCGTCCGGGGAAACAGGACGACCGACGAGAGCTCCCGTTTGACGACGACGGCCGAGAGGGCGTACCGGAGCGTCTCGGCGACGGCCGTCGCGACCACGACGCCGATCGCGCCGTAGGCGAGCGTCAGCGCGACGCCGAGAGCCACGTTGATCGCCAGCGTCAGGGCCGAGACGCGCGTGTTGATGTCCGGTCGATCGATTCCGTAGATCACGCTCGTGAGCACGCCGGCCTGGGTCTTCGCGATCTGGTACGCCGCGAGTCCGACGAGGAGCCCCGCGGCCGCGGCGTAGTCGGGACCGAAGAACGTCACCACGAGCTGTTCGGACATCGCGACGGCACCGAAGAACATCGGGATCGCGAAAATGCTCGTAAACGAGAGCGTGTTCGAGACGTCCGTTCCGAGCTCCTCGTCCTTACTGTGGCGGTGGCTCACGCGAGCCATCAGCCCGCTCGAGGCGGCCATCGTCACGAACGTCGCCGGCACCGTGAGTTTGAGCGCGACCTCGTATCGTCCGGCGGCAGCGGGCGCGAGCAGGTAGCCCAGCAGGATGATGTCGAAGCGGTCGTAGGCCTGTCCGAGAAACGAGTTCGGAATGCTGTACCTGGCGTACGACCAGAGGTTCGACACGGTCGCCCGGCTCGGCGCGACCGGCCGCGTTCGGACGTAGTACCAGAGGACCGGCACCGTCAGGAACGTCGCCGCGGCCAGCCCGTAGGCCATGCCCGCAGCGCCGAACCCGAGGACGATCAGGCCAAACTGGAGCGGGAAGGTGAGCAGCGACCGGAGCGTATCGGTCCACATTGAGGCCCCGACTCGGCCGCGCGCCTGCACGATCAGATCGAGCGGTTCGAAGAGCGTGACCGCGAACAGCAAGACGACGAACAACACCGGCGCGTCGGGAAGGCCCGTGTAGGTGGCGAGCCAGCTCGAGGCGACGGCGGCGGCTGCGATGGCCAGCGCCATCCACACCAGCGTGAACAGCCCCTGGCTGCCGATCAGCTCCCCCGATGGAGCGTCGGCCTCCGAATACCGCTTTTTGACCGCCGTTCCCCAGCCGTTGACCGCTCGATCGGTGATCTTCACCAGCGAAAAGAGGAGGTAGTAGCCGCCGAATCCGGTCGGTCCGAGCGCTCGAGCGAAGACGATCGTTCCGATGAACCCGATCGCGGCCATCGTGAACTTCGCGGCCGTCGCCTTGATCGTCTCGCCCCCGAGGCTGACCGATGTCGCGTCGCTCATGGCTGTACTGAGACGACAGTCACAGATACCCCAGATCCTCGAGTTGTGATTCGAGCCCGGAGAGATCCGCCTCGCCGAGGCCGTCTCGCGTCTCCAGGTCGGCGATCAATCCCTCGAGGTCCGACTCGAGGACCGCCGGGTCGCAGTCGCCGAGTAGCTCGGTCCCGAACGGGCCCTCGAAGTAGTAGCAGTCGGCCGTCGCGATGCCGTGGCGCTCGCGGTCGACGGGCGCGATGTCGTAGCCGTCCTCCTCGAGTGCGAGCGCTCGTCGCTTCGAGATGCCGTGGTACTCGAGGAGCGCGTTCGTCCGGGGCTCCGTCGCGATTGGGTCGCTCGAGAGCAGCGGCCGGAACGAAACGCCGCGGCGGTGGTCGGACTCGATGCCGGCGAGGTCGAGCACCGTCGCGTAGACGTCGAGCAGATCCACGAGGGCGTCTCGCGTCGCTCGCCCCGCGCCGTCCGCGTTCGGGGTTCGATCGTCGGGGTTCGGTCCGGGCGCGGAGACGACCAGCGGAATCTTCGTCACGGGCGGGTGGAGCCCGCCGCCGTGTTGCCACGCGCCGTACTCCCCGAGCGCCTCGCCGTGGTCGGCGAGCGTCACGACGTACTCGAACTCGGCGGCGAGTTCGCCGTAGATGTCGCGATATATGTCCGACAGGTACCGAACGGCATCGTCGTACGCAGTCCTGATCCGGTCCGGATCGGCTGACGGCTCCCGGAGCGTGGCCTTCACGCTGTCGAAGTGGGGCGACTCCTCGTCCGGATAGGTGCGGTACTCGTCGGGCGGATCGTACGGCAGGTGGGCCTCCATGAGGTTCGCGAAGAGGAACTCGGAGTCGTGGTTCCACGAGCTATCGCGGACGTACTCGCGAAACTCGGCCGCGCCGTCGTCGGGGTGGCGACCCGTGAGCCCCATATCTCGGAGCTTCATCAGGGCGCCCTGCTTCAGCGACTGAGTCGTATCGCAGTCGTCGTCGACGCAGCGCCAGAGCGCCCGGAGGTAGCGCTCGGGGCCGTCGGACCGGTGTTCGGCGATGAACTCGTCCCAGTCGAAGACGTCCTCGCCGAGGCCGCGGAGCCGCCAGCCGCCGTCGAACTCGTCGAACCCGTGGTGCCAGCCCAGTTGCTCCGAGATATTGACGTTACAGCTGAATGCCCGCGTGCGATACCCCCGATGCTGCAACAGTTCGGGAAGACGCGTGGTCTCTCGATCGAACTCCTGCGATTTGATCGTCACGCCGGCCTCGACCGCGTAGCGACCGGTAAACAGCGAGGCGTGGGCCGGGGCCGTCCAGTGGGTCGTGCTCCACGCGTTCGTGAACTGCACGCCCGGCAGCCACTCGAACCGCTCGTCGAACGAATCCGCGCGAAGCGTGTCGAGCACGACGAGGGCGATGGATGGCTCGTCTCCCATAGTCGCGGTTCCGTTCATCGTTCCATACCTCCGGTAAAGAACCTACTCCCGGCAATGGAACCGGCCGCCGGAGGGCGTCGAATCCCGGTCACGGCTCCGCTCACAGGACCGTTGCGATTCCCTCCTCGAGCGCGTCGACCTGCGCGTCCTTCTCGCGCTCGAGGTCGTCCATATCGAACCGGACCGGCTCGCTCGTGGCGTCGCCGTCGATCGGGACCCGATCGAACAGGTTCGCTCGAGGGGTATCAAAGTAGAACTGGGCTCGGTTGCCGTAGGTCAGGGCGGGCAGACAGGCGTGGATCCGGTCCGACCGCACCACGTCCGCGTTGGCGTAGAGGAAGAGGTAATCGGTCACGAGATCGGAGACGAAGACGTTCTCCACCTCGAACAGCGGCGTCTCGAGGCCGACCAGTTCACGCGCTCGCTCGCCGACCGGGAAGTGATACGGTTCGTCGAAGGGAGCGTGATCAGGCCGAATGATCGTCGACGCCGACGAACCGTCGACGTCGGGTTCTTCGAGTTTGTCGAACGTGTGGACGTCGAACTCACGGTTCGATTCGGGGGGCTGGTGACTGTCGCCCAGGAACAGCGAACAGTCGATGCCGTCGTACAGGTACTCGACGAGGTCGCCGTACTCCTCGTAGGCAGTTCGATCCCGCGTGAGCAGGACATCGATATCGAGCGCGTCGAAGACGGCCTCGACGTATTTCCGCTCGTCCTCGTCGTACTCCTCGCCGCCCCCGCCGATGACAACGATCGGAATGCCTCGCTCCCTGAGTTGCCGGAGCGTGTCGTAGTACTTCCGAAAGGTCGGTCGAGAGAGCACGCAGCCAGGCAAGACGGCCAGGTCGGCGTCGATCAGTTCGCTGACGTTCACCGTATTCTGCCGGATCGGGTGCGTCGGCGACTCGTAGCTACCTCGATCGTATCCCGTCATCCGCGCGAGCTTTCGGGTGCCGCCCCACAGCGCCGCGGTGTCCGCCGCGTGGTTGGGATAGCCGCCCGTTTCGACGATTTCCGCGTCCGGAAACGCCCGCTCGAGCATTGCTCTCGCCCCGTAGTCGATGAAGCCGTTCCCGATGTTCGTCGTCCAGGTTCGCAGAAGCAGGACTCGCATTGCGGGTTGCTCCACCGGAATCGGTGATAATTATGCAGCTACTACGGCCCGTGAACGGTCCGTTTCGATCCTGGATACCCGTTCCGAACACCCCATCGGCACAGTATCAGTCGAGGTAGCCGAGTTCGCGCAGGCGGTCGGTCGGCATGTCGATCCCCTCGTCGTTGCCGGACGCGCTCGCTCCGGATTCCGCCGCGCGTTCCTCCACCCATCGCCGCACGTCGTACACCGACTCCGGAGCGGTCTCGGTCGTGGAACTCGCGTACGCGCGCCAGGAGTGACTCGCCGGCTTCTCGCCTGTGTCGGGCGGATAGAACGCGGCGCGCATCCCGTGATCGCTGACGACGAGGAGGTCGTCGTCCTCGCCGAGAGCGGCGACGATCTCCTCGACGTACTCGCCGACGCGATCGTAGGCGCGACCCAGCGCGGCTTCGTCGTCGGCGTAGGCGTGGCCCGCCGCATCGAGCGTGTGGACGTGGACCCCGGCGATCGAGACCGGGTGCTCGAGCATCTCGCGGGCCCAGCCGAACTGCTGGGCGCAGAGGCCGAACAGTTCGCGCTCGAACTCGTGGCGAGGCATCCCCTCCGCCACGGCGTTCATCAGGTCCCAGGCGCGCTGAAGCGGCCGTCCGTCGTGGACGCCCGGCCAGTTGTGGACGACCGCATCGTCGGCGTCGAACATCGACTCGCGATCCGTCTCACCGATTCGCTCGCGGTTACCGGTCCGCGACCGGACGAGTTTGCCGAGCGTTCCCCTCGTCGACTCGTCGAGACGACCGGTGAACGACGACGCGAGGTCGAGCGCGGGATTCTCCCACTCGCTCGTGCCACCGCCGGTGATTCCGTGTTCGGCCGGCTCGAGCCCGGTCGCGACGGTCGCCCAGACCTCCGGCGTGTACGGGACCGACTGCGTGTTCGCGAACGTCTCGATCTCGCCGCCGGACTCGAGGCGGACGGCATCGAGGTCGAAGTGGTCGACCAGTCCGGCGTCGAGCGCGTCGAGTGCCAGGACGACGACAGTCATACGTATCCGAGATCCTCCAGATCTTCCTGCAGCGCGTCCTCCTTGACCACGTAGTCGGGATCGAACCGCTCGAGTTCCCCCTCGAGACTGGGGTCGTCCACCGGTTCGCCGTCCGCGAGTCGATACGTTCCCTCCTCCGTCGCGATGCGGTCGGCGGTCATCGCGGCCTTTCGATCCCCGTAGGCGGCGAAGGCGATTTCGCGCTCGAGCGTCCCCTGGCGGTGTTCGACGCCAGTCAGGATCGTCGGGACGTCGATCAGGGAGACGACCTCGCCGAGGTCGGGCGCGTTCCGCGTCCCGAACGGGACGTTCAGCAGTTCGGGGCGCATCTCGCCGGGGTGGCCCCACAGCCCGTCCTCGCCGAGGAGTTCGCCGTGATCGCCGCAGAAGACGACGCGAGCGTCGTCCGGAACTGTCGCCCAGAGGGACTCGAGGGTCGCGTCGAGTTCGGCGACCTCCTGCCGGTAGAGCTCTCGAACGAGGGCTGCATCAGCCTCGGAGCCGCGATCCGAGAGCACGTGGCGAGTGATCCGCTGTGCCTTCGCCCGGTCGATATCCGCGCCGTCGGGGTCGTAGGGATGGTGGGGTTCCATGAAGTGCAGCCAGCCGAACCACTCCTCGCGGCCGTCAATTTCGGATCGAAACTGGTCGACGACGTCGTCCGCGGGCCGGAACGACTTCTCGGTCTCGTCGACGTAACTCCGGAGTTGCTGGTATCGGTTGTAGCCCCAGCTGGCGATTTTGTAGGGAAGCGAACCGTGCTCGAGCACGATTGCCCCCTTGTCTTTCAGCGACTCGCCGCCGCCTTTCGGCGACGTGAACGAGTCGAACCCGGTCGCGTAGTCGTACTCCGCGGACAACAGGTGATTCGTCGTGATTCCGACGCAGTGGGCATCGAACTCGTGGGTGACGCTCGCCGTCGGCTCGAGCCCGTTGCCGGCCGGATACTCCCCGCCGATGATCGCCGGGAAGCTGCCCGGCGTCGCGGTGCTCGTGGCGAAGGCGGCGTCGTGAGTATCGTCCAGAAATGCCAGGGTCCGGGGCATAAACTGCACGTGATCGGTTCGAAGCGAGTCAACCGTGACTAACAGGGTCGTATCCGTCGTGTTGTCGGTCATAGATATCCCAGATCCTCGAGTCGCGCGCGGCTCGCCGCGTCGACCTCCTCGGCGAACGCCCCCTCATCGTGCTCGTCGCCGGTCACCCACTCGCCGAAGGCGGACTCGAAGAGACCGTCTGGAACCATCTCGTCGGGTCGCTCGACCTGTTTCGACGGCGGCCCAGAAACGTCGTACACCGCCTCGGTGCCGAGCTGGTCGCGGTAGTACTTCCGGTCGCCCCGATAGATCACCCGCTGTCCCCGGTCCCAGTACGATTCGTCCCCACCCTCCGGAATGCCAGAGCCGGAGCCGACGATCTCGGCTCGAGCGCGCTCGCGTTCGAACGCGAACGGATCGAACGGCTCCTCGCTCGCGAGCGCCCGAATCACGCCCCCAAGGTCGGCGTGGGAACTGAGGCCGTCCACGTCGACGGGAGTCTCTTCCGCGACCTCGAGGGCGCGGCCGCTCGTGGGGACGACATCGAACGGAACGTGCAACAGCCCCTCCGAGAGGCTGCTCATATGGTTCATGAGGAAGCCGTCCGATTCGTAGCCGAGGTTTTCACCGTGGTCCGCCGTCACGATCAGGATCGACTCGCGGTCGTCGCCTGTCTCCAGTGCCCGCACGAGGTCGGCGACGAGCCGGTCGAGGTAGTCGACGGTCGCGGCGTACAGTCGGCGGACGCGCTCGACGGACGGTTCGAACTCGCCGAGACCGTCCGCGGCGTTCACGTCCGAGTCCCGGAACGAACTCGAGTGGAACGCCGCGGAAACGCCGTGAATCGAGTCGTCCAACCCGCGAAACGGGGTGTGGGGGCCGTGGGCGTCCATGAGGTTGGCAAAGGCTAGCACCGGCCCGTCGGATTCGGTGACCTCGCGCTCGAGGGCTCGAGTGATCGACCGACCGCCGAAGTCGGTCGGCTTCTCGATCGGCAGCTTCCGACTCACGTCGTCCAGTTTGAGGAGGACGCCGTTGGCCAGCGATTGCAGCGGATAGTCGTGGTCGAGGGCCTGGCGGATGAAATCGGCGTAGGCCTCCATGCCCTCGGTCGATCGATCGGAAATGTGTCGCTGAACGTCCATCCCCGCGGGCAGCCTACGACTCGGCGAGACGGAGACCGTCCGGTCGAAAAAGCGGTCGAACCCGAAGACGGGACTGGCGTAGATGTTCGACGTGACGCAGACCGATTCGTATCCTGCCCTCGAGAGGGGCGCGATCCAGGTGTCCGCGACGTCGATCGGGTCGAACCGGCGCTGGTGAGCGTGGACGCCCGTTTCCGACGGGATCGAGCCCGTCAGCAGCCCGGCGTGGCTCGGGACGCTCCAGCCCGCGAGCGCCCGCATCCCTTCGAAGCGGACGGACGCCAGTTCCCGTAACCGGGTCGCGTATCGGTCGTAGACGTCCTTTCTGACGGTGTCGAGACAGACGACGACGATGTTCGGTCGGTCCGGTCGGTCGGCCCCGGTCATGTGAATTGCGCGAGTGCGGCGCTGAATCGGTCGCCCTGATTCGATTCGGTCAGGTCGGTCACGAGGCTTCGCTGCTCGCGACCGACGGCTCGGCGCTCCCCCGGATCCCGTTCGAAGATGGCAAATATACCCTCGAGCAGGGCCGCCTCGGTCGGCGGAACGACCTGTCGAGACGGCAGTAACTCCCGAACGCCGGTCGCGTCGGTAACCATCGTCGGCGTCCCCGAGAGGATCCCCTCGAGCGCCGCGACGGGAAACGCGTCGCCCCGCGACGACTGGATGTAGACGCTCGCGCGGTCGAACCAGTCGGCGAAGGTATCCAGATCGACGAATCCGGGCGTGATCACGTGTGATCTGTCCGCGTACGCTTCCGCCTCGTGCCCTTCACCGAGGACGACCAGTCGAACGTCGGCGTCGACGGTCCCGGCGAATCGTCTGACCGCTCGGGTCAATCGATCGTACCCGTTGGCCGGTTTGGCCTCGCCCGCCGAGAGGATCGTGAACGGATCCTGCGGCGAGTTCGGCGAGAGCGACGCGAGTCGCTCGTACTTCTCGTCGGCGATCGGCGGCCGGACGTACGCGACCGGGACATCGCCGATGTACGGCCGCGCCCAGCGGTAGACATCGTGACCGACCGCGATCACGCCGTCCAGCAGCCGGCTCGAGAGCAGTCTGAGACCGCGCCAGAGGTGTCGCGTCGGCCGCTCGGAGAGGGTGTAAAACGTCTCGTCGGCGGCGAGATAGACGAGAGTCGTTCCCGGCCGCCGCAGTTTGTACGCGAGTCCGGTCTGGAGCGGCGCGCTCCCCTCCGCGATGACGGTATCGTACGCCGGCAACGTCTCCGCGGTCCGGAGCCGATCGATGGTCCGCTCGGTGTTTCCGTTCGGTTCGGGCGCTCGAGCGCCGGTCTCGAAGTGGCGACGTTCGGCGTTCACGGCGTCGGCAAAGACGCGGTGTGCGGGGTGTGCGTCGCTGTTCTGATAGAGCAAACACCGATCGCTCGTCGCAGCGCGCCGCGGACGCGGCGTCTCCGTCCTCGTCTGTCCCACTGAATCACTGTCTCGACTAGCACCGCTCGAGTCGCCGCCTCGACCGCGAGCGGTCGTGCTCGCCGTCATCGATCCGTCGCCTCCTCGATATCGGGGGGTTCGTCGGCGTCGTCGACCGGCTGTGATGCCTCCTCGGTGCGCTGCTGGCCCGCGGTTCGTCTCGCTTCGGTCGGGCGCTCCGGCTGCCGCTGTGCTTTGCGTTCCGGTGTCTCGATGTCGGCGGCAGCCGTTTGCTCGACGACGTCGCGAAGCCCCTCGGCGAACCGATCGTACTCGTATCGCCTCGCAGCCGCCCGAATCTCCGTCGAATCGTAGTCGTCGGAATCGAACCGCCGAACCGCGTCCCGGATCGACGCGACCGTCGGCTCGAAGAGCAATCCCGTTCGACCGCCCCGTACCTGGTACCGCGTGAATCCCTCGTTCACGCCGAGCAGCGGCTTGCCGGACATCATGGCCTCGGCCCCGACGAGGCCGAAGTCCTCCTGTTTGGGGGCGTAGACGACCGCGGTTGCCTGCGCGACGAGCGATTCGATGTCCTCGACGTACCCCCGAACCTCGATGTTGTCGTAGTTCGACGCGAACTCCTCGAGCGCCTCGCGCTGCTCCCCGTCTCCGGCGATCACGAGCCGCTCGTCGAGCCCGGCGAAGGCCTTCGCGATCAGGTCGATCCGCTTCTCGGGGGCGAGTCGGGACCAGGTGACGAAGTAGCCCTCGTCGCCGTCGTTGCGCCAGTCGCCGGTCACCGGCGGGTAGACGACCGTGGCGTCGCGGTCGTAGAACCGCCGAATCCGATCACGGACGAGTTCGCTGTTCGCGACGAAGCGGTCGACGTAGTCGTTCGCCTCCTTGTCCAGCGCCCGCCACCCCTTCGCGTAGGCCTTGATCCCAGTCTCGACGAACGGATACTCGAACGAGGAGAGTCGATCGCGATAGAGGTCGTACAGCCACCGCGGCGGGCTGTGGGGATAGTGGACGATCCGCTGACCGACATCGGGGACGTAGTACTTCGACAGCGGTGCGCTCTCGAGGATCACGTCGTACGCCGCGAGATCCGGGTGGGCGTCGGTCATATCGAGCGCGACGTTGAGCGTCTCGAGGGGGTTCATTCCCTCGTTCTTCCACTCGAGGAAGGGGCGCCACGGCAGCGAGGTGTACTTGGCCTGCCGGAACGGGATCACGTCGACGTCGTCCGGGATGTCGGTCCCCTCGGCGACGTAGGCGGTATAGATCGGTGCGTCGAGCACCCGGGCGGCCTCGAGTGCGAACTCCTCGCCGCCGCCGATGCCGGGGAAGCGATCGTGGAGGATCGCGACGTCCGTCACTGCAACACCTCCCGAAGTTCCTCGTCGGGCGACCAGGTGCCGTCGTGGCTTGCTTCGTCGCCGGCGGCGCGGGCGCGAAGGAGCGAGACGCTCGCCCGAAGGAGCGAGATCTGAGTGTCGAACAGGGAGTACAGCGGCTGGAGCGGCCCGAGCGCATCGCGCGAGCCCAGCGCCGTAAAGGCGAGAACGCCGGCCGGAGTCGCCAGCCCGAACGGCCCGGCGACCGCCAGCGACCCGATCGTGGCCACGGCGATTCCGGTGGCGACGAGCCACGGAGAGACGACCATGAACCACCAGTTGAAGGGCAGGACGATGCGGCCGTAGGCCCCGTGGCGGCCGAGCGCGTCGCGCTGTCGCCACAGCAATCGGAGGAGCCCCATCGCACGGCGGTCCTTCTGATCCCGGCGCTTACTGAATTCGGAGTGAGCGGCCTCCCTGTAGTGGATATCGGGATCGAAGACGACCCGGTCCCCGTTTCGCCGGATTTTGAGCGCGAGTTCGGTGTCGTCGGCGATCGAGTCATCGTCGATCGGGACGATCGCGTCGCGCTCGAACGCCGAGAACGGGCCGTGGAAGATCAGCGTCGAGTCGATGTGGGACTCGAGGATCTGGATCATCGTCTGGATGTCGCGATACCCCTGTTCGACCTCGCTATCGCCGATGACCTCGGCGTTGCGGCCGGTCACCGCTCCCACGTCGGGATCGGCAAGGTTCGCGACCGCCGTTCGAACCGCGTCGGGTGCGAGCCGCGAGTCACAGTCAGTCTTGACGACGACCTCGTTCGCCGCGGCGGCGTAGGCCTGATTCAAGGCGGTCGCCAGTCCTCGCCGCTCGTCCTCCCGGATGAGCGTCAGCTTCGGCTCCTGACGGCCGGCGAAGAAGGTCTCCACCAGCTCGGCCGTCCCGTCGTCGCTCGAGTCGACGACGACGATCTCCACGTTCTCCATGGGGTAGTCGAGTTCGACCAGTTCCTCGAGTTTCGACTCGACGATGGCGGCCTCGTTGTACGTCGGGAGGACGATACTCACCGATGGCTCTCGAGGCCACGTGTCGGCGGGCGTCCCCGTTGGCCGCCGGACGTAGTACACGACGAGGTAGATCAGATACGGGAGGCCCGTCAGTGCGATCAGCCCGAACAGGGCCTCGAGGAGACGTTTCATGCGAATGTACATATACACTCTATATTCCACGGTAAAACCGGTCTCCTTGCATTATACAAGATGGAAATGATTAATTTATTTAATCTACGAACGTCATGGCGCAGAGAAGGTCATCTTGCGCTGTAATCCAACAGACCGTATAAGCGATTACTGCGAAGAAATCGGCCATACGGTGGGGGCGAAACGTGCTACTTGATCCAACGCACTCGAGCGGTATCGATCGGACCGGTGGCTTTTTCCACCCGGTCGGTCATTTCCGAGTACGCGATAAACGGTCGTGAACCTCATCACAGTTCCGTTACGCATGCCACATTCGATATACTTTTACGGGGCTACGGTATAGATGCGTGTATGTCAGTGCTAGCAGAGTCCGCCGTCGGGCACGACGAACTCGCCGTGCTCAAACTCCTCGCGCTCGAGGGCGGACTCGAGGGCGACGTCAAGATCTCCTGTTCTCACCTTGCGGAGCGCCTCGACGCGTCGAACCAGACCGCCTCGCGACGACTCCAGCGCCTCGAGAGCGCCGACCTGCTCGAGCGCGACACCGTCAGCGACGGCCAGTGGGTCGCGATCACGGAGACCGGGGAGCGAGCGCTCCACGCCGAGTACGAGGATTACCGTCGCATCTTCGAGACGGACTCCCAGATCGGCCTTGAGGGGACCGTCACCAGCGGGATGGGCGAAGGTCGCCACTACATCTCGCTGTCGGGCTACCAACGCCAGTTCGAGGAGCGACTCGGCTACGAGCCCTTCCCCGGCACGCTGAACGTCGACCTCCGCGAGGACAGCGTCCGTCGGCGCAGCGCCATGGCCTCGCTCGAGCCCGTCCCCATCGACGGCTGGGAGTCCGACGAGCGGACCTACGGCCCCGCCGTCTGCTACCCCGCGACGATCGAGACTGCCGACGGCGAGACCTACGAGAACGCCTACACCATCGCCCCCGAACGCACCCACCACGACGACGACCAACTCGAGGTCATTGCCCCCGAAAAACTCCGGGAGGAACTCTCCCTCGAGGACGGCGATCACGTCACCGTCTCCGTGGGGGATCGCGAATGACGGGCCACCACGCCGGACCGCAGTCGAACGCCGATAGCGGGGCGAACACCGACGGCGGAACGAACGCCGATAGCGGGGCGAACACCGACGGCGGAACGAACGCCGATGCCGGGGCGAACTCGAGCGTCGACCCGTCCGCGAACTCGTTCGAGCACGCCCTCGAGTCGCTCCGGGCGGGCGAGCCGATTCTCGTCCACGACGCGGCCGACCGCGAGGGCGAGACGGACCTGATCTACCACGCCGATAGCGTGACACCCGAGGCCGTCACCCGATTGCGAAACGACGCTGGCGGCCTGGTCTGCGTCGCGCTCGGCCACGATATCGCGGAGGCGTTCGACCTCCCCTTCTACTCGGACGTGATCGATCACCCCGCGACGGCCGACCACGAACTCGGCTACGACGACCGATCGTCGTTCTCACTGACGGTCAACCACCGGGACACCTATACCGGGATCACCGACGACGATCGCTCGACGACCATCCGGGCGCTCGGCGACGCTGCCGCTGCACCCGAGAAAACCGAGTTCGCCACGGAGTTCCGGGTCCCCGGCCACGTTCACCTGCTCAAAGCCGCGCCGGACCTGCTCGCCCAGCGCGAGGGCCACACGGAACTCGGGGTTGCCCTGGCCGAGACCGCCGATCTCTCGCCCGCCGTCGTCGTCTGCGAGATGCTCGACGACGAAACTGGCGAGGCCCTCTCGCCCGCCGACGCGCGCGCCTACGCGGACCGACACAGCTTCGCCTACCTCGAGGGGCGCGAGGTTCTCGAGCGCTGTTGGTAGTCCCCATCGTTTCGAACCGGAGCGCACCGCCGGCGATCAAAGAGAATAACGCGGAGTTGCCCAATAGACCGGATCCTCAAGCAGAACCGCGAACACTTAGTACGGTGGCTTGCAACACTCCCAATCATGGGATTCGACGAGATGGACGTCGACACGATCTGGCTGGACGGCGAGTTCGTCGACTGGGACGACGCGCAGATCCACGTGCTTACACACGGGCTCCACTACGGATCGGGCGTCTTCGAGGGCGCGCGCTGTTACGACACCGACAACGGACCGGCGCTCTTTCGCTGGGAGGAACACCTCGAGCGCCTGTTTCAGTCCACCAAGCCCTACGAGATGGAGATCGACTTCACGAAAGACGAGCTTACCGAGGCGACGAAAGCGCTCATCAAGCGCCAGGAGCTCCCCTCCTGTTATATCCGACCGATCGCCTTCTACGGCTACAACTCGCTGGGCGTCAGTCCCAAGGATTGCCCCACCCGAACGGCCGTCGCCGTCTGGCCGTGGGGGGCCTACCTCGGCGAGGACGCCCTCGAGAACGGCATCGACGTGATGATCTCCTCGTGGCGGAAACACGCCTCGAGCCAGATTCCGACGAACGCGAAGACCACCGGTCTCTATGTCAACAGCATGCTCGCTGGCGAGGAAGCGCGCCGGAACGGCTACGCGGAAGCGATCGTCCTCAACAAGGAGGGAAACGTCGCGGAGGGCCCCGGCGAGAACGTCTTCCTCGTGCGCGACGGCGAACTCTACACGCCCGGTCTCTCGGAGTCGATCCTCGACGGTATCACTCGAGACTCCGTCATTCGGATCGCGGAGGATCTGGGGTACACCGTCCACGACAACGTCTCGATTTCGCGCGGCGAACTCAACACGGCCGACGAGCTGTTTTTCACCGGCTCCGCGGCCGAAGTGACGCCCATCCGGAAAGTCGACAACGTCGTCATCGGAAACGGCTCCCGCGGCCCGGTTACCGAGGAGATCCAGCAGAAGTTCTTCGAGATCGTCGAGGAAGGCTCCGCGGAGTACGACGAGTGGTTCGAGTACGTCGACGTGTAAGGAGAGCTAATTCTCGACAGCGAACGCGTCTGATCGATCTCGAGATAGCGACTTCAGAACGAAGTGAATCGGATTCTTCTCCCGGTCTGTACAGATTGCGTGCTGTGGCCGGGAGCGCGCCTCGAGTATTACGAGAGGCGCACGACTCGGGGAAGGGCAGGCCATCAACCGACACTCGCCGCGAGCGAGGCCGAAGGTCGAGCGAGCGGGCCGACGACTGACTTGGAGCGAGAGCAACGAGCGGAAAGGAAGGAGGAGTGCTTTTGCTCGACCTTTTGCCGAGCGAACGACCGAAGGGAGTGAGCGCAGAGCAAAAGGTCGGTGTTAGTCGTCGTCGGCGCGGTCGGCTTCGCCACGGTCGGTTCCGGCGTGGTCGGTTCCGGCGCGGTCGGTTCCGGCGCGGTCGGTTCCGGCGCGGTCGGTTCCGGCGCGGTCGGATTCGTTCGCTTTCGCGTCGTCGATAACGTCGATGGAGATGCCGGCGTCCATGCCCCGGTGGTTGGCATCGCCGAAGCCGGCGCTCAGGACGCGAGTAAGCGCGTCCTCGACATCCTCGTCGAGTTCGGTGATCTCGTCGGATTCGACTTCGACGACGTAGCCGGTCGTGATGTTCGGCGAGGTCGGCAAGAAGAGCACCTCGCGGCCGTCGCCGGTCACCTTTCCGGTCTTGAACGCCGTCATCCGTAGCCCCTCCCAGGTCTCGATCTTGACCGGTTTCTGGAGCGAATCCTGCTCACCGAAGGCCGTCTCGGCGGCCATCTTCGAGGCGTTGTAGACGACGCGGATCACTGGAACGCGGTTCGCGATGTTGTCGACCAGCCGTTCGACCAGCCCACCGACGGTCGTCCGCATGAGATAGCCAACGGAAAACGTGAGAATGACGAAGACGGTCAGCGCGACGATTACGCGAAGGAACTGCGCGAGTTGCTCGCGCGTCTGGGCGGCCTGATCGCTCGAGCCGGGAATAAGCGGCGTGAGCGCGCCGGAATCGAGAATGAGACCGGGCGTCAGCCCGGCAACGAGTCCGTAGAGCCAGTAGATCGCGTAGAGCGTGACGAGGATGGGACCGAGGACGACGAGCCCGCTCGCGAAATCCCGCTTCCACGAAGCCATGTGCTGGATCTCACACTACTGGCTAATGAGCCCTTCCCTTTGTCGTATCCCCCCGCTATCAGCGCCGGCGGCAGCGTCGGCCGACGGATCAAATTTCAAGCCGTCGGCCTGCGAAGCAACGCACATGAGTCTCGAGCAGGAGTCCACGGATCAGGAGGCCAATCCGCTGGATCCGTTCCGGCAGTTCTTCGCGCTCGAGCGGGACGTGCTCGTCCTCTCGGTGGCGATGTTCGCGTTCAGTCTCGGCTTCCAGATGACGAGCCGATACATGGCCGAGTACATGTCGGCGCTGGGCGCGTCCGTGTTCGTCGTCGGGCTGTTCGGGACGTTCGGGAACGTTATCAGCGCCGTCTACCCCTATCCGGGCGGGGCGGTTTCCGATCGAATCGGCTCGCGGTACGCCCTGACGGCGTTTGGCCTGTGCTCGACGCTCGGCTTCGGTCTCTGGCTCGGTGCGCCCGCGCTCGCCGGCGTCTCGATCGGTTCGACTTCCCTGGCCATCGTCGCGATCTTCGTCGGATTGGCACTCTCGCAGGCCTGGAAGTCGTTCGGCCTCGGGGCGACGTTCGCCATCGTCAAGCAGTCGGTTTCGCCCTCGAAACTGGCCGCCGGCTTCGCGAGCACCGAGACGTTCCGCCGCACCGCCTTCCTCGTCGGCCCGCTGATCGCCGCCGCGCTCTTCTATCCGTTCGGCTCGAGCGACGGCGAGATCGTGACCGCGTTTCAGCTCATCCTGCTCGTCGCCGTCGTCTTCGGCGTCTTCGGGACCGCCGTCCAGCACGTCCTTTATCGGTCCGCGGACGACGATTTCGGCAAGGAGTTCGAGGGAGCGTCACGGCTCATCGCCGACCTCCGGGCGATGCCCGACGAGCTTCGACCCCTGCTCGTGGGCGATACCCTCGTCCGGTTCGCGAACGGGATGGTCTACGTCTTCTTCGTGATCGTCGTCACGCGGTTTCTCGAGGTCGGTCTCTCCGTTTCCCTGCCGGCCGTCGGCGCGGTCGACCTCTCGCCGCAGTCGTACTTCGGGATCCTGCTGGGGATCGAAATGGTGGTCGCCCTGGTGACGATGATTCCGGTCGCGAAGGCAGCCGAACGCGTCGGCCTCAAACCGGTGGTCGCGCTCGGGTTCGCGGTCTATGCGATCTTCCCGATCGTGCTGATCAACGCGCCCGAAGACGCGGCGGTCCTCGCGGCCCTCTTTGCGTTCTCCGGGCTGCGGTTTGCGGGGCTGCCCGCTCATAAGGCGTTGATCGTCGGCCCCGCCGAACGGGGTGCCGGCGGCCGGGTGACCGGCGCGTACTACCTCCTGCGAAACCTGATCGTCATCCCCAGCGCGGCGCTGGGCGGACTGCTGTGGGACGGGTTCTCGAACCCGCTGACCGGTGCCGAAGTGTTCGCCGGCGATCCGACGGTCGCGTTCACCATCGCGACGGGGATCGGGCTCGTCGGCACCGCCTACTTCCTGGTGTTCGGGAAGGAGTTCGAGGCCTATCAGTAGCGACGCGGCGTCGAAGAATCGTTTCAATTTCGCTACCGGCTCTAGTCGTCATCTCGTCCGTTGCTTGGATCTGCTCGAGCGGTCGACTCGCTCGATAGAGGGACGCTACGTATCACGCCGAACCGGCCAACCGTCTGCGGTGGCGCGCGCTGGGCCGCGGTGAACCACCGGTGAACCGCGGTCCGAAGTTGCGCGAGGGATGAGTGAGGGAAGCATGACCGAGCGAATCGGTTGGGGAGGGCGTGGCAATTCCCTGTTGGCGCGATAGCAGGACGCTTTGTCTCACCCGATTCCCAGCAGAACCCACTTTCCATTTACACGAGAAGCGTATCGAACAGTCTTCGTGGAGAACGGCAGTTCGTTAGAGAAAGAGCCGATAGTAGAACGGACTGACGAACCCCTCGATAATCGCGGCGATCGCCAGCAGGATCCCGATCCCGATCAGCACCCAGAACGCTCGCTCGAGCGCGTCCGCGAGATCCGTCCGCGTGGCACGCCCTCGCCACGTCCGCCAGGCGGAGACGCCCACGGACACCCCCAGCGCGCCCGCGATCAGGATCGCCGGGATCTCGAGAACGCCGTGGGGAACGACGAAGGCGGCGAGTTCCAGCGGATCGACCTCGAGGCGAGCCATGATCCCGAGGAAGACGCCGTTGAACAGCAGCGACACGATCGCCGGGACCGCGAGCGCGACTCCGGCGTAGGCCGTCGTGAGCGCGACGAACCAGTTGTTGCCGAACAGGTTGGCCGCCATCGTCGGCGGGAAGATGCCCTCGAGGCGAGCCGCGATCGACGCGTCAAACGTCCCGACGTAGGGTCCGGCGGCGGCCCACCCCATCCAGAATCCGAGAAGACCAAGGCCGAGGACGAACGCGTGCGTCCCGGGCCGCGCCCGGACGAACGACACCATCTCGCGCCAGCCGCGGCGGAGTCCGGCCCGGACCCCGTCCCGAAGGGATCGCGTCCGTGGCTCCGGCGGATTCAATCGGTCCCGATAGCCGCAGTAGACGGCGGACTTGAGCAGATCGAGGGCCGGCATCGCGACCAGCGCGGAGACCAGCGAGCCGACGGTGACGACGTCAACGAGCGAGAACAGTCCGGTGAGCGTCGACAGTCCGACCAGCATCCCGATCGCGATCACGTAGTAAAAGGCCGCCTCCACCGGTTGCGCGCGAATGAACCCCGCAGCGCTCCGCAGCGATCCGAACACGCCCGCATCGTCGACGACGATCGCAACCGGCGCGAAGGCGAACAACGCGCGAACGACGAGCAGGACGACGAACGCGACGAGTACACCGAGCAAGACCACGGGGAGAGCGAGTGCCGCGGACCCCGTCGCGAGTGAGACGATGCCGCCGAACAGCGCCGCTCCGATGCCGATGGCACCGAGTACCGCCACCCAGCACAGCGACTCGAGGAGGAACAGGCCGAGAAACCGAAGCCAGTAGCGGCGAACGCCGTCGATCCCGGCGACGAGACCCCGCTCGCCCCGGAGCCGGCCGTAACAGGCCGCGAGCTGGCCGGCAGCGACGACGGCGGACAGCACTGCGAACAGGACGACGCTCACGACGATCGCCACGAGGGCGAGGGCGACCAGCGACGGCGTCACCAGTTGCTCGAAGATCGGCTCGAGGCCGGTGGCCCACGCGTCGAACGCCTCGGGATCGGCGTCGGGACTCGGCGGCGGATCGAGTTCGACGAGGTGTGTTCGGATCGACTCGAGACGTCCGGACCTCGAGAGGAAGAGATACGCGATGCCGATCGCGAGAAACGGAACGACGCGGACGATCGCGGGAATCGCGACGCCGAGCAGGTACAGGGGCAGGAGATCACCCGGGCGACGACGGAAGACGGCGACGACGGCGGCGACGAAATCTGACAGAGCCATACCCGACAGTTGAACGGCGTATCAGTTAAATGAACGCTCTCGGCGGCCGTGAACTGTAACCGATCGATGCTGCGTCGCAGTAGCTGTCGCGAAGTCGATAGCGATCTTGGCACCTGTCGCGCTGTCGGTGACGATCCGGGCACCTGTCGCGCTGCCGGTGGCGATCCTGGCAACTGACGACTCAGTATTTACATCCCTCGTCGCCGTACGGTCGTGTATGGTCACCACAATCTCGCCAGAACGGCTCGCAGAGTTGCAAGACGAGAACGCCGATTTCGCGCTCGTCGATACCCGTCCCGAAGACAGCTACGAGTCCTGGCACATCGCGGGTGCGCTCCACTTTCCGTTCGGTCCCGAGGAGGAACTGGACGGCCGACTCGAGGACCTCGAGACCGTCGTCGGTGACGCCGACCGCGTCATCACCGTCTGTGCGAAGGGGCTCTCTTCGGGCAACCTTGCGACGCGCCTCGAGTCGGCGACCGACGAGTACGAGGTGGCGGCCGTCGACGGCGGGATGAAGGGCTGGAGCGGGGTCTACAACCGAGTTGAGATCGATGCCGGTGACGGGCTGACGATCGTCCAGATTCAGCGACGCGCGAAAGGCTGTCTGAGCTACGTCGTCGGCTGTGCGGAGACGGGCGAGGCCCTCGTCGTCGATCCGACCGCGGACACCGACGAGTACGCGGCCGCGGCCGAGGAGGCCGGTCTGACCGTTACCGGCGTGATCGACACGCACGTGCACGCCGACCACATTTCCGGTGGTCGCGATCTGGCGAACGATCTCGAGGTGCCGTACTACCTCAGCGAGCGCGCGAGCGAACGCGACGTCGAACGGGAGTACACGCCGCTCGAGCGCAACGAGGTACTCTCGGTCGGCGAGCGCGAGGTCAAGGCGGTCTCCGCGCCGGGACACACCAGCGAGATGATCAACCTGCTTGTGGACGACACGGCGCTACTGACCGCTGACACGCTCCACGTCGATTCGACAGGGCGGACGGAACTCGAGTTCAGTGAGGACGAAGGGGAGAGAGGGGCTCGAATGCTCTACGAGACGCTTCACCGGACGATTCTGGCCGAACCCGAAAGCGTCGTCGTTCTTCCGGGACACGTGACGGTCACCGCCGACGGCAAGTTCGAACACGGTGCACCCGGCGAGCCGATCCGGACGACGATCCACGAGGCTCGGACGGGGATCGACCTGCTCGGACTCGAGGAGGACGAGTTCGTCGACCGCATGGCCGACGCCGGCGAGACGCCCTCGAACTACGAGGTGATCATCGACTACAACCGCGGCGTCCGCGAACTGCCGCCCGAGGAACGCGTCGAACTCGAGTTGGGTCCGAACAACTGTTCGGCGTGAGTCGAGCGAGTTCCGCGCGACCTGCTGGCTGAACGTCGCGTCAGCCTACCGCTTCGCGCCGGCGACGCCGCTGCCGATCGCCGCGCCGCAGTCGTTGCACGCGACGAGATAGAATCGCTTCGACGCCGCAAAGAAGCCGGTCGTGGCGTCCATTTCGACGAACTCGACGTCGGTCTTCTACGAGAGGGTCGCGTCGCATTCGAGGCAGTGGACCATACGCACAGTTATGATAGCGGTACTATATGTCTTGTCCTCACACTGCGCCGCCTCCGGCCCCACCGGCTTTCGCGCCGGCGACGCCGCTGCCGATCGTCGCACCACAGGCGGCACAGGACGCCGTATAGAAGCGCTTGGACGCCGTGAGAAACCCCATCTCCGCGTCGGTTTCTGTGAAGTCGATGTCGGCGGCCTCGGCGAGGGTCGTTCCGCAGTCAGGGCAGTGGACCATAGCGATCGAATGTGGTGCCTGCCTGAAATTTGTTGCCCACGTTCCACACCGGCGACTCGACCACCGCGAACTCGATCACCGCGAGTACGTCTCGAGGCGGCGGATCTCTCCCGCGGACAGGTCGAAGAAGTCAGCGAACTCGAACAACGTCGCTCCGTCATCGATCACGCGACCGCGAACCGCGACCCGGTCGGCCTCAGCGATCACCGACTCGAGGTCGTGGTCCGTGTCCGGATTCGGTCGCTTCTCGCGCATGAATTTGATGAACTCGTCGCGGTCCTCGAACGTCCGGTCGGGCCGGTGCTGGACGAACTCGGGCGAGAGGAGCGCCTCGAGCGTCTCGTAATCGTGCTCATCGAGCGTGTCGTAGTATCGACGGACGAGAGCGGCCGAATCCATACCCGACGTTTCGGTGCGACCGACAAAAGTGTGCGACTCTATGGGCGGCTGAGCCGAGGCGAACGTGTGACGTGACCACCGGACCCCCGTCGCTGTCGCTCGGGACTTTCGTGGCAATGGAGGGTGTCATAGAACTCTTCTCACATCGTGATGATCGTGCTTCCCGGATCGTCTCGGTGTTCGTAGTTTGTGATAGCGACGACGAGGCGAAAGCACAGGGCAAGAAGATGCTCCGTAAGGCAGGGTTATCACGCTATGGGACGGATCTGTGTCACCTTATTCTCGTCTATTAAGATATTCTTCGAGATTATTGATGATTTCTTCGTCATCAAACCGGAGATCGTTTCGATCGAATCGAATACTCGGTAAAAGACCGGATCGATGTAATATTACATGATTCTCCAACACTGTAACGTATTTTATCTGTGACATTGGTATAAATTGGCACCAGGTTACCAATTTTCCACTTCCACTCCGACGAAGCTCTAACCCAGCCGGAGTAAGCTTATAGGCTCTATCAGACAGCACTGTGTTTGTTGTACTAGATACTGTGACGACGACAACGAGAGCAGTTAACACAGTCAGATGTGGAGGAAGCCAAAATGAAAGTAGCCCAACTAGGACCAATCCAGTGACCATGGTGAATACCTGCACCTTTATTCTGTGACCCCGCGGCCACCTGGAAGTCCATTCTATTAGGACATTCTCGGATTCGATAGCGGAAGACGCAACCCGATTACGAGCCGCTCGTATGGCGATCTCACCTGCCACAGCTGCGACAATCCCGAGTAGGAACCCAGTCGCACCGACGAGACTTGACACGGGGATGGAAGCCGGGTCGATGAGATAGACAGCGACCACCTCGAGGACACTAAAATGGTAAGCGATCATTGGAACGAGTCCGAGAAGCGGGAAGAGCCAGGCTACCCAACCTGAGTTCAGCCAAGAGGCTATTTGTCCGTTGTCGGTTGTTAGGAATGCTGTCCCGGAACCGATAGTAATACCGATCGTTCCTAGAACGGTGAATGCAAGCACTTTGCTGCGCCAGCCCAAATACTCCACAGTGAACAGAGTAAGCGTCGGCGCAATCAGCGCGGCTACGTAGCTGCCGACGAGCACGCCGAATCGAGGACCCAATCCATCCGGTGAAACTACCGATTTTTCGGTATTATATTTCATATTTGATTTTGATGTGGGGCGTATAAAGTATTTAGGTACGCTGAAAAACTGAGTATTGACCTCAGCGTGAAGGAGGGAGTTGAAGCGGTTCTGACGAGTGCTGTTACTGAAGACTCGCCGGCCTGGTCGCGGACTGGCCGTCAGCCCGCGACCGGAGCGTACGCGTCGGGACGCCGACACTTTCGTCTCGATCTTCCACCGCCGCGCTACCTCTGCTTCTAGTTCGTGGCGAATCCAGCCACAGAACGTCTGGAATGTGAACTGTTCGGGCAGGTCGCGCCCACCCTTTCGCGGTCGGACGACGGCTGTAAACGGATGCTGAACACATCCAGACGCAGACTTTCTCATGATCAACTCGTCGATACGATTCAGCTGATTACGTCGGTTGGGAAGTACCAGTCTTAGCAGTCACAATGCTGTGAAGATACGGTTTCTGAATCAGTCCCGATTTTAATTCCACATCCTTCATTAGTCAAACCGATATAGATCGTAGTCACCGTCGCGAGGACAGCCGCTATTGCCATCATAATCGGCGCCAATGCAGTTGCTCCAAAATAGGCGGCGATCGCAGTAGCGATAGTGAAGGTGCCGGCAGATAATGCGCTTCCCCATTGAATCTCATCGACAGCGTCGTCATCAAGATAGCCCACGTCGCCGTCAATCTCTGATTTCCCATTACAGTGGCTTTGGATCTGGACCCCGCCTTTGCGATTGTTGTCACTCTTGAAAAATTACTACGTCCTTTTTCGGTTAGATCAACGTCAAGTTCGCCGGCACTCTTTTTTATTTTCCAGTATCCTTTTTCTACACCCTTATTCATTTGTTTAACAATTTTTTGGGCAGTGAATGCGAGCGATTTCCCGTTAGCAGATATCTCAACTTTTTCCTTCCCAGATGTCCGACGTTTCGCTTTTTCCTTCCCGAGTGCGTTCACCTGACCTTTCACTTTTGCCTTACCATTGGCGACCGTGATCGAATCTGTGAGTTTTTCGAACTTGTTGGCTTTCTGATTGCCAATCGCCTTCTTGTCCTTTGCCGCAGCGGCGGAGCCAGCCATGAGACTGCCACCAATAAGACCGCTAGCTGATTTGAGAACACTACGCCTGTTGATTTCATTATATCCTTCATTCATGACTCCATCAACATTTTATTCCTTACTGTGTATAAAATTTATCTTTATGCCACTGGACCGTATCATGGAAAGCCTCCCGTGGGAGGCCGCAGGGTTTGGAAACGGTGTCTAGCAGTACCAACGCTCTGCAAGACGTAGCTTCGGTAGACGACTTCTTGGATACGGCGGCTACCGAACAGAACCGCTGTTTGATCATCTTGCGTTCGAGTTTCTGCTGGAGTACGACGTGTTCGCCCCCGGTAGGCGGGGGCGAACACGAGTGCATCAGCCACCAGATCTCTTTCGTGGCTTTCTGCACTGCTACTACGAGGATGTCTACGGTACGCGCCCAGTTACACGAGAACTTCAGAACGGCCTTGGCGGGTTACTGCGGACTCGACAAACCGCCATCTATAGACAGGATTGATCGCTTTCTCACCGACCTCGAACACATTGTTGACGATGTCTTCGGCAGGCTCGTCAAGCAGGCCGCTGTCCGCGGCCTGCTCGACTCAACAGACTCTATCGATTCAACCCACGTCGAAGCGATCCAGTACAACGACGCTGCATCGTGGAACTACGACCCAACAGCCGAGGAGTACTACTACTACTACTACGGCTTCGGTTGTACAATCGTCTCAACCGGTTCAAAGATCCCAATTGCAGCGGAATTCACCCAATCCAAGCAAGCATCTCAAGAGACGGCGATGCGCGTCACGCGTGACACCTCCTGACAGAGAGGTGGCGTTCCGACGGGGGCTGGCCTGACAAGGCGCGGAAAACGCTACCCGGACAGTCAGCGGTACTGACTCGCGTTCCGGGGTTCTTTTCTCTCGGCCGGCCGTATCGCCTCGCGTGGAGTGTCACGTCTACTACGAGGGCGACGACGACCCCGAGAAGTGTACCGCGCGTCGCCTCGAGAAGTTCGATAAAGCAACCCTCTATCGGTCGATGGGGCAGGTGCCCTACGGGGTCGTCCTCAACCCCCACGCCGAGCAGGCGCTCTCGCCAGCCGACCTCGAGGAGGGGCTGGGGACGCTGGTTGCCCTCGATTGCTCGTGGGAATCCGCCGAGGCGGCGTCGTTCGAGATGCGCGGCGTCCACCGGGCGCTCCCGTTCCTCGTCGCCGCGAATCCGATCAACTACGGTCGACCGTTCCGGCTGACCACCGTCGAAGCGCTCGCCGGCGCGTGTTGCATCTTCGACGAGTGGGAGCGCGCCGAGGACCTGCTCGAACCGTTCCGCTGGGGCGAGACCTTTCTGACGCTCAACGAGGAACCGCTACGGCGCTACAGCGAATGTACGGACTCGAGCGAGGTCGTCGCGGTGCAGGAGGATTATCTGGCCGACGAGGAGTGACGGAGTACGGCATGCGGATCGACGGTGGCGACTGACTCCCATCCTCAGTTCCCAGCGGACAGCGTATCGCCACCCGTCTGCGACAGTTTGTGAGAGTCGAACCGCGCCAGTCGGACCACAGCGATTAAATGCACCACGGGCGAAGGCCGGGTATGGCCAGTTTCGATGCCGCTGAGAAACGGACGCTCGAGAAGATGATCTGCATGCGCTGTAACGCTCGCAACTCCAAGCGAGCCAACCGGTGCCGAAAGTGCGGCTACAAGAAGCTTCGTCCCAAGGCGAAGGAAGCCCGCGCCGCATAATCGACCGCGACGGATCTCCAATATCGATCCGTTTTCTTCCGCTCCCTGTCTTCCAGTTACGACGCCGTCCGAACCGCGGACGGTCGAAACGGCTGCTACTCGTCGGGATACTTCGGTTCTCGCTTTTCGGCTCGCTCGAGCGCCGTCGTCACCACGTCGCGCACGTCGCCGTGGAAGACGCCGCCGTGGCCCGCATACATGTGCTCGACGCCGGCAGACTGACTACCGTCGGGCATACGCTCGAGCAGGTCCTGAATGCTCTCGATGAGTCGCTCGCGGGACTGGCCGGCCATGTCGGTGCGGCCGAAGCTCCCGTACTCGAACGCGCCGTCGTCGTGGACGACCACGTCGCCGGAGAACAGCGACGAGTCGGAGACAAACGAGACGTGATCGTCGGCGTGTCCCGGCGTGTAGACGACATCGAAGTCCTCGTCGCCGATCCGGACCGTATCGCCGTCGTCGATTTCGTGCGTCCGCGTCGGGTGATCGTCGTACGCGTACACCTCGGGATCGAACGCATCACAGACAGTTTCGAGCTGGGCAACGTGATCGCCGTGCTGGTGGGTCATGACGACGGCCTCGAGGTCGTCGGTGTGCTCGCGGATCTCGTCGACGACGCCATCCATCGCACCGGCGTCGACCAGCGTCGTCCGATCGCCGACGACCAGATAGGCGTTGCACGTGAACGTCTCCGCGTCCTCGGTGACGTGGTGTACCTCCATATAGGGACACTTGCGGGCCGACGGCAAAAACGGTGCCCTCGATACCCGCTCTGCAATCAGCCAGCAGTGGCAATCCGCTCCCTCACTCTCCTCCTCACTCTCCTCCTTACTCTCCCCCTCAGACTTGATTCTATTCTTACACGCAACGTGCCTTCCATTGGTTTTGGCCGGTCTCCGGTGCGTATCAGCCACTTTAAAACACCTACTAAACCGTAACCATTGACTTTTTCAATCGGACTCTCGTAGGTGACACCGTATGGGATTCGGGAGCTACGACGAATCCGAACAGCAGGACGTCGACGCTGATTTTGATGACGAGGACGCAGTGACATCGGAAGAGAACAGCCACGACGGAACGATCGAATTCGAGAACGGCGCGTCCAGCGACGAGTTGCTCGACCGACTCAAAGCGATCAAAGACGACGGCGACGGCGACGACGGTACCGACGGCTGATGAAGTCCGGGGTACGGGCGCTGGGCATCGCCGAATCGTACCGCGACGATCGGACCGACGGCCGACCCCGAAGTACGCTCGCCGGCGCCGTCGTTCGCGCCGATCGCGTATTCGACGGGCTCGCGTACGGCTCCTGTCGCGTCGGCGGTACCGACGCGACCGACGCCGTCATCGACCTGATCGACGACCTCGAGCGGCCCGATGTCCGGTACGTCCTGCTCGGCGCCATCGCCCCCGCCTGGTACAACGTTCTCGATCTTTCGACGATACACCGCGCAGTCGAGCGGCCGGTACTCGCCGTCACGTTTGAAGCGAGCGGCGGCCTCGAGGCCGGTCTCCGGGACGCGTTTTCGGGTGACGAACTCGAGGCGCGCCTCGAGAGCTACCGGGCGGTACCGGAGCGACGCGAACTGTCGGTCAACGGCGAGACCGTCTACGTGAGGTGTGTCGGCCTCGAGCCCGCTGACGCCGACGAAGTCGTTCGGGCGTTCACGCCCGCAGGCGGCCGTCCGGAGCCGATTCGGGTCGCGAGGGAGGCGGCTCGAGCGGCTGATTCGTACGCTCGATCCGTGTAGCAGTCCCCGCCCCGAAACGAGCCCTATCGGAGAGCATGTGGTCGCCGTTTTCCACCATTGCTGTCGGTTTCCCAACACCGGTTTCCGAATTTCGCGCCATTCCTATCAAAATACGTTCCTTCTTCGGGTCCGAATCCAAGTGATGATGGATACTAGTACAGTTCTCCGGTACATCGGTGTATTTCTCTTCGTCTATCTGGGAGCCGCAGTTTGGGTCGTCATTTTCACCGGCGGAGAGGACTGGGTTGGGACAGTTTTCGATCCTGCGTATGTGTTGATCGTACTTGTCGCGTTAGGGATAGCTGGAACAGGATACTGGGCCGGTGAGAAAATGGGACTCGGGGAGTGAACGGCGGAATCGAACCGGCCGCGTTCGTCCACTCGTTGGATGATACGGGCTACAGGTACGGTTGATAGTTGTTCATGCCCCATCAACAGTTTCCTGACACAGAGCTTAAGGGACATTCGGAAGGTGCGATAGCGGCTCCAAAAATCGATGCTTTGGTCTATTCACCTCCTCCGAACGGCATTCAAAGGAGAAAGACGTAGTAGGTGGCCGTTCGAGCCACGACCATGGGAGAGATGGAAGATCTCTGCGTGACGGACTGTACGCGCTGTCCGGCGCTCGTCGACTCTCGCAGCCGGATCGTCAACGGTGCCGGACCCGAGGATGCAGACCTGCTGTTCGTCGGCGAGGGGCCTGGTGCCAAGGAAGACGAGCAGGGCGAACCGTTCGTGGGCCGCAGCGGTACCGTCCTGGACGACGGGCTCCGAACCGTCGGCCTCGCACGCAGTGATATCCGTATCAGCAACTGCGTGCGCTGTCGCCCGCCGGAGAACCGCGATCCGAAGAAAGACGAACTCGCGAACTGTCGGGGGTACCTCGAGCGGGAGATCGATCGCCTCGATCCCGAGGTGATCGTCACGCTCGGGAAGGTTCCAAGCGAACACCTCCTCGAGCGCTCGGTCGCGGTGACCAAGGAGGCGGGCGATCTCGAGGAGATCCGGATCGACGGGACGCCCCGCCGATTGCTGATCTGCGTGCACCCGGCGGCGACCCTGTACGACCGCAGCCAAGAGGAAACGTTCGAGAACGCCCTCGAGCGGGCGGCGGATCTCGCGGGCGTCGCCGACAGCGAGGGCGGGCAGTCGCGACTCGACGGCTTCTGAGGCGGGTGTTGCTCACCGGAGATAGCGAATGCGTCCGGTGAAAATTGACTGGAAGGGGAATACATTTTACCGCGCCGCACCGATTGCCGGTATGAGCACCGTTTCATCTCCACAGGAGCAGTCCCTCGCCTCCGTCGTCATCGTCGACTACGGACTGGGCAACCTCCGCAGCGTCACTCGCGGCCTCGAGCGCGCGGGTGCCGACGTCGAAATCACCGACGATCCCGCGGCGTTCGCGGCGGCCGACGGCGTCGTCCTGCCCGGTGTCGGCGCGTTCCGCGAGGGCGTCGAGAACGCCGACCCGCTCCGCGAGGACCTCCTCGAGGTGGCCGACAGCGGCACCCCCCTCTTCGGTATCTGTCTCGGCATGCAGATGCTCCTCACGACGAGCGAGGAGGGCGAAACCGACGGCGAGTCGGCCGTCCAGGGGCTGGATCTGATCCCCGGAACCAACGTCCGATTCGCCGAGGGCCAGAAGGTTCCGCACATGGGCTGGAACGAACTCGAGGTCCAGCGGGATCACCCCCTCGTAGCGGGCGTGGACGGAAACTACGCCTACTTCGTCCACTCCTACTACGCGGCTCCGGACGATGAGCACGCGACGGTCGCGACGACGGACTACGAACTCGAGTTCCCCTCGATCGTGGCCAACGAGGCGGGGAACGTCTTCGGCACGCAGTTCCACCCCGAGAAGAGCGGCGAGACGGGGCTGCAGATCTTGCGGAACTTCGTTGAAATCTGCGCCGAAGCGTGATTTTGACCGCGAACGACCACCGGGAGTGAGCGGCCCTTTTTGATCCAGATTTTTGCGCGAGTGATGAGTGAGCAGCGCGAACGAACCCGAGCGGAAAAAGGCGGGTGGTGAGACGGGAGTACAGATTCCGCGGAGCTTCATCGGGAACTGCACAGCAGAGTGGATTACTGGAGTCGGTCAGAGACGTGACTGCGCTCACCGGATCGAGAGGACTAAATCGAGCCAAGTGACGGAGAGACACACCCCGCGGTGCCGCTGTAAGTTCCCGAGAGAATGGCTGACCTGCGGTATTTCGCTCGAGTTGGATGAATATTCAATTCATCTGTTACGCCGTCCAAACCGGGAGACGGTGCTGTTAAATACTACTGGTGTGTCACCATCCATTGAGTGTTTTGAACGCAAGTACGTTCGGTCGGTTTCGAACGCAGAATCGTCACTCGAGTCGATTCAGTCCAGTATCGTCGTTCACCGAATCGCTCTCCTGATCCCCTCTTTCGCTCGACCTGCAGGCTCGAACCATCGTTTCTGGTACGCCCCCACCGTCGCGTCGTTACAGCGGCACCGCGGGGTGTGTGACTCCGAATACAGCGGCACCGAGGGGTGGTAGACAGCTGGGGCAGCCCATCTATAACCCGTTCCGTCGATATACAGCAGAAATTCGGTACGCAACTGCAGGTGAACCCGGCGAACCGGCTCTCGAGAAGAAAGGGCTCGAGTACGAGACAGCGAAATCGGACAGTCACGGACGGGCAATACAGCGGAAATACGGAGTTCTATTCCGGACATACAGCGGCATTGGGGGGTAAGAATCCCCAGCTTTAACCCCTCTAAAGCATATTTAGACGACATACAGCGGCACCACGGTTCGAATGGATTAAGTAGTCTCCGTCGAATCGTTCGGCCAACTGAATGTCCGACTCGATGGATTACTTCGGCAGCGAAAATGAGGTCTTCCGGAACAAGGAACTCCTGCAGGTCTCACACCTCCCTGACGGCGACCGGATTATCGGCCGCGATGACGAACTGACGAATCTCGCGAACGCAATCAAACCGGCCACGCGCGGGAACACGCCGAACAACGTTCTCGTCTACGGAAAGACGGGCACCGGGAAATCCCTCTGTTCGAAGTTCATCACGAATCACGCCGTCGAGCGTGCGAAGGACAACGACGTGTCGATCGGCGTCGCCTACGTCGATTGTCTCCAGGAATCGACGGAGACACAGGCCGTGCAATCGGCCGGTCATCAGCTCAACGAGCAGACGGAAACGGAGATCTCGATCCCCCATTCGGGGTTGAGTACGGCCGAGTATTACCGTCGCCTCTGGCGCATCGTCGACACTCGGTACGACGTTGCGCTAATTATCCTGGACGAAGTGGACAAGATCGAAGACGACGAAATCCTGATGCAGCTCTCGCGGGCGGTCGAATCGGGAAAGCTCACCGAGAGCACGATCGGCGTCATCGGAATCTCGAATAAAGTTCGATACAAGGACTCGCTGGACGAGCGGATCAAATCGAGCCTCTGTGAACGGGAGTACGTCTTCTCTCCGTACGACGCGACCCAGATCCGAGAGATTCTCCGGTCGCGCTCCGACGCGTTCCACGAGAGCGTGCTCGAGGACGGCGTCGTCCCTCGCGTCGCCGCGCTCGCAGCCCGCGAACACGGCGACGCGCGGAAGGCGATCGATATCCTCCGATTCGCCGGCGAGATCGCCGAGGAGAACGACCACGATTCCGTCACGGAGGACTGCGTCGATCACGCTCACGAGCGCGAGGAAACCAGTCGCCTGGCCGAACTGATTTCCAAGAGCCCGAGTCACGCGAAACTGGTTCTCGAGGCGATGGCGCTGCTCACCCAGCAAAAAGAGGGGGACGATGCACCAATAACGACGAACGAAGCGTACGACCTGTACAAGCGATTGTGCGATCGCGATCAGTCCGAGCATCTGAAGCTCCGGCGCGTCCGAGACATCCTTTCGGAACTCGAGTTCCTCTCGATCATCGATCAGGAGCGCAAGTGGGCCGGCAGAGGCAAAGGAAACTACATGGAGAATCGACTGATCGACGATGCGAAAGTCATCATCGCCGCTTGCAATGAATCCGAATGACGGAAATCGATCGACCGGCAGGTAATTCGAACCCGAAACGACGGCAATAACAGTTACGCACAGCGGCAATCGGCTACAGCAGTTCGCGGACCTCCGAGTACCACATATCGTGGTAGTCGACGTGGCCGACTCGACGAGCGATCGCGACGGCCAGCGAGTGCCAGCACTTCTCGGTTGGATCGTCCGCGTCGAGGTTGTACTCGCTGTCCTTGCAGGTACAGCCGCCGTCTTCGACGATGTACTCGTCGTCGTAGCCGACGACGATCGTGAAATCGCGGTAGGCCTTCACACGGTTTTCGCCGACCGCCTCGATGGCGCGAACCCCGCGGTCGCCGTGGACCTGCGAGATGTCGCCGACGATTGCGGGCGTGAGTTCGCCAGCTTCCTCGAGGGCGGCCTGCCATCGCTCGACGGGGTTGGCCTCCGACACGACCGGAACTGTGTCCCCAACTGTAAAATCGGTTTGGTTGTTGTACCGCGACGGCGGACCGATCGGATCTACCTCGACTTCCGCACCGCTCGAGCCGCACGAGACCACACCGCTTTTCGCCCGCTACCGACGAGACGTGGTATGCGCGTCACTGAGGGCGGGGTCGAACTCGAGGTCCCCGGGGAGCAGACCGAGGGCATCGAGGAGGCGGTCTTCTACAATCCGCGACAGGAACTGAACCGGGATCTGACGATCGCGACGCTGCGAGCCTATCGCGAGCGCGAGAATCGTGCCACCTCGTATCTGGACGCGATGACCGCGAGCGGCGTCCGCGGCGTCAGGGCCGCCGCCGACGGCTGGGAGGTCACCTGCTGCGACGTCGACGAGGAGGCGGTCGCCCTCGCGCGGGAGAACCTCGAGCGAAACGACTGCGACGAGGGGGCGCGGGTCGAACACCGTAATGTCTCCGCCCTCATGCACGAGGAGCCGTTCGACGTGATCGATCTCGACCCCTACGGGACGCCGATGCCGTTCGCCGACGCGGCCTTCGCGAACTGTCGGGACCTCGTCTGCGTCACTGCGACGGACACCGCGCCGCTGTGCGGGGCTCACTTCAACAGCGGCGTCCGCTCCTATTCTGCGATCCCCCGGAACACGGACTACCATGCGGAGATGGGCGTTCGGATTCTTATCTCTGCGCTCACCCGCAGCGCTGCGCGCGTCGACGTCGGTATCGAGCCGCTCCTGACCCACGCGACCAGTCACTACGTTCGGACCTACCTCGAGCTCGAGCACAAGCCCACTGCGGCCAACGCCGCGATCGACGAGTTAGGCCACCTCTACCACTGCGAAGACTGTCTCTACCGGGAGAGCGATTCCGGGCTGATCGCCGATCCGCTCGAGACGTGCCCCCATTGTGGCGGGAATCGAATGCTCACCGCCGGTCCCGTCTGGCTCGGCCCCGTCCGGAATCCCACGTTCGTCGCCGCGGTCCGCGACGAAATCCCATACACGTTCGATACCGCACCCAAGGCTCGAGAGCTCTGCGACGCGCTCTCGGCCGAACTGGACCTGCCGACACACTACGACCAGCACAAGCTCTGTCGGAACTGGGGGCTGCCCGCGAACGCGATGGATGAGTTCCTGACCGACCTGCGCGAGGCGGGGTATGCGGCCTCGAGAGCCCACTATGGGGGAACGACGTTCAAAACGGACGCCAGCGTGGGCGAGATCCGCGTGGCGACCGAGGGGAACCTCGACTGACCGCGCTTCGACGAACCGGATCGACAAACGGTTCGACTGACCGCATCGAGAGGCCCCGTTACTCCACGTCCGCGTACAGGCGAACGAGCCCGCACTCCGGACAGCAGACGCCCTGCAGTTTCGTCGTGTTCTGCAGGCCGATCTTGCCCAGTAGTCCGTCGCGTTTCCCGGTCGCGATGGACAGGCTCATACCCTCGGTATCGCGAACGGAAACCGATTCCATCGGTACCCCGCAGTCGGGGCAGCGTCGTTGCTCCATACGATCGAGTTTTCCCACTGACAGAAAAATAAGGCGGGTTCGACTCGTGCGACGGCACGACCACGAGACGATACCGCCGACGGACCCCACCAGCGTCGGGCGCGAACGGGATCCCGACAGCTGAACTCGATCTGAATTGCGTTGGCTAATCGGCTTCGTACGGCCGCAAACGGGACCGTACGAGCATCTCCAGAGAGAACCGAGCGCCGACATCGCTCCTGACTCGAGGAGCGGACGCTGTTGCACCATCGTAACGAACCGTTGCAACGCCGTGCCATGCGATTACATATTGCAACCCACGTCGAAGGGCCACGCGTGATCGATCACAGACGGGGACTCGAGGTGACGGGCGAAGCCGTTCGGCTCGCCAGGGACGAACAGTTGACGCTGCTCGCAGCGGGTGTCGCGTTCTACGGCTTCATCTCGCTCGTCCCGCTCATGCTGCTCGCGCTGGGGATCGCGGCATCGATCGGCGGCGAGGCGCTCGCAGCGCGGCTCACGGCGGCGGCGAGCGACGTACTCACGGCGGACGCTCAGGAGCTGCTCGCCGAGACGCTCGTGGATGACACCGGCCGCCAGGGAGCGACCATCGTCGGCATTCTCGGTCTGCTCTGGGGCTCGAGCCGGGTCCTCCGCGGTCTCGATCGGGCCTTCTCACAGGTGTACGGCACTGCGGGGGAGAAATCGCTGCTCGACACCGTCTGGGACGCGACGATCGTCTCCGTCGGCATCTCGCTGGGTCTCATCGTCGTCGGCGCGCTCGAGCTGGTGATCCGGTTCGTGACCGGATTCGGGCTCTCGATCGTCGGACAGCTGTTCGTCGTCCTCGGGCTGGTCGCGACGTTCCTGCCACTGTACGTCATCTTTCCGGACGCGAACGTCGGCCTTCGCGAGGCCGCACCGGGAACGATCGTCGCCGCGGTCGGCTGGTTCGCACTGAGTCGCACGTTCTCGCTGTACACCGGTCTGGCCACCGGGTACGCGGTCTACGGCGCGCTCGGTGCCGTGTTCCTCGTCCTCGTCTGGCTCTACATCGGCTCGATCATCCTCGTCTTCGGTGCGGTCCTCAACGCAGTCCTCGCCAACCGTGAAGTGGATCGGCAGCTACAAAGTCCCGGACATCGACAGATTCCGACAGAAGCGATGACCGACGACGCCACGGGTGCCGACGAGGGGGCCACGGAGGACCGGGCCAGTGACCGCGCCAGCGCGAGGGCGAGTCGAACGAGCGCTCGGACGCGCGACCGCGCGGACGACCCCGAGGTACTGCGCGAAGAGATCGAGCGGCTGCGCGATCGCGTCGAGGCCTTCGAGGACGACGTCGAGAGCCGAACCGTCAGGAAAGAATCTCTCGAGAGCGAACTCAAACGCTACGTTCGACGGCGAGTACGACGCGGCCACGCGACCGATTGGGGGCCGTACCTCGTCTTGCTGTACGGAACCGCGATGTCGATCGCGGCGTTTTATTTCCTGGCGGGCGGCTGGTCGATCCTCGCGATGTTCGTCGTCTGGACCTCGACGCTCGGGCTGTACGTGCTGATGGTGCTGTTCGGGTTCGGAATCTCTCTGCTCGGACTCCCCGGCCGGCTGCGCAATGCGATCGGCGATCGGCGTTCGTGAACCGCCGCGGCGACCGACGCTCGAGCGCACGCGCCCGACGACGACGATCACCCCCGTCCTGTCTTACTGTTTCGTGGGGACGGTCTGCTGAACGAACCGTCGAACCCGATCCGTGTACGTCGCCGGTCGGTGGAGGTTACAGATGTGGCCGGCATCCGCGAGTACTTCCACGCGGCCGTCCCGCGCAGCCCCGGCGTGGGCCTGCTCGCCGCGGCGCATCAGCTTGTCGTTCTCGCCGTTGAGGACGAGCGTCGAGCCGGGGTACGTCGAGAGTTTCGCCCGGAAATCCTCGCCCGCGATGTCCGGCCCCGCGTCGCCGAACTGCTTCGGATAGAAGCCGGCGCCGATGATCTCTCGCTCGATATCCGGCGCCAGCTCCCGATTCCGTACCCAGCGCGTCGCGAGTTTCTCGACGGCACGCTTTCCGACATCGGGTTTCGTCAGAAGCCGCGCCAGTCCCCCGGTCAGCCGCGTGCCGAGTTCCATCGAATTCACCGGGTTCACGCTGCTCCCCGACAACACCAGCGCGTTGACCTCGTCGGGATGGCGATATGCGTACTCCGTGGCGGCATAGCCCCCGAGCGAGAGCCCGACGAGGACGGCCGACCCGTCGACGTGCGTCTCGAGGGTGTCCTCGAGGACGTCGATCGCCGGCTCCATCCGGAACGGCTTGCCGGCGCGAGTGCCGTGGCCCGGTAAATCGGGGGCAACGGTGTGAAACTCCCCGGAGAGATCGCGCGTTTGAGGCAGCCACATTTTCCGCGTGAACATCGCGCCGTGTACGAAGACGATCGACTGTGCGTCCGACGGGCCGGTGATGTCGACACCCTCGGAGCCGCCGCTTTCGTCTGTCCAGGCCATGGCCCACGTAGCAGCACGAGGGGCTTAGTAGGCAACCCGGCGAAACACGGCAACGAGTTCTCCAGTCGCAGTTGCGCGCGGTTCCGCCGTCGCAATCAGACGATGTCACTCGTCCCCGCGGTCGTCGGCGTCGGCTATGTCGTCGGCGACCTCTGTCTCGTCGGTCCCGCTCATTCCGCCGACCGGCTCCGTCCTCGACGTTCGGTCCGACGGCTCGCTGCGCTCTGACTGTTTATCGGGCCTCGAATCGTCCCGTATCGGGAGGGAACCCTCGAGCCGAACGGCGTCCGCGGTGATCTCACGAAGTGAATCCCCTGCCGGCGTGTTCAGCCGTCGTCGTTCGACCGTCTCCGGTGATCGGGGTCAGTCCTCGCGCTCGAGTTGATCGCCGCCGAACTCGTCGTCGCTCTGGATCCGGGAGGCCTGTGGGCCGTCCTGATCTTGGTACTTCGAGCCGCGTTCGCTACCGTAGGGCCGCTCCGCGGGCGTCTTGAGTTCGGTGAAAGTGAGCTGGGAGATGCGCATCCCCGGGGTGAGCGCGACCGGTGCGGAACCGAGATTCGACAGTTCGAGGGTGATCTGGCCCCGGTACCCGGGGTCGCACAGCCCCGCAGTGGCGTGCACGACGACGGCGAGGCGGCCCAGCGAGGAGCGCCCCTCCACGTGCGCGATCAGGTCGTCGGGAATCTCGACGCGCTCGTGGGTCGTCCCCAGCACGAAGTCGCCGGGGTGCAGGATGAAGTCGTCGCCGTCCTCGACGAGCGTTTCGGTGACGTAGTCGTCGACCTCGTCCTCGGAGTTAGGGTGAATACAGGGGATGTTCGTCCGCTGGAACTCGAGGAACTCTCGACCCAGTCGGAGGTCGACGCTTGCGGGCTGGATCTGCAGTTTCGGGTCGTCGAGGGGGTCGACGACGAGGTCGCCGGCCTCGAGGCGCTCGAGGATGTCCGCATCGGAGAGGATCATACCGTGTCAGAGCGAGTACGGGGCCCTAAATTTCCCGGTCCGCAGTCGGGGCTCGACGGAAGCGCTGCGATGCACGCCGACTTCGCGGCTCGAGCGCTCCCCCGAACGGATCCGACAGTCCAGACGAGAGCCGGACACTCTCGCTCGCAATACGATCTCGATCGTGTGAATTATCCGAAAACCTCTCTCAGACGGCCTAACCGATTATAACGCTGTATCACGAAGGCCGTCGTATGGATGGGACCCGGACCCGATTCAACGGTGACACGAGGGTTCTGCATCAGCGAGCGGTCAGAATACCGCTTCCCGATCTGGAGGCCGAGCGGGTCTTCCACGAGAACATGATGACCGTGGCGGACGCTCGAGAGCGAAAGGCGGACCTCCTCGCTGACCCCGCGGCGTCCGTGCTAGACGCCTACGAAGCGGAGCGCGATCACGTCGCCGAGAGTTTCAGACGACGGCTTCGACGAATCGCCGGTGAGGACTTCCACGAGGCCGCGATGGCGTACAACCGCGGCGAGCGCGACGACCGGATCGGGGCGCTCGCCGCGTACTACTTCGAGGGAGCCTGGCGGATACAACAGCACACCACCATTACGGACATGCTGTTCTCCCCGCTCACCCTCCGGTATCCCGATAGTTTCACGCTGAATATCCGATTCGCGAGCGGGTACACCACCAGGGAGTCGGTCTGCTACGAGTCACCGGAACACTCCGCCGAAGAACTGGCCGACGAGCACGCGGAGACGTACTACGAAGAGAGCCTGTACTCACAGCAACAGGCGGCAACGTACCTCAGAGAGACGGCGGAGCTCATCCGCGAGGAGTTTCCCGATCCGGATGAGACCGCGTTCGAGGAGCGAAAATACGGCGGCATCGTGTTCGCCAGCGGCCGGCGGGGCTCCGTCTTCTCGGCGATGCTCGAGCGCGTCGACCCGGACCCGGATCGGTTCGCGGAACCGGTCGACGAGCCGACGCTCGTCGAAGCGGGGCCGGAGGCGAGACGAACCGAACGAGAGCTCTGTCTCGACGGCGAAATCGTTTGCTGACTCCTCGCACCGATCGGCAAACTGACCGAAACGCCCGCCAATCGGGTTCTCGACCGTCCCGTCGCACAATTCGGTAGTCGCTACTCGTTCCGAAGCGACGCCGCGATGGCCTCGAGTTCCGCTTTCCGGAAGGGGCCCTCGGCACGGTCCGGATCGTCTCCGTCCTCGAGACCGATTCGTCGGCGGATACTCGCTCGCATCTCCGATTTCGGGGACAGTCGGTCCGTCTCGATATCGGACTCCACGGCGTCACAGATCGCGGCGAGCGCTTCCTTGGTGAACGCGGTCGATTCGACGCGTTCGTACCGGCCCACGGCGAGTCGGATCTCGTTTCGGAGGTCGTCGACAGTCGGTGACATACGGACGGAAAGGAGCCGAGCCGTGCTGTGCATTTCGGTCGGCCGCCAACTCTCCTTCTTCGTCTCCCGCCATGATCGTTATCTCCCGCCCTGATTTTCGTCTCCAGCCATGACGGTGATCACGGCACTGCCGTCGGGCGGGGCCGAGATAGTCAATGCTAACACCGCCCCCGTCCTCGTTTCGGCCATGAAACAGGCAATCGTCGCTCGCACCGACATCGGCATGGGACAGGGAAAGCTCGCGGCGCAGGTCGCCCACGCGTCGCTGTCGGCCTACGAAAAGGCCGACAGCCAGCTACAGGATCAGTGGAAACAGGGCGGCCAGAAGAAAGTCGTTCTGAAGGGCCAAAGTGAGCGGCAACTGCACGAACTCTCCGAGATCGCCAAGAGCGAGGGGATTCCGACCGCCATCATCCGGGACGCCGGACATACCCAACTCGAGCCGGGGACCGTCACCGCGCTGGCCGTCGGCCCGGCGGCGGACGATCGTGTCGATAGCGTGACCGGCGAACTCTCGCTGTTCTAGTCCGAGCGGTAGCCGCGGGGTTCCTCCCTGACCGCCGACTCGTCGTCGGGGAGCGGCGCGTCGGTGATAGCGTCCGGAAGCATCCCGTCAGTGAGGGCGCTCGGGAGCAGCGAGCGAACGTCGATCGAGGCGCTTCCCAGGACCGCGAAGCCGGCGAAGATCGTCAGGAAGCCGGCGATCGCGAGCGCGTCGATGGTCTCGCCGAGCAGCGCCCAGCCGCCGAGCGTCGAGACGACGGGGACGACGTAGAAGATCAGGTTCGCGCGGATCGCGCCGGCCGTATCGATGAGGCCGAAGTAGGCGATGTACGCGATGACGCCGGCGAAGATGCTGACGTAGCCCAGCGCGAGGATCGCTTCGGTAGACCACGTGATCGCGGCCGCCGACTCGCCGCTCGACCAGGCCAGCAGGTGGCTTAGCGCCGCGGCGAAGGGTAGTCCCCAGGCGACGCGGACCGTGCTCGAGAGATCGCTGTCGGCCCGGCGGATGAGGACGGCCCCTAGCGCGGCGGTGATCGCGCCGACGAAGAGGATCCCCTTGCCGACGGCACCCCCCAGCAAGTTCGCGGGGTCCGGGCTCACGACGAGGCCGACCCCGAGCAGGCCGAGTCCCATGCCGGCCCCACCGCGCGGAGAGAGGCGCTCGTCGGAGAGCAAGAACGCGGCGAACACCGGGGTCATGATCGGGTTGAGGCTGTACACGATCGAGGCGACGGCGCTGGTAACGTACTGTTGGCCGACGAACAACAGCGCGTTCGTCAGGCCGATCGCGAGCACGCCGGTCGCGAGGATGGCCCCGACGTCACCGCGCGTCCGCGGAAGTAGCTCCGACCGCGACGACGTCAGACCGACGTACGCCAGCATGACGACGGCGGCGATGTCGAACCGAAGGGCGACAAACAGCAGCGGCGGGAAGTAGGCGAGTCCGGCCTTCGCGGCGACGAACGTCCCGCCGAAAAACAGACTCGAGAGGGCGAAGAAAACGGCAGTGCGACGGGAGACCATCTATGCCGGTACCCCCGAACGAATCGTGTGCGTCGAACCGATACCGGCCGACGCGCGAATAGCGAAGATCATCGTATTACACCGTAGGAGAGCTGAGTATATAGTTTCGTTCAGAAATAATTTCACGGGAAGAAGGGTCGGCGAGCGGGGAAAATAGCCGGGACCCGCGACAGACCGCCAGCCCGTGAAAGTCTTTCACGCTACGAAAACGATTTCCCGCGGCGACCCGGAGTACCCGTATGGAATCGGCGCTCGAGGAGATCGAGTTTCTCGCGCTCTCGGCGAACCGCGTCGAGGTGCTCGGACTGCTGGCGGAGGGACGACACACGCGCAACGAACTGGCGACCGCGACCGGCGCTTCGCAGGCGACGCTGGGACGGATTCTCGGCGACTTCAAGGATCGATCGTGGATCAGACACGACGGGAGCGAGTACGTCGCGACCGCCACGGGTCGGCTCGTCGCGGAGGGATTTACCGACTTGCAAGAGATCCTCGAGACGGAGGGCAAGCTCCGCGATATCGTGGACTACCTGCCGACGCACGCGATGGACTTCGATCTCCGGCGGCTCTCGGACGCCACGATCACGGTCCCCAGCGCGACGCGGCCGAACGCGCCGCTGAGTCGGTTACTCGATTTTATCCGTGACGGTGACGATGTCCGGACGTTCTCCCACACGTTCAACGGACAGACACTGCGCGTCGTTCAAGAGCGCGTGACCGCCGGCGACCAGCGGTTCAGCGGGGTCTTCGGCCGCAACGCGATCGACGCGCTAGCCGACGAGTCGGAGCTTCGAAACCAACTCGAGGCGCTACTTGCAGCCGAGGACGCCGAAATCAGGGTCCGCGAGGAGGGCGTCCCGATCGCGATAATGATCGTCGACGACGTCGTCTACCTGCTCTTGCGCGACGAGAACGGCATCCTCCGGGCCTCCGTCGACACCGAGGACGCCGCCGTTCGCTCGTGGGCCGAGGACTCGCTGGATCACTACTGGCGGACGGCGACGCCGCTCGAGGCCGAAACGCTATCCGACTGAAGCGTATCCAACCGAGGATCGATCAAAAGTGGTGCGTGGTCGGAACGCTACGCTGGAACTGGCCTGGCCTGTGCTGGGTCGACTGTCACCGACTCGAGAACCGGTGCAGGCCGTGCGAGCGCGATCGGATCGGGTCTGACCCCGAGCAGTTCCGATCCCGTCCCGATCGTTGCGGGTTCCGGCTGCGTCTCCTCCTCGGTCTGTTCGATGACGTACTTCTGGCCGACCGTCGACGCCTGGAGGCTGTCGACGGGCGCGTGGTCCTCGGTCAACACCGGGACGTCGTCGGTCCTGGGTTCGTCCAATGAGGCCTCGATTTCGCCGCTCAGATCGATCCCCACGTCGCGGCGCTCGTTTCGCTCGGCGAGTTCGGCTTCGGTGAACTCCGTGTCGGCCTTCGTTGCGACTACTTCGATGTTCTGGACCGAACCCGTATTCGAGGTGCGGTAGCTGTAGGTCGACGCGAATGCCTCGTCGATCGTCTTGTACTGCGCCCGGTAGAACTCGGAGCCGGCCCCGCTGGGCGAGGCGATGACGTTCGCGAGGAAGACGCCGTCGTCGGAGAGGCGCTCCTCGGCCAGTTCCATGAACCCCAGCTGCGTCAGGTGGATCGGGACCTGATCCTTCTGATAGGCGTCGAGGATGATCAGGTCGTAGGTCGTGTCGGTATCCCGGAGGAACCGGCGGCCGTCTTCCGTGTGGGCGGTCATGTTCTCGCCCTCCTCGAGGCGAAAGTAGTCCTTTGCGGCCCGGGTCACCGCGGGATCGAGTTCGGCGACGTCGACGTTGACGTCGTATTTCCGTTCAAAGTCCTTTGGCCCGGTATACCCTCCCCCGCCGATGAACAACACGTTCTCGACCTCGTCGGGATCGTCGACCATCAACATCGGCAGGTGGAAATATCGCGTGTACTCGAAGACGTGCCGGTCGGGATCATCGAGATCCATCGCGCTGTGGCGGGCGTCGTCCAGGTACAGCGTCCGGACATCGCCGTCGTCGATGACCTCGAGTTCCTGGTAGGCCGTCTGGGTCTGGTAGACGACGTCGCCGCGGTGGTCGAACGCCACCGGCCCGAGCCCGGCCGCGACGACGAGCAAGAGCGCGATCGCAACGCTTGCGGCCGCCGGCCGCGGGGAGAGGGCGGGGAGCGTGAGCGCGAACGCAGTTCCGACGAGAAGGAGCCCGAACAGGAGCCCGATCATGTCGATGCCGAGCGTCGGAATGAGGAAATACGTCGTCGCACCCGCACCGACGATGCTGCCGATAGTGCCGAGCGCGTAGACGTGTCCCGACGCTTCGCCGATCCCCTTCTTCTCGGAAAGTTCGGCCGCGTAGGGGCTGATAAATCCCAGCAGGTATGTCGGCGGCCCGAAGAGGATGAGCACGGCCGGGAGCGAGGCGTACCGGGCCGGGAGCGGCATCGCAGACGCCGAGAGCAGCAGTTGGCCGCTCCCGTAGACCACGATGGCGACGTAGGCCGCCGTCCCGAGCAAAATCCAGGTCATTCGACGGTTCGATGCCGTTTCCGCTCGTTTTCCGCCCTGCCAGTACCCCAGGCTCAGCGCGGCGAGGAAGACGGTGATGATGCTCCCCCAGGTGTAGATACTGCTGCCGAACTGGGGGGCGATGATCCGGCCCGCAAGTATCTCCAGCCCCATACTGGTAACGCCGGAGACGAATACCGCGACGTCGGGTTTCGTCGGTCGGTAGCCGGACAGCTGCCGCATACTCATTATCGGACAGTAGCGGTCCCGTAATGAGAACTTGTCGCCTCACACCGACAGTCGCCGGGACTCGAGCGGCGAGGTCGCCACGGCGCTTCACTGCTGTCCATTCTGGTGTTCGGTATGAGTCAATCACCGCTTCCTGAGGCGGTGGTAACGGCGGTGCAGAGGCCACAATCGCTCAGAACGCAGTCATTTCACGCATGAACAGCGCCGTGATGATCACACCGAGGATCAACCCGGGAAGCTGGAGTATCCCCACCGCAGGCGCGAGGAGAAGGCTGAGGCTGACGCCGATAACAGCACACTACCGGTCGTTGGCGCTCGTACCGGTCGCATCCTCCTTCGCGTCGTCCGTCTCCAAAGGGGCGGAATCGAGGTACTGTCGGAACTGCTCGAGGCACTCGCCCGGCCGCACGATGCCGCGAGGTTTGTCGTAGTCGATGATGCCCGCTTCGTCGAGTTTCGGCAGGTGGGACTGGTAGAGTGGGATGTAGACACGCTGGCGCTCATCCGACAGCAACTGCTTGACGGTCGTCTCGTGTTCTTTCGCGGCAACGTGTTCGGCGACATCACACATCTTGACGAGGTCGCCCGCCTGCAGCATGTACCGGATCGCCTCTCGACGGCGAAAGGTCTGCAGAATGTGAAACACGTCGTCGAGAGAGAGGTCCGCCGTCTCTTCAGTCGGCGATTCACTATCGCTCGCGTCTGAAACGTCGGCGGGTTGATTTGTAGTAGCTGTCGTACTCATTCGGATAGCACACTTTCTTACTCACAGGTAGGGGCAATTATCCTTCCGCCAAAATAGCATGGTATGTCTTGGAATCGCCACTTCCAGTTCGGAACCATCGTTCGTGGTCGGTAGATACTGCAGAAATCACAACCATGAGGAGAGGTACCTCGGTTTTCGTTCACATCGCCGTCGAGCCGTCGACGATTCGACGGGGGCGCACCTCAGTGCTCGCGTCGGTTCGTCCGACAGTTCGCGGATGCCGGGGCGCACACCGAGCGCAACCACCGCTCGAGTCCGAAGCGGTCGTTCAGTTCGTCGTGATGACCTCGATCACATCCCTCGCCTCGACCTCGTAGTCCCTGCCGAGCTGGCGGTTGCTCCGACAGTCGATCGCGTGCAGGAAGCCGTCGCCGATGTCGGAATGGAGGCTGTACGCGAAGTCCTCCGCGGTCGAGTTCGGCGGGATCAGATAGCAGTCGGGCAGCACCTCGCCACGTTCGTTCCCCAGCCCGTTCGCGCCACCGGGGAACACCGGCGTCACGCCGAGTACGTCGAACAGCGCCGTCTCGAGGGCCGCCTGGACCCCCGTCGCGCCGAACTCCTCGAGGAAGTCGCGGATCTGCTCTAAGCCCTCCTCCTGATCGCCGGAGACATCACCCAGAATGTCGAAGTCCGCGTCGCCGGGTCGGTAGTCGACGACGCCGGCCTGTTCGGCCGACTTCAGCGCCTTCTCGGCGTGGGCGCTGCAGGGGACGATCGTCAGGTGATCGTAATCGGGATCGCTGGTAATCTCCTCGTAGTTCGCCTGCGCCTCGGGGGTGTCCATCTTGTTCGCCGCGATGACCATCGGTTTGGTCTCTTTACGGATCTCGCGGGCCAACTCGAGTTGGTCGTCCGCGTCCCACTCCGCGGGGTCGAAGCCGACGCCGACGCGCCGGATGAGGCGTTTGATCTCGTCTTCGCTGGTCTTGAACGCACTCATCTGCTCGGCGAGTTCCTCCTCGATGGCGTCGTCCTCTGTGGTATAGCCCGTCTCGTATCGAGTGATCCCCTTCTCGAGGACGCCCAGATACCACTGGTCGAGTTCCTCCTCGAGGAAGGCGATATCGTCCCGCGGATCGTGACCCTCCGTCGCTTCGCCCTCGGCGTCCGTTTTGCCGGAAAAGTCGACGACGTGGACGAGCACGTCGGTTTCGTTGAGGTCGGAGAGGAACTGGTTGCCCAGGCCGTTGCCCTCGTGTGCGCCGGGGATCAGTCCGGCCACGTCGACGAGTTTCGTCGGGACGAACCGCGTGCCGTCCGTACAGTAGCCGACGTTGGGGGTGCACTCCTCGTCGAACTCCGGTGCGGCACAGTCGACGCGGGCGTAGGCCTCGCCCACGCTGGGATCGATGGTCGTGAACGGGTAGGCCCCCTCGGGCACGTCGTTCATCGTTGCAGCGTTGAAAAAGGAGGACTTGCCGACTGACGGTTTGCCGACCAGTCCGATCCGGTAACTCGCACTCATTATCCGGAGTGGGCGAGCAGCGCCTAAACGGGTTTCTGTCCGACGGTAGAATGGTATGAATATCCCTGGCACGACGATATCCGAATCGAATCGGCTCTCGCGGGATATCGGGACGAACGAATCAGTACAGACCGCCGAACCGGACTCGAGTGGCCGTCGATCGGCACTCGAGCTATAGTAGCCACTGCAAGTCATTGCACGCCTGATCGACCGACAGCTGTCCGATCAGTGTGTGAATCGTTTCAGTGGCTACTATAGACGTGTGTCGGCGGCTCAGCGGCCGTCTCGATGTTTAGTTCGCCGGCGACGTCCGCCAGGAGATCGCCCTTGACCTCCGAACTCCGCCAGCCGATTTCGGCGACCAGCGGCGGCTCGAACTCCGAGCGGATCGTCTCGAGGCGTTCCGTTTCCGTCTCGACGCGCTCGCGGAGGTAGCGAGCGCCGCGGCCGTTCTCGTCGGGGTCCGGTGACGGCGTGAGTTTATTGGCGACGAGGCCGCGGACCGCGAGGTCCTTCTCCCGGAGATCGTCGATCGCTCGCTCGGTCTCGTTTAGCGACAGTTCGTCCGGGTTCACAACGAGGAAAAAGGCGGCGTCGTCGTGCAGCGCCGAGCCGGCGAACTCGAAGAACTCCTTGCGTTCTTGGAGCCGCGCGAGGACAGGGTCGCCCTCCATCACGCGGCGCGGTTCGTTGTTGCCGATCGCGGCCTTCTCGAAGAGATCGATGCTCGTCCGTCGCTTGTGCATCAGCCGGTCGATCCAGTCTTCCAGCAGGTCGGGAAGTCCGAGAAGTCGGAGCGTACTCCCCGTCGGCGAGGTATCGAAGACGACGCGATCGTACGGCTCCGAGTTCCGCATCACATCGATGAACCGATCGAACAGCGCCGATTCGTAGGCTCCCGGCGTCCCGTGGGACATCTCGAGTTGGCGGTTGATCTCGTTGACCATCGACGCCGACACCTGCTCCGAGAGGTCCTGCCGGATCTCGTCGAGGTGGCGCGTCACCTCGTCCTCGGGATCGATCTCCATCGCGTCGAGCCCGTCGATACCCTCGACCGATTGCGGGGAGTCGTCGAACGGTTGATCGAACACGTCGGTGACGGAGTGGGCCGGGTCGGTCGAGACGACGAGAGTCCGCTGGCCGTCGCGCGCACAGCGGAGCGCGTACGCACAGGAGACGGTCGTTTTGCCGACGCCACCCTTCCCGCCGAAGAAGACGAACGGCTCCATCAGAAGTGGTACTGCTGGCCCTTGCGTTCGAGGTACGTTCCGCGGTCCCACAGCCGCCGCTCCCACGATTCGAACTCGTCCTCGAGGTACGGGAGTAGTTCCGCGGTGTAGTACGAGACCGGTGACGGGATGCCGAACGCGTCCGGGAAACACGCCAGGATGAACGCGTCCTCGGCGTCCTCGGCTTCCTTCTCGATCTTCTCGTAGGCCGGGTGCGAGATCATCCCGTGGTAGAGCCCCCGCAGCCACTCGTCGAGCGTCTCGCGAAACGCTTCGATCCGATCGGCCAGATCCATGTCCGTATGTCTGTACCGCACGCTAAAAACCCTCGTGGCTCGGTTTCAAGGCGCTGCGATCCCAGTGACCGGATATGAATACGGACACGAACGATGAAATCCCGGTGACGATCCTCTCCGGCAGTCTGGGGGCTGGCAAGACGACGCTGCTCAATCACCTGTTGTCGAACGCCGGCGACCGGACGCTGGCGGTCCTCGTCAACGACATGGGCGAGGTCAACGTCGACGCCGAACTCGTCGCCGAGGGGTCGGAACTCGAGCTCGACGACGGCGTCGCAGAGCTCTCGAACGGCTGTATCTGCTGTGAGCTTCAGGACGACCTCGAGACCGCCGTGGTCAGGCTGGCTCGCGACCGATCCTTCGACCACCTCGTCGTCGAGTCGTCGGGCATCTCCGAACCCGCGCCCGTCGCCCGGCTGTTCACGACCGAGTCCCGCGTCGCCGCGCTTTACGACGTCGACACGCTCGTAACGGTCCTCGACACGCCCGCCTTCCTCGAGGCCTTCGCGGGAGAGGAGCGGCCGGAGCGAACCGGGAGCGAGGACGACCGTCCGCTTTCGGATCTGCTCGTCGAGCAGCTCGAGGTCTCGAACCTCGTCTTGCTGAACAAGGCCGATCGCTGTCGCGAGACGGAACTCGCGGAGGCTGAAGAACTCGTCCGTGCGCTCCAACCCGACGCCGAGACGATCCGCACGGAGTTTGCCGCGGTCGATCCCGACCGTCTGCTCGGCGCCGACCTGTTCGACGCCGCCCGCGTGAACGATCTCCCGGGCTGGAAGCGAGCGCTGGCGTCGGCCGACGGCGATCACGGACACGGAGACCGCAACGGCGACGATGGCCGTCACGACGAAACCGACGGCGACCACCGCGGTCATCACCACCCCGACGAGGTGTACGGCGTCTCGTCGTTCGTCTACCGGTCCCGCCGGCCGTTCCATCCCGAACGGTTCGCTGACCTCCTCCGGGACCTCCCGCGATCGATCGTCCGCTCGAAGGGGACCGCCTGGCTCGCAACCAACGAGATGCGGGTGTCGATCGCCCAGGCCGGTCCGTCCGTCAGGGCCACCGCACAGGGCCCCTGGATCGCGAGCCTCCCCGAGGTCGAGCGCGACATGTATCGGTCGAACCGACCGAACCTCGAGTGGCACGACGAGCACGGTGACCGGCGGACCGAACTCGTGTTCATCGGCACCGACTACGACGAGTCGACGCTCCGGGCGGCGCTCGAGGACGCACTCGTCACCGACGAGGAGCGGGAGACGAATCTCGACGGCCCCTTTCCCACCGAACAGGGCGACGAGACCGTTATCCGAGAGCCGTAGTCAGCACGCACAGTCGCGGCCGGTCGAGCGCTCGAAGCGCATCTCCGCGCCACAATCCGGACAGACCGGTTCCCCCTCGAGGTCGACGTCCCTGATCCGAACGGCGCAGTCGTCACACCAGTAGGCCCCCTCGGAGCCGTCGGCAGGGCGGTCCTTCGGTGTGGGTGATGCAAGCGCTGCTTTCACCGATTCGATGAGCCCCATAGTCGATCGTTCATCGTGAACACCGATAATACTGTGCGATAAATTAGCACGCTTTCGCGATCGCGCGGTTCGCGCCGAACGTACCGACCGGTCGCGTCCGCTAACCGATGACTAACGGGACCGCGAGCGCGATGATCAGCGCCGTGAGGATCGGAATGAGGTAAAACAGTCGTTCGGCGCGGACGGCCGACGGGACGGCGCCGATCGTCTCCGGCCGGGCGGTCCACACCTGGCGGTGGAAGGCGACGACGGTGGCAACGGCGAACAGCGCGCCGGAGAGCGCGATCGCGGTCTCGATCGACAGCCCCAGCGCCTGCCCGTACAGCGGGCCGAACGATAGCAGAATCATGAAGGTGAGCCCGGCGACCACGACGAACGGCACCGGGTCCACGTGCGATCCGTGACGGTTGCGAAGTCGCATACGAAGCGTTCGCCCTCGAGCGGCAAAGAGTTACACCGTGCGCTGGCAGCCGTGATCGAACTCGTCGACGTCGGTGGTGAATTCGTGAACGGCTTACGGTGAACAGTTAAGTGGCGGTATCATCGTCTTCCTGTATGAGCGATGGGGACTCCGAGCAGGACGGGTTCGAGGCGGGCGTATCGTCCTCGCAGGGCGATCCGCGCGTCCTGCTCGCGATGAACGCCGTACTATCCACGCTGTTCGCGTGGTCGATCGTCTGGGGACTGTCGTATTTGGGTTTTCTCGAGTTCGGGTTCATTAACGTCGCCACGGCGGCGATACTGCTGTTCGCGATGACGTATCTCGTGACGATGTCGTGAGTGCGAATCCGCCGGTTCCCCCTATCGGCCGTAAATAAGTCGGCGACCGAGATCGTCGAGGCGCTTGGTGACGCGCCCCGCCCAGGCGCCCGGCGAGACGCGCCGGAGCGTCTCGTCGTCGACCTCGATAGCGGATTCGCCGAACACGTCCCGCGTCGACTCGCCGTCGGCGTCCTCGTCATCACCGGACGAGGCGACGTCGACAACTGTCGACATGGAACAGCGGCCGCAGGCTTCGGTCTTCTTTCCTCCCATGTGTATCCCTTGCACGATAGTTCGTCTGCGAGGGCTAAAGTCTACTGCCGACTCGGGGGGCTGCGATGACGAGGCGAGGTATCGGATCGGTTCCACCGACGATTATTTGATACCCCGACGGTAACCGATGGTATGAGAGAACGAGTCATGGGTCCGGAGAGAACGGAACTGGTACCGGGTCGTGAGCGATCACTGTCACACCCCGTCAACGCACGATGAGCGAAAACGCGCAACCAGCGGAACTGCCGGCGGAGATTCGCGAGGCGGTCCCCGACTGGGACGACGAGTACCTCGACCGAGTGTCCGACCGACTGATGTACAACTACGACCTCGAGAAAGATCGCCGCGTCGGCGGGGAGCGCTGGGATCTCTACGGGGAGATGCGCGTTCTCAGCCAGAAGCAGTTCTTCCATCCGGCGCTTTCCTACGCCGATCACGAGGCCGAGGAGTACCTCTTCGTCCGGCACGAATCGCGGCCGACCGTCGCGGAACTCGAGCGACTCGTCGACCTCGGGCACGAACTCGCCGACGAGCGCGTCGTCGCCGACGAGGAGCACTTCGGGACGGACTTTACCTTTGTCCTCGTCGCGGACGAACTATCCGACGATGTCCGCGAGTTCGTTGCCGGCTTCCGTGACCGAACGTTACTGAAGTTCGGCTATCACGGTCACTACGAGATCAACCTCCTCGTCGTCGTCCCTGAAGTCGAAGCACACGTCGCCAGCGAGGCCGCCGACATCGTGGAGGCGTTTACCCTCTGGGACGACGTGAGCTCGCCCGAAGAGGGGTTCTTGTCGCGGTTCGCGAAACGGTTCTGGCGGTAGCGTCGTTCCGGCGGTTGCAGACTGTTCTAGCGATACGGCGTATCCAGCGGCTGAAAAAAACCGAATGACAGTCGGTCGCTGCTAGTCGTCGCCCGGTTCGGCCGCGGGCGTCTCGGGGCCGCGACGGACGGTCTGAATGTTCTTGTACCCAAGTCGGACGAGTGCGAGTGCCAGGCCGATGAGGACGAGGCCGAGAGCCATCTGCACGCCCGAGGAGATCATCGCCTCGGTGGTTTCTGCCCCACCCTCGAGCAGGTTCAAGTAGAGGTTCTCGTAGAACACCAGGATCGACAGTCCGAGGACGGTGATCGTGACCATGATCGCCATCGGAACGCCGGTGGAGATGAGCTGTTTGTTGTCGTCCCAGTTGGCGAGCCAGACGGTCGCGGTGAGCAGCGCAAGCGCCGCGAGCAGCTGGTTCGCGCCGCCGAACAGCTGCCAGAGGACGACCCACTGGCCGGAGACGACGAGCAGGTACGCGGGAACGATCTGGACGATCGGGTTCGTGTACCGACCGCGTGCGATCGAGCGCGGATCGAGGTTCAGCCCGGTATCGCTCCGTCCCGCGGGCGTGCCGACGAGCTCTTCCATCATGTACCGACCGAGACGGACGGCCGTGTCGGTCGACGTGAGCAGGAAGCTACAGAGGACCAGCGCCATGAACACGGCACCGACGTTCTGGGGAATGCCGAGACTCGTGAGAATGAGTCCACCACCAGACGCGAAGTTCGGCAGTGCAGCGCCGATCCCACCTGCGGGGTCGGCGAATCCCCACACTGCGAGTGTCGAGAGTGCAACCGCGGCGAGAAGACCCTCGCCGAGCATCCCGCCGTAGCCGATCAGCCGAGCGTCGGTCTCGTTGTCGAGCTGTTTGGCGGTCGTCCCCGAGGAAACCAGCGAGTGGAACCCGCTGATCGTCCCACAGGCGATCGTAATGAACAGCAGCGGGAACAGTGGTGCGAGTCCAGCGGCTTCAACGCCCCAGAAGCCTTCGAACGCGCCGATGGTGCTGTCGACGACGAGCGGCTCGGACGACGTCCCGAGGAGTGTCCCGACGATGATCGCGACGATAGCCCCTCCGACGCCAGTGTACAGCAGGAACGACGACAGGTAGTCACGCGGCTGGAGCAACACCCAAACCGGCAGCGCGCTCGCGATCGCGGCATAGACCATGACGACTGGTATCCATCCCGCAGTGTTACCGCCAAGTGCGGCAGCTCCCGGCACCCAACTCCCGTCACCGCCGAGCAACACGATCGTCTCGGCCGGATAATCACCGGCGAACAGCGCCAGCGGGTACTGGAGCCCCACCCAGACGGCCGCAAAGACCCCCGCGACGAATAGAATCGTTCCGGGGATGAACGGGCCGTTGAACTGGTACAGGTAAATACCGAACACCAGTGCCAACCCGATGTAAATCAGGGATGCCGTTACCACCTGCGGATAGGCGTTGAAGACGATCCCCACAACCAACGCGAACACTGCCACGACCAATATGATCGTCAGGAACGCGAACCACAACAGCATGTTTTTGCCGCTCTCCCCGACGTACTCGCCGATCATGTACCCGATCGACTTCCCTTCGTGACGGAGACTGCCCGACAGCGATACGAAGTCGTGAACGGCACCCATCAACGGGTTCCCGATGGCGATCCACAGCAAGGCGGGCACCCATCCCCAGATGGCGCCGGCTGTGATCGGTCCCACGATCGGTGCCCCACCCGCGATACTCGAGTAGTGATGGCCCAACAGGACCGGTTTCTTCGATGGAACGTACTCCTGTCCGTCCTCGTATTTATGAGCCGGTGTTTCCGCCTCCTCGTCGAGTTCGACGAACTGCGTGAGGTACCGCGAGTATCCCACATACCCCATGGTAAACGTCACTAACACTGCCGCGATGATCCAGATTATCTGAGTCATGGTACGCCTACGCAAATCCAGTGGGTTCGATAACCTTAATTGTTATTTATATTATTTGGTGGCTATCTTCCCATTTTTAATTAGACCCGATGGTAAGGTTTTTTGGACGTAACGCCACGGCTGAAAGGTAAAAGAGAAGGGAAGAAGAATTTCACGAATATCTTATGATTGATGGCGTAGCTGAACAACCGATACGATAGTACCAACTGAAACGATTCACACACCGATCGCACAGTCCGCGGTTCTCACGGCTCGCTTTGCTCGCCGCTCGCATCCCCGCGGTTCTCGCTCACTACGTTCGCTCCGAACCGCGTTCGCTCCGAACCGCGCTTGCTCCGAACTGCGTTCGCTCCCAACCGCGCTCCAGTCGTGCGATCGGTTGTGCAGTGACGTTCAGTAGCTACTCTATCTCACGGATTGTCTTCTCAGGAAATCGTACAGTCGACAGTCCTCTCAGGGAACGAGTGCCGGTTTCGGACGAGACGGTCGAAACGGATCGATCGACTCCCAGATGCAGCCGAGAACGGTACAACGGGCCGACACACTACTCCAGAACCGCTTCGAGCGCGTCCATCGTCCGATCGATGCGCTCGAGGCGCGCGTTGTGTCCCATGTGACCGATCCGGAGGATGTCGTCCGCGAGGTCGCCGAGGCCAGTCGCGAGGACGATATCGTGCTCGGCGGCCAGCGTTTCTTGGAGCGCTTGTGCGCGTCCGTCAACCTCGAGTGCGGTCACGGTCGGCGACGACCGCGCGGGGGCAGGATAGAGCGACAGCCCGAGATCGTCGGCTCGCTCGCGACACCGCCGCGCAGCCGCTTCGTGGCGCTCGAAGACGGTCTCGAGTCCCTCCTCGAGCAACAGGTCGATCGCTGTCTCGAGGCCGTACAGGTTCGCGGCGAGATGCGTATAGGGAAACCACTCCTCGTCGGCGGCGTCGCGCCACGGCTCGAGATCAGTGTACAGACTCGCCGTCTCGAACGACTCGATCTTCGCCCAGGCGCGATCACTGACCGAGCAGACCGTCAGTCCCGGCGGTGCGCTGAAACACTTCTGGGAGGCACCCAGACAGACATCGATTCGCTCCGTCGGGACTGACACGCCGCCGAGCGAGGAGACCGCGTCGACGACGCTGATCACGTCGCGCTCGTCGAGCACCTCGAGGACTGGCTCGATGTCGTTGAGGACACCCGTCGGCGTTTCGCAGTGAACCATCGTCGCGACGTCGAACGGGCCCTCCTCGAGGTGGGCTTCGACTCGATCGAGGTCGAGTGGCTCGTCCCACGGCGCGTCGCAGACCACCGCCTCGCCGTCGGCCATCTCGACGAAATCGGCGAACCCCTCGCCGTAAAGCCCGTTCGCGATACACAGCACGCGGTCGCCCGGTTCGACCAGCGACGCGACGGCGGCCTCGAGGCCGAGGATGCCCTCGCCGCCGAGGATCGCGATGTCGTCGTCGCCGTAGATCGCCTCGAGTTTCGCGGTCAGATTGCGATAGAACTCGAAGAATTCCGGCTCGACGTCCGGGTTCGGCGTCGGCTCGCTCATCCGCTCGCGGACGGCCGCCGGCACCTCGGTCGGGCCGGGCGTCATGCGCAGTCGATCGTCGGTCATACGGTGGGTACCGGCGCGTTTGGACATAAAACCTCTCGAGACGAGTGGGGAGTCTCGATCGCTGTTGGGAGAGAGCGCTTGTGTAACAGCTACTTTTGACGGAGTTGCTATGAAAAACGCGCTGCTATCGTGGCAACAGGGAATCGCCACGCCCTCCCCAACCGATTCGATCGCGCCTTCACGGCGCTCACTCATCCCTCGCACGATGTTGCGCCGCGGTGAACCGCGGCCCAGCGCGCGCCACCGCACGCCGGTTGGCTGGTCTGGAGCGATATGTGGTTCCCCTCTATCAAACGAGTAGCCCATCATTCGACGAGCTATAGTAGCCACTGCAAGTCACTGCATACCTGATCGCACGACAGCTGTGCGATCAGTGTGTGAATAGTTGCAGTTGTTACTATATTTCCCCGTCGGCCGTCGCAGGTGCATCACCTTCATCCGACACCCGGCCGATTCTCGTCTGCGGTGGCGATGGGGTCGCGGCCTCGAGAGCGCTTTTCCGTTCGGCGCGCGTATCCCCGCTCAAGATGAGCGAGCGCCGACGGCTCACGACCGTCGAGACGGTCCACGAAAACCGGTCGTGGCTGTTCACGATCCGAGATCAGTACGGCGAACCGGACGAAGCGATCCTCGTGCCATGCGGGGACAACGTCGAGTCGTGGATCAATCGCTGCACCCACGAGGCCCAGCGATTCGATACGGGCCGCGGGGCCGCGATGCGGGACGGACAGATCATCTGTCCGAAACACGGCTCGATGTTCGACTCCTGCTCGGGCTATTGCGACAACGGCGAGGCGGCCGACACGACGCTCCCGGCCGTCGAAGTCAGCGTCGACGACGGCATCGTCTATCTGACCGACAACGACGTGACCTTCGCCCACGAGGGCGGGATCGACGAAGGCGACGACGAGGACGATGACGATGGTCCGGTGTCGACCTCCCACATCGGATTCTGATCGTCCGCGACGGCGAACGACTCTCCGGAAGGGTGTGCGCGTCTCGAAAACGTATTCCGCGCGCTACGACTACGACCGCCTATGCTCACCTTCATCGGCCTCGGTCTCTACGACGAGCGCTCGATCACCGTCGAGGGCCGGGACGCCCTGCGAGCGGCCGATCGCGTCTACGCCGAGTTCTACACCAGTCAGCTGATCGGGACGACGATCGACGAACTCGAGTCCTATCACGACCTCGAGATCGAGGTCCGGGATCGGGCCGGCGTCGAACAGCATCCCGACGACATGCTCACAGCGGCCGAGGACGAAGATATCGCGTTCCTGACGGCGGGCGATACGATGATTTCGACGACCCACGTCGACCTTCGGCTGCGGGCTCACGACCGCGGAATCGAGACGCGGGTGATCCACGGAGTTACCGCACAGACGGCTACCAGCGCGCTGACCGGACTGCAGAACTACCGCTTCGGCAAGGCGACGACACTGCCGTTTCCGTACGCCCACGGGGCCGAGGGACTCCCGGCGAGCGTCACGGAGACGATCGATGACAACCGTGCTGATGGGCTGCACACCGTCGTCTACCTCGATATCAAAGCAGAACGCGAGGAATACATGACCGCCGACGTCGGTGCCGAACTGCTCGCAGCGGAGTACCCCGATCTCGCGGGCGTCGTCGTCGCCCGCGCGGGCAGCCCCGACCCGCTCGTCGAGGCCGGAACAATGACCGAACTGGCGGGCCGCGAGTTCGGCGACCCGCTGCATCTGCTCGTGATCCCCGGGGAGTGTCACCTGCTCGAGGCCGACGCACTGGTCGAACTGGCCGGGGCAGACCGAGATGTCCTCGAGATCGCCTGACGGCGGTTGAGGATCGCTGACAGCGGTTGAAGCTCGGTGACGACGACCGGTTCGGCGGCCGGTATCGTCCTCCCGAACGACCGCGTTTCGATCGGAAACGGACGCCGGGAGATTTACGGTCGGTGCGGGAAAGCATGGGCCATGAGCGGTCCGGAGGTCACGGACGATGGGATCCGCCCCGAGGGGTCGACGGAAGCCGGTGACCGGCACGACCTCAATCGGGAGACAATCGAGTTGGCCCGCGAGGAACTTCGGACGACGTTCGACTATCAGGTCGAACGCGTCCAGGAGATCGACGAGAAGGCGATCGAGATCCTCAAGGCGAACCTCCTGTTGATCGGACTGGTCGTTACCGGCGGTTCGATCGTCGTCCAGACCGATATCGACGTCGCGGCCTTCCTGAACCCCTTTACGATCGCCAGCGCGCTCCTGTTGCTGGGCTCGACGGGACTCGCGGGGGTGACGTACACGGCCTCCAACCTCCGGGGCGGCATCGACGGCGACGCGGTCGAGTCCGCACTCGCGACGGCACGAGCCGAGCCGGCGGCCGACGCAGACCGGTTCGAGGTACGACTGCTTCGAAGCTACGGCCGATGGATCGAGTACAACGCGCGGGTGACCGCCGTCAACGACATGTTCGCGACGATCACCGTCCTCATGGTGATCGCCGCCTTCGTCTACGTGGTCGCGGGAATCGGTGTCGGGGCGCTCGGCCCATCGACGCTCGTCTCGGCGGTCGTCTTCCTCGCGCTCACGGCCGCGTTGCTGTGGCTCGGAGCCTTCGCGTACTACATGGACCACCTCGGTGCGAGCGACGAGCACTGGGAGGGGACGTTCGACGGCGTCCGGATCTCGAAGGGCGTGACCCGAAAGCGCGGACTGTCGACGCTGCGGTCGATGCGCAGTGAGGGCGCGACCGACGAACGGGAGGAAGAAGCGTCCGCGGAGGGGGTCCCGGAGCAAAGCTCCGGGCGCTGAACCACACCACTACCACGGCTTCCGGCCCTACAGGACGGACTCGAGCCGATCCAGAAAGTCCCCCGGGACCTCGACATGGGGCGTGTGACCGACGTTTCCGAAGACGACTTCCTCGAACTCGCCGCCGCGATCGGCGTAGCGCTCGAGGACGGCGCGGGTCTGGCCGACCATCGGCTGTGGCGGGAAGACGTCCTCGCCGGGCCACTCCGGGAGTTCGTCCATTCGGCCGAGCGTGCCCAGATCGAAGAGGGAGGCGTTCGAGACGATCTGATCGGAATCACCGCGAATCCACAGTACGGGCGGTTTCTCGTCGGGATCGATTTCGGTGATCGCCTCGAGTTCGCAGTACTTCGGCGAGATCGCGTTGTTCACGCCCGTTTCGCCCGGGGCAATGCCGGGCCAGTTGTCGCTCGACTTCGACGATCCCGGATAGTTCTTATCGCCGGTCGCCGTATCGAGCATCCCCGTCAGATACGATTCCTCGCGCTCGCTGTCGAACTCGTGGGTCGGGTCGACGTAGTAGGTTCGCAGCACCTTTCGTGGAGAGGTCTGTCCCTCCTCGCTTCGGTCGCGGTTCTCGAGGCCCGCGACGAACGCGTCGTTACCGATCCCGCCGCCGGAGCCGGCGTAGTCGTCGAAACACGGCGTTCCGTCCGTATCCTTCGTGCCGCCGAAGCCGTACGGCGAGAGCGGGTTGACCAGCACGAGCGAGGCGACCGCCTCGGGGTGGTCGATCGCGTACCGCATCGCGACCCCGCCGCCGTTCGACCAGCCGACGATGACGAGCGGCTCCGCGAGCGCGAGTGCGTCGACGAACGCTCGGAGATCCGCCGCGAAGTCGCCGAGGCCGTTCGTCGCGTCGACCGGTTTCGTCTCCGAATCGCCGTACCCCCGCAGATCGGGCGCGATCGCGCGATGGCGGGCGGGCAAGTCGACCAGTACGTCCTCGAAGAACCGCGAGGACGAGACGTTCCCGTGGCAAAAGAGGATGGTTTCTCCCTCGGCGGCGGCCCGATCGGAGCCGCCCGACTCGAGGTAATGGGTCTCGAGTCGGTCCGTTTCGACGGTTCGCGAGTCGACGCCACCGAGGGTGTCGTCTCGAGTCATGGCCGCCGGTACCACGGCTCCCGTGATAACTCTCCGGCCACAAACGGAGACGCCTACAGCCGATCGATGATCGCGTCGGTCACGTCATCGGTCGAGGCGTCCCCGCCCAGATCGGGGGTCCGCGGCCCGTCGGCGAGCGTCGCTTCGACGGCCTCGTGAACGGCGTCGCTCTCCTCGTCGTAGCCGAGGTACTCGAGCAGCATGGCGGCGGAAATGATCGTCGCGGCGGGGTTCGCGACTCCCTGGCCGGCGATATCTGGTGCGGTGCCGTGGACGGGTTCGAACAGCGCGCGATCGGGGCCGATGTTGGCCGAGGGGAGCAGGCCGAGGCCGCCGACGAGGCCGGCCGCGAGGTCCGAGAGTACGTCGCCCGCGAGGTTCGGGCAGACGACCACGTCGAACTGTTCGGGGTCGAGACAGACCCGCGTCGCGAAGGCGTCCATCAGTACCTGATCGGTCTCGACGCCGTTCTCGTCGGCGACCGATTTGACGGTGTCGCGGAAGAGACCGTCCGTCTCGCGCATGACGTTGGCCTTGTGGACGATCGAGAAGCCGTCGTGGTCGTCGCCGGCGACGTAGTCGCAGGCGAACTCGGCGAGTCGTTCCGAGGCCGACTCCGTGACGACGCGGGTGAGCGTCGAGACGTCTTGCGTCAGTCGATCCTCGTGACCCGCGTAGACGCCCTCGGTGTTCTCCCGGAGGAAGATCAGGTCCGTCTCGGGGCGGACGGCGTCGATCCCCGGATACGCTTTCGCGGGCCGAACGTTGACGAACGAGTCGACCGCCGTCCGAAGCGGCAGAATGACGTCCGCGGCCGTCTCGCCGGCCGCGCCGAACAGCGTCGCGTCCGCCGACGCCGCGAGGTCGTAGGTCTCCTGGGGCAGCGCCTCGCCGGTCTCCTCCTTTACCGCGTCGCCCGCATCGGCGTCGACGAACTCGAAGTCGATCGCGAGGGCCTTGAGGACCTCGACCGCGGCGGGTGTCACTTCCTGTCCGATTCCGTCGCCCGGAATGACGGCGATTTCGTGAGTCATGCCCAAACATCGACGTGGGGCCGAAAAGAGGGTATCGATACCGGCGCTGGGGACCGAATCAGTGCGGACTCGAGACGAGTTGCCCATCGGCTGGCCGGCAGTCGTGGCTATCGTCGAGCTCAGGGACTGCTGACACCGGTCGAGAACCCGACCGCCTCGGCGATCGCGCGGCGCTTGAGCAGGACGAAGCCGACCGCGACCAGCCCGAAGCCACCGACCGTCAGGACGCCGATTTCCTCGCCGAGCAGGAAGACACTCGCGATCGTCGCCACGATCGGGACCAGGTAGCCGATCAGCGCCGCCTCGAACGCACCGTGTTCCTCGAGGATGGAGAAGTAGATCATGAACGCGATGGCGGTCGCGAACACCCCGAGGTAGAGCAGGGCACCGATAGAGACGGGACCGAGCACGTCGGCACTGGGAAACTCGCCGGCACCCAGACTGACGGCGTGTAAAACCAGTCCACCGACGAGCATCGACCAGCCGACCAGCGGCAGTTGCTCGAGCGTCGGCCCGGCCCGCTGGATCAGGACCCCGCCGAGCGCGACGCTACACACCTGCCCGACGATGAGCAGCCGTGCGGCGGTGTCGCCCGCCAACAGGTTCCCCGGATCGGGCTGGACGACGAGGCCGACGCCCAGAAAGCCGATGGCGGCGCCGACGGCCCCGAGCGGCGAGAGCCGTTCACCCAGCAGCGGGATCGCCCACAGTGCGGTGACGATCGGAACCAGTCCCTGCAAGATCGCGGCGACCCCGCTCGGGACCGTCTGCTGGCCGAGAAAGAGGAGCCCGTTGCCCGCGATAAGGAAGATGCCACCGCCCGCGACGGCCGCTAGATCATTCCGCGCGGTCGGACGCCACTTTTCGACTCGGACGACAGCTGCAGCCAGTAACAAGACCGCTGCGATGTCGTACCGGGCGGCCGCGAAGAGCAGGGGTGGGAGGTACTCGAGGCCGATCGAAATCGCGGGAAAAGAAAAGCCCCAGAGAACGGCCAGCAACACGAAAAGCGACGCATCGAGAGCGCGAGACATGGGGAAGTATAGCCGTCAGTCTCCGAAATAGCTCGCGATTTCCGTGGTTACCTGCCGCTTTCGGTGTGGCACCACGACGCAATTCGGTCGTCAGGGCGATACGCACGACTCGAGTCGTGACACGAGATGCGGTCGAATGTGACGAGCGATCAAAACCGAGTCGCAAAAACGGAGCCTGCTTATTCGGCTTCGGGAATCGCCGCATTGTCGACGTACGGCAGTTCCCGAGCCTTCTCGCGGACCGCGCCGGCGTTGGACTTCATCAGCGCCGTCGTGTCCCAGACGCCGTCGACGAGCGCCTTGCGCTGGGCGTCGTCGACGGTCACGTCGATCGTGGTATCGTCGTAGGTCACTTCTTCGGCCTCGATGTCGATGTCGATCTCGCCGTCAGGATTCGCGTCGACCCAGTCCTGCAGGGCCTCGATCGTCTCGCTGTCTGCCGTGACGGTCGGAATGCCCAGCGCCAGACAGTTGCCCGCGAAAATCTCGGCGAAGCTCTCGCCGATGACTGCATCGATCCCCCAGCGCATCAGGGCCTGGGGGGCGTGCTCTCTCGAGGAGCCACAGCCGAAGTTGCTGTTGACGACCATCACCGAGGAGTCCTGGTAGCGCTCCTCGTTGAACGGATGCTCCTTCTGGTTGTCGTCGTCATCGAATCGCAGATCGAAGAACGCGAACTCGCCCAGTCCGTCGAAGGTGACGACCTTCATGAACCGCGCGGGGATGATCTGGTCGGTGTCGATGTCGTTACCCCGAATCGGAACGCCGGAGCCGGAGACGTAGTTGACCTCGGGAATCTCGACTTCGTCGCTCATGCTTCCACCTCCAGCGCTTCGCGCTTCGATGGAAGCACTCGCTCCGCGTGCTCACGGGTCGTTACACTCCCCGTTCGCATTTCCGAGACGCTTCGCGTCTCGCTACTCATGCCAGATTCACCTCCTTCAGATCGCGCACGTCAGAGACCTCTCCGTTGATCGCCGCCGCGGCGACCATCCGCGGACTCATCAGGACGGTGCGACCGTCCTTCGAGCCCTGCCGGCCGACGAAGTTCCGGTTCGAGGAGGAGGCACAGGCCTCGTCGCCCTCGAGTTGGTCTTCGTTCATGCCGAGACACATCGAACAGCCGGCGTTTCGCCACTCGAAGCCGGCTTCCTCGAAGGTGTCCTTGAGGCCTTCCTCCTCGGCGGTTCGCTGCACGCGCTGGCTGCCGGGGACGACCATCGCGCGGACGTCGTCGTCGACCTGTCGGCCCTCGACGATCCGAGCGGCGCGTCGCAGGTCCGGCAGGCGGGCGTTGGTACAGGAACCGAGGAAGGCAACGTCGATATCGTAGCCCTCCATCGTCTCTCCGGGTTCGACGCGCATGTGTTCCTGTGCGCGTCGGGCGGTGTCTTGCTTCTCTTTCGGCAGCGACTCCGGTTCCGGAATCGGGTCGGAGATGCCGACTCCCTGCCCAGGCGTGGTGCCCCAGGTGACGACCGGCTCGAGTTCGTTCGCGTCGATGTGGACGACGTCGTCGTACTCGGCGTCCGCATCGGAGCGGATCGATTCCCAGTAGGGTTTGAGTTCGTCGAATTTCTCCGGGTTCTCCTGGAAGTAGTCGGTCTCTTTCATCCACTCGTAGGTGGTCTCGTCGGGGTTGACGTAGCCCGCGCGAGCGCCGCCCTCGATGGACATGTTACAGATCGACATCCGCCCTTCCATTCCGAGGCTCTCGATGGCCTCGCCGGCGTACTCGTAGACGTAGCCGACGCCGCCCTCGGTGCCGAGTCGGCGAATGATCTCGAGGATGACGTCCTTCGCTTCGACGCCGTCGCCGAGTTCGCCGTCGATCTGGATCTTGCGGACCTTTTGCTTCTCCATGGCGACGGTGCCCGTCGCGAGCACGTCGCGGATCTGGGAGGTCCCGATGCCGAACGCGAGCGCGCCGAAGGCACCGTGGGTGGAGGTGTGAGAGTCTCCACAGACGATCGTCTTGCCGGGCTGGGTGATCCCCTGCTCCGGTCCGATGACGTGGACGATCCCCTGATCGCCCGTCGTCGGGTCCGAGAACTCGATGCCCGCCTCACGGACGTTCTCCTCGAGTTCGGCCATCATTTCCTCGGCCGCGTCCTCCTTGTAGGGACGGGACTGGTCGGCCGTCGGCACGATGTGGTCGACCGTCGCGTGGGTCAGCTTCGGAAAGGCGACCTCGAGGTCGCGCTCGCGGAGCATCCCGAACGCCTGCGGGCTCGTGACCTCGTGGATGAGGTGGAGCCCGACGAACAGCTGATCCTGTCCAGTCGGCAGGCGAGTTACCTTGTGTCGATCCCAGACCTTGTCGTACAGTGTACCCTTGCTCATTCCTCTACTACCGTATCGCTATCGGACTGTCGTCCGTGTTCGGTCCCGCGCTCGAAGACGCGGTTCGCGTCGTCGGCCCGCTTCGGCGGCGTGTGGTCGACGTCGCTCATCGTTCCGGTCGTGTCGGTCTCGTCCGCTCCGTCAGCCTCGGTCGTCTCCGACGTACCGCCGTCGGCGGCGACGATCGGGCCGCGGCTGAACAGCCGGCCAGCCGTCTCCCCCGTGTGGGGATTCGTATGGCTGATCTCGCCCATCGTATCCGTCGTCGTGTCGTTTTCGCTCATGGTTGCTCGAGTTCCAGTGTTAGTCGTCCGCCTGCACCGGGGCGGACTCCGCTTCGTCTTCGGTCGCTTCGTCGGCCCAGCTGAACAGGTCGCGCAATCGCTCGCCGACCTCCTCGATCTCGTGGTCCTTCTCGGCCTGATTGAGCTGCGTGTAGACGGGCCGGTTCGCCTGATTCTCCGAGATCCACTCGGTCGCGAACTCGCCGTTCTGGACCTGCTCGAGCACTTCGTCCATGTTCTCGCGAACGTGGTCGTCGATCACGTCGTCGCCGCGAGTGAGCCCGCCGTACTCGGCGGTGTCGGAAACGGAGTCCCACATCGCGCCGAGCCCGCCCTCGTACATGAGGTCGACGATGAGCTTCATCTCGTTCATGCACTCGAAGTAGGCCATCTCGGGGCTGTAGCCGGCGTCGACCAACGTCTCGTAGCCCGTTTTGATCAGTTCGGCGATGCCGCCACAGAGGACGGCCTGCTCGCCGAAGATGTCCGTCTCGGTCTCCTCGCGGAAGCTCGTCTCGACGACGCCGGCGCGAGTACAGCCGATCCCCTTCGCGTACGCGAGCGCACGCTCCTTCGCATCGCCGGTTTCATCCTGGTAGACCGCGAGCAGTCCGGGGGTTCCCTCGTCGTTCTCGTAGTTGCGGCGAACCAGATGGCCCGGTGACTTCGGTGCGATCATCGTCACGTCGATGCCCTCCGGGGGCTGGATCTGGTTGTAGTGAATGTTGAAGCCGTGGGCGAACTGCAGCGTGTTCCCCTCCTCGAGTTCCGATTCGATGTCCGCGTAGACCGCCGGCTGAACCGTATCGGGAACTAACACGGAGATGACGTCGGCTTGCGAGGCTGCCTCGACCGGCGTCGTCACGTCTAACCCGTCGGCTTCGGCCGCGTCGCGCGAGGACGAGTCCTCGCGCAGGCCGACGACCACGTCGACCCCGCTGTCGTTGAGGTTCAGCGCGTGGGCGTGGCCCTGGCTCCCGTAGCCGAGAACGGCTACTGTCGCGTTTTCGAGATACGATCCGTCCGCGTCGTCGTCGTAGTAGATGTCGGTGTTGAATTCGTCAGTCATTGGTAGCTGTCTCTGTGTATTGTCCGTCGTAGTTCGCCTCGTCGGCGGGCTGTCCCGTCGAATCGGACGCGGCGGTCCGATCGGTGCCGCGGGCCAGCGCCGTCGTCCCGGTCCGGGAAATCTCTCGGATCCCGAACTGGCTGAAGGTATCGATTGCGGCCTCGATCTTCTGGCGCGCGCCGGTCACTTCTATCGTCGCCGTCTCCGGACTCGAGTCGACCGTCTTGGCGTTGTACATGTCCGCAACAGCGGCGACCTGGCCGGGTTGCTCGGCGCCGACCTTGATGAGCGCCAGTTCCCGACGCATCGCGTCGGGCTCGAGTTCGCGCACAGAGATCACCGGCACCAGTTTGCGCAGTTGCTTTTCGACCTGATCGATCCCCGGATCGGGTTCCTCGACGACGATCGTGATTCGCGCGTGATCGTCGTTTTCCGTGGGGCCGACGGTCAAGCTCTCGATGTTGAACTGCCGCCGCGAGAACAGTCCCGAGACGTCCGAGAGCACGCCGGGTTCGTGTTCGACCAGCGCCGAGATGACGGTGCGCCGGGGCTCGTAGGTCGCCTCGACCTCGGGGTCGATGCGAATGCCCTGTTTGTTGCGTCGTCCCGCGGGGCTCGGTCGCTCCTCGGGTGCCGGACCGTCCAGTCCTCGTTTCATGCGAAACACCCCGTGATTCGCTGAACGAAGTGAAGCACATCTCGAGACGGCTTTGCCGTCTCGGTGTTTCGGTTGCAGTCGGACGCGGTTTGTCCGACGGTCACGCGAGTCGCATCGCGGTGAGCGTGACATCGAAAGTGCGTTGCTCTTTCGGAAGTCATAGCTGGTCCTCCGTCAGTGCGAACTGACCGTTGTCGCCGCCGCTTGGCACCATCGGGTAGACGTTGGCGTCGGGATCGATATGAACGTCGATCACCGACGGGCCGTCGTAGGCGATCGCGGCGTCGATCGTTTCGGCGACATCGTCGTAGTCGTCGATCCGGTACCCGCTCGCACCGAAGGCCTCCGCGAGCTTGTCGAACTCCGGCATCCAGTGGTAGTCCGACGCGGAGTGACGGCCGTCGAAGAAGGCGTCCTGCCACTGTCGAACCATGCCGATGTACTCGTTGTTGAGCACGGCAACCGTGATGTCGAGGTTCTCGCGGACGGCGACCGACAGCCCCTGCAGCGTCATCAGGAACGAGCCGTCGCCGTCGATGCAGACGACCTCCTGATCGTCGTCGGCTGCAAGTCGCGCGCCGATCGCCGAGGGCAGCCCGTAGCCCATCGTCCCGAGCCCGTGACTCGAGACCCAGGTGCGGGGCTCAGTGTAGGTCCAGTACTGACAGGCCCACATCTGGTGTTGGCCGACGCCGGTGGTGACGATCGCTCGGTCGCTCGTGGCCTCGTCGAGTGCCTCGACGACGAACTCCGGCTGGACCGGCTCGTCCTCGGGCGCGTCGTAGGCCATCGAATAGTCGGATTTCCACTGCTGGCACTGTGCACGCCACTTTTTCGCTTCCGGCGAGGTGTCGACGGCCTCGGAGAGTTGCTCGACGACCGTTTCGGCGTCGCCGATCAGCGGGTAGTCCGCGTGGATGTTCTTCGAGATCTCCGCGGGGTCGATGTCGACGTGGATGAGCTCCGCGTCGGGCGCGAAGGTCTCGATCCCGCCGGTCAGCCGGTCGTCGAATCGGGTCCCGATCCCGATCAGCGTGTCACAGTGAGTGATCGCCATGTTGGCGTAGCCGGTGCCGTGCATGCCCGCCATCTCGAGGGAGAGTTCGTGATCCTCGGGGAACGCGCCGATGCCGGGCATCGTGGTGATGACCGGGATCTCGTGTTCGATGGCGAACTCGCGGCAGGCCTCGCTGGCCTCGCCCTTGATGACGCCGCCGCCGAGCAACATGGCGGGGCGGTCGGCGTTCTCGATCCGCTCGGCCGCGGCCGCGACGATCTCCGGATCCGCTCGCTTCTGCACCCGATAGGTGTCAGGAACTGCGGGGGCGTCGGGCTCGCAGTCGGTCTCGCCGTTCGTGACGTCTTTGGGGAGGTCGACCAGGGTCGGTCCCGGTCGGCCCGCGCCGGCGAGCGCGAACGCCTCGCTGACGTCGCTGCCGACGCGATCCGAGTCGCTCGCGAAGGTGTTGTCCTTCGTGATCGGCGTCGTGACGCCCGTGGTATCGGTCTCCTGAAACGCGTCGTTGCCGACGAACTCGGTCGGGACCTGCCCCGTCAGCGCGAGCAGCGGATCCGAGTCCATGTCGGCGTCCGCGATGCCGGTAACGAGGTTTGTCGCGCCCGGCCCCGAGGTTGCGAGGCAGACGCCCGGCTCGCCCGAGACGATGCCGTATGCGTCGGCCGCGTGGGCTGCGCCCTGCTCGTGGGCCATCGTCACGTGACGAATGTCCGAATCATAAAGCGCGTCGTAGACGGGCATGATCGCTCCGCCCTGGACGCCGAAGGCGTACTCGACGCCCGCGTTCTCGAGCGCGCGAACGACGGCTTCTGCGCCCGACGTGACGGGGGCGGGCGTCGTCTCGGCGTCGCCGGCCGCCGCGTCGTCCTCGGTGGCCGCGTCGGGTGCGGCGCTGTCGGTGATCTGGTCGTCGTCCTGTTCGTCGTCCGGTGGTGTGACCTTTGCTGCGCGTTCGCTCATCGATTGCCTCCCGCCGGTGTGCGGCGATCGGGTGGTGTACGGTAGTGTGTCATCTGCTGTGTTACTGATCGCTCGGAGAACGATGCGGATTCCGGTCCGAAGCTACGAGGTACTGAAAATGGGGCTAGAACGCCCCTACAATACGAATCGGAGCGAGCGCGCTGGTGCCGACCGTGTGAACGCGAGCCGACAGGGGAGCGCGGACCGTCATTACTGTCTACGTAGCTCCCTCGAGGGTGATAATCCTTACGAGTCGCATCCGTCCGTCCGCTCGAGCGCGACAGCAGGGGCTCGCGGCCGGTGGCAAACGGTGAGGACATTCCTCAGGCGCGCACCTCCTCTTGCTCCTGCTGGCGTTCGACGCCAGCCTCTTCGGCGAAGCGCTCGAGGATGTCGACCGTCACGCGGCGCTTCTCGGCTCCGTAGTCCTTGACGCGGCGGGTGACCGCCTTGACCTGCTCGTCGGTAGGGTCGAAGCCGCACTCGACGAGCCGCTCTCGGACCGAGTGGGTGCCGGTGTGTTTCCCCATGACGAGCTTGCGCTCGGCACCGACCATCTCGGGGGTCATGACGCCGGGTTCGAAGGTGTCGGAGTTTTCGATGACGCCGGCGGCGTGGATGCCGCTCTCGTGGGAGAAGGCGTTGTCGCCGACGACGGGTTTGTTGCCCGGCGTCGCCATCCCGCTTTTCTCTTCGACGATCTCCGATAGTTCGGTGATGCGCGTCGTGTCGATCCCCGTATCGCACTGGTAGAGCGACTCGATGGCCATCACGTACTCCTCGTAGGCCGCGTTGCCGGCCCGTTCGCCGATCGAGTTGACCGACACCTGCGCCTGGGCCGCGCCGGCCTCGATACCGGCCAGCGCGTTGGCGGTGGCCAGCCCGAAATCGTCGTGCGTGTGCACGTCGACCCGCGCGTCGGTGTGGGCACAGACCTTCTCGATCATGGCCCGAAAGCGGGTCGGCGTCGCGACGCCGCACGTGTCCGGAATGTTGATCCAGTCGGTACCCGCGTCCGAGACCGCCTCGATGACCTCGAGCAGGTACTCCTCGTCGGTTCGAGTCGCATCCATCGGCGAGAACATGCAGGTCGCGCCCGCCTCTTTGATGCGTTCGACCGAGTCGACTGCGCGCTGTACGACTTCCTCCCGGGTGGCGTGCATCGAATCCTCGATCTGGACGTCGCTGGTGGACACGAACGTGTGCACCATCTCGACGCCGGAATCGAGCGCCGCTTCGATGTCCCCGTCGACGACACGGGCTAACCCGCAGGTCGTCGAACTGGTTGCCGAAGCGATGTCACGAACGGCCTCGAACTCGGCGTCCGAGTTGACGGGGAATCCGGCCTCGATGACGTGGGTTCCCATCTCGTCCAGAATGGATGCGATCTGCCGTTTGTCGTCGTAGGAAAACGATGTGCCGGGCGACTGCTCGCCGTCCCGGAGGGTCGTATCGAAGACACGTGCTGACTCTATTTCGTCAGTGGAATCTAACGTGCCCTGGAAGAACTCGACCCCCCTGATTGGTATCAGAGGATGGGCTGTCTTGTGAAGACATTGTATCTGAATCCGAGGTGCGACGAGATATATAAACCTAACGCTGTGAGCAGCGGACAGCGGTCGCGGGCTCTACCAGTTCCGATCAGTCTCACTGCGAAACCGCACGACTGCGACGGCCTAGTATCTGATAGTATCTCCTAATACTGTTTAGGCACTATCCAGCAATCTGCCCCGAATATCGAGCATCGAACCCGAATTACCGGCCGTTCGCTCTCATTTGCCCCGTTCGAGCGCTGGCGCGCGGTCGACTGTGGACGTTCGATCACCGCTCGCATCCTCGAGTCAACATACTACTGTTCCGCCCCGACTTCCAGCGTAGATAATAGACATTCATCCACCATTGGCGATGGGCGGTGGGGATCGGACCGACAATCAGGTGGCGTTGCTACGCTCCGTGGACTCATCGCACCCCACGCCAAGTAGGGACTCGAATCGGCGGAACGGAACCCCTCCGGGAGCAGTCGCGCGTGTGAGCGTTTTATGTCCGGTCGTGGTAGGACGGCGCGCATGACGACCGACGAGATCACCGACCTGTTGACTGGGGCGTATATCGACGAACTCGAGACAGTGATGAACTACCAGACCAACGCGATCGTGCTCGATGGCATCCACGCCGAGGAGGTCAAGGCGAGCCTCGAGGAGGACATTCAAGAGGAGCTCGGCCACGCGAAAATGCTCGGCGAACGCCTGAAACAGCTAGACGAATCCCCGCCCGGCTCGGAGTCGTTCGAGGCCAACCAGCACAGCCTGCAGCCGCCCGAAGACACCACTGACGTCCAGTCGGTCATCGAGGGCGTGCTCGAGGCCGAGGAGTCCGCCATCGAGACCTACCGATCGCTGATCGAGGCCGCGACCGACGCGAACGATCCGGTCACGGAGGACGTGGCGGTGACGATTCTCGCGGACGAGGAGGCCCACCGGACCGAGTTCCGCGGCTTCCAGAAGGAGTTCCCGATGGATTGAGTAGTCCGATCTGATAGCCACCGCGAACGAACGGAGTGAGTGAGCGGGCCGAGGAGCCCTCGAAGTCGCGCCGGCGGCGCGGCTGAGGGGGTGACGCTGGCTTTTGATCAACCTTTTACCGAGCGAACGAGCGAAGCGAGTGAGCGCAGAGTAAAAGGTTGGAGGCGAACGTTTTTCTCGTCCGGGTTCGACGCTCGCCATATGAGCGATTTCGACCTCGACCTTCGGACCGTCGAGGAGCACATCGACGACGAACTCGAACTCGAGGGCAGCATCATCCTCGGCTTCCTCGATGGAGAGACGCCGGACGACGAGTGGCTCGAGGCGATTTCGAAGGGAAACGTGCTCGTCCTCAACGTCGACGGCGACGTGAACGAACTGGCCGCGGGATTCGCGCGAGACATCAAGGAGTCGGGCGGGAATCTCGTCCACTTCCGGGGGTTTCTGCTCGTGACACCGCCTGGCGTGGACGTGAGTACGGAGCGGCTTTAGAACCGAAGCAAATCGGGTTTCACGAAGTACCGGATCGACGTCGGGGGAGCGTTCTGCTGCCACTGGCAACACGGAGGGGCCACACCCTCCCCAGCCGATTCGCTCACTCACTCCGTTCGTTCGCTCATCCCTCGCACAGTGTGAGTCGCGTCTCGCTTTCGCTCGCCGCGACACAGCGCGCGCCACCGCACGGTGGTTCCCCGTTTCGAAGTGCAGACGCCCTCACGCCACGGTAAACGTTAGGAAGTGGCCGTCCGGATCGCGAACGACGACATTCTCGTTCGACTCCCGCTCGAGCGAACCGATTCGATTGCGCACCGCCTCGAGCGCAGCGGCCGGCTCGTCGGTTTCGAATCCGAGGTCGACGTGGACGCCGCCGCGGGCGTCGGCGATTCCGAGGTGGGGTTCCCAGAGCTCGAGGGCCATCGGCCCGTGGAGTCGGACGCGCTTTCGGTCGTCGCCCTCGTCGACCGTTTCGAATCCGAGATCCTCGTAGAAGGCCTGCGCGCGCTCGAGATCCGCGACCTCGAGGACGACCTCGAAGATGCCGTCGATTCCCGGCCCCGTGACGTCCTGTTGACCGAGTTCGACGCAGTTGCCATCGGGATCGTACAGGTAGAGCGATCGGGAGGGGCCAAAGCGCGCCTCCTTGAGGTCGTAGTTGTCGTCGAGGCGGTCCCACCAGTCGTCGTACTCGGCCGCGGGGATCGAGAACGCAAAGTGCGTGTGGAGCCCGCCCCGCGGGAGCGCCGCCGGTCGGCGGAGCACGAGATCGGTGTCGCCCGCCGCGAAGACGAGTTCGTCCGCCCCGCGCTCGCGACACGTTAATCCCAAGGTCTCCTCGTAGAACGTCCCCGCGACCTCGAGGTACTTGGCCTCGAGGGCAAGCCAGTCCAACCCGGTTAGCATACGCGGACGTACGCGAAGCGCGTGCATAGAAGCGTCGCCGGTTGCCCCGGCGGGTAGCTCGAGTCCGGTCGGCCGCGCTCCGGCGACTGACCGGTCGGTATAGTGGTCGCCGAGGTTTATGGAGCGACGGCCCAAAGGATGGCAGTATGACTTCCCGCGTCGACGAACGCGAGACCGAGTTCCGCGAGATCGACCGCTTCGAGAACGGCGTCGGCTGGATCGCCTACCCCGACGAACGGATGCAACGTGCCAGCCACGCCCTCGCGGTCGACGGCGAGGTCTGGGTGATCGACCCGGTCGACGCCGCAGGGATCGACGACCTGTTCGCCGAGTTCGGCGACGTGACCGGTGTCGTCGTCACGCTCGACCGGCACAAACGCGACGCGGCCGCGGTCGCGGACCGCCACGACGTCCCCGTCTACCTGCCCGAATTCTTCGACGGCGTCACCGAAGACATCGACGCCGCGGTCGCCCGCTTCGACGACGAACTCTCCGATACCGGGATCCGCGCCATCACGATCGTCGACAACCGCTTCTGGCAGGAAGTCGCCCTCTACAACCCGGCCGACGGGACGCTCGTCGTCCCCGAAGCGGTCGGGTCGGTGGCGTACTTCCGGGCCGGCGACGAGGAACTCGGCGTCCATCCGATGTTGCGGCTGAACCCACCGCGGACGGCCCTCCGCGGCGTTGCACCCGAGCGCGTGCTCGTCGGCCACGGCACCGGCGTGATGGCGGACGCCGCGCGCGTCCTCGAGACCGCGCTCGCCAACTCCAGAAAAGGCGCGCCACGGCTGTACGCTACCACAGCCTGGGAGCTGCTTCCCGTCTAAGGCGTCCGGGAACCGATCGGGACGAGACAGCAGGGCTCCCTGGAGAGGCATACAGCTAAACTCCCGGCCACCCAAAGGGACCCTGTGGTCTACGTAACTCGCGCACTCGTCGACGTCCTTCTGGACCTGGCGAGCGACGCCGACCCTAACGACGTGACGACCGGCGTTTCGGTCACGCCGGCGAGCGAACTCGAGGGCGCGGACGCGATCCCGCCCGAAACACCCGTTTTCACCGACTTCTTTCTCCCCGATCCCGACAACTCCGTCAACGCCGTCTTCGGCGTCGATCTCTCGACGCCCGCGCGCCAGGCCCAGGGTCGGTTCGTCTCCCACCCCGTCGGCGAGCTCGAGGTGACGCGCCGGGACCACCTGGCAGAAGTCATCTTCGTCGCCGTCCCGCCGTGGGGACCCGACGATCGGTCGTTCGCCGCGTTCGACCGGAGCGGCAACCGGCGGACCCTCGAGATCATCGACGCCTCGCCGCCGGGGCAGTCGTTGACCGATTGATCGATACCGTCCGACGGCGACCGGACACGTCGACTGCGTAGCGCGGCTGCTATCCGTCAAGCAGTGATGCTCACTCGTTACTGGGATCTGGCGATCTCAAAAATAGCTGAAGTTAGGTCAGCCCCCTAGCGGCAGCTCTCCGTCTCCGATGATCCGGTCGATGATGCGATCAGGGTTCCGGTCGCGTCCATCGTCGTCACTGTCGTTGGATGGAAAGTCCGGGATGTGAGGCATGCCTCTCCCTCGTGCATAGCGATGCGCTCGAGGCAAAAAGCGCTGTTCCGGACCCTCTACCGGGGCCATCTGCGGTCCCACAGGAGCGTTCGAGGCGGAGTCGGCCGCGGCCCCGGGTCGCTCGAGGCGGACGGGAGGGGTGTCTCGGGGTAGTACTGGGCAGCTCAGATCGGCTCAGGCCGGCTCACTCGAGATAGCCCAGCCCGCGGAGCTGTTCGGTGATCTCTTCGAACTCGGCTTCGGTGAGTTCACCCTCCCGCTGGTGCTGGATGACGATGCTGCGCAGCAGGAATCGGACGAGGTCACTCGTGCTCTGGAAGCTCGTTCCCTCGATGGTTTCATCGACGCGGTCCGCGAGATCCTTCGGAATCGACACCGTGGTGTAGTCGGTCATACGCCATACTCTGTCGCGGGCCCCAAATGCGTGTCGACAGGTCGATGGTCGCCACCGACCCGGTGGTCGATGGCTCACGCGGCTGTCGGCCGGGTTGCCGTTGGCTGCGGTTGCTGTCGGCCGAAATTGCTGGTAGCGGAGGGCGGTTGACAGTAGGCAGTTGACAGCGGGCAGTTGGCAGCGTCGACAGCGTTCGACGAACAGTCACTGTTCGGTGACACTCCGCTACCGTCTCCACAGGCATTTTTATATCCGGCTCCGTAGCGGGAGGTACAGGTATGGGAGTCCGGCCACCATCGAGCGGAGACGACGAGGAAACCGACAGTATCGAGTTCGGCATCGCGGCCGTCGACGCTCATCTCAGCGATTCCGATCTCTCCTTTCCGGCCACGAAGGACGACGTCAGAGCCGAGATCGGCCACGAGAACGTACCCTACGATGTTCACGGGAACGACGTGCCGCTGAGCGAGATGCTCGCCGAAGTCCCGACTGAGCAGTTCGACTCGCGCCAGGAGCTGTTGAACGCGCTCCATCAACCCTTCGAGGAGTACCGCCGTAACAATTCGAACGGGGTCGTCGCCCAGTTCCGCTCGCTATTGCCCTTCTGAATTTTCACTGTCGAAGAAATATCGCTGACAGCGAACAATAGCGGTGTCAGTGAAAGAGCCTTTTTACAAAATGGAAACGAAGATGACGAGCGTCCTGCTATCGTGGCAACACGGAATCGCCACGCCCTCCCCAGCCGATTTCTACTCACGGCGGCTCCGCCGCCGTCTGCTTACGGGCCTTCGGCCCGTTCGCATGGTCTGCGAGACCTCCGGTCTCGCACTATTCGTATGGTTCGCGGAACCGGGGGTTCCGCGCTAACGCTCGCTCCTGTCGTCACTCGCTACACTCGTGACGACCCCGCACGGCTTCGTACCGTGATTCGCTTTTCGCTCATCATGGTACAGCGCGCGCCACCGCACTCTGGTTGACCGGCTGAGAGATGTTGATTATCTGAACGTTTTGGGTAGACCGCAGCCCTCTTTCGGCAGTTCACGACACCCGCCGTCACTCGTCGTTCGACTCTCGAGCGATCCGCTCGAGTCGCCGCCGCTGCTCGCGGTGGAGGGTCACGAGCATGTCCGAGAGGACGCCGAACATGAGGAGCTGGACGCCCAGTAGGATGGCAGCCGCCGAGGCGAGGGCCATGACCTCGTGGCTCTGGGTGTATTGGACCCACTCCCAAAGGACGTAGACCGCAATGAGACTGCCCGAAAGGATACCGGCGACCCCGAGACTGCCGAAGTAGAACAGGGGGTTGTTGGTCTTTGCCAGCGAGTACAGCGTGAGCAGGATCGTTCCGCCGTCTGTGACCGGGTGGAGGTTGGTTTCGGACTCGTCGGGCCGAGCGCGGTAACTGACCGGGACGACCGTCGTCTCGACGCCGTGTTTGACGCATTCGACGGCGAGTTCGGTCTCGATCGTGAACCCGTCGGAGTCAAGCGAGAGCCGTTCGAACGACTCGACGGTAAACGCTCGGTAGCCTGAGAGGATGTCCTCGTAGTTGGCTCCGTGGACGAACCCGAACGCGCGGTTGATCATCCGATTCCCGAAGCCGTTCAACGCGCGCATCGCGTCGTCGTCCATCTCGGCGAAGCGATTGCCGATCACGTGCTCGTACCCTCGCGAGAGCGGTTCGACCATCTTGTCGGCGTCAGCCGGATCGTAGGTTCCGTCGCCGTCGGCCATCAGCACGTAGGGGACGGTGACGTACTCGAGGGCCTCGCGGACGGCTTGGCCCTTTCCGTCACCGGACTGGACCAGCACTTCGGCGCCGTGCTCGCGAGCGATCTCGCGAGTGCCGTCGGTCGAGTTGCCGTCGACGATGACGACGTTCGTGTACCCCTGCTCGTAGAAGCCCTCGATCACGTCGGCAATCGTGGTCGCCTCGTCGAGCGTCGGGATGAGAACGCAGACGTCGTCGGGCGAGATCTCGCGGGCGTCCTCGGTCGCGGCGACCTCCCCTGCGCCGTCCGAGAGGATGCTCGAGCCCGCAAGGACCGCGTCGTCTTCCATTTGGCAGTATTCCCCCTCCGAACCGCAAAAGGCTACTGATTGATCAGTGCCGGGTTTTTAGGTCGGAGACGCGCTGCACCGCGGTCGACGCCCCGTCACCAGGTCAGTCCTTCGTAGACCTCGAGAGACTCCTCGTCGATCTCGATCCGCCGACCGTCGACCACGACGGAGCGTGCCATTCCCTCGAACGACAGGTCATCGAACTCCGGCCAGTCGGTCGCAACGACTGCGCCGCCGGCCCCCTCGAGCGCGCTTTCGGCCGACTCCGCGTACTCGATCTCGGGAAAGTCGGGTCGAACGTTTTCGATCGCGACCGGATCGTAGGCGACGATTTCCGCGCCACGATCCCGGAGCTGCTCGATCACGTCCAGCGCACGGGACTTGCGCACGTCGTCGGTCCCGGGCTTGAACGAGAGTCCGAGGACCGCGATTCGGGCCCCCTCGAGGGCGACGTGCTCCTCGAGCAGGGCCACGAGCCGCCGCGGCTGTTCGTCGTTGACCGCGACGGTCGCATCGAGCAGTTCGGGATCGTAGCCCTGCTCGCGAGCGCCGGCGCGCAGCGCGTTGACGTCCTTGGGGAAACAGGAGCCGCCCCAGCCGAGTCCCGAGCGCATGAATCGCTCCGAAACCCGGTCGTCGAGCCCGACCGCCTCGAGCACCTCGTATGCGTCCGCGTCGTACTCCCTGGCGATGTTCCCGAGTTCGTTGACCAGCGAGACCTTCGACGCGAGAAAGGCGTTGTTCGCGTACTTGATGAGTTCGGCCTCGCGGATCTCCGTCTCGACGAGGTCCGTCTCCTCGCGCGCAAGAATGGGCGCGTACAGCTTTCGGAGGGTCGCGGCAGCCCCCTCGCTCGCAGTCCCGAGGACGACCTTGTCCGGCTCGAGGAAGTCCTCGACCGCGGTCCCCATCCGGAGGAATTCGGGGTTCATCGCGAGCTCGAGGCCGTCGCCAATCTCCGTTCCGGATTCGGCCTCGAGGATCGGCCCGACGACGTCTTCGGTCGTGCCGGGCAGGACCGTGCTCTTGACGACCACGAGGTGCTCGCCGTCTTTGTCGGCCAGCGCGCGGCCGAGCGACTCCGCACCGGCTCGCATGATCGCGAGGTCGAGACTGCCACTCTCGGACTGGGGCGTGGGCAGACAGAGAAACGTAACGTCAGTGTCGCGGACTGCACCGTAGTCCGTCGTCGCGCGGAGGTTCGTGCCCGCGTGG
>Ga0208135_100092_pt1 | contig 80084 bp, 73 predicted proteins | sample AntDeeMetag02WF5_FD_184757 | JGI IMG/M metagenome (GOLD analysis project Ga0208135, IMG submission 184757) | Saline lake microbial communities from Deep Lake, Antarctica - Antarctic Deep Lake Metagenome 02WF5 (SPAdes) (version 2) | ecosystem: Environmental > Aquatic > Non-marine Saline and...
ACCTTCCGGAAACGCCGACCTCGCGGTCGCCGTATGCTACTCGGTCAACTCCCGGAAACGCCGACCTCGCGGTCGCCGTATGCTACTCGGTCACCTTCCTCGAAAAATCCACGTTTGGCCGCCGTCACCCCAGTGCCGGCGGCCGATTTGGTTGTTTTGGACACCCCCGTGCCCACCGATGCGTCTACGCGTTGTTCATGCGTTGGCTCGAGCGGTTCCCACAGCGCTGGCACTCTGCCACGCGGTAGGGTTCGCGCGAGAACTCCGCATTTTCCTCCTTCAGACTCTCGGTGCGGATCTGCACGGACACCTGGTGCAGCGTGTCGGTGTCGCAGTCGGTGCAGTGCTCCGTCAGTCCGTCGAAGGAGTTGTCAGTCGTTGCCATCTACAGACCACATGTTTTCCCGATTGGTAATAAATCGATTCGTCAGTTTACGGGGTGTAACGCCCGAAAATAGCAGACGGCGGCCAGGTAACCTCCTTTTACGACCTGAGACAGTTCTACACCGTGTAAAAGCGGTTCTATAGCTTTCATCCACTTGCTCTGGAAAGCATTTCAGACGGTTGTCAGTCGTTGCCAGGCGGTTACGAGCCGCTTACCATAAACGACCGGACACCTTCGAACGGTGCAATTGAAACCCCCCACTCCCCTTGGCGACGTATGGACCAGGTGTTCGCGCCGTGGCGCATCGAATGGGTCGAACGCGACGACAAGAACCCCGACGTGAGTTGCGTGTTCTGCGAGTTCCCCGAGCGCGACGACGCCAGGAACGCGCTCGTCGTCGCCCGCAACGACCACGCCGTCGTCATGCTGAACAACTACCCCTACAACCCCGGGCACGTGATGGTCATCCCCGACGTCCACGAGGGCGACTGGCGTGCGGTCGACGACGACCACCTGCTCGGGCACGCCAGACTCAAGCAACGCACCATCGACGCGCTCGACGACGCGTTCGCCCCCGACGGCTACAACGCCGGCGAGAACCTCGGCGGGAGCGCCGCCGGCGGGAGCATCGACGACCACCTCCACACGCACGTCGTCCCACGCTGGACCGGCGACACGAACTTCATGCCCGTCCTCAGCGACACGACGGTCATCGTCGAAGCCGTCACAGAGACGTACGACCGCCTCCACGAGGCGTTCGCCGCACAGGACGACGCCACGATCGCCGACGCCGGCTACGTCCGGTTCTGAGTAGAAGCCCGGCCGGTACCGACTCGACGCCGGCCGGTACGGACTCGACGCAGACCAGTCGACACGTCCTTGACACCCGACCTCGTAGCGACTCGCGATGAGTGACGCGACGACGATGCGTCGGGTCGGCGCACTCGTCCTCGGCGTGAACCTCGCACTCGCGGTCGGGAAGACCGTCGTCTTCCTCGAAGGCGGGAGTCTCGCCGTCGGTGGCGAGGCCGTCAACAGCTTCGCCGACGCCGCCTACAGCGTGTTCGTCCTCGTCGGACTCTACCTCACCACGCAACCGCCGGACTTCGAGCACCCGCACGGTCACGAACGCATCGAGCCGTTCGTCGCGCTGTTCGTCGCGACCGGCGTGTTCGCCGCAGGCGGTGCCATCCTCTACCAGGCGGCGACCGCGGTGGTGCGGGGTGGGACGACCGTGGACTTCGGACTGAACGCGGTCGGCATCCTCGTCGCCTCCGCGGTCGCGAAGTACGCGCTCTACAGGTACGTGTACGTCCGTGGCGAGGAGACGAGCTCGCCCGCGTTGAAGGCCGCGGCGCTCGACAACCGGAACGACGTCCTCACCGCGTGCGCCGCGCTCGTCGGCGTGCTCGGCGTGCGCGCGGGCGTCCCCATCCTCGACCCCATCGCGGCGGCCGTCGTCGCCGTCGCCGTCCTTTACACGGGTATCGATATCGTTCGGAACAACGTCGGGTACCTCGTCGGGAGCGCGCCGCCGGAGGACCTCCGTGCGGAGATCATCGAGCGTGCACTCGCGCACCCCGAGGTCGAGGGCGCGCACGACGTCGTCGCGCACTACGTCGGCCCGGAGGTCGACGTGTCCCTGCACATCGAGGTCGAGGGCGACCACACGCTGTTCGAAGCGCACGACATCGAGACCGAGGTGATGGACGCCATCCGCGAGCTCCCGGAGGTCGACGACGTGTTCGTCCACGTCGACCCGAAGGAACTCGGCGAGTGGAAGGAGGACGCGGACGTGGACCGGCTCGCGCGACACCGCCGCGAGGACTGACGGTCGCGAGAAGACTGACGGTCGCGAGAAGGGTTTTGGGGTCGCCGTCCGATGTTCTCGGTATGCCATCGACTCTCGTGCACGTGGCGCTGGGCGGGCTGGTGGGATGTGCGCTCCTGGGCGTTGCGTTCTCCTCGCGCGCCATCCTCGTCGTACTCGTCGCCGTCGCCGCGGTCGACCTCGACACGTTCCTCGGGTGGGTCGTGGTCGGCGCACACCGGTCGGCGTTCCACTCGCTCCTGTTCCCACTCGCTATCGGCGCACTCGTCCTCTGGGACGTCCGCGTCCGCGAGGACTCCTGGCTCGTCGCGCGGTTCGGGTCGACCGCGCCGCGCGTCGCGGGCGTCTCCGTCGCCGCTATCGCGTTCGCGGGCATCGGCCCTGACCTCGTCACGAACGGCGTGAACGTCCTCTACCCCGTCCACGACCAGTTCTACGAGGTCACGGGGAAGACGTACCTCAGCGACCAGCAGGGGTTCGTGCAGACGTTCCTCGACCTCGGGAACGAGGCGGAAGTCGACCAGGCGAACCTCGGGTCGTCGAAGGAACGCCAGTACACGACGGGCGCGGACAGGAACCCGGACCGGTCGGGCGAGCCCGAGGTCCAGGAGCGGATCTTCCCGCTCGCGGGGTCGGGCACGCAACTCCTGCTCGTCGCGACGGGTGCGTTCGTCGTCGCCCAGCGCGTCGTCGAGGACGTCCGGAGCTGAGACGCGACCCGGTTCGACCGGAAGGTTCGTCGGGTTCGGCGTCGACGCGACTCGCATGGACGCGATGGTCAGACCGTACGACGCCGAGCGGGACCGCGAGGCGCTCTGGGAGTGCAAGCGCGGGTTCGAACTCGGACTCGGCACCGGCACGGGCGACGACGACAAGGCGGGACTGTACGAGGGGAAGTTGACCGCCGAATACCGCGCGGAGTGGCTCGAGTGGGTGGACCGTTGCGTCGCGGACGACGAACGGTGCGTGACGGTCGCGAGCGCACCCGACGAAACCGGCGACGGCGTCCTGCTCGGGTACGTGTTCGTGCTCCCGGAGCGACTCGCGTACGTCTGGGACGCCGCGGTCCTGAACGAGATATTCGTCGTCCCGGCGGCGAGAGGGAGTGGCGTCGCCGACGACCTCGTGGACGCCGCCGTCTCGCTGGCGCGCGACCAGGACCTGCCACTGGACCGACTCGTACTGGACGTAGACCGGGAGAACGAGCGCGCGAAGGCGTTCTACGACCGCCACGGGTTCTCGCACTGGGGCGAGATGGTCGCGAAGGAACTGTAGCTCGGCGAGCGAACCGATCAGGTTGCGTCGGCGACGACGCCACCGATGGCGCCGAAGACGACGGGGTAGACGACGCCCGCGAACACGAGCGCGCTCGTGACGTCCACGGAGAGCGCGGCCCGTCCGGCGTCGTGGGGGACGACGAGCGCGAGGAGGACGACGAGGACGGCGTACCCGACCGCGACGAGTGCGCCCGCGATGGCCGCCTGGGACGTCCCTGTGACGTTCGCGTTCGACGCGAGCACGTAGCCGGTGACGACGAGGACGACCGGCGGGACGAGGTACGCGAGCACGAGCAGACTCCCGTCGGCGAGCGCGATGAGGTCGAGCGAGCCGTCGCCGATCAGGGTCTCGGACGTGACGTCGACCATGTGCCCGTTGAAGAGCACGTACCCCGCGGCCTTCCACGCGGGCACGCTATCGGCGATCGAGGCGACGATCGCTTGCTCGAACGCCTGCTCGACGGTCTCGGGGTCGGGGAGCGAACTGACCGACCAGAGCACGAACGCGACGACGTACGACACGACGAACGCGGCCGCACCCCCGCCTGCGCCGCGGATGGCCGTGGACGCGTCGATGTTCCCATCATCTGTGCCGAGACGACTGTCCGTCGTCGATTGTGCAGTCATATCAAATCCTGTTACAGAAGACTCTCGGAAGAAACCCCGCCCTACGTATACGATAACCAACTGGTCGACGCGAAGACCGTACGAATCGACGGGGTTACGGCGTCGCCGGGCGTCGCGTCTGGCATGGAACGACGGCGACTCGACGACCACCTGACGGCGACGGGGCTGGCGTCGGTCTGGTTCGCTCGCCCGGAAGGGTTCACGTGGCTCACTGGCGGTGACAACCGCGTCGACCGCGAGGCCGGCGTCGGCGTCGCGGCGGCGGGGTACGACGGCGAGGACGTGACGGTGGTCGCACCGAACAACGAGACCGAGCGGTTGCGCGACGAGGAACTGCCGGAGGACGTGACGGTGGTCTCGTTCCCCTGGCACGAGCGCGACCTCCCGGCGGCGATCGCAGCCGTCGCGGACGAACCCGCGGCCGCGGACGTCGACGTCGAAGGGTTCGAATCTCTGGAATCGAGTGCGCTCCGGCAACCGCTCACGGACCGGGACGTGGACGCGTACCGCGACGTCGGCGAGCGAACGGCCGCCGCCGTCGAGGCGGTCTGTACCGAACTCCAGTCGACGGACACCGAGGGCGAGGTCGCGAGCGCGCTGTCGGTCGCGCTCTCCGTGCGCGAACTCGACGCGCCCGTCGTCCTCGTCGGCGGCGCGAACCGCGCCGGGCCGTATCGCCACTACACGCCGACGGAAGCCCAGTTGGGCGACTACGCGCTCGTCTCCGTGACCGCGCACGACGACGGCCTGTACGCGTCGTGCACGCGGACGGTGGCGTTCGACGCGCCCGAGTGGCTGCGGGAACGACATCTGGCGGCGGCGCGCGTGGAGACGACCGCGCTCGCCGCGACGCGAGCGGTCGGTCGAGAGGACGGCACCGCCGCTGACGTCTTCGAGGCCGTCCAGGACGCGTACGACGCCGTCGGCTGGCCCGAGGAGTGGCGCGAACACCACCAGGGCGGTGCCGCGGGGTACGCGGGCCGGGAGTGGATCGCGACGCCGACGAGCACTGAACCCGTCCACCTCCCGCAGGGGTACGCGTGGAACCCGACCGTCGAGGGCGCGAAGAGCGAGGGCACGGTGCTCGTCGACGACGAGGGGTTCGAGCCGCTGACGACGACCGACGACTGGCCGACCGTCGACGTCGACGCGGTCGACTTCGACGTCTCCCTCGCCCGCCCGGCGATATACGAACACTGAACGAGCCAACTAGCTAGCGCTACGTCCATGGTCGCCCCCACAACGACCCGCGGTTTTCGACGGTCGTCGAACTGCGCTTTCGATTAGCTTTTAGTCCGCGCCGATGGTGGGTTCGGGCATGGGACTCGACGAGGACTCTCTGGACTATCACGCCGAAGAGCCGCCGGGGAAGATCGAGATATCGACGACGAAACCGACGAACACGCAACGCGACCTGTCGCTGGCGTACTCGCCGGGCGTCGCGGCGCCCTGCGAGCGCATCGCCGCCGACGCCGACGACGCGTTCAAGTACACCGCGAAGGGGAACATGGTCGGCGTCGTCTCGAACGGCTCCGCCGTCCTGGGCCTTGGCGACATCGGCGCACAGGCCTCCAAGCCCGTCATGGAGGGGAAGGGCGTCCTCTTCAAGCGCTTCGCGGACATCGACGTGTTCGACATCGAACTCGACCAGGACGACCCCGAGAAGATAATCGAAGCCGTCGACGCGATGGAACCGACGTTCGGCGGCATCAACTTGGAGGACATCAAGGCGCCCGAGTGCTTCCAGATCGAGGAGACGCTCCGGGAGTCGATGGACGTCCCCGTCTTCCACGACGACCAGCACGGGACCGCCATCATCTCCGGGGCCGCGCTCGTCAACGCCGCCGAGATCGTGGGGAAGGACCTCGCGGACCTCGACATCGTGTTCTCGGGCGCCGGTGCGTCCGCGATCGCGACCGCACGCTTCTACGTGTCGCTGGGCGCGAAACGCGAGAACATCACGATGTGCGACTCCTCGGGCATCATCACGACCGAGCGCGCTCGTGCCGGCGACGTCAACGAGTTCAAGCAGGAGTTCGCGCGGGACGTCCCCGGTGGCGACCTCGCGGACGCGATGGCTGGCACGGACGTATTCGTCGGACTCTCCATCGGCGGTCTCGTCGACCAGGAGATGGTGCGGTCGATGGCCGACAACCCCATCGTGTTCGCGATGGCGAACCCCGACCCCGAGATCGGATACGAGGCGGCGAAGGACGCACGCGAGGACACCGTCATCATGGCAACGGGCCGCTCCGACTACCCGAACCAGGTGAACAACGTCCTCGGGTTCCCGTTCATCTTCCGGGGCGCGCTCGACGTGCGTGCGACCGAGATCAACGAGGAGATGAAGGTCGCCGCCGCGGAGGCGCTCGCGGAGCTCGCCCGGAAGGACGTGCCGGACGCGGTCGTGAAGGCGTACGGCGACCAGCCCCTGCAGTTCGGGGCGGAGTACATCATCCCGAAACCCCTCGACCCGCGCGTGCTGTTCGAGGTCGCGCCCGCGGTCGCGGACGCCGCGATGGACGCGGGCTGTGCGCGCACCGAGGTCGAACTGGAGGCGTACGAGGAGCGCCTGGAGGCGCGCCTCGGGAAGTCCCGCGAGATGATGCGTGTCGTCCTGAACAAGGCGAAGAACGACCCGAAGCGCATCGCGCTCGCGGAGGGCACCGACGAGAAGATGATCCGGGCGGCCTACCAGCTCGCGGAGCAGGGAATCGCGGAGCCGGTGCTCATCGGGAACCCGAAGACGATCGAGAAGACGACCGCTCGCCTCGGTCTGGACTTCCAGCCGGAGGTCGCGAACCCCCGCGAGGCCGAGGAGTACGAGGCGTACGCCAAGCGCCTGCACGACATCCGGAAGCGCAAGGGGATGACGGAGAACGAGGCGAAGGACCTCGTGCGGCGGGACTCGAACTACTTCGGGAGCGTGATGGTCGATTCCGGGGACGCTGACGCGCTCCTGACGGGCCTCACGCATCACTATCCGAGCGCACTCCGCCCGCCGTTGCAGATCATCGGGACGGCCGAGGACGCGGATTACGCCGCGGGCGTGTACATGTTGACGTTCAAGAACCGCGTCATCTTCTGTGCGGACGCGACCGTGAACCAGGACCCGGACGCGAAGGTGCTCGCGGAGGTCGCGGAACACACCGCGGACCTGGCGCGCGAGTTCAACGTCGACCCGCGCGTCGCGATGCTGAGCTATTCGAACTTCGGGAGCGTCGACAATCCCGGGACGCGCAAGCCGCGGCGTGCGGCGGAGATGCTCCGCGAGGACGCGAACTTCGACGCGCCGATCGACGGCGAGATGCAGGCCGACACCGCGGTCGTCGAGGATATCCTCGAAGGGACGTACGACTTCAGCGACCTCGAAGGCCCGGCGAACGTGCTCGTGTTCCCGAACCTCGAAGCGGGCAACATCGGGTACAAGCTCCTCCAGCGCCTCGGCGGCGCGGACGCCATCGGCCCGATGCTCGTCGGCATGGACAAACCCGTGCACGTCCTCCAGCGCGGCGACGAGGTGAAGGACATCGTGAATCTGGCAGGGGTTGCTGTCGTCGACGCCCAAGAGAACGAGTAAGTCCAATCGGTCGGGATTTCGCCTACGTTTTCCGAACTGCGAGCGTAGCGAGCAGATCAACGAAAGATCGTCGTACAACCTCCAGGGTTGCGGTCGACAACACCAGAAGACCGAGTCGATTTCATCGCTGCATTCCAGTCGGTCCGTCCCGTCAAGGCCTCTTGCTCGAAATTGTTGAACTGCTCACCGAGAGGATTGTCGTCGTTGCGTACTTCGGGGTGAGTGGGGATTGCTCGGGATCTAACGCTGCAAGAGCGAGAGACTGCCCCGTGACGCGGGGCGTGGCCTGACCGGAACCGACGCCTAGTCGGAGGCGTGGCGGTCGGCGCGGGACGGCGGCGGATACTGCGGGGTCGACCCGGGCGTGTCGGGGATGACGCACCGGTCGGGTTCGTCGTTCAGGTGCGCGTACTCCCGCGGTGCGTTCGCGAGCGGATGCGCCGGGTTGTCCTCGGAGTGGATGCGGGCGGCACGGAACGCCTCGAATCCGGAGACGCGAGCGTGGATGCCACGCCAGTGATAGGCACTCTGGGAGGGTACCTCGATGCTCGCGGTCGGCTCCCAGTCGGGGTGGCGGCCGGCGAGTACGGCGTTGTTGACGTTCGCGGCGAGCTCGTCGTGGTCGACGAGGACGCCGACGCTCGCCGACGACGGCGCGCGTTCGGCGAGGACGTCGAGGCCCAGGTGGAGTGCGCGGTACTCCGCGACGTTGTTGTCCGGTGCGTCGTCGCTCGCGGCGATGCGAGCGACGCGCTCGCCGTCGCGGGTTTCGATGACGGCACCGATACCTCCGGCGTCGTTCGAGCGGAACGAGCCGTCTGTCGCCACGTAGAAGTCGCGGTGGTGGGTTCGTGGCGGGTGCGCGATGTGCGGGGTCGGTGACTCGTCGAACAGATCCCGCAGTTCGGGACGGCCATGAGCGGCCATACCCGTAGGAATGAGATTGCGATACTTAAATCCACTCCCCGTGTGAGTACGTACCATAGTATAGCCGTCCGGAGTTTCCGCCAGACCGAGAGCCGGCGAGACGGTTTCGAATCGATGCATTGACGCCGACGCCGCCACTGCGAGTGGCACGTGAGCCGGTACCGAGACGTCGCCCTGTTCGTCGTGCTCGCCGCGGTCTGGGGGAGCGCGTTCCTCGCCATCAAGACCGGCGTCGAGATCGTCCCACCGGTGCTGTTCGCGGCGTTACGCTACGACATCGCGGGCGTCGTGATGCTCGCGTACGCCGCGTGGCGCGTCGACCACTGGATTCCCGACGGCAAGGGCCAGTGGGCGATGGTGGCCGCCGGTGCGGCACTCATGATCGCCGCGTACCACGTCTTCCTGTTCGTCGGCGAGACCGACGACGCCGTCACCTCCGCCGTCGCCGCCGTCCTCGTCGCACTTTCGCCCGTGCTAACCACCGGGTTCTCGCGACTGTTCATCCCCGATCAGCCCGTGACGCCCGCGACCGTCGCCGGAACGCTCCTCTCCCTGGTCGGCGTCGCCATCCTCATGCGACCCGATCCCGCGGACCTGCTCGCGGGCGGCGTCGTCGCGAAGTCGCTCGTCTTCCTCGCCGCCGCGTCGTTCGCGCTCGGGAGCGTCCTCACGAAGGTCCCCGACGCGGAACTCCCGATCGAGACGATGGAGGCGTGGTCGATGGCGGGCGGCGCACTCCTCATGCACGCCGTCAGCCTCGCACTCGGCGAGACGCAGACGTTCGGCGTCGAGTGGACAGACGGCGCCCTCCTCTCGCTCGCGTACCTCTCCATCGCCGCCTCCGCCGTCGGCTTCCTCCTGTACTTCCACCTGCTCGATCGACTCGGACCGATCGAGATCAACATGGTGTCGTACGTCGCGCCGATATTCGCCGCCCTCGCGGGGTGGGCGGTCCGCGACGAGGTCCCAACTGCGTACACCGTCGTCGGGTTCCTCGTCATCTTCGCGGGCTTCGCGCTCGTCAAACGCGAGGCGTTGCGCGAGGAGGTCGCGTCGCTCCGCGGCGTGCTCTCGCGCTGAGAGAGCGTCGACGACGGGAGAAGACTTCTTCGATGGTGTCGGTCCTGACCGTTCAGCCCTCACCGACGTCGATCGTTCAGCTATCGCCGTGAGGGTGGCCGACGACGAGTGCGACGACGTTCAGCGCGAACAGGCCGAGGAACGCCAGCGTGTCGGTCGTGCTGTCGAGGCCCATCATGAGGAACGGGATGTGGAGGAAGGGGAGGGCGACAGCGGTCCAGAAGCCGACGACGCGGGCGGGCTTGATCACCGTCTCCGATACGTCCTGGGGGTGGGGGAAGGACCGGGGTTCCGAGAGCGGGGAGGCCATCGTATCTCGTTCGTGTCCGGGTAGGTCCATAAACCGCCGCGATCATTCGTCCGTTTTCGCCTCGTTTCACAACCGACGAGTTGACATACTTACGTTTTATGGCGGTTGCAGAGGAATCGAGACGTTTTACAATCGGCTGAGAATCGGTCGTAGTATCTGGCACCCAGCTCACAAACAGACGAAAGCAACTCGTACGTAGTCCCCGCCTACCGCGGCGAACCCTCGCGACCGAGGCCTTGCCCCGACCGGAGGACCGAGGCCTTGCCCCGACCGGAGCTATCTCGCGCACGCTCCGGCCGACCGACGCGCACCGATCGACGCCAACTAATCGCGCACCGTCGCCGTCGTCGTACGAGGAGTCGTCGTCGCGTCCGTCGTCGCCGTCGCGACCGTCGTCTCGTTCCCCGTCAGTCGGACGGTGCGGGTCACCACGGCCTCCTCGTACGCGACGACGACCGTCACAGTCCCCGTCTCGTCGGGTGTCGCAACCGTCCACGACACCGTCTCGGTCCCACCCGACGCGACCGACGTCGGAATCCGCGTCGTCGCGTTTCCGACGGTGACGACGGCGTCACCGCTCGCGTCCGCCGTCCCGACGTTCGAGAGCGTCGCGGTCACCGTCATCGACTCGTCCGCGGGCACCGACTCGGGGACCGACAGCGACTCGACGACGATCTCGGGGCCCTCGACGACGAACGTCGCGTCCGCCGACCGGAACCGCTCCCGGGGCGTCGACGCCTTCGTCGCCGTCACCGTCGCGTTCACCGGACTGAAGAACGGGAACGAGACGCGCCCGTCCGGGCCGGTCGCGTACGACGTCCCGAACATCGAGAGCGTCGCGTCGACGCGCTCGCCGGTGTCACTGCGCCGCACCACGAACGTCGCCCGTTCGTCCTCCTGGACCGGGTTCGGCGACACCGACACCGACAGGTCCACGGGAATCCGACGGACGTCCACCGAGGACTCGGCCGGCCGGAACCGCACCGCCGGCGTCCGGTTCGCGCGAGCGGTGACCGGCACGCGCCCGGCCACGTCGAACGCGACCGTCGCTCGCCCGTCGGCCCCGGTGACGACGGTCCGATTCCCGACGTCGACCGTCGCGTTAACCGGCTCGCCCGTGTCCCGTCGCTGGACCGTCACCGTCGTCGACTCGTCCACCTCCGGCGACCGCGTCCGCCAGGACACGTCCAGTCGAACGAGCCGCCGGTCCACCGAGACGTTCGCGGTCCCGTCCGCGAACACGTACGACTCCGTCTTCGGCTTCGACGCCCGAACCACGTACGACCCCGCCGTCGCGAACGAGACGTTCGCCACACCATCCGGGCCCGTCGACACCCGCCGACCGTTCACGGACACCGACGCCGACACCGGTTCGCCGTCCGCACGCTCGACTCGAACCGGCACCGTCTCGTTCGTCACCACGCCATCGGGCACCGACACCACGAGCGACGTCCGGTACCGACGCACCCGCACCGACGTCGACGCCGACCGGTTGCCCTCGGGCCCCGTCGCCTCGACCGCGTACGACCCCGGCGACTCCAGACGCACCACCACCTCGCCGTCGTCGTCCGTCTCGTACGACCGCCCAGCGACCGACACCGACGCGTCGCTCACGGCTTTCCCGTCGACCGTCACCGTCACACCGACCACCCCACCCGGGTCCACGGTCGACTCGTTCACCGCGACGTCGACCACGCCGTCCTCGCTCTGATCGCGGAACGGGAACACCGGCCCGCTCTCCCCACCCGGGAGCGTCGCCGGCGACATCGCGCCGACCACCCACAGGCCGACGACGCCGACGACGATCGCGACGAGCAACAGCACCTGCGGGTCGCGCGTCGGCCGATACGGCCCCTTCGACGCCCGACGTAACCTCGATACCATCGACACTGACGTCCTTGGAAGGGCGCGCGTAAAATCGTTTCCGCAGACCGACCGGACCGACTCGAACGCCTCGGGCCTTACTGGAACCCGATGCGGCCGCCGCGACGGTCGCCCGTCTCGGCGGCACCGCCGCCGCGGAACTCGTCCTCGATATCGTCGTAGTACTCCATGATGTCCTCCGTGATCGTCGGCCGGACCGAGTCCAGCGCCGTCCTGAAGTGCTTCATGTCGACGCCGCTCGCGTCGTCGTCCTCGCGGAGCGCCTCGATCGCGGCCTCGCGCGCGATCGACTCCAGGTCGCTCCCGACGTAGCCCTCGGTCATCTCCGCGAGCTCGCGGAGGCTGACGTCCGGCCCGATCGGCGTGTCCTGCGTGTGGATGCGAAGTATCTGCTCGCGACCCTCGACGTCGGGCTGGCCGACCATCACGAGCCGGTCGAAGCGCCCGCTCCGGATGAGTGCCGGGTCGATCATGTCCGGTCGGTTCGTCGCCCCGATGACCATCACCTCGCCCATGTCTTCGAGCCCGTCGAGCTCCGTGAGGAGCTGGTTGACGACGCGCTCGCTGACGTTCGACCCGACCTCGCCGCCGCGTGCGGGCGCGAGCGAGTCGAGTTCGTCGAAGAAGATGACCGTCGGCGAGACCTGACGGGCCTTCCGGAACGTCTGCCGGATCGCCTTCTCGCTCTCACCGACCCACTTCGAGAGGAGCTGTGGGCCACGAACCGAGATGAAGTTCGCGTTCGTCTCGTTCGCGACCGCCTTCGCCATCAACGTCTTCCCGGTCCCCGGCGGTCCGTAGAGGAGCACGCCCTTCGGCGGGTCGATACCCATCCGCTGGAACTTCTCGGGGTTGTTCAGTGGCCACTGGATGGACTCCTCGATGTTCTGCTTCGCCTCGTCGAGCCCGCCGACGTCGTCCCACGTTATCTTCGGGAGTTCGACGAGCACCTCCCGCATCGCGCTCGGCTCCACCTCGTTGAGCGCCCCGCGGAAGTCGTCGCGCTTCACGATCATGCGGTCGATGAGGCTCGGTGGGATGTCCTCCTCGTCCAGGTCGATCTCGGGGAGGTATCGTCGAAGCGCTTTCATCGCCGCTTCCTTCGTGAGGCTCTCGATGTCCGCACCGACGAACCCGTGGGTCTCGCTCGCGAGATGCTGGAGGTTCACGTCGTCGCTCAGCGGCATCCCGCGCGTGTGGATCTGGAGGATCTCCTCGCGCCCGGTCTCGTCGGGCACGCCGATCTCGATCTCGCGGTCGAAGCGACCCGGGCGCCGGAGCGCGGGGTCGACGGAGTCGACGCGGTTCGTCGCGGCGATGACGATGACCTGCCCTCGCGATTCGAGGCCGTCCATCATCGTCAGGAGCTGGGCGACGACCCGGCGTTCGACTTCGCCCGTGACGTCCTCGCGCTTGGGCGCGATGGAGTCCAGTTCGTCGATGAAGATGATCGACGGCGACTCCTCGGTCGCGTCCTCGAATATCTCCCGGAGTTGTTGCTCGGATTCGCCGTAGTACTTCGAGATGATCTCCGGGCCCGCGATGGAGAAGAAGCTCGCGGACGTCTCGTTCGCGACCGCTTTCGCCAGCAGCGTCTTCCCCGTCCCCGGCGGGCCGTGCAGGAGCACGCCCTGTGGCGGCTCGATACCGAGTTTCTTGAAGATCTGGGGGTGCTTCATCGGCAACTCGACCATCTCCCGCACCCGCTGGATCTCGCCCTGGAGGCCGCCGATGTCCTCGTACGTGATGCCGCCGCCGGTCTTCTCGAACCCGCTGATGGGTTCCTCGCGGAGTTCGACGTCGGTGTCTTCGGTGATGAGGACGACGCCCTCGGGCTGGGTTTCGACCGCGATGAGCGGGATCGCCTGCCCGGGCGAGCGCATGAACGGATGGTTCGTCGAGGACATCACGGGGACGATGTCGCGTTCGACGACCGGTCGCTTGAGGATCTGGCGCTTCACCATGCCCGCGGCGTCGCTCCCGAACTGCACTGACGCCTCCTCGGGCGGGGCGAGCGTAAGTTTGTCAGCTTTCGTCGCTTCGGCCTTCCGGATGGTCACGCGTTCGCCGATGCCCACGTCGGCGTTCTGGCGCGTGAATCCGTCGATGCGGACGGTGTCGGTGTTCCAGTCCTGTCGGTCTGCGCGCCACACCTTCGCTGCCGTGGTGTCCGCACCCTCTATCTCGATGATGTCGCCGGGGCTCAGTTTGAGATGCAAGAGCGTGTCCGGGTCCAGTCGCGCGATACCGCGCCCCGAGTCGTTCGGGTACGCCTTCGCAACCTCCAGTTGGACTTCGTTCATGATTGAGGGACTGCTGGGATGCTCGAACGTGGGTCTCGGGGGCCGATATGTCTTTTGCTCAGATGGGGGGTGTCGACGCCATCACGGAGCCCACGACTGTATTGTGCTAGCATCTAGCATAGTTCGGGCGGGTGCCACAAAGCACTGTCGGCATCCCAGCGTTTCACCGGAAGCAACCGCGATAGAAGCAACGAGAAGAACACGACGCTCACGAACAGACCCACGCGCCATCGCACCGACGCACCCAGCGCGCGACCGACGCACCCGTCGCACCGTCGAAGCGACTATAGTGATTATTCCGGTGATTTTCGGCAGAGGCACCGAAAACCAGACTGCTTGGGCCCTAACGAACGGATTCTCTCGTTACTCAGCGGTGAAGACTCGCAATAATCACTATCAGTCCTCGTCGAGTTCCTGGTCGGCAGGTGGCTCCCTCGACCCGTCGAACCACTCCACGTCCACGACGTGCCCTTCCGGATCGAAGTGCACGATCGCGACCTCGTGTCCGACGGGCGTCGACCGGAGGTCGAAGCGCTCCATCGCCTCCTCGTGGAGGTCCTCGACGTCCCGCCAGTCCGGCTGCCACCCCTTCGCCTCGCCGAGTTTCACGCCGAAGACCTCTCTCCCTCGCTTCTGGACGACGCCAAGCGGTCGCGTGTGTGCCGGTCCGTCCCCGCCCCGCCATTCCGACAATCGCTCCCAGAGACCCTCAAACACGAACGGTCGTACGAACGCACCCCACTTAATCTCTCGCGGTCACGGCAGGCGACCGACGGCGGTGGCCGCGACCACCGGGCTTTTCGCGCTCGCCGTCCCCGTCTCGTGTATGCGAACGCTTGCCTTCGACGGTCGGACCGGCGCCAGCGGCGACATGGTCATGGGCACACTCGTCGCCGCCGGCGCCGACCCCGACGTCCTCGACCGGCTCGCCGACGACCTCCCCGTCTCCTACCGAGTCCGCGAGGTCAATAGGAACGGTATCACCGCGACGAAGGTCGACGTCGTGCACGACGACGCCGACGACGATGACGACGCCGACGACTCGGGAAGCGACGACGACGGTCACGACCACACTCACGACCACGACCACACTCACGACCACGACCACACTCACGACCACGACCACACTCACGACCATGCGGGGGCGCACGCTGGTGAGGGCGAGGGCCCGAGTCGGTCGTACGAGGCGGTCGTCGAGTTCGTCGAATCGGTCGACGTCCCTGCTGTGGTTCGCGAGGACGCGCTCGCGGTGTTCGAGGTGCTGGGCGAGGCGGAGGCGAGCGTGCACGGCGTCGGCCTGTCGGAGACACACTTCCACGAGGTGGGTGCGGACGACGCTATCGCTGACGTGCTCGGGGCGTGTGCGTTGCTGGCGGACCTGGACGTCGAGCGCGTGGTGACGACCCCGGTGTCCGTCGGCGGCGGCACCGTCGAGATGGCCCACGGCACGTACCCGATTCCGGCGCCGGCGGTCGTCGAGATCGCCGAACGAGCGTCGTGGTCGATTCGTGGCGGTCCGGTCGACGCCGAGTTGTTGACGCCGACCGGTGCGGCCATCCTCGCGCACATCGCCGACGGCGTCGACTCGCTTCCGTCGATGACCGTCGACGCGAGCGGGTACGGCGCCGGTTCGAAGTCGTTCGAGTCCCACCCGAACGTGCTCCGGGCGACCGTCGGCGACGCCGGCGAGGGGCTCCGTCGGGAGGACGTCGCGGTCCTGGAGACGAACCTCGACGACGCGACGCCGGAGGTCCTCGGCGGCCTCCAGGACGCACTCGCCGACGCGGGCGCGTACGACGTCACGATCCTGCCGGCGACGATGAAGAAGTCGCGCCCCGGGCACCTCGTGAAGGTCGTTTGCGCGCCCGCTGACGCCGACGCGGTGGCGCGACGGCTCGCCGAGGAGACCGGGACGCTGGGCGTTCGAGCGAACGGCACGAGTCATCGCTGGGTCGCCGACCGCCGGTTCGAGACCGTCGAACTCGACCTCGACGGCGAGACGTATGCGGTCGACGTGAAGATCGCGAGCGACAGCGAGGGCGTCGTCTACGACGTGAGCGCGGAGTACGAGGACGCCGCCGCGGCCGCCCGCGACTCGGGCGTACCGACGCGGCACGTCATCCGACGCGCGGAGACCGCCGTCGACGCCGGCGAGCAGTGACGACTGGGAGCGAGTTGCGGACCGACCCCGTCTCGCGAACCAGCGATAGAGACCCCTGAGGAGCACGTGAGCGCCGTTCTAACGTCGGCGGCCACGCTACCGAAGCTACCCCTTATATACCTCTAGGCGTAGCCATGGACATATATTCATTCCAGGGTACCCTTATATGCAATCACGCGGTGGTACCAGACGAGATGCCAGACCCCACCGAGACCCACCCGTTCACGTTCGGCTGCTACCGCGCCGAGGACGTCCAGTCCGTCGACGCGACCGATGCGAGCGACGACGCGACCGACGCCGAGGAGCGGACCGCCGTCACCGACGGTGGCACCGTTAGCGCGAGCACGTGCCCGGCGTGCGAGGGCGATCTCGCGAACGTCCAGGGCGTCTCCGCGTGCACGCACTGCGCATGGAACGCGTACTGACGACGACCGAACGCTGACGACGACCGCCCAAGGCCCCGCCTGCCCTCCAGCGCGTACTCGCAGCGGACGCCCCTGCCCACCTCGGCCCGCACGCGATGCGCGCCACCACCTGCCGCTACGCGTCGTCCGACTCGTCGCGATGTGCTCTGAGTGCGTCCTCGACCTCGAGTTCCCCGCGAGCGACGCGACGCGCGAGCACTTCGTCGATCGCACGGTTCTCCGCGGAGAGCTCACGGGAGCGGTTCTGGACGCGCTGGATCTCGCCCGCGGTCGGCTCGAACTCGCGAGACTCGACTGGTTCGCCCTCGGTTCGTGCGATGTTCACCGCCGCGAGCACGTCACCCATCCCGCGCGCCCCGGTACCGAGGTACGGCGTCGTCCCCGTCTCGTCCACGAGTTCCACGCGCACGTCCTCCAGGCCGCCGATGACCTTCGCGCCCTCCCTGCGGGCACCGTCGCCGACGCGAACGACCGCGTCCACCGCACCCTCGACCTCCTCTTGGACGAGTTCCGCCGCCTCCGTCGCCGGCACCTGGAACGCCGCCACCACGACGTCGCCCGCGAGGACCGCGACACCGGGCTTCCGGCCCGGGTCGACGCCGACGACCGTGCGGCCGTCGCTCCCACGCAGGTACGCGAGCGCCGCCTCGACCGCACGCCGCGGCGCGTCCGGCTCCGCCTCGACGACGTGAACCGCCTCGACGTCCACGTCGTCGTCCACGGCCGTGATGACGACCGACGTCTCATCAGGGAGTTCCGCGTCCGACTCGACCGTCGTGAACGCCACACCGCGGTCCCGGAGCTCGCCGACGACGTCGTGATACACCTCGAAGTCCCCCGTCGCGACCACTATCACACCCAGGCGGTTCGCGCTCGCGGGAGATAAGTCCGGGTCCATTCGACGTCGGACCGACCGTGCTCCGGGTCCACTCGACCTCGACCCGACGGCTCCGCGCCGAACCCTATTACGTTCCCCCCTATAAGGAGGTAGCATGGCGAGCTACAACATCGCGTGCGTGAGCATGGACTACGACGCCGACGTCGACGACTGTCGGTGCATCGAGGAGATCGGGTTCGTCACGTCCGGCGGGAAGATAACCACGCGAACGCCCGCCGAGGTCCACCAGATGATCGCGGAGGAGGGCCACACTATCGTCGTCGAGTACCACGGCGACCAGATGAAGCTCGAAGCCGTCGAGCGCGACGGCACGAAGTACGTGCGCTCCGCGTCGACGGACACGAGCGACGACACTCTCATGAAGAAACCGGGGTGTTGACGCTCGCGTCGCCGTCGAGAGCGCGACGACCGACCGAGGCGGGGGTTCCCGAGCGTTTTTGTGCGGTCCCGCCCCGAGTGCTACTCGTGAACGACGCAGCCATCTCGACGGGCTGTTCGGCGCTCGACGACCTCCTCGGCGGCGGTCTCGAACGCGGGACCGTGACGCAAGTGTACGGAGCGCCGGCGGCGGGGAAGACGAACGTCGCGCTGTCGGCGAGCGTCGCTGTCGCCGCCGCGGGCGGTCTCGTCGTCTACATCGACACCGAAGGGCTCTCCCTGGACCGGTTCGAGGACGTCGCGACAGCGCACGCCGAGCGTGCGGGCGTGGACGTCGAGACGGTGACTGGGAACGTCGTCGTGAAGGACGCCCTGGACTTCGCGGAGCAAGCTGAGGCGGTCCAGGACGTCGCCGAGTTCGCCGAGCAAGCCGACCTCGTCGTCCTCGACTCCGCGACCGGATTCTACCGGCTGGAGCGCGGGAACGACGTCGAGGGGGGTGATTCGTTGCGCGAGGTCGCGAACCAGGTCACGCACCTCTTGAGTCTCGCGCGCCGCCACGACCTCGCGGTCTGCATCACGAACCAGGTGTTCACCGACCCCGATAGCGACCGGACGCGCGCGCTTGGCGGGCACACCCTCGAGCACTGGACGGGGACCGTCCTCCGGGTCGACCGCTACCGCGGCGGGAAGCGGAAAGCCACCCTCGAGAAGCACCGTGCGAAACCCGCCGGCGAATCCATCCAGTTCCAGATCACGGGGAGCGGTATCGAAGCGAACTCCGACGACCGACGCTGAGAATCCGGGCGTTCTGGCCGACCGCCCACTGACTCGCGTGCGAATCAAGTCACCACTATCCGCCGCGACTCGTCGAACGCGTCCACGAGCCGTCGAACGCGTCCGCGAGTCGAGCACCGACCGAGGTCGGCGACGGACGGCGACTACAGCTCGTTGAGTTTGCGCTTGAGCTGGCCCTCGTACTCCTCGTCCGCTCGGTACTCCTTCATCTCGAGGACGTTCCGTTCGAGCTTGTCGAGCGCGACGCGGAACGCGTTCTCCGCGCCGTAGCCCTCGCCGGAGCCGGCGGCTTGGCCGTTGTCGGTTCGGATACGGATCTGCGAGTAGATGAGTGGCGTCCCCCGGAGTTTCTCCTTGTGCTCCTGGAATCGGACGTTCACGTGGAGGACGTCCATCTTCTGGTACTTCTGGACGACCTGCTCGATCGCGTCCCGGATGTCTTTCCGGGTGAGGGTGTCCAGCAGTGAGATGTTCGATATCTGGACGTCCATGTGGTTCTCCTCGGTGAACGTGAGTGCGCGCAGGACGTCGGTCTTCGTGACGACGCCCTCGACGATCTCGTCGTTCCCCTGCGGGACGACGACGAGCCCGCCGAGGTCGTGCTTCAGCATCGTCCGCACGGCGTCCTCGACGGTCTCCTCCGCGGTCGTCGTGCGAACGGGACTGGTCATGATGTCGTAGACGGGGATGTCCAGCATGCGGTCGGACTCTCCCGCGCGGTTCCCGGTCGTCATCTGCTTGTCCGTCCGGACGACGACGTTCGTGAGGTCGTGCGTCGTCAAGACGCCCGTGAGGAGGTCCTCGTCGTTCACGACGGGGAGTCGCGAGATACCGTTCTCGCGGAGGAGGTTGATGGCTTGCCCGAGCGTCCCGTTCTCCTCGATGACGATGGGGTCTCGCGTATAGATCTGGTCGACGGTGAGCGCGTCGAGGTTGTCGAGGACCGCCTCCATGATGGCGTCGACGGTGACGATCCCCCAGAGGTTGTCGCCCTCGAAGACGGGTGCGACCTTCACGCCACCTTCGACGAGGACGCGCGCGGTCTCGCGGACGTCCTCGTGCCGGCGGACCTTCGGCGCGGGTGCGTTCCGAGACGGCTTCACGAGGGCGCGCACCTTCGCGTCGTCCTCCACGTGACTCTGGAGGAGTTCGCGCTCGCTGAGGACGCCCGCGTACTCGCCGTCGCGCGTAACGATGATGCCCTTCGGGTTGTCCTTCGTGAAGCGAGAACGGACCTTCCCCAGCCGGGTATCGACGTCCACTTCCACGTAGTCCTCGGTCGCGATCTCAGAAATATTCATTCCACCTTGAGCGTTCGCCGGCATCGCTATTTAAGATACCGCCAAGAACAGTCGCCCTGGAACGACGGTCGCGTCGGCGGAACGGCACGTCCTCGTGCGTCGGTACGGTCGCTCTCGGCGAACCGACGGGTTTTAGCCCGTTCTGGCTCTTCATGGGACATGCAGCGACTCCGCGAGTCCATCCACGACGCGCCCGTCGTGGAGCGCGACGGCTATCGGTACCTCGTCCATCCGGTGAGCAACGGCGTTCCGACGCTCGACCCCTCGCTGATGCGCGAGGTCGTGAACGGCCTGCTTCGCGTCGTCGACTTCGAGGACGCGGACGTCATCGTCGCGCCCGTGACGATGGGCGTGCACGTCGCGACCGCGCTCTCCCTGACGACGGACGTCCCGCTGGTCGTCATCCGGAACCGAGAGTACGGGTTCGACGGCGAGGTACCCTTCGAGCATCCGGACGGCGAGTACTACCTGAACGACGTCGCGGCGGGCGACCGGGTGGTCGTCGTGGACGACCTCGTGAACACCGGACAGAGCATCGCGGCGGTGCTCGAGGCGATCGACGACGTCGGCGCGGAACTGGTCGACGTGGCGTGCGTCTTCCGGCGGGTCGGGAGTCGCGACGACCTCGCGGACGTCGACGTGAAGCGCCTGTTCGACATCGAGGTGTCCGATTCCGGCGTCGAGATCGTCGACGACGTCTAGAGTCTGGTCGGCGAGGAGCGGTTCGTAGGGATCGTCGCTGTCTCTCGTCTCGGTCGTCGGTAGCGACGCGAGCACGGAAGAACCCGGGGTGCGTTTGTAGGGTCCGAAACCGCCAGACTCGGGTTCGATTGCCCGGGGGTGGTCTGCTGGCTGGCGCGCGCCATCGCTCGGTTCCTGCAATCGTTGCCGGGTTCGGAACCCATTGCCGTCCCTCGATATCGGCTTTTCGTGCGTCTCGCCCCCTCGATGGCCCGGTCCGTACCGAATTTCTAAGTGGGATGGTGTTGAAGTTCGACCAGATAGCGCCCCATGGTAACATTCGTCACGCTATTCGGTTGGCTGGCGGTTCCGATGCAACTCGTACCCGAGGGCTCACGGACGGTCGTCTTCCGACGCATCTACACCGTCTTCCTGATGCTCGGAACGCTCGTCAGCATCGTCGTCGTCGCGTACATGCTACAGAAGGCGTACAAGTACCGGGCGTCCGCGGCCAAGGGCAGAGCGGAGGGTCGACCCGAACTCGGCGAACTCCCGAGCGGCGGTGGTGGTGGCCGGAAGCTGTTCCTCTCCTTCTCGCTCTCGGCGATCATCGTCGTCTCGCTCATCACGTGGACGTACTTCACGCTCCTGAACGTCGAGAACCCCGAGCCGATCCAGGACGAGGAACCGATGACGGTGGAGGTCGTCGGCCACCAGTTCTACTGGGAGTTCGTCTACCCGAACGGGCACTCGACCCGGGGAACCCTCCGGGTACCCGAGGACCGCAGGGTACGGTTGGTGGTGACATCGGGGGACGTCTTCCACAACTTCGGCATCCCCGAATTGCGCGCGAAGACCGACGCCATCCCCGGACAGGAGACGAGCACCTGGTTCGTCGCCGAGGAGACGGGGACGCACCAGGCGAACTGCTACGAGCTCTGTGGCGGCGGGCACTCGCACATGACCGCGGAGGTAGTGGTGATGAGCGAATCCAGGTTCGAATCGTGGTACGCCGACACCACGAACGACTCCACGAACGACACCACGAACGACACCACGAACGACACCACGAACGACACCACGAACGACACCACGAACGACACCACGAACGACACCACGAACGACTCCACGAACGACTCCACGGACGACACCACGAACGACTCCACGAACGACTCCACGAACGACTCCACGAACGACTCCACGAACGACTCCACGGACGAGTCGGTGGCTGTCAGCGTCGCCACCACCGGCCAGTCGACGACGCCGACCAGTGTGACTGCGGAGCCGGGAACGATGGTGTCGACCGCACCGGGGGCTGACGCCGCCCGAACGATCGCCGCCGCGGTGCGAACGCACGAGGAGGTGATGTGACATGACCGACGACGAACCACGACCGACCGATTCTGACGCACCGACCGACGAACCGGAACGGAGCGATTCGACCGCACGCGCGGACGGTGGTACAATCGAAGCGCCCGGGGAGACCCACGAGGACGAGCACGGGCTCCCGCCGACGTCCGCGTTGAAGCGCTGGTTCGTCACGACGAACCACAAGGACGTCGGCGTCCTCTACATCGTCACGTCGCTGTCCTTCCTCGTGATGGGTGGCGTGCTCGCACTCCTCATCCGCGCACAGCTCTGGGCGCCGCGTGCGCCCGGTGCCGGGCCGCTGTCGGCGATGGCGTACAATCAGGCCGTGTCCGTGCACGGGCTCGTGATGGTGTTCTGGTTCCTGTCGCCGTTCGCGTTCGGGTTCGCGAACTACGTCGTCCCACTCCAGCTGGGCGCGAAGGACCTGGCGTTCCCGCGACTGAACGCGCTCAGTTACTGGCTGTACCTCGCCTCCGGCATCCTCCTCTTCGTCTCGTTCTTCCAGGGGGCGTCGTTCGCCGGCGGGTGGACGATGTACGCACCACTGAACTTGCCAGCGTTCACGCCGAGCGTCGGCGGGAGCACCGCGGTCCTCGCCCTCCTGTTGTTCGTCGCGTCCGTGACGGTGTCGTCCGTGAACTTCCTGACGACGATGCATCGCATGCGCGCCGAAGGCCTCACCTTGCGGCGGATGCCCATCTTCTCGTGGACGATCCTCCTGACGGTGTGGATGATGCTGTTCGCGTTCGCCGCACTGCTCGCGGCACTCCTCATCCTCTCCGCGGACCGCCTCCTCGGGACGACATACTTCGCGGCCAACGGCGCGAACGGCTCGCTCCTGTGGACGCACCTGTTCTGGTTCTTCGGGCACCCCGAGGTCTACATCGTCTTCTTCCCCGCACTCGGCGTCATGGCGGAGACGTTCCAGACGTTCACCGGCCGTCGCCTCGTCGGCCGGAAGTGGTTCATCGCGTCGATGGTGCTCGTCGCACTCCAGAGCTTCATCGTCTGGATGCACCACATGTTCCTCACGAGCATCAACCTCGAGATCAAGACGCTGTTCATGGCGACCACCATCGGTATCTCCCTGCCCTTCGACCTCATGGTGTTCTCCCTGATCTACACGATGGTGAAAGGGAGAATCCGGTTCAAGACGCCGTTCCTATTCAGCTTCGGCGGCCTCCTCCTGTTCATCCTCGGTGGCGTCACCGGCGTCTTCCTCGGTGCGGTCGTCCTCGACTACGAGTTCCGCGGAACGTACTGGGTGGTCGCGCACTTCCACTACGTCATGGTCGGTGGCGTCACCGCACTCATCGGCGGCCTCTACTACTGGTACCCGAAGATCACGGGACGCATGTACGACGAGTTCCTCGGGAAGACCCACTTCGCGCTGTACTTCGTCGGGTTCAATCTGCTGTACTTCCCGATGTTCGTCGCGTGGGAGACGCCACGGCGCGTGTTCGACTACGACGCCGGGATGACGATCTGGCACCAGTTGGCGACCGTCGGCGCGGTCGTCCTCGCCGCGTCGTTCGTCGTGATGTTCTACAACCTCCTGGTGTCGGCGTTCAGCGGCGAGCGCGCGGACGACAACCCCTGGAGGTACTCGACGACCGCCGAGTGGGCGGTGTCGTCGCCGCCGCCGCTCGAGAACTTCCCGGGTATCCCGTCCTACGGCGAGGGGAAGTTGACGTTCCTCGGCGGGTCGAGTGACGTGCTCGACAGGACCGGTGACGGCGACGCCGCCGCGGCCGACGGGAGCGGCGCCGCCACGGACGGTGGCGGTGCGACGCCCGATGGCGGTGACCCGCCGGCGGCCACCGCCAGCGCCGAGACCGCTGTCGCCGCGCACGCGAGCGCTGGCGAGCACGCTGGCGACGACCATCCGAGTCACGCGAGCATCTGGCCGGCGCTCGTCGGCGCTGGTGCACTCCTCCTACTGCTCGGGCTCTCGGGGTTCCAGGGCGGCGAGTTCCCCGACGGCACGATGGGGACGTTGCACGCGAGCTCGCTCGCCGTCGGCGCGATCGGGACGTTCGGCTCCCTCGTCGGGATGACTCGCGAGCAGTTCACGGGGCCGAGCGGGCCGTTCGGGGAGAGCTGGCCGTTCGAGAAGGTGTCGAACATGAAGACTGGGATGTGGATCTTCCTCGCGAGCGACGTCGTGCTGTTCGGTGCGTTCATCGGCGCGTACGTCTTCCTCAGGTTCTCCACCGGCTGGATCGCCTGGGAGCCGATCCCGGACAACATCATGCCGGGACTCATCAACACGTACATCCTCCTGACGAGTAGCTTCACGGTCATCCTCGCGCTGGAGGCGGCGGAACGACGGAGTCGCACGGGCGTCGTCGCGAGCCTCGCGGCGACGCTCGTCCTCGGGCTCGGGTTCCTCGGCAACAAGGCGATCGAGTGGGAGCACCTGTTCCACGAGGGGCTCTGGCTGTCGACGAACGTCCGTGCGTCGACGTTCTTCCTCACCACGGGACTGCACGCGGCGCACGTCATCGTCGGCCTCGCCATCGCGCTCTACATGATCCCGCGAGCGTGGGGTGGCGCGTACCTCGGGAACAGCGAGACGATCGAGTACTTCGGGCTGTACTGGCACTTCGTCGACATCGTCTGGCTGTTCCTGTTCCCGCTGTTCTACATCCTCTAAACCCATGACCAGACTCAAACTGTACACGGCGATATACGTGGTACTGTTCGCGTTCGCGACCCTGCAGGTGCTCGTCGAGCAGGCGGGGATCGACTACGGGACGGCGCTCGCGCTCATCATCGCGCTGTCGTTCCTGAAGGCCGTCATCGTCGCGGGCTACTACCAGCATCTGCGCTGGGAGCCCCGGTCGCTCTCGTACCTGATCGGTATCGGGTTGCTTGCAGCGCTCGCGTTGACCGTCGCCGCGTCGTACTCCATCACGTGAGAGTCGTGCTCGCAGAATCACTCGCGCTGGCGGCGCTCGTCGTCGTCCCGCTCGCGCAGGTGCCGCTGGTGGCGTACCTCTCGCGGTACGTTGCGCTCGACGCGGACGCGGACCGTCCGAATCCGCGCGAGGGGTACGTGACGTACGGCACGACGGGGAGTCGGCCCGACGCCGCCTCGCGTGACGCCACGAGCGATTCCAGTAGTGAGGGTCGAACTGCCGCCGCGCCCGGTGCCGCGAGCGCTCCGGGGACCGACGGCCGAACGTGTCCGAACTGTCGCCGGCGCGTGCCGGACGCGTACGACTTCTGCGGGGAGTGCACGACACGACTTCCCGCACGGGGTGGGCACCGGTGACGTCCCAGCACGAGCGCGTCTTCTGGGCGGCGGTGTTCTCGGTTCCGCCCGCGGCCGGCATCGCGCTCGCCACGGCGAAGGTCGGGCCGCGGACGCTCGCCGCACCGATCGTCGTGGGCGCGTTCCTCGTGGTCGCGACCGTCATGTTCTCGCTCGTCTACGTCGCGGTCGGCGCCGGTGACGGTGCGACGGCCGAGGACGCTGAAGGAGGTGAATCAGCGCTGGTCGGTGACGAGGAGTGGAGCGACGGCTGAGTCGTCGATGACCCCTGGGTCGACCCCCTGTTTTTAGACGGGTGCGCGCATACTGTGGTGTGTTACCATGCGATTCGAAGGGTTCGCGTACGCGTTCGCCATCCTCGGCGTGGTACTCGGACTGGTCGGCCTGCTCTCGGCGGAGTACTTCGATGGCCTCGACTACCTCCTGACCCCCGGCGGAGCGCTCGCACTTGCGAGCGTCGGCGCGATCACGTTCCTCATCGGTCGGACGGAGCCGCCCGAGGGCGTCGAGACCGAGCACTGACCGCGACCCTCGTCTGGCTGGCCTGGTCCGAGTGCGCCGATGCGCTTCGCGCCTACGCGCCCCGTACTGGCACCGGGGATGGCGCCACGGGTGGCGCCGCTACAGGATGCCGCTCCCGAGCGCGATCATGTACGCGAGGACGACGACGGTGTAGAGCCCGGCGAGTGCCGCGACCACCCTGAGGTGGAAGTAGAACAGTTCGTCCTCCTCCGCTTCGAGCGCGCGCTCGTACGCCTCCCGTTCCGCGGTCGTGCACGCGTCGGCGTGGACGTCGCCGACGTGGAGGTCGTGCGCGTCGGGGGTCGCGAACGGCCGCCCGCAGTACCGACAGGTCGCCGCGGCGTCGTCGTCGCCGCACGTCGCCAGGTCCGACCCGGGGGCCTGGATCGACCCGGGGGCGTCGTCCGACACCGTCGGCTCCGGCGCGGCGTCGGCGTCGGTCGTACTGGATGCGTTCCTGGACATGGATTCAGAGGTATCCGGGGGCGTCGAACGGCTGGCCGACGACCCACGCGCTCGTCATCGTGTACGCGACCATCACGACGACGAAGGGGTACTGGCTCCGGATCGGGCGGAGCAGGCCCGGGAACACCTCGAGCGCGAGGGCGTGTGCGACCCAGACCGCGAGCAGGTGTCCGAGGACGACGAACGCGAGCTGGAGCGTCCCGAACCACGGCGGGAGGACCGCCAGCTGTGGGACGCCGGGGTCGCTCAGCGGTGCGAGTACTGCGGCCCGGAGTGCGGGCGAGAGCGAGAGGAAGTACCCCGAGAAGTGCGCGACGTGATAGCCGGCGGCGATTGGGACGAGCGCGGGAGCGAACCAGCGCTCGATGGCGGCCGGCGCGAGGTAGGTGTCGACGCGCGAGCGACAGCGAACCGCCGCCAGCCGGTAGAGCGCACGGAAGAGCGCGAAGCCGACGACGAGCGCGAGCACGTAGCCGACGACCGCCGTGACGTCGGTCGGGACGACCGGGACGGCTTCGACGACGACCGTCAGGGCGTCGTTCCACGCGGGCGTCGTGACGAGGCCGTCGAACGTCGTCGACCAGAGCAACGCGACGACGAACGCGACGGCTCCAGGGCGGTCGTCGGTCGCGTTCACGTCAGCGAGCGCACTCCCTGGAAGCCTGAGGCCGAGTCCGTCCGCGTCCCGCTGGACCGGTGCGGCTCGACCGTACACCCCGAAGACGCTGGCGACGGGGTCCGCGCGCTCGAACCACGCGTCCGGTCCGACTGCCCACGCGGCGAGGAGGGTCACCGCGGAGTACGCCACGACGACGACGCCGAGCGCTCGCGGGACGGACGCGAGCGGGCTGACGACCTCGACGGCGACGAGCGCGAGCAACCCGACGACCGCCGGCCACGCACCCCACTCGCTGGGCAGGTCGACGTCGCCACCACCCGGGAGGCGTTCGGCGAGCGTCCGCCAGGGGTTCACGAGCGGCCAGGCGTTCCCGACGAGGTACGTCGACATCGTGAACCCCGCCCACCAGCCGACCCAGACGACGAGGATGGCGACGTTCCGCCGCGGCTCGGGCGACCCGAACGCGGCCCCGACGAGCACGAGCACGAGCCCGAGCACGCCGAGGGCGCGCGTTCCCGCGACGACCGCACGCCGGAGTCCGTCCGTGGTCGGGACGACCGCTCGGAGGCCGTTGACCGCACGGATACCCTCGTGGTCCGTGAGCAGGCTCGTGAACAGGAACGAGGCGCCGACGAGCGCCCCGCCGGTGGCGACGGTGAGCCACGACGGCACCGTTCCCGTGTTCACCGCGTCGACGAGGCCGCCGACGTGAGCGACCGCTCGCGCGAGCACCTCCGTAACCCCTCGCCCGAGGGCTCGGCTACCCATCGGCGTCACGGCGTCGGCGACGGCGAGTGCTGGCGTCACTCGCGTTCACCTCGCCCCCAGGCGGCCGACGGGCGGGCGCCACGCGAGCAGGACGACCGCGACGACGAACGCGACCGTCGACAGGTCCAGCGAGTACGTGTAGACCGCGTCGAGTACCGCTTCGCCGCCGAGGGCGGCCGCGAGCAGGGACGCGAACACCGGCCACGAGCAACTCGCGCACGACAACAACCCGATGGCGCCGGAGAGTGCGCTCGCGGCCGCGTCGACGACCGCAACGTACGTGAGGTACGCCAACCCGAGGTACCCGACGACCTGGTAGGGGACGAGCGTGAGCGTGACACCGGGTGATTCGAGGACGAGCGTCGGCCCCCAGCCCGGCGGGAGCGACGTGAACAACGTGACGTCGACGCCGGTGCCGTGCACGTGCGTGTGGCCGTCAGCGAAGAGCGAGACGTCGAGGACGCCACCCGCGAGCGCGAGCACGAGGAGGTACGCGCCGGCGACGGCGAGCGCGGCGTTCCGCGCTCGCGTGCTCGCGGACGCGCCGGCGTCCACGGCGAACACCGCCCAGACGGCGAGGTCGATCCACACGAACGGATAGAGGAGGTACCGGATGCTTCGCGCGCTCGCGCCAGTGAGCCCGAGGTAGCCGGCGACGAGTGCGAGTTCTGCGACGACGACGACGGCGAGCACGCCCACCGCTGGTCGGGCGAGCGCGTCGCGGAGGGCCGCGAACTGTCTCGGGGCGGTGTCGGTCATTGGACTACGCGAGCAGGAGTTTCACGCCGAGACCGGCCGCCATGACGAGCGAGAAGAACCACGCACTCAGACCGACGGCGTGGGCCTTCCCCACCCCGTGCGAGCGCCCGAGGTAGTAGACGCCCCACGCGAAGTAACCGGCGACGAGCGTCCCGATGGCCGCGACGAACACCATCGGGTCCTGGCCGAACACCGCCGCCGCCGCGACGAACCCGAATATCGCGAGCACGATCGCGACCTTCCCGAGGTCCACGCGGACGTCGCTGTGCTGGCTCACGCCACCGGCGACGCCGCGAGCTTTCACGCCGAGAGTGTGACTGTACGACCGCACACCCTGCGCTCGCATCACCGCCACGAACACCGCGAGCAACAGCAGAGCCATGATCGCCGTACTCACCAACACACCCATTGTCATGATATCACGTACCACATCGATGGACGAGCCCAATAGTGTTTCCCTCGTTCACCCCCACGGCATCGGGATCGACGCCCTCAAGACCGATACCTACGCCATCGAAGGAATCACCGCGTACTAACGACAACGACGACCGAAAACGAGCCCCAATCGGCTCGAACCACGAACACGCCGGCAGATCGCACTCTCCACGCACCCGAACCGAATCACATCGGGGAACGGGTTGCTGTGAATCACCCCTCGCTATCGCTCGTCAACACGGACGAACAGGTACAATGCAGGGCGGATTTGAACCGAAGGCAGACGTGCTCGCTCACTCCGTTCGCTGCGCGCGACTGCCAGGGTTCAAATCCGCACAGAACCATTTCTCACGCCACGGACTCCTCGCTACGCTCGTCGTCTTGTGCCGCGAGAAAGTGGGTTGGGGCGGATTTGAACCGCCGGCCTCCTCCATGTCAAGGAGGTGTCATAACCAACTAGACCACCAACCCTCGGTGGTGCGGTCCTCCTCTGCACTCGTTCGTTGCTCGGGATGTTAAAAAAGGGTTTCGAATCGGGCGCCGTGTGGTGAATCCTCGTTATCGCGTGACGTGGATGGGAACGTCGACGGATTCGGTCGCACCGTCGTCGTCGGTGACGGTGAGCGTCACCTCGTAGTTCCCCGTCCGTCGGAACGCGCGCTCGACGACCGCGCCCTCCTCGACGCCGCGGCGGAACGCCCACTCGTACTCGACGACGTCGCCGTCCGGGTCCGTCGACTCGCGTGCGTCGAACGTCAGGCGCTCACCGACGGTCGCGATGTAGCCGTCGTCGTACGTCCGCGTCGGCGACACGTCGTGGATCGGCGTCGGCGCACGATTGTAGCGATCGCGAGACTCCACCGCGACCGCGACGCTCGTCGCCGCCGACCGACCCAGGTTGTCGGTGACGGTGAGCGTGACGCGAGCGACGCCACCGCCGCGCTCGAACGCGTGATGGACGCGCTCGCCGTCGGCGTGCTCGCCCGCGAGCGTCCACGCGAACGACTCCGGGGCGACGTCGGCTTCGGTACCGCTCGCGTCGAACGTCACCGCGTCGCCAGCGCGGACGACGTAGTCCGCGTCCGCGTCCGCGCCGACACCGCTCGCGTCCTCGCCCGTCGGGCGTCCACCGACGACCGCGACGTCGGGGACGACGTGGGCGTGTTCGCAGTCGTCGTCGTCGGTGGCGTCGCTGGATGCTTCCCGTGTCGATTCTCCGTCCAGGTCCGCGAGCCCGAGTCCGCCGGCGCTCGCGGCGATGGCGGTACCGGCGTGTGCGAGGACTGTGCGTCGAGAGAGCGCGTGGTCGAACATGACGCCGACCCTGGCCGCCCCACCGTACTTGAACGCTCGGGCGACGTTGGGTGGGCGGCGCGTGCTTCGCTCGGCACGTTGGGGTCTCCGACCCCGACACCCTTAAGTGAATGTACTGATTTGTACACCATAAGACGAATCCGTTCATCAGTGACATACAATGAAGGACTACATCGAGCGCGTGACAGACGGCAACGACCTCACACAGGACCAGGCCCGCGACGCCGCCACCGCGGTGTTCGAGGACGCCACCGAAGCACAGATCGGCGCGCTCCTCTCCGCACTCCGCGCGAAGGGCGAGACCGAAGCCGAGATCGCCGGGTTCGCAGAAGGCATGCGCGACGCCGCCCGAACCATCGACCCCGAGCGCGCCCCGCTCGTCGACACCTGCGGCACCGGCGGCGACGACTACGACACCATCAACGTCTCCACCACGAGCGCGATGGTCGCCGCCGGCGCCGGCGTCCCCGTCGCCAAACACGGCAACTACTCCGTCTCCTCGAACTCCGGGAGCGCCGACGTCCTCGAAGAAGCCGGCGTCGACGTCGACGCCGAACCGCCCGCCGTCGCGGACCAGATCGAGGCCGACGGCGTCGGCTTCATGCTCGCGACCGTCTTCCACCCCGCGATGAAGGCCGTCATCGGCCCACGCCAGGAACTCGGGATGCGGACGGTGTTCAACGTCCTCGGACCACTCACGAACCCCGCCGGCGCGAACGCGCAGGTCGTCGGCGTCTACGACCCCGACCTCGTGCCCGTGCTCGCGAGAGCGCTCGCACGCATGGACGTCGAGCGCGCACTCGTCGTCCACGGCTCCGGGATGGACGAGATCGCCATCCACGACGAGACCGTCGTCGCCGAGGTCGACGGCGACGAGATCACCGAGTACACGCTCACCCCAGAGGACCTCGGCCTCGAACGCGCACCCGTCAGCGACGTCGCGGGCGGATCGCCGACGGAGAACGCCGCCGACATGACCGGCATCCTCGAAGGCACCGTCACGGGCCCCAAGCGCGACATCATCCTCGCGAACGCGGGCGCCGCCATCTACGTCGCCGGGCAAGCCGACTCGCTCACCGACGGCGTCGACGCGGCCCGGGAGGCCGTCGAGTCCGGGGCCGCGGCGGCGAAACTCGACGACCTCCGGTCGTCGACGACCACGGCCACGCCCGAGGCGGGCGCGGAGTAGCGATGACGCGAGCGAAGATCTGTGGACTCACGCGCGAGGCGGACGTCGACGTGGCCGTCGACGCGGGCGCCGACGCGGTCGGGTTCGTCGTGGACGTCCCCGTGGACACGCCCCGCGAGGTCGACCCGGAGCGTGCGGCGGCACTCGTCGGGCGCGTCCCGCCGTTCGTGACGACGGTGCTCGTGACGATGCCGGCCGCCCCGCAGCGAGCGGTGGACCTCGTCGAGACGGTCGACCCCGACGCCGTGCAGTGTCACGGCGACCTGTCGCCGGGCGACGTCGCGTACCTGCGGTCGCGAGTGAACGCACGCGTCCTGAAGGTCGTCGACGCGGACGACGTCGAGAACGCGAAGCGGTACGTCGACGTCGTCGACGGCCTCCTCGTGGACTCCGCGGACGACGACGGCGGTGGCGGCACCGGCGAGACCCACGACTGGGAGCGCACGCGCGACGCGGTCGCGGACCTCGACGCCCCGGTCGTGCTCGCCGGTGGGTTGACGCCGGAGAACGTCGCGGACGCGGTCGCGACCGTCGGTCCCTTCGGCGTGGACGTCGCGAGCGGCGTGGAGGCCAGCGGCGGCGTGAAGGACCACGAGAGCGTCCGACGGTTCGTCGACTCGGCGACGACCGCACGCTCCGACGAGGTGCTTCAGGCGTGAGCGACCCGGACGCTGACGTCGACGCGCCGGTCCTTGAACCCGACCGGGCGTCGTTCGCGACGCTCGCCGAGCACGCGCTCGACGACGGCGGCCCGGCGGTCGTCCGCGCGAGCGTCGAACTGGACGTGGACGTGACGCCGCTCGCGGCGTACGCCGCCCTCACCGGCCGCACCGCCGACCCGCCGGGTTCGGACGGCGACTACGCGTACCTGCTGGAGAGCGCGGAGAAGGTCGCCTCGAGCGACCCCGCAGGCGCGTTCCGGCCAGCGGCGGCGGACGACGACGGCGCGAGCCGGCACGCACGCTACTCGTTCGTCGGGTACGACCCGGCGGCGGTCGTGACGATAACGGAGAGCGACGTCGACGTGGACGTCCTCGGGAGCGAACGCTACGCCGAACTCGTCGACCCCGAGAGCGAACTCGCGGACGCGGACCCCGCGAAGACCGACGTCTTCGACCGCCTGCGGGCGGCGATGCCGGACGCCCAGACCGCGGGGTTCCCGCGCGGCGACCGCCAGCACCTCCAGGGCGGCCTCGTCGGATTCCTCGGCTACGACGCCGTGTACGACACGTTCCTCGACGAGGTCGGCGTGGAGCGTCCGGACTCGAGGTTCCCGGACGCCCAGTTCGTGCTGTCGACGAAGACGCTCGTGTTCGACGACGTAGAGGACACCCTGGAACTCGTGTTCACGCCCGTGCTCGGCGAGCAGGAGGACGCCGCGGTCGTCCACGACGTGCTGTCCGCCGAAGCCGAACGCGTCCGCGAGTGCCTCGCGGGCGCGGACGACCTGGCAACCGGTGGGTTCGAGCGCGAGCGCGCGAGAGCCGGGTCGAAGGAGAGCTACGAAGCGGCGGTGGAGCGCGCGAAAGAGCACGTCCTCGACGGCGACGTCTACCAGGCCGTACTCTCTCGCACCAGGGAACTCGAGGGCGACGTCGACGCGCTCGGCCTGTACGAGTCCCTGCGCGAGGTGAACCCGTCGCCGTACATGTACCTGCTCGGGCACGGCGACCTGGACGTCGTCGGGGCGAGCCCGGAGACGCTCGTCTCCGTGCGGGACGACGAGGTGGTCGCGAACCCCATCGCGGGGACGTGCGAGCGCGGGAACAGTCCCGTCGAGGACCGCGCGCTCGCCGGTGAACTCCTCGCGGACGCGAAGGAGCGCGCCGAGCACACGATGCTCGTCGACCTCGCCAGGAACGACGTCCGCCGGGTGTCGACGTCGGGGAGCGTCCGCGTCGAGGAGTTCATGAACGTCCTGAAGTACAGTCACGTCCAGCACATCGAGTCGACGGTCACGGGCGAACTCGCGCCCGACGCGGACGCGTTCGATGCGACGCGGGCGAGCTTCCCGGCTGGCACGCTCTCGGGCGCGCCGAAGATCCGTGCGATGGAGGTCGTCGACGACCTCGAGGACGAACCCCGGGGGGCTTACGGCGGCGGCGTCGGCTACTACTCGTGGACTGGCGACGCGGACGTCGCCATCGTCATCCGGACCGCGACGGTGGAGGACGAGGGCGACCGCGATCGCGTGACGGTGCGGGCGGGCGCGGGCATCGTCGCGGACAGCGACCCGGCGAGCGAGTACGACGAGACCGAACAGAAGATGCGGGGCGTGCTCGACGCGCTGGAACGGATAGAGGAGAACGGCGGCGCGCTCGTCGACTCCGAGGAAGACGAGCGGGCCGCCGAGGAGCCGGAGGTGTCGCGATGAGGGTCCTGTTCGTCGACAACTTCGATTCGTTCACGTACAATCTCGTGGAGTACGTCGAGTCGTCGCTGCTGGCGTCGCGGGGCGAGGCGACCGTGAAGGTCGTCCGGAACACGGCGAGCGTCGATGAGATCCGTGCGTTCGACCCGGACGCGATCGTGGTGTCGCCGGGGCCGGGGCACCCGAAGAACGAGCGCGACGTCGGTATCACGATGGACGTCTTCGAGGACGTCGCCGTTGACGTACCGACGCTCGGCGTCTGTCTCGGACTCGAAGCGGCGGTGTACGCGTACGGTGGCACCATCGGGCGGGCGCCCGAGCCGGTGCACGGGAAGGCCTGGCCCGTCGAGCACGACGGCCGGGGCGTGTACGCCGGCCTCGACCAGGGGTTCTCGGCGGGACGCTATCACTCGCTCGTCGCGAGCGACGTCCCCGAGTGCTTCGACGTCACCGCGACCACCGACCACACCGTCGAGGCCGCGAGCGGGAGCGACGTCGCCACCGACGGCGGCGACTCACCTGGCGGCCTCGACGCCAGCGGGAACTCGCTCGTCATGGGCGTCCGCCACCGCGAGCACCCGATCTACTGCGTGCAGTTCCACCCGGAGTCAGTGCTCACGGGGTGCGGGCACGACGTCGTCGACAACTTCCTCGACCTCGTCGACGACCACAACGCCTGAACCGCGCTAGAACGCCTGACTGGCGCTATAGGAGGAACTGGGTCGCGTCGACGAACGTGGCCCCCGGGAGCCCGAGCGGGTTGAAGTCGAACAGGACGTTGAGTACGAACAGGATGCCGAAGACGACGGCGGCGACGATGCCGACGCGGATGGCGATCGCGACCGCGACCTTCAGCAGGAGGAAGAGCACGACAGCGACGGTGACGGCGAGCAACGCCAGCGCCGGACCTTCGAACCCGAAGAACGCTTGCAGTGGAATCATACTCGATTGGTGACCCGTACTGGGCATAAGTCTGTGGGGAACGTACGTCGGTCGCTTTCGAGGCGGCGGCCGCGAGCGCATGCTCGTCAGCGTTCACTTCCACTCCGGTTTGGGAGGGTTCAAATGCGTTCGACCCGTTGGGTACGGTAGACGTGATTAGGAGTGCCTCGTAGCAACGGCACCGTAATTAAATCGCAGTTGTCGTACCACAACCAGGGTAGAAATCCGACCATTTATGATACCCTCGCGTGTACCAAACCTTCGTCTCGAACAATGCAGATGACACCATCTACAGTAGCCAAAAACGCCAGCCAGCCCCGGGTTGCGGGCGGGGAGGGGGCGGCATGAGTCGGTCGAACGTCGGAGCGGACGAGGTCGAGCTCCCGATCAAGCGAACCGAGGGAGATACGCTCGAGGAGCGCCTCACCGGGAACGCATATCACAACATCCTGCCGGCGCGGTACCTCCGGAAGGACGCGAACGGCGACCGCATCGAGGAACAGGAGGACCTCTTCGAGCGCGTCGCGAAGAACATCGCCCTCGCCGAAGCCGTCTACGAGGCCGACAACCGCGACACGTCGGTGACGGTGACGCCCGACCAGCTCAAGCCCGATCATCCGCGTCGCGACGAACTCGCCGAGGAAGTGTTCGGGAAGGGCACGACCGTCGACGACGACACGTCCACCGAGCTCTCGGTGTACAACGTCAACAAGTTCGCGTACGATACCGTCGTCCCGGAACTCCCCGACGGCGTGCGCGAGCACGTCCAGTCGAAGGCAGAGGAGTTCCAGGACGCCATGGAACAGCTCTCGTTCATGCCGAACTCGCCGACGCTCATGAACGCCGGCGACGAACTCCAGCAGCTGTCGGCGTGCTTCGTCGACTCGCCCGAGGACGACATCGACGACATCCACCAGACCGCCAAGGAGGCGGCGCAGGTGTTCCAGTCCGGCGGCGGCATGGGGTACGCGTTCTGGCGGCTCCGGCCGTACGGCGACCCCGTCGGCTCCACCGGCGGCATCGCCTCCGGCCCGATCACGTTCATGCGAACGTACGACCAGATGTGCGAGACGATCGCCCAGGGCGGGGCGCGTCGCGGCGCACAGATGGGCGTGATGCGCATCAGTCACCCTGACGTCATCCAGTTCATCCACGCGAAGAACAAGGACGTCAGTCTCGCACACAGTCTGCGGCTGAACGACCCGGACGACTACACGCACAACTCGTTCGCGGACGCACTCGACGAAGCCCGCGAACTCATCGACGACGACGGGAAGGTCCCCAAGCACCTCCGGAACGCCGTCGAAGGCCACCTCTCGAACTTCAACATCAGCGTCGGTATCACCGACGACTTCATGGACGCCCTCGAAGCCGACGAGGAGTTCACGTTCACGAACCCCCGCACCGGCGACCCGCACGTCGCGACCGCGGAGACGAAGGAGCTCTACGACATGTTCGGGCTCGGCGAGCACGTCGAGGTCGGCGAGGAACTCTCGATTCCGGCCCAGGCCGTCTGGGACGACATCATCGAGGGCGCGCACGAGAACGGCGAACCCGGTGTCATCTACCTCGAACGCGTCAACAAGACGCACTCCTTCGATACAGATAAGCACCCCGAACATTCAATATTAGCAACAAATCCTTGCGGTGAGCAGCCGCTCGAAGAGTACGAGGCGTGTAACCTCGGGCACATCAATCTCTCGACGCTCGCGGACACGGACGCGCCGGACTGGCGCGTCTGGCACGACGAGCACGGCGACGAGTACGCGGACCTCGAGAGCGCGGTGGACGCGTTCCTGGAGGAAGCGATGGACTTCGAGGAGTTCGACCGCCGCATCGAGCTCGGCACGCGATTCCTCGAGAACGTCGTCACCATGTCGGACTTCCCGGTGCCGAAGATCGAGGAGAAGGTCCGCCAGATGCGGAAGATCGGCCTGGGCGTCATGGGGCTCGCGCAGCTCTACATCCAGCTCGGGATGTCGTACGGCGACGAGGTCTCGAACGAGGTCGCGAGCCAGCTGATGACGCACATCAATCACGGCTCGAAGTGGACGAGTCACGAACTCGCCGAAGAACGCGGGAGCTTCGCCGACTTCGAGGATTCGAAGTACGCGAACCCGACCGAGTACGCGGAGTGGTTCGAGCACCACACCGGACTGGACGCCGAGGAATGGGTGGACGGCTTCCCGATTCGGAACCACAACACGACGACCATCGCACCGACGGGGACGACGAGCATGGTCGGGAACACCACCGGTGGGTGCGAACCGATCTACAACGTCGCGTACTACAAGAACGTCAGCGACGACGTGCAGGGCGACGAGATGCTCGTCGAGTTCGACGACTACTTCCTGCGCGTCCTGGAGGCGAACGACCTGGACGTCGACGCGGTGAAGGCAGAAGCCCAGGAGCAGATGGCGGCGAACGAGTTCGATGGCGTGGACGGACTGGAGACGGTCCCGGACGCGATCGGCGAACTGTTCGTCGTGACCTCCGACCTGGAGGGGAAGGATCACGCGGCGGTCCAGACGGCGTGCCAGGACGGCGTCGACTCCGCCATCTCGAAGACGTGTAACTTCCCGAACGACGCCACCCCCGAGGACATGGACGAGGTGTACCGCTACATCTACGAGAACGGCGGGAAGGGCGTCACCGTGTACCGGGACGGTACTCGTAGCAAGCAGGTGCTGACGACGCGCGCGGACAACAAGGAGTTCGCGGACGAGAGCGAGGCCGCGGCGGCCCTCGTCGAGCAGATCCAGGAGGTCTTCGGCGGGATGGAGTCCTTCCTCGACAACGAGGACGTCCAGGCCGCTCTCGGCGAGGAGGTCTCGAACTTGCTCGCGGAAGTGGACGGGGACGTGCGCCGGAAGCGCGAACGCCCCGCCGCACTCAGCGGTATCTCCCAGCGCGTGAAGACGGGCTATGGCAAGCTCTACGTCACCATCAACGAGGACCCCCAGACTGGCGAGCCGTTCGAGGTGTTCGCGAACATCGGCCACTCCGGTGGGTTCACGAACTCCTTCACGGAGTCGATGGGGAAGGTCGTCTCGACGGCGCTCCAGGCGGGCGTCGACCCCGACGAGATCGTCGACGAACTCTGCGGGACGCGGAGTCCGAAGGTGGCGTGGGACAAGGGCGAGCAGATCCAGTCCATCCCGGACGCCATCGGTACCGCGATGCGGCGCTATCTCGACGACGAGATCGACAAGCCGTATCCGGCGCAGGCGACGCTCGAAGAAGCGGCTGGCGACGACGCGTCCGCGCCCGAGCCCGACGGCGGGTCGGCGACGGCGGAGACGCCGAGCGCCGGACCGCCGGCGGGTGAACCGCAGGCCGAAGCCGAGCAGACGAGTGACGCGGTCGACGACCTCATCGCGGCCGGGGAGAGCCCCGAATGCCCCGAATGCGGGAGTATGTCGCTCGCGTACACGGAAGGCTGCAAGACCTGCGAGTCCTGTGGCTGGTCGGAGTGCTGAGGTAGAACTCGCCACGATTCGCGGTTTTTTCTCGACGGCGCCGTAATCGTCGCGTATGGACGCTGCCGTCTTCCACGGCGAACGCGACGTACGCATCGAGACAGTTCCAGATCCCGAGCTGGAGGCGTCGACGGACGCGGTCGTCCGCATCACGCATACGGCGGTCTGTGGGTCGGACCTCTGGTTCTATCGCGGTGAGCGCGAGTACCCGACACCGGGTCGCGTCGGACACGAGCCGATGGGGGTCGTGGAAGCGGTCGGCGAGGACGTTCGGAGCGTCCAGCCTGGAGATCGGGTGCTTGCGCCGTTCGCCATCAGTTGCGGGGAGTGCGAGTTCTGCCGGAAGGGCCTGTTCACGTCCTGCGTCGAGGACGTTGGGTGGGCGGGCGAGCACGACGGGGCGCAGGGCGAGATGGTGCGGTGTCCGTTCGCGGACGGGACGCTCGTGCGCGTGCCCGACCGGTACGCGGACGACGAGACCGTCCTCGAATCGCTGCTTCCGTTGACGGACGTCATGTGCACGGGCCATCACGCGGCGGTGAGCGCTGGCGTCGGGCCGGGCGATACCGCGGTCGTCGTCGGCGACGGCGCGGTCGGGCTCTGTGGCGTGCTCGCGGCGCAACGACTCGGTGCGGAACGCATCGTCGCGATGGGCCACCACGAGGACCGACTCGAGCTCGCCGCCGAGTTCGGTGCGACGGAGACGGTGAGTGCACGCGGCGAGGAAGCGGTCGAGGCGGTGCTCGACGTCACGAACGGTGGCGCGAACCACGTCCTCGAATGCGTGGGCGCGGAGTCGTCGTGGAACACCGCGGTCGAGGTGGCGCGTCCGGGCGGCACCGTCGGGTACGTCGGCGTTCCCGCTGGCGTCGACGAGGCGGCGTTCCTCGACACCGCGTTCTCGAAGAACGTCGGCCTCGAGGGTGGGGTGGCACCCGTCCGGAAGTACGTCGAGGAGTTGATGGCGGACGTCCTCCAGGGGACGCTCGATCCGTCGCCGGTGTTCACGAAGACCGTCGACCTCGACGGCGTGCCGGAGGGCTACCGGGCGATGGACGAACGCGACGCCGTGAAAGTCCTCGTGAAGGTCTGAATCGGCGAAGAACGGTCGTTCGGGCGGTCAGTCGTGCCCGGCGCTACCGAGCCCGAGGTCCTCGCGGAGTCCGTCGTAGAGCGCCTCGAAGCTGGTTTCGTCGGCGGCCGCGGCGGCGGCGAGCGTGCGTGGTTCCAGGCGAGCGCTCCGGGTGGCGCCGTCGACGACGAGCGTCTCCGCGAGTTCGCCGCGGTATTCGGCGGTGTGGTGCGTTCGAATGACGGCCGCGAAGTACCCGGCGACGGCGTCGGTGTGTCCACCGACCTCGAACGCGAGGTCGTTCGTCTCCGGGTCGTAGGCCTCAGTGTCGTGCTCGCGGTCGGCGCGCGCCACCTCGTCGAGCGCCCCCAGCGACGCGGGCGTGAAGTCCAGCCGTTCGTGTTCGGCCGCGAGTTCGCTCGCGGCGGCGTCGAACGCGTCGACGACCGCCTTCGGCGACCGCTCGTTCCGCGGGTCCGAACCGGGCTCGTCGTCGTCCTCGGGCGCCAGCTCGGGCGTGTCCGCGTCGAGTTCGCTCGCGAAGACGTCGTGGACGAGCGCGAACGACGAGTCGCCGTCGACGACGTCGCCGAGGACGCTCGGGATGGTGAGGACGAGCGCCTGTCCGTCGTGCGTCGCGGGCAGTTCGACCACCCAGCCGGCGCTGTCGTCGAACGTCCACTCGCCGTCGTACGCGCGAACGAACGTCTCGCCGAGGTACGCGCCCAGGCGCCGGACGTTCTCGTTCGCGGTCTCGACGGCCTCGTCGTCGGCCGCGGCTTCGAGGTCGGCCGTGACGGCGACCGCGACGTCGTCGAGTTCGTGCAGGGCGGTCGGTGTGTAATCGAGGTCGTGGTCGGGGTATGCGTCGACGAGTTCGCCGGCGAGAGCCTGCGGCCGGACGCCGTCGGTGTCAGCGTCGTCGGCCGCGTCGACATCGCCGGCGTCGACGCCGAGGAGTCGCTTCAGCGAAGAGAACGCGTTCATACCCAATCGTTGGCGACGAGCGCGGAAAGGCGTGTCGCGGCCGGCAACGAGGCGTCTTCGGCCTCCCGTCGACGGCTCGCGGACCCACGGCGTTAAGCGCCCGGAGCGAGAACGTCCGAGTCGATGAGCGACGACGCCACCGCAGAGGAGTCGACGGGCGAAGAGCGAGCGGGCGGGCGACCGTGCCCGATGTGCGACCAGACGCTCTACCGCCGTCACTGCAAGTACGTCTGCCCGAACCACGGCGTCGTCATGGACTGCTCGGATACGTTTCATCTCCAGCAGGAATAGCGAGAGCGAGGACCCTCGCTACGCTCTACTCGCCGACAGCGATCCGTCGATAGAACGGGCCGGCGAGGAGGAGCGTGGCGGCGATGGCGAGTGCGACGACGAGGCGGGCGTCGACCGCGCCCATGCCGTCGGTGGTGAGTGAGGAGAGCGAGCTTCCGACGAGGACGGCCGCGATCGTCCAGGGGAGTTCGCCGACGAGCGTCGCGGCGACGAACGCCGGGAGGGAGACGCCCGTCATCGCGGCGGTCGCGGTGACGGCGTCCGCGGGGAGTGGTGCGAGGCGGGCGGCGGTAACGCCCCGGAAGTCGCCCGCGGTCTCGAAGTACGTGCTGGCGGCGTCGAGGAACCGTTCGCCGGGAGTGATCCACGCGAGCGGGTTCGCGTCGCCGTCGCCGAGGTACCGGCCGGCCGCCCAGATCGGCATCGACGTGAGGACCGCGCCGAGGAGCCCGATCGGGATGCCGAGTGCGACGCCGTACCCGTACCCGACGACAACCGCGAGGACCGTCGTCGGCCACGCGACGAGAGGCCGAAGGAGGTAGCAGGCGACGAGCGCGAGCGCGAACAGGAACGGGTCCGCGGTGAGCGCGTCCAGTGCCTCCATCGTCGCCGCGGGCGACACCGCGAGCGACGCGATGGCGACGGTTGCGAGGAGCGCGAACCCGACCAGCGCGCGACGATGCATCACCCCACGTTACCCCCTAGTCGCATGAACGTCTTTCCCTCGACCACGCGAACGCATCCGCGCGGAATCACTCGACGGCCGACGGTCGCATGCGCGCAAAGGCTTTTGAGAGTCACGCGACCACGAGTAGACGATGCCTGCGCGCGACCCCGGATCGGGCGACGATGGCGAGGGCGACGACGCCGGCGCCAGCGCTCGCACCGACGACGGCGGCGAGGACGACGACGCCGGCGCCAGCGCTCGCTCAGAGGCGAGTGCGTCCACGCCCGCCGCTGGCGGCACGGACGACGACCCAATCGAGGTCGGCGTGGAGTTGCTCGCGAAAGCCGAGGACCCCGAGTTGTCGCTCGCCGACGCGATGGACCGCGTCGAAGCGGTGAGTACGGCACCGACGGTCGTCCGCGAGATACTCGACACCGCCGAGAAGCGCGGGGTCGTCGAGCGCGAGGACGGCGTGTTGCGGACGACCGGGAGCGAGTACGTCTCCCAGACGACGGACGTGGTGCGGCGCGACGGCGACTACGACTGCCGGCGCTGCGGCACCGGTCTCTCGACGGGGCACTTCGTGCAACTGGACGCCGGCGAACTCGGGCCGTTCGGCTCGGAGTGCGTCAGGAAAGTGACGGGGCGCGACGACTAGCTGTCAGTTCCGCTCGCGGAGTTCCTCGATGAGTTGCTGGATGAGCGCCTGCTGGCGTTCGAGTAACTGGTTCTGGGCTTCGACGCGCTCCTCGAGCGATTCGAGGCGTTCCTCGAGTTCCGCCGCGTCGACGCTCGACGCCGTCGCGGGCTCGAACCCGGCCGCTTCGAACTCGCCCTGCTCTGCCGTCTCCGCTCCGGAGTCGCCGGTGTCCGCGTCGGGCGTGGCGTCCGCGCCGTCGGCGTCCGCCGCCTGCGCTCGGTCGTCGCCAGCGGCCTGTCCGCCGCCAGTAGTCTGTCCACTCGCCCCGTTCGACTCCGTCACGTCGGTCGCTGTCGCGTCAGCGCCCGGCGTGCCGGCGCCGGACCCCGTCGTGCTTGCGTCCGCGCCTGCACCTGATGCGCTTGCGTCCGCGCCTGCACCTGATGCGCTTGCGTCCGCGCCTGCACCTGATGCGCTTGCGTCCGCACCTGCACCCGCTGTGCCTGCGTCCGTGCCGCCCGTGGCGTTCGACGCCGGCTGCGCGCGCCGGTCGTCGCCTTGCTCGTCGGCAGGTTCGGCGCGTCGTCGAGCCGCCGAGTCGTCGGCGGGTTCCGCACGCCGGCGTTCCTCGCTCCCGCTGGCGTCGCCCTGACCGGGGCGCCGGTCGGCGTCGTCGCCACCACCCATGAGCGGTTCGCCGTCGTCGGCCTCGTCGAGGAACGAGTCGCCGCTGGTGTCCGCGGGTCGGTCCCCCGACCCCGACTCTCCGAGCGGGTCGACGCCTTCGCCGAAGTCGACGGCGCCACCGGACGATTCGGCGGGGTCCTCGTCGCTGGGCGCGAGTTCGTTGAACGCGGCGAGCGAGTCGACGTCGTAGTACGCGAACAGCGCTTGCGTGAGGCGCTGGCGGACTTCCGCGACGTGGTCGTTCGGCGTCTTGATGCGTTGCGGGCGTCCGTCCACCTCGATGACGATCTGGGTGGCGACGCTCCCCTCCTCGAAGTCGAGGCGGGTAACGTCCTCGAAGTGGTACTCCTCGTGGTCGGCGTCCCAGACGGCGCTCCCGACGTGTTTCACGAGGCGTTCGCTCGTGACGATGAGCGTCAGTTCGCTGAATCGGAACGTCTGCACGACGGTTTCGCCGGGTGCGGTGACGCCGGTGCCGTTGAGGACGCCCGCCAGGACCGGGTGGAGGACGTCGTCGGCGACGCTGGAGGGGACGGTGAAGTCGCGTTCACCGTCGATGCTGTACGTGAGTGTGATTCGGGTCTTCCGTCGCCCTTCGTTGAGCGTGACGCGTTCGGCGTCGTGCGGGTACTCGTCGATGGATTCGTCGCTCAGTAGGCTCTCGGAGTGATACACGATCGTTCGCGTCGGTGTGACGTAGAGACTGTCTTCGCCGCCGAGTGAGACGCTCGCGGCGACGTCTTCGCCGCCGAGCTCGGACTGCACGATACCCGGTACGTCCATGCCCCCTCTTTCACGAGTGGGCGGCTTAAATCCGTGGGGCCGTCGACACCCCTGCACGGGACTGGGACCCGCTGTCGTGGGGCGATGAACATGAGAAGGTTCAAGTCCCGGAGCGGACTACGACTGCGTGAGGCCGGGTGGCTTAGCTGGACATAGCGCCGCACTCATAGGGTTTCAGAGATTCGGTGCGGTACCACAGCCTTGGAAGGCTTACGTGTGACCTCGGGGCCCGCCGAGCCTCGAACCTGGGTCATGCGGAGATCGCGGGTTCGGAGCCCGCCCCGGCCACTTTCTCGGACGAACCACGAAGCGCTAGCGAGTGGTTCGTCCATACGAAACGTGGCCGGGGCGGGCGGAGAACCCGTTTACGGTTCCCGCGAGCGCCAGCGAGCGGGAAGAGGGAGCGCCAGCGAGCGCCAGCGAGTGGAGCGACTGGCGTTCGGAGCCCGCCACTTGGTTGATTGTGGATGCGAGGGAGAGGTCGGTGAGTGGTCGTATATGTCGTGGTTACACGCCGTCGGGGTGGACGAGGTTGCCATCGCGTTCGGCGACGAGGCCGCGCGTGACGGCGGCGTCGATGATGGCTTCGCATTCGTGGTCGGGGATGGCGTAGGCGCTGCCGGCGACGTCTTCGATTTCGGCGCGGGAGACTGGGAGGTCGCGGTTCTTGAGGAGGCGGACGACTTTGTTGTACGTCTGTGGGTCGACGTCGGGGTCGTCGTTCGTGGTGCTGGTGGTGTTGGTCGTGCCGTTGGAGGCGTTCGTGCCGTTGGAGGCGTTCGTGCCGTTGGAGGCGTTGTCCGTCGTGCGTTCGGCGTCGCGCTCGCTGGTGTTGGTGTCGTCGCTGAAGGAGACGGCGTCGCCGAGTTCGGTGCCGTCTCTCGTCCGCGGCGGGTTCTCGGCGTCGGGGATGGAGGTGGTGCCGTCGGCGAAGATGCTGTCCTGTCCGTCGGTGGTGGTGTCGTCGTCGTCGAAGACGGAGGCGGTGTCGTCCACTTCGAACGGCGTGCCGTCGTCGGCGTCGTCCGCGTCGGCGGTGTCCTCGGCAGTCGATGAGTCGTCGGCAGTCGCTGAGTCGTCGGTCGTCGAGTCGCTGACGGCGTCGAGGAGGCCGGTGGGAACGGCGGGGTCGTCGTCGGTGCCGTCGGCCGCGTCGTCGTCGCGGTCGGGTTCGGCGGGCGTGACGACGCCGTCGGGGTCGACGTCGGCCGCACGCGCCGGGTTCGTGGTGGCGTTCGTGCGGTCGGCGGTCGCGACCGCGGTGACCGGTTCGAGGATGCGACCGAGCTTCCGCTGGCACGTCCCACAGAGGACGACGGTTTCCTGCTGTTGGGCTGTCGGTGCGAGCGCGTCGGGAACGACGGGGTACTCCCGGAGGGAGACGTCCATCGCCGCCCCGCAGAAGTAACACGAGGAGAGGTCGACCATGCGCGATTGCGACGCCCGGGGGCTACCTAAAGCTTGTCACGGTCGAAATTTCAGAACTCCGACCGCTAAGGTGCGTTCGTGTATTTATACAGTATATCATGGGAAAAAATAATCCGTGTGGCGTGTGTCGTGTCTACCATGAGCGAGCGAGAGCACGCCGGCGGTGCGGTGCTGTCTGGCGCACCGACCGCGGCGGCGCGGTCGGCGGTGCCGGCGAACGACCCGGTGAGTGCGAACGAGGTCGCCGAAGAACTTGGGGTGCCGGTGGGGACGGCGCGGGACGCCCTCCGGGAGCTCGTCGAGGACGGCGAGCTCGCGCATCGACAGGTGAAGGGACGTGCGAGCGCGCTCGACGTCTGGTATCGACCCGAGCCGGACGCGACCGTCGACCTGGCGGCGCGCGTCGACGAGGCGCTCGCGGGGATGGACGTACCGGGTGCGAGCGAGATGATGCAGTCGTGGCGTCGGGACGCGGTCCGTGCGGCGTTCGAGCACTTGCGCGAAGCGGGGGCGCTCGAGGCGTCCAGTATCGTCGACGCGGTGTACGCGACGCACGCCGCCGGGTACGATTCTGAGGAGGCGTGGTGGGGGATGGTCGCGCCGCGACTCGGTCAGCTTCCGGGCGTGGAGCAGGGCGAGGACGGCGAACCCTGGCGGTTCAGCGCGAACGAGTAGTTCTCCAGTGCGAGCGAGTCGGTTTCAGTGCGAGCGAGTCGATTTCAGTAGATGAGTTCGTCGTCGTTCTCGACCATGTAGAGGGTGCGGGCCGCGATGTTGACGGCGTGGTCGCCGACGCGTTCGAGGTCGCGGATGGTGAGGAGGAGTCGCGAGACGTCCGCCATGAGCGTCTCGACGTTGGCGCCGTCTTCGAGTTCGGTCTCGATGAGGTCGCGGACGACCATCTGGCTGGCGTCCTGACAGAGTTCGTCGAGGTCGTCGTCGCGCGCGGCGATCTCTCGGCATTCGTCGGTGGCTTCGCGCTCGTACGCGCTCATGGCGTCGGCGACCATCTCGGCGGTGATGTCGCCGATCGCTTGCACGTCGACTTCGGGGAAGACGTCGCGGTCGGCGTCGAGCGTGTATTCGGCGAGGTTGACGGCGAGGTCGCCGATGCGTTCGAGGTCGGTGATGATCTTGAAGGATGCGGCGATGAACCGCAGGTCGCTGGCGACGGGTTGCTGGAGTGCGATGAGGTCGATGCATTGCTTCTCGAGGTCGAGATAGCGCTGGTTGACCTCCCCGTCGCCCTTGATGACGGCCTGGGCTTGCTCGTAGTCCTTGGATTCGAGGGCGACGAAGGCATCCTGGAGGCGGTCGAGGACGAGTTCGCTCATGTATAGGACGTCCTCGCGGAGTTCCTCGAGTTGGTCCTGGTAGGTTTCGCGCGGCATGGTCGAACGTCTCTCCGGCGCTGTTTAAAAAGGTTCGTCCATCGTGGTCCGATTACTGCGAGGACTGTACACCAGAAGAGTGCTATATAGTACCACGTACGTTCGGGAGTGACGCGGGTACGTTGGCGTCCTACTGGAACGGTTGTCGTCGACCGAGACGTCCATAGGTGACGATTTGTGGCGTCCTCGCGACTGTCCTCGAGAGTCGAGCGTGATGATATATATGGATAGTCGGTTTTATATTCTCCCCGTCGATAGGGGGCGGTATGGAGACGCGCAAGGTCCAGGTCACGGGGGGGTCGACGTTCACGGTGTCGCTACCGAAGGACTGGGCGACGGAGAACGGGGTGTCCGCAGGAACGACCGTGGAGTTCTATCCCGAGGACGACTCCTTGCTGTTGACGCCCACGAGCGAGACGCAGCGGACGCGCGGGATGCTCGACGTCTCGAACCTCGAGGGCGAGCGGTTGACGCGAGCAGTGATGACGATGTACGTGTCGGGGTTCGACGTCATCTCGCTGGAGGCTCAACGCATCACGACCGACCAGCGACGCGCAATCCGGGAGGCGACGCAGGGCCTCGTCGGCGTGGAGGTCCTCGAAGAGACGGGAGGTAGCGTCGTCATCCAGGACTTGCTCGATTCCTCGGAGTTGAGCATCCACAATGCGGTGACGCGGATGCGGCTCATCGCGCAGTCGATGCTGGAGGACGCGGTGACGGCGCTCGCGGAGGACGACGACGACGTGGCGCGGGACGTCGTGGAGCGCGACGAGGACGTCGACCGGCTCTGGTTCGTCGTGTCGCGGATCTTCCGGTCGACGCTCCGGTCGCCGCGTGCCGCCGAGGAGTTGGGCGTGAGTCGCGAGGAGTGCTTCGACTATCACTCGAGTGCGCGCCAGCTGGAGCGCATCGCGGACCACGCGGCGAAGATCGGGAACCTCGCGCTCGACCTCGATGCCGTCGACGACGAGGTCGGGGAGGCGTTCCAGGCGTTGCACGACGACGCGGCGACGATCGTGGACCGCGCGATGGACGCGCTGTTCGAGGAGGACGCCGACGAGGCGACGCAACTGGCGAACGACGCCCGCGAGGACATCCTCGGTATCGACGAGCACACGCGTCGCATCGACGACCTACTCCGCGAGCGCGACCCGCAGACCGCACAGTCGCTCGGGTTGGTCATCGACTCGCTCTCACGGAGTGCGGACTACGGCGCGAACATCGCCGAGACGGCGCTCCAGAAGGCCGCACCGCGACCCTGAACGGCCGCGTCGACGGCGGGCGACCGTCGCGGACCACGGGGTTTTCGGTCCTGTGGCGTCGAGAGCATTGGTATGACCGACCAAGCGAGCGAGCGCGTCGTCGCGGACGTCCACGAGGTCGCGGCTGACATCGCGTCGATGGAGATCAGGGGTGCGGCGACCATCGCGGACGGGGCGGCGGACGCGCTGGCGACGCAAGCGGAGTCGTCGTCGGCGTCGGACCCGGAGGCGTTCCGCGCGGAGATGCGGGCGGCGGCTCGACACCTGTACGAGACGCGGCCGACGGCGGTGTCGCTTCCGAACGCTCTCCGATACGTCCTCTGGGACATGGACGGCGACACCGTCGAGGGGTTGCGCGAGAGCATCGTCGAGAGCGCGCGGACGTTCCGCGAAGACCTCGCGGACGCACAGGACCGCCTCGGTCGCATCGGCGCGAACCGGCTCCGGGACGGCGACGTCGTCATGACGCACTGTCACTCGACGGACGCGTTGTCGTGCGTGAAAGCGGCACTCGACCAGGGGAAGCACATAGAGGCGGTCGTGAAGGAGACGCGACCGCGAAAGCAAGGCCACATCACGGCCGAACAGTTGCGCGAGTGGGGCGTTCCGGTGACGCTCGTCGTCGACAACGCCGCACGTCGGTACCTCGACCGCGTCGACCACGTCCTCGTCGGTGCTGACTCCATCGCCGCGGACGGGAGCGTCATCAACAAGATCGGGACGAGCGGGCTCGCGGTGAACGCACGCGACCGCGGCGTCCCCATCATGGTCGCCGCGCAGACGATCAAGCTCCATCCTGGTACCTTGACGGGGCACACCGTCGAGATCGAGAACCGCGACGAGACGGAGGTGTTGAGCGACGCCGATCGCGAGACGATCACGGGCGGGAACGCGGACGACCCGGATCTCGTCGTGGAGAACCCCGCGTTCGACGTGACGCCGCCGCGGTACGTGGACGCGATCGTCACCGAACGCGGCCAGTTCCCGCCTGAGAGCATCGTGACCCTGATGCGGGAACTGTTCGGGACGGACGTCGGCGAGCCCTGGGACGAGTGAGCGAGCCCTACCACGAGCGAGCTAACCCGGGGGGTGGCGACCGGAACCTTCTTTCCACTTCCCGTGCGGAGGATATGACATGGCTGGTGGCGTCTACGCGATTCCGTCGTTGGTGTACGTCGTGCCGCTCCTCCTCGCGCTCATCGGAGTGGCGGCACTACTGTGGGCGATCCGACCGCCGACGACGGACTGGACGGTCGTCTCGTTCGCGCCGTGGATGGCGATCGGGTCCGTCCTGTTCCTGCTGAATCACCCGGACCTGGCGGCGTACCCCGACATCGTCAAACCGCTGTTCGGGCCGGTGACGGTGTACGTGACGACCGCTATATTCGCCGGGTTCGTCTGGATCCTGATGACGTTCGTCGCGTCCATCCGGAAGGGGTTCGACATCTACTACGGCGTCGGCGTGTTCGGGGGTGGGTTCGCGTCGATGCTCATCGTGTTCCTCTTCCTCGCGGGATTCAACCAGAACGCGTTCAATCCCGTGTATCCCGTGTTCGGGACGATCGTCGCGGCGCTCGTCACCGCGCTCGCGTGGGTCATGTTGAGTCTGACGTACACGGACGTCGCACGGTACACCGGGCGGACGGGAGCGTTCGTGGTGTTCGCGCACGCGCTCGACGGCGTGTCGACCGCGCTCGGGTACGACCTCCTGGGTGCCGGGGAGCGCACGCCGCTCTCCCGGCTCATCCTCGAGTTCTCCGCGGGCCTCCCGACGCAACCGTACGTCGGCTCCGGGTGGTTGTTCGTCGTCGTGAAGGTCGCCCTGGCGCTCGTCATCGTCGCAGCGTTCCGCGAGTACCTCGAGGAGGTGCCCGGGCGGGCGCGACTCGTGCTGGCGTTCGTCGCCGCGGTCGGGTTCGGGCCGGGCGTGTACAACCTCCTGCAGTTCACGGTCACCGAGCAGTCCCAGACGGTGTTCGCGATCGCGGAGGCCGCGCTCGGGGTGCTCTGAGCGATGGAGGTGCTGGTCGCCGGGCACGTGAACTGGGACGTCACCCTCCGCGTCGACCGGTTACCCGAGCCCGACGGCGAGTCCCGCATCGTCGATCAACGCGCGTCGGGTGGTGGGTCGGCGGCGAACGTCGCGTACGACCTGACGCAGTTGAACGTGTCCACGGGCGTCGTCGGGAGCGTCGGCGACGACGAGAACGGACTGCTCGCGACCCGCGAACTGGAGGACGCGGGCGTGGACCTGTCGGGGTTACTCCGGGTGTCCGACGCGGAGTCGACGGTGAAGTACTTGCTCGTCGAGGAGTCCGGGGAGGTGGCGGTCCTGGGGAACGACGGCGCGAACGAGGCGGTGAGTCCGGCTGACGTCGACGCGGAGCTCGTGACGAACGCGGCGCACGTGCACTTGACGAGTCAGCGGCCGGATACGGCGGCGCACATCGCGTCGCTCGCGAGCGACGCGGGCGTGCCGGTGAGCGTCGACCCGGGGCGACGGCTCGCGGACCGCGACTACGACGCGGTGCTCGCGAACGCGGACGTCGTCTTCCTGAACGACCGCGAGGCCGACGCAGTGCTCGATGGCCCGCCGAAGGAGGTGTTCGCGAACCAGACGGTCGTCCTCAAGCACGGTGCGGCCGGTGCAGAGGTGCACGCGCCCGAGGGGCACTTCGAGCATCCGGGGTTCGGTATCGAGCCCGTCGACACGACCGGTGCGGGCGACGCGTTCGCGGCGGCGTTCGTCGCGGCTCGCCTGGACGGCGCCGGCTACGAGGTCGCGCTGGAGCGAGCGAACGCCGCCGGTGCGTACACCGCGAGTACGGAGGGTGCGCGCCAGTCGCCGACGGCGCAGGCGCTCGACGACTTCATCGCCGAACGCACGTAGCCAGGTTGGTTCTCGCGACGGCGCTACTCCGCTGACTCGATCTCCTTGAGGTTCACGTCGTCGTAGCCGTCGGCTTGCGCTCGCTCGCTGGCCTCGTCGATCGCTTTCTGCGTGTCGAACACGCCGTCGTCGACGTCGACGGTGTACGTGACGACGTCGTCTTGATCCCCGATCCAGAGGTGGACGTCTACGTTCGCCATGCATTCCACGTATCGGTCGGTGAACAAAAGTCTTCGTGCCCGAGCGGTGATCGGCCGACGGCTGGGGTTCGGGCGAGCGCCGTCAGCGGTGTTCGTCGAGTCGGCGCTTGAGGCGTTTCGCGGCGTCGCCGGCGGCACGGAAGTACGCCTCCTCGCTCGTTGCCTTCTCGCCGGCGAAGATGATGCCCCGCGAAGAGTTCACGAGACCGACGTCCCGACCCTCTCGCGTGGTGAGCCCGTGCTCGACGGCGGCTTCGGCGTCCCCGCCCTGTGCGCCGACGCCGGGGACGAGGAAGGGGAGGTCGGTGACGAGTTCGCGGACGGACTCGAGTTCGTCGGGCGTGGTCGCGCCGACGACGAGGCCGACGTTGTCGTGCTCGTTCCACGTGCTCGCGAGCCGCGCGACGTGCTCGTAGACGGTGCCGCCGTCCGCGAGCTCGTGGTCCTGGATGTGCTTGCCGCCCTCGTTCGACGTGCGACAGAGCACGAACACGCCCTTCTCCGCGTGGTCGAGGAACGGCTGGAGGCTGTCACGGCCCATGTAGGGGTTCACCGTGATGGCGTCGACGGTGTCGAGCACCTGCGCGTACTGGCGCGTCGTGTTCCCGATGTCCGCGCGCTTCGCGTCCAGGAGGACGGGGACGTCCTTCCCATGAGCGTACGCGACCGTCTCCTCGAGCGCCCGCCACCCATCCGGGTCCTCGTAAAAGGCCGCGTTCGGCTTGAAGGCGGCCGCGTGCTCGTGAGTGGCATCGATGATACGGCGGTTGAACGCCCACCGCGGCAAGTCGTGGTCGTCGAGGAACGCCGGGAGACGGTCCGGATCCGGGTCCAGACCGACGGAGACCACGCTCCCGGTCGACTCGATGCGGTCGGCGACGCGCTCGAAGAAGTCGGCGGTCATACTGGAAACGCCAGCACGGGCCCCAATCGGTCTTTCCATTCGTCACAGCCGAGCCACGCGCCTGCTAGCGGGGCCGAGGGATGGTCGCCACGAGGATTGATTACGTTCGCGGACGCGCTTCCAGTCGTGACCGTCTACGAGACCGAGGTCCCTGGCGTCGGTCAGAAGTTCGAACTGGAGGTCGGGGACGAGGCGCGACTCGTCGTCCTCATCCACCACGACGGCCGCCGGGAGCTGTTCGTGCGCGAGGACCCGGAGGCCGACAGCGAGCGCGTCGCGGATCTCACCGGCGAACAGGCCCGACAGCTCGGCGCGGTACTGGGTGGTGCGTACTTCCAGCCCGTCGAGTTGTCGAGCACGAGCGTCCCGCTCGGAGACGCCATCATCCAGTGGGTGACGGTACCCGAGACGTCGTCGATCGCGGGCGCGACGCTCGCGGACTCGAGCCTCCGGGACGCCACTGGCGCGTCCGTCATCGCCATCCAGCGCGGAACCAGCACCATCTCGAACCCGGACGCTGACACCCACATCGACGCCGGTGACGTCCTCGTCGCACTCGGCACGCGCGACGCGCACGCCGAACTGAAGTCGTTCGTCACCAGCGGATAGCCGTGGCCGAGCTCCTCCTGCAGGCCGGGCTCGCGATCGCCGCCATCGCCGTCGTCGGCGTCCTCGCACACCGATTCGGGCAGTCCGTCATCCCCGCGTACATCGTCGTCGGCATCCTCGTCGGCCCGAACGCACCCACGATAGCGGGCGTCTCCGTCCCGCTCCTGGAGCGCTACGAGTTCATCGACCTGTTCGCGGAACTCGGCGTCGTCCTCCTCCTCTTCTTCATCGGCCTCGAGTTCAGCGTCGACCGACTGCTCGCGCGCCGCGGCGAGTTCCTCCGCGCAGGCACCGTCGACTTCGTCGTGAACGCCGGCATCGGCGTCGCCATCGCGCTCGCGTTCGGATTCACGCCCCTCGAAGCGGCGTTCGTCGCCGGTATCGTCTACATCTCCTCCTCGGCCATCGTCACGAAGAGCCTCGTCGACCTCAGCTGGGTCGCCGACCCCGAAGCCGAACCCGTGCTGGGCGTACTCGTCTTCGAAGACCTCGTGATCGCCGTCTACCTCGCGGTCGTCTCCGCCGTCGCAACCGGCACCGGCGACCCCGTCCAATCGGTCGGCGTCGCACTCGCCTTCCTCCTCGCCCTGTTCGCGCTCGCACGCTACGGCGGCCCCATCGCACAACGCGTCTACACGCACGAATCCGACGAACAGTTCCTCCTGAGCGTCTTCGGCACCGTCGTCCTCCTCGGCGCACTCGGCCTCGCCGCCGGCGTGAGCGAGGCCGTCGCCGCGTTCTTCCTCGGCATGGCGTTCAGCGAGACCGAGCACGTCGAACGCATCGAGCGCGTCCTCGCCCCCGCTCGCGACCTCTTCGGCGCCGTGTTCTTCCTCGCCATCGGACTCCAGACCGACCTCGCAGCCCTCCGCTCCGGCGTCGCCCTGCTCGCCGTCGCCGTCATCGCAACCACCGCAAGCAAACTCGCAACCGCCTACTACGCCGGGCGCACGTACGGCCTCGACCAGCGGCGCTCGGGCCGCGTCGCCGTCAGCCTCGTCGCTCGCGGCGAGTTCTCGCTCGTCCTCGCCGCCATCGCCACCACCGCCGGCACCGGCGCACTCGCAACCGAGATACCCGCGTTCGCCGTCGGCTACGTCCTCGTCATGAGCATCCTCGGGACGACACTCATGCGGTACAGCGACGTCGTCACCGACCGCCTCGTACCCCAGAACTGAATCGAATCGCCCGACATCCCAATCCGCCACATCGACCACAAGCACAACGTCCCGACTCCCGATGACACGTCACCGAAAACGGAGGCCATACAGCCGTCGTCCGCTACACCGCAACCACCACAACCACACACAAACGGCGCCCTGACGCGTGTCGTGCGCCGACAGCAACCAACCGCTCCGCAGACGCCACAGCAACACACGTCCTCGCGCTACCAACAGCACCGAACCGGCCCGCAGACGCCACAGCAACACAGAAACGGCGTCCCCGCGCGTCCAACAGCACCGAACCGGCCCGCAGACGCCACAGCAACACAGAAACGGCGTCCTCGCGGACGCCGTATGCTGGTGCGGTCAGTTCGGACGCCGTATGCTGGTGCGGTCAGTTCGAACGCCGTATGCTGGTGCGGTCAGTTCGAACGCCGTATGCTGGTGCGGTCAGTTCGAACGCCGTATGCTGGTGCGGTCAGTTCATTCTCCGAATCGTCGATTCCGGTCCTGGTACTCCCGTATCGCGCGGAGGTAGTCGCGTTCGCGGAAGTCCCGCCAGTTGACGTCGGTGAAGTAGAGTTCGCTGTACACGCTCTGCCAGATCATGAAGTCGCTGAGGCGTTCCGCACCGGTCTTGATGACGAGGTCGGGGTCGTGCGGGAAGACGAGTCGGTCCTCGACGGCGGCCTCGTCGATGTCCTCGGGTTCGAGGTCGCCGTCGTCGACGGCGCCCGCGAGATCCCGGATGGCGGCCGTGAACTCGTGGCGGCCACCGAGCCCGATACTGATCGTGATCGGGGCGTCCGCGCGCTCCGTGTCCTCGGGTTCTCGGACCGCGACCTCTCGCGGTGCGTTCAGGCCCTCGAACTCGCGCGCGAGCGTCGGTGCGGCGGCGCGGTCGAGGACGCTCACGTAGACGGTGACGTCGACGGCACCGTACTCGAACGCCCACGCGAAGAAGTCGCTGAGGGTGTCGTACGCGCCCTGTTCGAGGAGGTCGCGTTCCGTGATGACGAGAGCGACGTGCTCGGGGACGGCCGCGTCCGTCGTCCGCACGCGGAGCGCGAGATAGCGGTCGTACAGGCCCACGACCGCCTGCTTCGACGCGCCCGTTCCTAAATCGCTCGGGTTCGCGACGCCACGGACATCTGTGAACGACGAGAAAGGAGAGCGACGGGGAAGGAGACAACCCGGTCACGCGCCCGTCGCAGTGCACGCGTGCCAGTCTGGGTTCGGGCGTCGGCGTGCAGGCGGTCGCGGACGCCCGTAGTGGTGTGTCGACAGGGAGAACGGGCGACGGACCCAGGACCGCCGGCCGCTCGCGGCAACGAACGACGCTGTCGTCGTCCGTTATTCGTACTCGATCACGGTGAGCGTGTAGTCGCCGCTCCCGCTATAGGAGTCCACGTCGATCTGCATGTCCGTGGAGTCGTCGGGATTGTCGATGGTGATGGACTCCTGGCTGTCCGCCGTGTACGACGCGTAGTCGTAGTCGCTGGGCGTCGCCGCCTCGGTCGTCCCGGTGTTGATGTAGAGGTCGAAGTCGGCGTCGCTCGGGCCGTCGAGTTCGACGACGACCTGGCTCGGCGCGGAGTAGTTCCAGCCGTAGGAGTAGTCGTCGTAGTCCCAGTAGCCGTCGAGCGTTCCGGAGGCCGAACTCGTCGTGGAGCCGTCGCCGCCGTCGCCGCCGTCGCCGCCGTCGCCGCCGTCGTCACCGGAGGGGTCGGTGGTGACCGCGGCGTACGCGTCGACCTGGCCGCTCCCTTGCTCGTCGCTCGTGAGCCCGATGTCTTCGGCGGTGTTCTTCAGGTGACTGCGGAGTTCGTTGTTCGCGAGGTCCCACTGCGCGAGCGTGAGGCCGGCGACGCCGGACGTGACGGGACACGCCATCGACGTGCCCGAGAGCTTCTCGTAGCTCCCGCGCGCTTCGGTGGTCGTCGAGAGCACGTCGACGCCGGGCGCACAGAGTTCGACGTCGTCGCCGTACTGGCTGAAGCTCGCGAGGTTCTCGCTGTCGTCGACCGCCGAGACGGCGACGCACTCGCTGTACGCCGCGGGATAGGAGACGCCCTGCGTGCCGTCGTTCCCGGCGGCCGCGATGACGAGCGCGCCGTTGTCAGTCGCGTAGCTGACGGCGTTCTTCATCGTGTCCGTGTACCCGCCGCCGCCGAGGCTCATGTTTATGACGTCCGCGCCCTGGTCGGCCGCCCACTCGACGGCGTCGGCAATGTCGCCGGTCGAGCCGGAGCCGTTCTCGTCGAGCGCACGGCCGTTGATGAGCGAGGAGTTACCCTGGCCGGCGACGCCCGTGCCGTTGTCGACCACTGCGGCCGCACACCCAGAGACGTGGGTGGCGTGGTACTCGTCGCTGGGCGCGTCCGGGTACGGGTCGGAGTCGTTGTCGACGAAGTCGTAGCCGGGGTCGGACTCGAAGTTCCCCTCGAGGTCGGGGTGGTCGTACTGTGCGCCCGTGTCGACGACGGCGATCGTGACCGAGGAGTCGCCGAACGTGGTGTCCCAGGCGCTGTCGGATTCGACCTGCTGGGGTGCGTACTGCTGGTCGAACTTGGGGTCGTTGGGGGTCGCGAGCGCGGCGTGGGTCGCGTTGTCCTCGGCGTACTTGATGCCGTCTTTCTTCGCGATCGCGTCCTTGAAGTTCTCGCGAGCACGGTCGTTGCCGGAGAACTTCACGGCGACGTACCGGAGCGTGTCGTTCTGGTGGACGACCTCGGCGTTGCCGGGGACGTGCTGTTCGACCGACTTTCGGAGGTCGTTGCCGGCAGAGACGCCGACGAGGACCTCGTCTTCTTTCGGGCCGGGGTTGCGGCCGGGTGTCGCTGCGGTGATGCCGGAGACGGCGGCGGCGGCGCCTGCCGCGCCGGTTGCTTTCAGGAAGGTTCTACGACCGTGGTGTTGAATGCCATCGTCTGCCATGCTACACACGCCCAGTAATAGAAGTTATATTAAACATTTTCGAATATGAGGAAATTTTGTAAAATAACCAATGGCAATTTCCAATAGTTATATAAATGTTTTGGCCCATTAAACATGAAGATAATCACACTAACACCAATAGTAGATGATTTTAGAAACCAAAACGAGAAAGCTACTCGTTGGGGCCCGCGCGACGAACCACCGAACTGTCATAGAACGCGAAAGAACGAACCGCTGAACGACCATGGAACGCGAAAGAACGAACCGCCCGAAGCGGCGACCGACCCGCCAGGAGCAGTGATCGAACCGCGTCAGCGAGCGATTACTTCCCGATCTCGTCGACGCTGATCGTGAAGTTCCCACCGCCGCTGTAAGAGTCGATGAGGATACCGAACTGCTGGTCACCCTCGAGGTCGTCGACGACGATCTGTTCGTCCGAGCCGTACGTGATCGCACGTGCATCGTAGTCGTACGTCGACGGCGTCCGCCCGTCGAACGTGAGGTACAGGTCGAAGTCGGCGCGAGCCGGCCCGTCGAGCGTGAACGTCGCCTGGCACGGGTCGTCGAGGTCCGGCGTGAACGTGAACGAGGCGTCGTCCCACCAGCCGCTCAACGAACTCTGCGCGCTCGAGGTCGCCGACGTGTCACCACACGACCCACCGTCGTCGGCGGGTTCGACCGTCACAGCGACGGAGTCCGTCGAAGACGTCCCATCGTCGTCCGTCACCGTCAGCGAGACAGTGTACTCGCCGGCCGACGAGAACGCGTGCGTCGCGGAGACGCCCGACGCCGTCGACCCGTCACCGAAGTCCCACTGGTAGGACGTGATGGAGCCGTCGCCGTCACTGGATCCGGAGCCGTCGAACGTGACCTCCTGCCCCGCTTTGACCGTCGAGGACGACGCATCGATGGACACCGTCGGCGGGCTGTTCCGGTCCTTCGTCTCCACGGTCACATCGATCGCGTCCGTCGCGGACTTCCCGCCGTCGTCCGTGACGGTGAGCGTCACGTCGTACGTACCGGGGTCCTCGAACGTGAACGTCGCGCTCGGGCCGGTCGCGGTCGCGCCGTTGTCGAAGTCCCAGTCGTAGGACGTGATCGAGCCGTCGGGGTCGCTGGAGCCCGAGCCGTCGAACTCCACGGCCTTGCCCGCCGTGACCGTCGTCGAGGAGGCGTTGATGGAGACCGTCGGTGCCTGGTTCCCACCGTCGACCGCTTCGACGATGTTCTTCGCGTCGACGCGGCCCGAACCCTGCTTCTCCTCGCTGAGGCCGATGTCGACGGCCGTCTGCTTCAGGCGACTCCGCAGTTCGTTCGGGCCGAGGTCGGGGTCCGCCGCCTTCCCGAGTGCGGCGACACCGGAGGCGTTCGGGCACGCCATCGACGTCCCGCTGATCTTGTTGTACTGGCCGTAGCTCGTGCTCTCCGTCCACGTCGAGAGCACGTCGACGCCGGGCGAGGCGACGTCGCACTTGTCGCCGTACTGGCTGAAGGACGCGAGGTCCTCGTTCGAGTCGACCGCAGAAACTGCGACGCACTCGCTGTAGCCCGCCGGGTACGAGACAGACGAGGAGCCGTTGTTCCCCGCCGCACAGATGGGGAGTGCACCGTTGCTCACGGCGTAGCTCACGGCGTTCTTCATCGTGTCCGTGTAGCCGCCACCGCCGAGGCTCATGTTGATGATGTCAGCGCCCTGGTCGGCCGACCAGCGAACGGCCTCCGCGATGTCGGCGAGACTCCCGCCACCGCCCGAACCCAACGCACGCGCTGAGAGCAGACGGGAGTTCGAGATGCCCGCGATACCCTCGGCGTTGTCGGTCGTCGCGGACGCACTGCCGGCGACGTGCGTACCGTGGTACTCGTCGCTCATCGACTCGGGGTAGGGGTCGTCGTCGTCGTCGACGAAGTCCTTCCCTTTGTTCGCACCGAACTGGTCGGCGAGGTCGGGGTGGTCGTACTTCACGCCCTGGTCGACGATGGAGATGACGACGTCCTCGCTCCCCTTCGTGGTGTCGTACGCCTCGGGCGCACGAACCTGCTGGGGGGAGTACTGCTGGTCGTACAGCTCGTCGTTCGGCGTCTCGAACGCGTGCAGCTGCTGGTCGTACTCGGCGTACCGGAACCGGTCGTTGTCCTGGAACGTCTCCAGGAGGGTATCCGCGGCCGTCTTGGGAACGTCGATGGAGATGAAGCCGAGGGTCTCCTCGCGCTTGTACACTTCGGCGTTCGCCGGCGTCGCCTGCTGGACCTCCGCCTCGGCGGTCGACATCGACACCGTGTTGCTCATGCCGAGGTTGAGTCGCGCCTTCTCCTGGCCCGTGTCCGCGGAGACGGTCGTCGTGATCGTGACCGCCGCGCCCGCTGCGCCTGTCGCTTTCAGGAAATTCCGCCTGTTGCTGTTGGGAACGTCCACCATGTTACGACCCGACAATCGTCACACTCACTATTAAATTTAACTTTCTAGCATAAGGATTGTATGTGTGATTTTCTAGTAATTATCGGTTAGCGCCGTCGTAGAGCACGTACAGCAGATTCGAGTGCGTATGAAAACACGGATTGCGACGCGTTCCTGGAAGCCACATCGCTACGCCTATGGGACCGACCGGCCTACGAGCGAGAGATGCCTGGTCTCCTCGACCGATTCCTGTCCACGACCGGCGACAACCCACCGCGCATCGGGGTGTTCGTCGACGGCCCGAACGTCTTCCGCGACGAGTTCGACGTCGACCTCGACGACGTCCGCGACGTCGGCCGCGACAGCGGCGACCTCGTCGTCTCGCGCATCTACCTCGACGAACACGCCACGCCCGGCCTCATCCAGGCCGCCGAAGCTCGCGGCTTCGAGGTCGTGATCACGAGCGGCGACGTCGACGTGAAACTCGCCATCGACGCTACGGAAGCGATTGTCGAGGGGACGCTCGACACGCTCGTCGTCCTCTCCCGCGACACCGACTTCAAACCCGTCTTCGAGATCGCGGGACGACACGGCGTCCGAACCGTCGCCATCGCACCCGGCGAGCACGGTCGCTCGGACGCGCTCGCGAACGCCGCGAACGAATCACGCGTCCTCGAGTGACTGGGTCGAACCCGGTTCCGTTCAGAACTCCTCGACCGTCAGCGTGAACGACCCGCTGCCGCTGTAGGAGTCGACGAGGATGCCGAACTCTTGGTCGCCCTCGACGTCGTCGACGATGACCTGTTCGTCGGCGCCGTACGTGATCGAGCGGGCGTCGTAGTCGTACGTCGACGGCGTCCGGCCGTCGAACGTCACGTAGAGGTCGAAGTCCGCGCTAGCGGGGCCTTCGAGGCTGAACGTCGCCTGGCACGGGTTCTCGAAGTCGGGCGTGTACGTGAACGAGGCGTCGTCCCACCAGCCCGCGAGCGACCCCTGCACGCTGTCGGACCGCTGGCTCTCGCAGGATCCGCCCTCGACCTGGACGGTCGCCGCCGCGGTCCCGACCGCGCCGTCGTCGTCGGTGACGGTGAGCGAGATCGTGTACTCGCCCGCGTCGTCGTATTCGTGTGCCGCGACGTCGCCGGTCGCGGTCGTGCCGTCACCGAAGTCCCAGTCGTAGGTCGCGATCGAGCCGTCCGGGTCGCTCGACGCGCTCGCGTCCACGGTGACGGGTTCACCGGGCGCCACGTCGGATGAGTCGACGACGAACGACGCCGTCGGACCCTCGTTCGGGTCGCTGACCGAGACCGTCTCGCTCTCGGTGTCGGACGCACCGTCGTCCGTCTCGACGCTGAGCGTCACCGAGTAGTCGCCGGCGTCGGCGTACGCGTGCTCGACGACCTCGCCAGTGGCCGTCGTGCCGTCGCCGAGATTCCACTCGTAGGCGGCGATGGAGCCCTCGGAATCGCTCGCGTCGAACACCACGACTTCCTCGGCTTCGGGCGCGGACGACGAGACGGAGAACGCGGCGTTCAGAATCGGCGGTGGGACGTCACCGACCATGTTGAGCGCGTCGACGCGACCCGCACCCTGCTTCTGGTCGCTGAGGCCGACGTCGACGGCCGTGTTCTTCAGGCGCGCACGGAGTTCGTTCACCTCCAGGTAGTCGTCGACCGCGAGACCGAGCGCGGCGACGCCGGCGGCTACCGGACACGCCATCGACGTCCCCGGGAGGTCCTGGTACTTGCCGTCGTACTTCGACTGGTACTCCGTCCACGTCGAGACGACGTCCACGCCGGGCGCGGTCACGTCCGCCTTCTCGCCGTACTGGCTGAAGCTCGCGAACTCCTCGTTCGAGTCGACCGCCGTCACCGCGACGCATTCCTCGAACGCCGCGGGGTAGCTCACCGAGCCCGAACCGTCGTTGCCCGCCGCACAGACGGGGAGCGCGCCGTTGTCGACGGCGTAGGAGACGGCGTTCTTCATGGTGTCCGTGTAGCCGCCGCCGCCGAGGCTCATGTTGATGACGTCCGCGCCCTGATCGGCCGCCCACGTGATCGCGTCCGCGATGTCGGCGAGACTGCCGCCACCGTTCGAGCCCAGCGCACGCGCGGACAGCAGGCGAGAGTTCGAGATACCGGCGACGCCCGTGCCGTTGTCCGTCGTCGCGGACGCGATGCCGGCGACGTGCGTGCCGTGGGACTCGTCGCTCATCGACTCGGGGAACGGGTCGTCGTCGCCGTCGACGAAGTCCTTCCCCTTCAGCGAGCCGAACTGGTCCGCGAGGTCGGGGTGATCGTACTTCACGCCCTGGTCGATGACGGCGATCGTGACGTCCTCGCTCCCTTCGGTCTTCTCGTACGCGTCGGGTGCACGCACCTGCTGGGGCGCGTACTGGTCGTCGAACAACTCGTCGTCGGGCGTCTCGAACGCGTGGAGCTGACGGTCGTACTCGGCGTACCGGAAGTCGTCTCGTTCGGCGAACGCGACGCGGAGTTCCTCAGCGGTGTCGCTCGGGACGTCGACGGAGATGAATCCGAGGGCGTCCGAGCGCTTGTACAGTTCCGCGCTCGCGGGCGTCACGTTCTGGACGGTCGATTGCGCGGTCGACATCGACGCCGCGTTGCTCGTTCCGAGGTTCAGTCGCGTCAACGCTTCGCCGGTCTCCGCCGAGACCGTCGTCGTGACGGTCGCGCCGGCACATGCCACGCCGGCCGCCTGGAGGACGGTTCGTCTGTCGGCAACGGGTTCGTCTGTCATGTGACGACACGACACGACTCCCCACCGATAATTAAAGGTTTCCGATACTAGCAGTGGGTAAATATCCTGTGTGTGCTGCCTACGTAGCGAACACCGTCCGAGTCACGACGCCGTCGCTCGGCGCGAAGCGAAGGGAGAGAATGGGGGGTCGACGCCGGTACCCTGCAGCCGGCGTCATCAGCATCGTCGACGCCGGTGCCCTGCGGCCGGCGTCGACCGTGTAAGACCTAGCGCACGAACGCGCTTACTTCCCGAGTTCGTCCACCGAGATGGTGAACGAGCCGCTACCGCTGTAGGAGTCGACGAGGATGCCGAACTCCTGACCGGCGTCGATGTCGTCGACGACGATCTGCTCGTCGGAGCCGTACGTGATCGCACGTGCGTCGTAGTCGTACGTCGACGGCGTGCGGCCGTCGAACGTCACGTACAGGTCGAAGTCAGCACGCGACGGTCCCGACAGGTTGAACGCCGCCTGACACGGGTCCGCGAGCTGCGCGGCGTACGTGTACGACGAGGAATCGTAGTACCCGCTGAGCGAGCCGCTCGCACTCACCGAGGACGACGAGTCGCCACAGGAGCCGCCGCCGCCACTGTCGCTCTCGACGCTGATGCTCTGCGTCGCGGTGTCGGACCCGCCGTCGCCGTCGGTGACCGTCAGCGAGATGCTGTAGTCACCAGCGTCGGCGTACGCGTTCGACGCCGTCTGGCCGCTGGCGGTCGACCCGTCACCGAAGTCCCAGTCGTAGCTCGCGATGGAGCCGTCCGGGTCGCTCGACGCGCTCGCGTCGACCGACACGGTGTCGCCGACCGTCGGCGACGTCGAGGAGACGTCGAAGGACGCGGTCGGGAGGTCGTTGGAGTCCCCGCCGATGGAGACGGTGACCGACTCGGTGCCGGTCTCGCCCTCGTCGTCGGTGACCGTGAGCGTGATCGTGACGTCCTGGGCTTCGTTCCAGGTCCCGGAGACGGACTCGCCGGAGGCACTGCCGCCGGTCGAGGACTCCCACTCGTAGGAGCTGATGGAGCCGCCGTCGGGGTCGCTGGACGCGGACCCGTCGAACGTGACGGTCTCGCCGACGTCCGGCGAGGACGGACTGACGTCGATGCGGGCGACCGGATCCTCGGTGCCGCCACCGCCGCCGTCGCTCTCGACCGACACGGTATCGCTCGCGGAGTCGGACGCACCCTCGTCGTCGGTGACGGTGAGGGTCGCGGTGTAGTCGCCCGAGGAATCGTACGTGTGACTGACGCTCTGGCCGCTCGCGGTCGCGCCATCACCGAAGTCCCACTCGTAGGAACTGATGGAGCCGTCGGCGTCGCTGGAGCCGCTCGCGTCGAACGTCACGCTATCGCCGACGGTCGGCGAGGACGAACTGACCGTGAAGGACGCGGTGGGGCCTTCGTTGCCGCCACCGCCACCGCCGCCACCTGCTTCGACGATGTTGAGCGCGTCGACGCGGCCTGCGCCCTGTTCCTTGTCGCTCAGACCGATGTCGACGGCGGTCTCCTTCAGTCGGCTCCGGAGCTCGTTCGGCGTGAGCGAACCGCTCCCGCCAGCGGCCGCGAGGCCGAGTGCGGCGACGCCGGAGGCGTTCGGGCACGCCATCGACGTCCCGCTGATCTTGTTGTACTTGCCGCCGAACTGGGACTTGTACTCCGTCCACGTCGACAGGATGTCGACACCGGGGGAGGCGACGTCGCACTCGTCGCCGTACTGGCTGAACGAGGCGAGGTCCTCGTTCGAGTCGACCGCAGAAACTGCGACGCACTCGCTGTACGCCGCGGGGTAGGAGACGCCCTCCACGCCGTCGTTCCCGGCCGCACAGATCGGGAGCGTGCCGTTGGAGACAGCGTAGGACACGGCGTTCTTCATCGTGTCCGTGTAGCCGCCGCCACCGAGGCTCATGTTGATGATGTCCGCGCCCTGGTCCGCCGACCAGCGAACGGCCTCCGCGATGTCGGCGAGACTCCCGCCGCCACCCGAACCGAGCGCGCGTGCAGAGAGGAGCGTGGAGTCGGACGTGCCCGCGATACCCGTGCCGTTGTCCGTAGCCGCGGAAGCACTACCGGCGACGTGCGTGCCGTGGTACTCGTCGCTCATCGACTCGGGGTAGGGATCGGAGTCGTCGTCGACGAAGTCCTTCCCCTTCACGGAGCCGAAGTTCCCCTGGAGGTCGGGGTGGTCGTACATGACGCCCTGGTCGACGATGGCGATCGTGACGTCGGAACTGCCCGTCGTCGTGTCGTACGCGGACGGCGCCCGCATCTGCTGGGGCGCGTACTGCTCGTCGTAGAGTTCGTCGTCCGGCGTCGCGAACGCGTGCAGTTGCTTGTCGTATTCGGCGTAGCGGAAGTCGTCCTTCTTCTCGAAGGCTTCCCGCACGTTCTCCGCGGCCTGTTTCGGCACGTCGACGGAGATGAAGCCGAGGGTTTCCTCGCGCTTGTAGACGTCTGCGTTGCCGGGAGTGTCCTGCTGGACCTCCGCTTCGGCACTCGCCATCGATGCCGCGTTGCTCATACCGAGGTTGAGTCGGACCTTCTCCTGTCCGGTGTCCGCGGAGACAGTCGTGGTGACTGCTGCCGCAGCGCCCGCCGCACCGGTGGTTTTCAGGAAGGTTCGTCGCGCCCAAGAGTGGTTGTCATCGCCTGTCATGACACAATCCCTGCCATGGTACACACCTATTTATATTTTGTTGATTGGTATCTAAATCAAAAACGAATTGAAACTATAAAGACCAAATTGTGTAGCAGGATTATCTGACAGAGCGAGTAAAAACATTCGAGAACAGTAGTAGAGTTTTCGGGGACAGGAGCGGGTTAGAGCAGGATACTAGAACGAGTCGTGCGTGACGCTCCCACGAGACCGACAGGAACGACCGCGAACGCGCCGGCCGCCAAATTCCAAGAAAACCAGCATACATTGCTCGTAATCGATGCTCGAAAGCATGTGAAACGCTCGCGCGCACCCAAACCAGGGTACCCGACACCAATCACACCACGCCACCCAACAGACCACCACAACGGTACCCACACCAGGTCACCCCATCCAGATTCAGATAGACACGTGCGCGAGCGAGCACGCGTGCGGACAATCACTCTATAGCCCGAGTGCGCCGTAGTCTATTTGGGACCGTTAATATCTTTGAATCGCGCTCACGCACGTACGGTAGACAGTATGGAGCGACTCGAAACGCCCGTCCTCGACGACCACATGCACCTCGATCCCGAGCGCGGCCGCGGGGTCGACGCCGTCGAGGACTTCGCCCGATTCGGTGGCACGCATCTCCTCGTCGTGAACAAGCCCTCCTGGCACGTCCTCGATAGCCTCCCCGCGACCGCCGAGGACTTCCGGGAAGTGTTCGAGACGACCGTCGACGCCGTCGCGACCGCGACCGACGTGCTCGACGGCCGCGCGTGGCCCATCCTCGGCGTCCACCCCGGCCTCGTCTCCCGACTCGTCGACGACGGGTACGCCGTCGACGACGCCCGTGCACTCATGGAAGCCGGCATCGACGTCGCCGCCGAGTACGTCGCCGACGACCGCGCGCTCGGCCTGAAGTCCGGACGCCCGCACTACGACGTGAGCGACGCGATCTGGGACGCTTCGAACGCCGTGATGCGTTCGGCGTTCGCACACGGTGCCGACCTCGACTGTGCCGTCCAGCTCCACACCGAGGGAAGCGACGACCTCACCGAGGTCGCCGAGTGGGCCGAGAGCGAGGGGCTCGACCGCACTCGCGTCGTCAAGCACTACGCGCTCGGCCAACTCGCGGGCCCAGTCCCGAGCGTGATGAGCGAGAAAGAGCGCCTCGAAGTCGCCGCCGAGCGCGACGACCCGTTCCTCATGGAGACGGACTTCGTCGACGACCCCGACAAACCCGGTGCAGTACTCGGCCCGAAGACGGTCCCGCGTCGCGTCCGCTGGCTCCTCGAGAACGGCCACGACGACGCCGTCCGGCGCGCACACGTCGACACCCCGAAGCTCGTCTACGACGTCGACACCGAAGCGACACTCGACCGAACCGACTGACCCCAGGGGCAGGGAGAAGGCAGGTAGACGTCAACGGCCTGTCGCGTGCTGGGTGGGAGCACGGACGGCGCCGAGAGAAAGGTCTTTCAGTCGTCCAACGTACTCTTGGACATGAGCACGCCCCCGACCGAGTTCTACTCGGCCGAACGCTGGCAGAACTGGATCGACCGCATCGAGGACGAAGACCTCGACCCGGAGGACGAGGACTCGATGCGCGTCCTCGACCTCATGCAGGACGACGCCGCCATCGCCGTGGCGAAGGTCGTCGCCGCGTACGACGACGACACCATCGACGAGGAGGACGCTCTCGAGAAGGTCAACGAGATCCACGAGATCGTTCTCAGCGAACCCGGGTTCGACGACGAGGAGAAGCTGTTCTTCGTGAACAGCGTGCAGACGAGTCTCGTCGTCGTGTTCTACGCCGCAGAGGAGTACGTCCACAGCGGGCCCGCCGAGGACGCGAGCATCGAGGAGTACGTGCAGGCGGCGATCGACGCGGAGAGCCAGGACGAGATGGAGGCCGCTCTCGGTTACCTCGCGCAAGCGGGGACGCGCATCATCGACGGCGGCGAACTGACGCCGAACGTCGGCGACGACCTCGAGTTCGGTCCCGTGACGGACTGGCTGAACGGACTCGCGAGCCTCCAGAGCGCGATGGAGGACCCCGAGGTCGTCGAAGAGGAAGACGAAGAGGACTGAACGCTAACCGGCCGGAAGTGTCGGGGTAAGGACAGCAACAAGCGTTTTACTTACGCGGTGGTTATCAGGCTGTAATGTCGTTGTGGTCGGACGACCGAGCAGCCGCGATACAGGTCGGAGCGATAGTCCTGTTCGCGTTCGTCATCATCGCCATCACGGCGTACCAGGCGTCGGTCGTCCCCGACCAGAACGAGGAGATCGAGTACAACCACAACCAGCGCGTCCAGAGCCAGCTCCAGGAGCTCGAAGGCGCGATCGGGTCGATGCCCGCGACCCAGGACGACCGGACGGTGACCGTCGACCTGTCGACGTCGTATCCCGCGCGAACGATATTCATCAATCCGCCGACGCCGACGGGGCGCTTGCAGACGCTCGGCACGACGAACGACTCGGTCGCGTTCGAGGTGCAGAACGCGACCGCGACGAACCCGGACGTCGCCGACTTCTGGGACGGCACCACGCAGAACTACTCGACGGGCGCGCTCACGTACACCCCGAACTATCACGTCTACAATCAGGCGCCGGTGACGGTCGTCGAGAACTCGCTCGTGTACAACGAGTTCGCGAACAAGCGCCTGCGGTCGAACGCGCAGTCGCTGTTCGACGGCGAGAGCATCTCGCTGGTGGCGCTCCGCGGGTCGCTCCGCGAGGACGGCGGGACGGCGTCCGTGAACGTCCGGCCAGTGAGTGCGTCGACGACGACCGTCCCCGTGAAGAATTCGACGAGCACGGACAACGTCACCATCTCGATCGTATCGCGACTCTCCCCGCGGGAGTGGAACGAGACGCTCGCGGACGCCGGCGAACTCGCGAACCAGAGCGGGTACGTCGCCGACGTCTCCGGCGGCGTCGTCGGGAGCCTCGACGGCCAGAAGATCTACCGCGTGAACTTCACGATGGTGCGCGGGCAGACGTACGACCTCCAGCTCGCGCGCGTCAGCGTCGGCCAGCTCTCCGCGGGCGAACGAACGACGAACGCGTCCTACGCGGTCGCAGTCACGGAGACGGTGACGACCGAGGAGGACACGAACGCGACGGTGACCGTCGAAGTCCGCGACCAGTACGGGAACCCGAAATCGAACGTCGAGGTGAACGCGACGGTCGACGGCTCTACGGGCACCATCGCGGACTCCCCGCGAACGACGAACGAGGACGGACGCGCGACGTTCACGTACAATACGACCGACGACATCAGCGGCTCGTCCTCCGAGACCGACACCGTCCAGGTGAGCTTCACCGGCGACCCAGCCGACGGAACCTTCGACGAGACCGCGCCCGAGAACGTCACCGCCACGGTCACCGTGAAGAACACCGACGGGAGCGGCACCGGCGGCGGCGGCGGCGGCGGCGGCGGTGGCGCGTACAACGTCACCTGGCAGAACCCCGACGGCGATTCGGCGGTAACCTGTTCGGAGGCGCCACCGAGAGGGGAATGTACGATCGACGTCGGTGGCAACGCCTACGCGACGGTGACGCTGACGATGGAGACCAACCCGACCGTCGACGGCGCCGGCGTCTCCTACGCTGTGAGCAACCAGACCGTCGGCACGCTCAATCCGAACACCGGAACCGTCACCGGCGGAACGGACTCCACGACGCTGAACGTCACCACCAACGGCACCGTCTACACGTACGTCTCCAGCGGCGACGACGGCGACCGAATCAACTTCACCGTCACCAACGTCGCCGCCGGTGGCGGTGGTGGCGGCGGGACGAACTCGGAGCCGACCGCGGACTTCACGGTCACTCCGAGTTCGCCCCTGGTGAACGAAAGCACGGAGTTCGATGGGACCGCGTCGAGCGACTCGGACGGGTCGATAGCGGACTACGAGTGGGACTTCGGTGACGGAAGCGCGAACTCGAGCGCTGTCACGCCGACGCACCCGTTCGACAGTGCGGGGACGTACACGGTCACGTTGACGGTGACCGACGACAACGGTGCGACGAACACGACGACCAAACAGGTCACGGTCCGGGCGCTCCCGAAGATGACCGCTGTGGAACCCGATCCGGACGCACTCGACGACAGCGACGGCGAGTTCGTCCGCGTGTACTTCCCGACGAGCACGGACACGACCGGGTGGACGATCCGTGACGACGACGGCTCCGCGCAAGTGACCGACCTACCCGCGGAATCCCTCAGTGGCGAGGTCTACTTCGCGCGGAACCCGAGCGCGTTCGCGAGCCAGTGGGGAATCGATCCGGCGCGCGTCTACAACCTCGACACCCAGCTCGCGAACACCGGCGACCCGCTGGAACTCCGGACGGACACCGGCCGAGTCATCGACGAGTTCGCGTACAAGGACCCGGACGAGAGCAGTGGCCCGACGACCTCGAACGGCTGGAACATCGACGTCGACGCCGGCGAGGTCGCGGTCCGGAAGACCGACGGGAGCGGGAACTATCTCGACACCAACGAGTCCGACGACTGGCTCATCGAGGACGAGAACGCGTTCTTCGGTACGGACACCAGCTCCCCGGTCGTATCGAGTGCGAGCGTGACGAACGCGCCTATCAACTACAGCGACACCAACCTGAACCAGACGGTGACGGTGAACTTCAACGAGAGCATGAACACGAGCTTCGACCCGACGGTCAAGATCACGGGACTCCCCAACTCCAATAACCTCTCCGTGTCCGGGTCCTGGGATGACTCGACGACATGGATCGGCGAGGTCAGCTTCCCGCAGAACGACGACGATACCACCGCTGTTATCAGCGTCGGCGGGGCGGAGGACGACAGCGGGAACGTCCAGAACCCCGACCCGGACACGTCGAACACGTTCGAAGTAGACACGGATCGACCAGCCAATCCCGAAGCAACTCGCATTACCACGGCGCCCATCGCCGCGTCGAACCAAACTTCCGTGTCCGTCGAGGTTGATGTGGAGAATCCGGACCCAGACGGAGGGACCGTCATCGTCGAACTAACTGGACCGGACGGCAACACGGTCACCGGGAAGACCGGACTCAATACGGGTAGTGGAACGGTGACTACGAACGTAACCGGAATCGATGCCTCCGCACTGTCAGACGGAACCTCGGGAGTTACCGCGAAGGCACGCGTGGTTGACGATGCTGGAAACGAAAACTCCGACGGGTTCACGAGTCAGAGCGACGCCGTCACCAAGGACACCCAGGCGCCCGTCATCGAACAGTTCTACGTCGAGGACAGATCCACCAGCAACGGAAACAACCAAAATCCCGAATACTACGTCGAGTGGGAGGCTACTGACACCACCCAGCGGAACGTCCTGGTCGAACTGTACGACCAGAGCGGGACCCGTGTCGATAGTAACACCACCACCGGTAACGGATCGACGACGCTGACCGGGCCATCTTGTGGGACCAATCAGGATGAGTGCTCGAACTACGAAATTCGGATCAGTATCACCGACGGTGTCGGACAGACCACGAACGACTCGAAGACCGATACCGTCGATGGAGGTGGCGAGGTGACCTCGGTAACGTTCGCGCAATTGACGCAGCCTGCTAACGAGGAAACCTTCGAAACCGATTCCCTGTCGAAAACGAGTATCGGGATGAACTCCACCAGGGGAATGAAAGACGCGTCATCGGTCAGTTCTACGTTTAGCTACGAGTTGGGAGTGTGGAATGCCAGACAAGACACGTCGGTTCAGCAGAAACCGTTTCAGGTCGAACGACCGCAGATGCTGGGAACTCGGCCGAGAATCAGAAACCTTCGACGATAGTCGAACTCTGCATCGACACGTCCAAATAGCGGCCGTCCACAATGGGGGGTATGAAGAGCGTGGGTATCGACGCGGCGGAGATCTGGACTGGGAACCTGAAGCTGGATCTGGCGGAGACGTTCGCGCCGGAGAAGGGCGACGATCCGGAGAAGTACACGAAGGGCCTCGGGTTGAAGGCGTCGTCGTTCCCGGATAGTTACGAGGATATCGTGACGATGGGGGCGAATGCGGCGAAGCGATTGATGGATCGGAAGGGATTGGCGCCCGATGACGTCGGGCGTATCGACGTGGCGACGGAGTCGTCGTTCGATAACTCGAAGCCGATCTCGACGTACATCGCGGGGTGTCTGGAGGGGGTGTACGACGGCGATTTCCATCACGCGAACAAGGGCGAGCGGAAGTTCGCGTGTATCGCGGGCACCCAGAGCGTGGACGACGCGTACAACTGGATTCGCGCGGGCCGGAATCGCGGCCGGAGCGCGATCGTGGTGGCGACGGATACGGCGCTGTACGCTCGCGGTGACGCCGGCGAGGCGACGCAGGGCGCGGGCGCGGTGGCGTTACTCATCAGCGAGGACCCGGACCTCGTGGAGTTGTCGACCCACCAGGGGTACGGGAGCGCGGACGAGACGGACTTCCTGAAGCCGAACCAGCAGTTCCCGAGCGTCGACGGGAAGCGCTCGGTGCAGGTGTATCTCGCGCGGATGCGGGAGGCCCTGGAGGACTACGAGAGCGTGTCCGGGCGCGTGCTCCTGGATGACTTCGTGTACGCGCCGTTCCACACGCCGTTCCCGGGGATGGTGCGGAAGGCGGCGGCGCTCGCGTACCGGCACGTGACGCGCGATACGGCGGTCGAGGAGGAGCTCGCGGAGACCATCGGTCGGCAGCCGCGCCGGGAGAGCTTCGACGACGACGGCGGGTACGAGGAGGCGGTGCGCGAGTACATGGACGCGCTGAAGGACACCGACCAGTACAGGTCGTGGTACGCGGCGACGGTCGACCCGACGCTGTCGATCGCGCGAGAGGTCGGGAACTGGTATACGGGCTCGGTGCACGTTGCGCGACTGTCCGCGATGAAGGCGGCGATGGCGGACGGGCGTGAGCTGGCGGGCGAGAACCTCCTCGTCGCGTCGTACGGTTCCGGTGCGCAGGCGGAGATCCACGCGGAGACCGTCCAGGAGGGATGGCGCAAGGAGATCGAGGGCTTGAACATCGACGAGCAGATCGCCGAGCGCTACGACCTCTCCTGGGAGGAGTACGAGGAGGTCCACGACCGCCACAATCACGAGAAGGACAAGGAGCTGAAGGACTTCACGACGCCGAGCGAGGAGTTCGTGTTCGACGGCTGGGGTCGCATGGGCGAACGGAAATATACGTACGTGGAGTAGCGCGAACCCCGAACGCAGCGAGGGGTTCGCGGGACCGCCGAGCGGGGAGTGCGAGGCGCGACCAGCGGGAGCGCCTCGATGGCGAACGGGGAGTGAAGCGACCCGTGAGCGGAGCGGCCCGCGAGGCGTCGCGGTTGTTTCTCTTTCGAGCGAAGCGAGGGCGTCGCGGGGCGTCGCGGGGCGTTGCCGTGGGAGACGTTCAGTGGTGACTGCGACGGTGAATCGTTCTCGAGTGTTCGAGTGCGTTCAGGGGAGCGAGCGAAGCGACTGGAGCATCTCCTGTGTGTCGGCTTGCGTGAGTGCGAGACTGAAGCCGTCGGCGCGTGCGAGCTTGGGGGCGTGCTCCCAGAGGTCGTCTTCGGTGAGGCCGTGGAGGACGACGGCGTTCGGCGTGGGGGTGACGACGCGGAGTGCGACGAGCGGGCTCTCGCCGCGCGTGATGCCCGTGAAAACGAGTGCGCGCGACGTGCTCTGGCCGTAGAGCCGGTAGAACTCCTCGCTGGAGAGCTTGGTGATGGCGGCGATGGAGTTGATGACGGTGTGCCCGGAGACGCGGTCGGCTTCGCCGGACTGGATCTCGGTGGCGTCGATGGCGTCGTAGAAGTCCTCGAGGTCGATGGTCGTCGGGTACTCTCGGAGGTCGGAGACGATGTCGCTCTCGAAGCCGGCGGAGACGACGCGAGCGTACTGGCGGATGCGGTCGCCGCCGCGGGCTTCGTCGGTGTCCAGCAGGCCGGTGACGATGCGGTCGACGAACCCGATGCCGGGGCTCTCGCGTCGACCGCTCTCGTAGTCGGAGACGACGGAGGAGGAGACGTCGAGTGCGTCGGCGAGTTCGGTCTGGCTGACGTCGAAGTCGGTTCGCCACTTGCGGATGGTCGCGCCGGGGTCGTCGGAGAGCGTCACCTCGCCGGCGATGCGGCGAGCGAGTTCGCGTCGCGGGTCCGTGTCGGTCATAGCGCGAGACAGACAACCGAGTCGCAAAAGGCCGTCGAAAGCGAGTGTCGACACCCGTCGTACTCGCTGGTGGTTCGGGTCGCGGACGGACTCGCGCTGGTTGTCGGACTCGCGCGGGCTCAGACCGGGTCGGCGAACGCGTACACCGTCGAGTGCCCGGTGACTTCGAGGTCGGCGAAGTCGCCGGGGTCGAGGCCGTACTCGTCGGCGTTCTGTACGATGAGCTGGCGGTACGCGCCGTCGCGGCACTTCACGGACTCGCCGGTGCCGTCCTCGACGACGAGGCAGTCTTCCCGTACTTCGCCGACCATCGCGTCGTAGGCGTCGCCAACGACGTCCATCTTCAGGTCGCTCATCGCCTTCGAACGTTCCTTCTTCTTCGTGCCGCCGAGGCCCTTCATGTCCGCCGCGTCCGTCCCGGGGCGCTTGGAGAATCGCGTGACGTTGATCTTCTCCGGGCGCGTCTCCCGGAGGAGCGCCATCGTCTGCTGGAAGTCCGCGTCCGTCTCGGTCGGGAAGCCGACGATGAAGTCCGTCGACAGCGTCCACTCCGCCAGGGCGTCGTCGAACGTCTCGACGACTTCGACGTACTCCTCGACCTGGTGCTGGCGACGCATGTCCCCGAGGACGTCGTTCGACCCGGACTGCACGGGTGCGTGCAGGAAGTTGTAGAGTTCGTCGTGCTCGGCGAACACGGCGGCGAGTTCGTCGCGGATGCCGTGCACGCCCTTCGGGTTCGCCATCCCGACGCGCACGCGGAACTCGCCGTCGATCTCCGAACAGATCCGATCCAGGAGCGTGTGGAGCTTGCGTTCCCCGTCGTCCCAGCCGTAGACGCCGGTGTCCTGGCCGGTGACGCGGAGTTCCTTCGCGCCCGCGTGAACGAGCGCGCGAGCTTTCTCGACGTTCTCCTCGACGGGCGGGGAGTCGATCTTCCCGGTCGCTTGCTTCGTGATGCAGTACGAACAGTCGCTCATGCATCCACGAGCGATCGGGAGGATGCCGACGACGCCGTCGAGCACCGGTTCGGTGCCTGGGCCGGGCGTCGGGCATTCGCCGTTCGTCACCGCTTGCGGGACGTCGTCCCAGTGGAGGATCTGGGCGTCGACGTCGTGCTCGCGGAACTCCTCGCCCTGGGCGAGCGCCATGCACCCGGTGACGATGAGGTCCGCGGTCTCGGCTTCGAGTTCCTTGGCCCGACGGAGCATGTTCCGTTCCGTCTTCTCCACGACCGTACAGGAGTTCATGATGGCGACGTCGGCCTCCGTGGGGGAGTCGACGCGGTAGTGGCCGGCATCGCGGAGTGCACTCTCGATCGCGGCGCTCTCGCCGCGATTCGAGGTGCATCCGTACGTCTCGATGTGGTACCGGGCCATGGGCGGTTATCGACGTTAGCCGTCGGGCGGACAAAAGCGCGACGATACGGCGGTTCCCTGGCGCGCTCGCGTTGATGGTGCCCCTTCGCGCGCTCGCACTGGAGGTTGTCGTCCCCACGCCCGATCGATCCGTTCCTCGTCGACCACCGAAGTAAAATCTCTCTGATATGATTCTGCGGCCGGGTCGAACCGTTGACGTGCCCAGCAAACGACTTCGAGGCGCCAGCCCGGCCCTTGGGCAGTTTTCGGCCGACGCCCACAGGAATTATGTGAACTAATCGCAATGAATGTCAGACGGAAAACTATTATTATCGCGTAGTCCATTGAGCCACTGTATGCAATTACGCGACCGACTGAAGCCGTCCCTCGCCGTCCTCATTGCGGTCCTCGTGGTGTGTTCCGGCGCCGCGAGCGCAACCGCAGTGGCAGGTACGGCGCCAACAGCCTCCACGACGGAGGCGACCGCCACCGACGCGGCGGAGACGATGGCCCCCGACAACGAATCGACCGAACCCGCAGACCAGATATACGTCGACGAGAACGGTGACGCCGTCCTCGTCTACGAGCAAGACCAGACGGACATGGACTCCACGGCCACCGGCAACCTCGGCCTGGACGTCAGCCAGGGCCTCATGCACGTCCTCGTCCGCGACGAGATCGAGGACGGGTCCGAGGTCACGGGTGACGCACAGTTCATCCTGACGCCGGACTCGCTCGCGGGGAACGGCTCCATGCAGGCGCCGCGCCCGGAAACCCTCGACAACCTCGAAGCCGACGTGAGCGCCACGCGGACGCCCTCCGAGATGTCCGCGCAAGCGTCCTTCGACATGACGTACACGAGCGAGAGCGAGTACTCCTCGACCTCGCAGATCGAGTCCGCGACCACCGAAGGCTCGATGTCCGTGAGCGCCGACGCGTTCGAGACCAGTGGGAGCGCGAACGTCGAACTCACACAGGACCTCGGCGTCGTCCAGAAGCGCTCGTACACGCTCGAGGAAGGCACCGACCAGTACCGGCTCCAGGCGTCCGAGGAGTACGCGGTCTCCTCGTACGTCGCCGACCAGTGGAACACCGAAGCGAAGGCCAAGCAGACGCTCGAATCGCAGTACGCGAGCATCGCTCGTGCACTCGGTGGGAGCGCGACGGTCACCATCCAGTCGTACTCCTACACGAACAGTTCCACCGGACAGGACGTGCTCGACATCGAGTACCAGATCGTGTACTCGAACATCGACGACGCGCTCGCACAGCGCGTCACCCAGTCGCTGATGAACGCCGAGGACATCGACGTCTCCCAGGAGACCGCGGAGGCGTTCGGTGACGGCCTCGCGAACATGAACGTCGACCGGGTGCAGGCGAGCCTCGATGCCGAAGGGACGTCCGTGAACTCCCAGTGGGACGTCAAGCTCTCGAACTACGACGAGCTTGCGCGTGCGAGCTTCGACCTGGCCGAGACGGCGGCGGCCCAGGACGAAGAACTCGACGAGAACGTGACCGAGCAGATCCAGCAGGCACGGAAGAACTACGAAGCGGCGCAGGCGGCGAACCTCGTCCAGACGGTGTCCTGGGAGGGCTCGCTGTCGTCGCCGAGCGAGCAGACGGTGCAGGTGTCCGCGTCGATGCAGTACGACACGGAGAACTACGGGACGTTCGTCGAGGAGCGCGAAGCGCGCGGCCTCCCCGCCGGCGGCTCGTTCTCGCTCGAAGCGAGCGCGCAGACGAAAGGCGACCAGGTCGTCGCGGACATGAAGATGAGCGTCGAGCAGGAGGAACTCGTCGACCAGACGCTCGACAGCATCATGCAGTCGGCCACGCAGGCCGAGTCGGACACGGAGAGCGCCCAGCGGTTCGTCCAGGCGTTCAAGCAGTCCGACTTCGAGAAGGCGAAGATGAACGTGAACGTCGGCGAGGACGAAGTGACGTTCGAGGCGGGCGCGAAGTTCGCCAATATGGAGTCCTTCCAGTCGATCATGAGCGAGGAGTTCGGTGGCGAGCTCTCCGCGATGTACGCTGACGTCGAGAACGATTCGAAGGCGTACGTGCACGTCGACGGTGCGTTCGAGGGTAACGTGAGCGACAAGGAGACCGTTCGCGAGCACGTCGCGGTCGACGAGGACACGGAAATCTTCCTCCCCGGCGAGTGGGACGAGGAGTTCCCGTCGATGGACGAGGAAGCGGCTCGCGAGTACCTCGACATCGAGGACACGGAGACGACGACCAGCACGACGACCAACGGAACGAACGGCGGTATGCAGGCTGGGACCAACGACGGAACCAGCGGTGAGAGCGGCGGTCTGCCCGGGTTCGGTGCTCCGGCGGCCTTCGCCGCAGTGGTTGCAGTTATCGGGCTCCTCATCGGGCGCGTGAACCGACGCGACGACTGAGACCGCGACTTCCGGTTCTCGTTTTCTTCGACCCGCGAGCGACGCGACCGTCGCGCCGATCCCGCGGTCGACCCGTCAGTCGTCGGCGTCGTCAGTCGGCAGAATTGTCGGCGTCGTCAGTCGACGGGATCGTCGGCGTCGTCAGTCGGCAGAATCGTCGGCGTCGTCAGTCGGCGGAATCGTCGGAATCGTCAGTCGCCGTCGTCGTAGTCGTCGACGATGGCGGCGCCGCTTGAGGCGCCGATGCGGACGGCGCCGGCGTCGAACATCTCGCGTGCGGTCGCGTAGTCGCCGACGCCGCCGCTCGCTTTCACGGGGAGGTACTCGCTCATGCGGGCCACGTCCGGGACTTCCGCGCCACCGTCGGCGAACCCGGTGCTGGTCTTGACCATGTCGGCGTCGGCGTCGCGGGCGGCCCGGCACGCGGCGTCGATCTCGTCGTCGGTGAGGAGCGCAGTCTCGATGATGACCTTCACGGGGATGGGGACGGCGGCGACGATGTCCGCGAGCTCCGCTTCGACGGCGTCGACGTCGCCGGCTTTCAGTCGGCCGACGTTGACGACGACGTCGAGTTCGTCCGCGCCGTCGTCCCACGCGCGCGTCGCTTCGTCGCGCTTCGCGCCCGGGGCGTGCTGGCCGTGAGGGAACCCGACGACGGTGGCGAGCGTCGTCTCGGGCGCGTACTCGCTGGCTTCGGCGACGTAACACGGCGGGATGCACGCGTTCATCCCGTACTCGCTCGCGGTGTCGAGGACGGTTTCGACGTCGGCGAGCGTGGTCTCGGGGCCGAGGACGGTGTGGTCGATGCTGGCGGCGAGCTCCTGGCGGTTCATGCCGGTATCGTCCGTGCGTCAGGGGTTAAACGCGACGGACTATCGTCGGTGCGCGAACGCGGTCCAGACGCCGACGAGGAGCCCCGCGAGGTGTGCGCCGTTCAGCCAGTCGAGGGCGAGGTAGGGGCCAGTTGCGACGTCCGCGAGGACGGTCGCGACGGCGGCGACGCCGAAGGCGGCGGCGACGCGCTCCGTCGCGGTCGTCTGCGCGAGCAACCGCTCGGGTTCGAGCGCGACGACGGACACCTCGCGGTCGGCGAAGGGTAGACCGAGTGCGTACCCGGCGATGGCGTACGCGACGCCGCTCGCGCCGTACGCGGTGACGGGTGCGGGCGTGAACGCGGCCTTGGAGAGGTAGCCGCCGAGTCCAGCGACGACGGCGGCGGCGAGCAGGAACGCGACGTAATCCCGGGGGACGAACCGCCGTTCGATGACGCGTCCGACGAACGCGACGACGACGACGTTCGCGAGGAGATGGCCGACGTCGCGATGCAGGAACGGCGAGAGCACCCACGCGACAGCGGGCCGTTCGACGAACACGGACGCCGTGACGACGCCGATCGGGGCGTCGAGACGGCTCGCGGTGAGCGCCTGCACGCCGAAGACGGCGAAGATGGCGAGGACGACGAGCGCCGTGAGTGGCGACTCGCGTTCGCGGAGGTCCGCGAGGAACGCACCGAACCCGTCGACTGCGACGGCGACTGCGGACCGGTTCACGGACTCGTCCATACCTCGTATGGGGGTCGCCGGGCGGAAAACTGCTCGGCCGGTTCCGCTCTACTCCAGGTGCGCGCCGCCGCGGTAGTCGGCGGTGAGGTCGGCGGCCATGACGAAGTCGGGTTCGTCGCTGATGCCGGCGCGTGCGAGGCTGGCGTCGGAGACGTGCCGGGCGGTCTCCGGGATGAGGACGCGCGTCCGGTCGGCGTCGTGACTGGCGGCGTCGCGCGCGATACCAGCGAGGAGTGCCCGAAGCGCGTCGACGTCGTCCCACGCGGCGACGCCGTACTCCATCCAGGTCTCCTCGACGCCGTCCTCGTTCTCGCGCTCGTACTCCCGGACGCGGTACGTGACGGCGTGCGTGCCGCGGTCGCTCCGGACGGTTGTGAGCCAGCGGTCGCTGGCGGCGTCCGCGAACCCCTCGCGCGTCAACTCGCTGACCGCCCAGGACTCGTCGTCGGTGAGGCCGAGTCCCTGGAGGTGTTCGCGGGCGTCGCTATCCGTCCAGTACGACCACGCGGCGTTCACGTCCGATACCAGCTCGTAGCCCCCGGGGGTGCTCGCGTCGGCGTCCGGGTCGGGATGCATCCACCGGAACTCGCTCGCGGGCGCGAACCCGACGCCCCGCGAGTGCCCGAGGCCGGCCATGTTCCAGGAGAACACCATGTTCCGGGCGACGGTCGCGCCGCGCTCGCGCGCCCAGTCCCAGAGTTCGTGCGTGAGGCGCTTCCCGATGCCAGCACCGCGGTACTCGGGCGCGGTCCGCATCCCCTGACACCACGCTTCGTGCTCGGAGAGCAACACGACCTGCGCGATGGAGACGACCGTCCCCTCGACCTCGGCGACGCACGTGAATCGGCGCTCCATCGCGGCGTCGTCACCGACCTCGAGCCAGTCGTGGAAGACGTCCGGGAGGTAGTCGCTCCCGCCGCGGTCGCTCCACGTCTCGCTCGTGAACGCCACGACGTCGTCGTAGTCGTCGTGGGTCGCACGCCGGTACGTCGCGTCCTCGGCAGTCACGCCACCGTCGGAGACGACCGTCGCCTCATCCGCGGCCACGTCACCGTCGGAGACGACGTCGTCGGGAGTCGCACCGTCGGGCATCGTCACTCCCAGGGCACCGACCGCTCGTTGATCTCGCCGGCGAGGTCTTCGCCCATCGCGCTCGCGGGGTCGCCGCGGTTCGCGAGCACCCACATGAGCTTCACCTTCGCCGTCGCCGGCAGGACGTCCTCGCCCTCGACGACGCCGGCGTCGAGCAGGTCCCGGCCGGTGTCGTACACGCGATCGCAGACGCGGCCTTCGAGGCACTGGCTCGTCATCACGACCGTCGTCCCGTCGTCGACGAGCGCGTCGAGCGTCGGGATGAACTCCGTGTGAACGTGCCCGAGCCCAGTCCCTTCCACGACGACGCCGGCCTTCCCCTCGCAGGCGTCGAGGAACGCCTCGTCCATCCCAGGCGTGAACTTCACGAGCTCGACGTCCGACTCCAGGTCCGGCCGGATGTCGAGCTCGGTCGCGCCACGCTTGACGTGGTCGCGCCGGAACTGCACCGCCTCGGAGTCCTCGTCGGACGCGAGCTCGTAATCGACCTCGCCGAGCGGTTCCGCGCCGACGGTCTCGAACGCGTCCCTGCGACTCGTGTGGTTCTTCCGCACGCGCGTCCCGCGATGGAGCGCGCAATCCTCGTCGCTCTCGCTCGCGTGCATACACACCAGCACCTCCGCACAGTCCGCCTTCGCCGCCTCCACCGAACACACCGCGTTCATCACGTTGTCCGACGACGGCCGATCCGCCGACCGCTGACTCCCCGTGAACACGATCGGAACCGGCGTATCCAGCATGAACGCCAGCGCCGACGCCGAGTACTGCATCGTGTCAGTCCCATGCATCACGACCACACCGTCCGCACCAGCTTCGACCTCCTCGTGCACCGCCTGCGCGAGCTCCCGCCAGATCGACGGCTCCATGTTCTCACTCAGGATGTTCGCCACCACGCGCCCACGATAGTTCGCACGCCCCGCAAGATCCGGAACCGCCCGAAGCACGTCCTCCGCGTCGAACTGCGCCGTCACCGCACCCGTCCGATAGTCCACCGTCGACGCGATCGTCCCACCCGTCGAGATGAGACTGATCGTCGGCAACTCCGGATCGAACTCCACGACCGACCCATCCGACCCCTCGCCCTCCGCACCACCGACGTCGTACACGCTCGACTCGAGCACAGTAACGTCAGCAGGGTCACGATCCACACCAACGTTGTACCCCCCATCGAGCTTGACCACCAGCTGCTCGGCGTCACTAGACGGCAAAAGAACACCCTCGTACGTCTGGCCCGCGCGATCCACGCGGATACGATCTCCCGGTTGCATAACCGCCGCTACACCCTACGCCGACCTAAAGCCATCCGTTTCAACACAACCTTTTTTCTGTCGTTCGAGAGAGCGTTGCTCTCTCGTGATGACGAAAGACGCCAGAGGCGTCTTTCGAACCACGTCGGGTGACCCTGCGGGTCACCGCTCTCTGCTCGCGGGCGCAAAGCGCCCGTTCGCATGGTAAGCGGG
>Ga0208135_100105_pt1 | contig 69190 bp, 83 predicted proteins | sample AntDeeMetag02WF5_FD_184757 | JGI IMG/M metagenome (GOLD analysis project Ga0208135, IMG submission 184757) | Saline lake microbial communities from Deep Lake, Antarctica - Antarctic Deep Lake Metagenome 02WF5 (SPAdes) (version 2) | ecosystem: Environmental > Aquatic > Non-marine Saline and...
CGGTCCGGGGTCGTGGGGGCTCACGCGACGCTCGCGGTCTTCGGTGCCGTTCTCACGACTGTGTACGGAGCGTTGTACCAGCTCGGAACGATGTTCACGCAGACGGAACTACACGGGATCGATCATCGCCTTCGGACCGTCGAAGAGATCACGCATCCGACCGGTGTGGTCGTACTCGCTGTCGGTCGTCTCGTGGCCCACACCGGCGTTGCGCGGGTCGGGGGACTGCTAGTCCTGTTGGCCGCGTCGGCGTTTTGTTTCATCTTGGCACGGAAACTGTACGAGATGCGGGTCGAACGGACGCCAATGCACACGCGATATATCGTGGCTGTGGGCGCACTCGCGCTGTGGGTCGCTGTCTCAGCCCCCGCTTGGATATCCGATCCGCTGACTCGTGAACACCTCCTCGGTGCGGCGAACGCCGGCCACCTCCTGCTGTTGGGAGCGATCGGGTTCGTCGTGGTGGGGACGCTCTACCACATCATCCCCTTCGTCATCTGGGTCAATCGGTACAGCGATCTGCTAGGGTTAGAGGACGTACCGATGATCGACGACCTCTACGACGACCGGATCGCCGCGATCGACGGGATACTCCTCGGGGCCGGAAGCGCACTGATAATCGGCTCGAACCTGTTTGAGGTCGCCGGACCGCCGGCGCTCCTCGGCGGGTTCCTAGTGGGACTCGGCGTTGTGGCGTTCGTGTTCAACATGATCCTCGTGTTGGTCCGTCACAGCCCGCACTCGATCGATCGGATCGTGTTGGGCTCATTCTCGCCACGCCGAACGTGCAGTCTCGATGAGGCTGTCGACGACTAACAGTCCCCAGCGGAAAACTCGGGGTATCCTCCTGAGGCATCATCAAAACACATGAACACGGGATCGACTGGACTACGGACGTGGACACACCGCTTCACGGTGGCGAGCGTCGGGTCGTTCGTGGGCTCACTTCTCGCATTTCTCGGTGGGGCAAATGAAGTCGCCGTCCTGATCGGCGTATTCAGATTCGTCTGTCCGATGGTGTTCGGGATGGCGTCCCCTCTGCTCCCGTCGTACGTCGGCGAGACGCTCGTCGATCAGCGACTCGCGGGGATCCACTTCGGGCTCGCCTATGTCGGTGTCACCCTTCTCGTTGCGGATCAGTTCGTTACGGCGGGGATTCTCCTGAGACCCCTTGGTGTGACGCTCTGGACGACTGGTGTCCTCGTCTTCGTAGGATCGTTGCTGGTGACTGTCGGTCCGACAGCGGTCGACACAGTAACTGGGACACTTGGGGGAAGTGGACGATCCCAACGCTCGACCCGATCGGCCACGACGATGATTCCGGTTGCTGTCAGCTATTTCCTCGTCGGAACGGTCGCCCTCCTCATGACTGTCGCTTCGTTGCGGATCGGTACGGTCACGATGGCACAGGTCGTCCACTACTACCTGACCGGGTTCGCAACACTGTTAATCTACGCGCTCGGCACGCGGCTGCTGACGGCTTTTTTTCACGTCTCGTTACCCCGGCCCGTCGCTTGGATCGTTCTCATCGCCGGAGCTCTCGCGCCGGCCTTTCTGGGGACGTTCCTCCGGGTCGATCCGTGGTTCCAGGTCGGCAGCGTATTCGCGACACTCTCTATGATCGGGTATGTAACCCTTGTTCTGCTCGTTATTCTGAAAACAAATCGCAGACGAGTCGGCATTTCCGGTATCGTATTCGGTGCAATCGCCGGAGGTTGCCGTCGTGTCGGCATTTCTGGTTGCATTCGGATTCGGGCACTCGACGTCTATCGCCGTCCATCGAACGCTCATATTGACCGGGTTCTTTCCGCTTACAATCGTCGGATACGTGGACCTATTTTTCCCGATTACCGGCAGTCAGTTCACGGGTGCGAACACGCGAATGGCCCGTGTGACGATCGGGTTGCTTGGGGCCGGTGTCGCCGTACAATCGATGGGAGTTGCCTTTCAGTACGAACCGGTACGCATGATCGGGATCCTCGGGTCCGTAGCCGGTGCGATCGGATGTGGGTACCTTCTCGGACGTCGGTTTTTAAACGATTGAAAATCAAACGTTCGAGTACGAGCGCCGACCGTACTCGAACGACGGGACCTCTATCCGAACATGTACGGGGGTAGGAGTACCTCTCCCGATCTCGGATAAACGCGTATGCCAAGCTTTCCGTCTCCGTTCAGGTCCGATAATAGCGACCTGTTCGACGGGTACGACGAATTCGTTTCGGAACACGTTCCGAGACCGGGTGAATTCCTCGAGCTACACGACATGCTCACCGGGGCGGACCACGTCGCGTTTCACCGCCTCACTCGCGACTGCTTCGAGGACCGAAAGGTGTACGATATGACGTTCAATTACAATCTCGCCCGCCTGAACCTCGACACCCGCCACACAGGCGCCGGCTACCGCTACGCCGTCGAACGCGACGACGCCGACGACGCCGTCGAGGCGGAAGACATTGACCGCGTACTCCGTGCCGAGTTCACGCCGACGACCCCGTTCTGTCCACAGACCCATACGCTGACGATCGGATCGTTCCGCGCCTGGAATGGGCTCTCTGAACGGCACGAGTATGACCTCATCCGCGTCCGCGCGGCATCTATGCACCACCAGAGCGAGGCGATCAACGAGCAGCTCGCCGACCTCGAGGAAACGTACCTCGAGACAGGAGACGTGACTGCTGACCCGGAGGGCGACACCGAGATCGGGTCGAACCCAATGGAACGGTCGATGAAGAACGAGGGGCCGAGCCGGGGATCGCCGGACGCACCGTTCTGAAGGCAGCCGGACGGCCGGAACAGCGGTCAGTGCGTGGATGGTAACGCAAATAGTGGTCTTGCTCCGGATCCGTCCGTCTTCGAAATCGCCTCGTCAGAACGGTGTGTTCGGATCCTCCGAGACGGTCGGATCACCACCATCATGTGCTTCGGCCTTCCCGATCAGCACTCTGAACTCGCCGGGATCACGCTTGCGGTACTCCCAGTATAATTCCGGGCCAGCCTCGGCGTTGAACTGGTGGTACAGTGGCTTCGGGTCGTGGTCGTTCACAAGGGTAAATCCCTCTCCGTCGTCGAGGGCCGCGTACGCCTCGAAGATCTTCTCGTGGCGCTGCGCGGGTGGAAGGTCGCGGACGTCGAGCTCCGCCGTACTCCCTGGTACCTCGCCGGACGCTTCCGCGGACACCCCGTCATCGGCAGACGCCGACGACGCGGCGGCCTCACCGTCGGACGCGGATTCGCCTTGTTCGGCTTTCGTGATCTGTACCCGGCAGCGCCCGGGCTCTTTTTCGACTACCTCCCAGTCGAACGTGTCACCGTATTGCTCCCGAAACTCGCGACGGAGCGGCCGCGGCTCGTGCGGAGCGACGATCTCCATCTTCTCGCCATCAGGTATCATACCGTACCGGTGGTGGATCGTCTCGTGGCGATCCGACTTCGGGATCTCCTGGACGTCGTATCGCGTGATCACGCCCTCGTTGTCGGCTATCGAAGCGTCGGTCTTCATGATCTCGACGCGCCATTCACCCGACCCGCGACTCGCGTACTCCCAGTCGATGACATCGCCGTGCATCGATCGAAGTTCGTAGTAGAGCGGCTTCGGGTCGTGGTCATTGACCAGCACGAACCCCTCACCAGATCCGAGGCGATTGAACGTATCGAGTAACACCTCGTGTCGCCGCTGCGGTATCAGGTCACGCACGTCGAACGTTCCTAACTCCCCGTCACCGAGTGGTTCCTGTTTGGACACCCGGACCTCGCGCGGTTCGGCGTCAGGATCCTCGTGGGCCCAGTCGAGGGCACGGCCCCGTTCGATCTGGTACCGGAGCAGATGAGCGTCGATGTCTCGATCGGAGATAACGAGGACTTCGGTACCCGTCTCAATCTCGTCGAACGCGTCGTCGATCCGGTCTTGGAACTCGCGAGGCGAGGAATCCCGCAGGTCGATTTCGGTAACCATCTCTCGGATCGAGTACGGTCGCGAAGGAAGATGGTCCCTCAGCCGAACTTGTTCGGGGCATCCGTGAAACGAGACGGAATTGAGATCTGAGTTATCGGATGCTCACCAATCCAGTACAAGAGTTTCGGCCGCTTTCGAAAGACAAGCTCGACCCATGAATTCGGTAACGCTTTGGCGAACGATCGACGCGCCTCCGACTGTTGTCCGCGAATCGATGAACGAACTCGATCAGTTCATGCGAGCGTCGGGGTTCGATGAAGTTCACGTAGACGGCGAAACGGTTCGCGTCGCGAACGAAATGGGGATCGCGACTATCGAACTCACGCTTGAACTCGTTGACCGTCCTGACGCCGACCTCGCCTACGAACAGCGCACCGTCGCGAGCGCGCCATTCCCGACCGTCTCCCCCTGTTCGACTGTCTCCGACTCGTACTGCAACCCGAACCAGAGCGTCCGATAGGCGGTCACCTCGAACGTCGTCGACACTACGAAGAACGCCTCGTGATGGAGGTAGTCGAGATGGTCAGCGACTATCTCGTCGAGTGGAAGCCCGGTGGCGCGGGGCTTCGGCTCGACGACCGTCGACGGTCGATTCTCGTCGGCGAGGTAGCCGTCGACCGCATCTACCTCGAGACCATCGGCCAGCTCCGCCAGCAGCTGTTTCGCCCACTTGGAGTCTGTGTCGTCGCCACCGAACGGCGATTCAGCCGAAATTCGGCGCTTGAGCTTGAGGTTTGCTGCACCCCAATGGCTGTAGTGGAGCGTGTACTGTCCGTCTGTACGTTCGTACGCAACGAGTGCGCGGTGTCCCATCGAGCAATCACCTCACGGGGCGGCCGCGACTGGATCGCCCCGCACCCCTCCCGGGGGACGAACAACGCTACTCGACGATCGGGCTGGGGGAACTGAGGTCCGCGTGGAGGACTTCGCCGTCGCGAACGACGTACCGCTTGGCCAGGACTGGGAAGCGGCACTTGGTGAACCCCGCCGTCTGGATATCGAACTCTTTGTCGGCTTCGAGGTGGTCGGCGAGTTCCCGCAAGAACTCGTGGGTCACGATACCGCCCTCGTAGTCCGGGAGGCCGTTCTCCCGCGCCTCGTACACCTCGAAGTCATCGTACCCCCAGATAGTGAGCTCTCCCTCTTCGGTAACCTCCCAGTCGAGCGTCCCGAAGCAGTAGCTCTCACAGAGCTCGCGGACTGTCTGCGGATCCGATACGATCGTGCCGGTCGACGTCGTCGCAGCTTGCAGTGTCGCCATATCTGGACTTCACGGGGTCGCCCCCGCACCCCTGTCGGGGGCGATAAACCAACGTGAGAGGTGCCACTCTGGGCGTGGTCGGCGACCCAGTTAGGAGTCTGCGTGGATGTCCCCCTTGGCTCCGTCGGCCGGCCGCGTGAGAAGGCTCACCGCTTCCAAGAGGTCTCTCGCGGTCTCGATTCGCTCTCGATCCGCGTCGTCTAACTGGTCGACATCCACCTGATTGAGGTCACTGCGGATATAGTACATCCTGAACCCCTGTTCGAACTCTTGTTTCATAGGCAGTGCCTCACGACTCGGCGGCGCAGAACAACTCACTTCCACGACTCTTGCCGGAGGTCAGGCACGCATCAAGTTAACCTACAAAATACATCTTCTCCCGAAATTGTTGGTTAATATCCCCCGCTCTCATACTATTCAGGAATACTCGGGGACCGCTGTATCGAACTGAGAACAGAGGTGAAAGATCCTGAACTTACTACTCAGTCAGAAGGCTATTAACTAATCAGTTAGTAAGCCAGAATAGAGAATGGAATCGGAGACAAAATCCGAGATCATCGCCGCGACAAATCGGGTGCTCTGTGAGCACGGATACGCCGGGCTCACGATACAGAAAATAGCCGATGAGTCGTCGATGACCACCGCAGCTATCCACTATCACTTCGACACGAAAGCGGAGCTACTGAACGCGTTTCTCGATGATCTGCTCGATCAGTTTAAAACTAAACTCACATTTGACGCGACCGATCCGCGGGACCAACTTACAGCATTCCTCGACGCGGTCTTCACGTCGTCGAATCCCGACGCCGATGGCTTCCCCGTGGCGATCATGGAGCTGAAAGCCCAGGCACCTTTCCAGGAGCTCTTCCGAGAGCGGTTTCTCGACCTCGATACCGTGATGCGTGAGGTCGTCACTGATATCGTCGTAGACGGCATCAACAAAGGTCACTTCGAGGAGACAGACGCAGACGAAGTTGCGAGACTCGTCACAACGACGATCAACGGCGCACACGTACGGAAAGTGGCGCTCGGTGAGTCGCTCGACAAGACGCGGCAGGTCCTCGAAACCACGCTGGAACGACACCTTGGTTGGCAGCCTGACTCGGAGGTAGTCGCGTGAGCTTCTTCAAGGGCCAAGAAGAACTTAATCTGACCGAGGGCGGCATCGTCAAGCCGCTGTTGTTCCTCTCGTTACCGATCGTCGTCACGAACCTGATGCAGACCGCCTACAATCTGGCGGACACGTTCTGGCTCGGCCAGTACTCGACGGAGGCGCTCGCGGCGATCAGCTTCGCGTTCCCGATGGTCTTCTTACTCATCTCGCTCGGGATGGGGCTCTCGGTCGCGGGCAGCGTGCTCGTCGCCCAACACACCGGTGCCGACGAGACCGAGCAAGCCGAGTACGCTGCCTCACAGACGGTCTCGTTCGCGTTCATTGCCTCGGCGATCCTCGGCGCGGTCGGCTATCCGTTCATCCGGCAGTTCCTCTCGTTCCTCGGCGCGTCGGCCGACGTCCTCCCGGGAGCCACCGCCTACATGCAGGTGGTCGCGCTTGGGCTTCCCTTTATGTTCGGCTTTTTCGTGTTCATCTCGCTGATGCGCGGCGCGGGCGACACCATTACGCCGATGCTCGTCATGTTCGGGACGGTCGTCATCAACGTGATTCTCGACCCATTCCTGATCAACGGCTGGTCGGTCGGCCCGCTCGCGTTCCCCGAACTCGGCATTCAGGGGGCGGCTGTCGCCACTGTCTTCTCCCGGGGGCTGGCGATGCTCGTCGGCCTCTACATCATGCTGTCGGGAACGCGCGGGATCCAGATCAATCTCGCCGATATGAAACCTGACCTCCAGTACTTACGGAAGATCCTGCGGATCGGCGTTCCGGCGTCGATTGAGGGAACTGGCCGTGCGCTCTCGATCAACGCCCTGCTGATCGTCGTTGGGCTGTTCTCGACATCAGTCGTCGCCGCATTCGGCATTGGGACGCGCGTGTTCTCCGTTATCTTCCTCCCCGCGATCGCCGTCGCGCGCGGTGTTGAAACGATGACCGGCCAGAATGTTGGGGCTGGCAAGTACGACCGCGCCCAGGAAGCGAATTACGTCGCGGCAAAAGGGTTGTTCGGCGTGCTCGGTGTCGTCGGTGTTGCTATCTTCTTCGTCCCGACGCCCATCGTCTCGGTGTTCACCGACGATCCGGCCGTCCTCGACGTCGGCGCGGAGTTCCTGCGGTACGTCGCGCTGTCGTTCGGGTTCATCGGGATCCAGCGGGCGTTCACCGGCGGTTTCCGCGGTGCCGGCAAAACACTGATCGCTGCTGCAATCTCAATTGCCGCACTCGCCGTCATCCGACTTCCCGTCGCATACGTGGCCTCACAAGGCGTGCTCCCGACGGATCTGTGGTTCCTTGGACAGCCCGATGTCCGGGGTATCTGGATCGCCTTCTTCGCCTCGAACGTCGTCGGGGCGGGTATCGCGTGGCTGTGGTTCCGCCGTGGCACATGGCGTGACGGCGATGTTCGTGGGACGTCGAGTCCAAGCGGACCCGAACTGGACGACGCCGACGCGACCGCCGGAGACGATTGAGCATGTTCATCTATCGAATTGGTGGCGGACAGCGTACTGACCGATAATCCATGCCCAACTGTGGTGTTACTCGAGACTAGGTCCGTAACGAGCCGAGCCACACACCCGGCACTCCCAGATCGGTTGCCCCGTCCATGCCTCATCCGGGACCGACTCGTGGGTCTTGAACTGGTGGTCGGTCGCCCGTCCACAGGTTTCACAGTCGAGTTCCTGGGTCGTCGGTACTGACGACACCTGGCGATCAGCCGCAACTTCACCAGTAGATTCGGTCAGCGCCATCGCTGGAACCAGCCACACCGCGTCGTCGGTGTCGTCGAGGACCGCGTCGAGACGCGATGCCTCGCGGATGCCGTTCCCTCGCTGGTCGTAGAGCCGCGTCGGGGCCTGCTCCTGACGCTCCCACGCTCTCTGCCCGTGCCACCCACCCCGGTCACGGGCGGCACTGAGAAGCCGCTCTCCCTCCTCTGAGGCCACCTGTACCGCGTCGGGGAGTGAGGGCCATTGCTCGACCAGCTGGCGCGCCGGTGCTTCGTCGAGATCGTAGATGAGGGTGTAGTCGTCGACGGCCGGCTCCGCCTCGTTGGCGGAGAGGAGGTTCGCCGCGGCGCCGCCCTTCGCCACGGCGCCGTAGAACGTGGTCGACTCGACGGCCAGGTGGACAATACCGAGGAACGTCGTCGACGCTGCCTCGTTCGTGCTAGTGGCATCACTTCCGAGATGGTTGGTGAGACAGAACCGGCATTTCGTTTGGCCGTCTGGGACTGACGCCCCACAGGACCGGCACTCGCCGCCGGTGGTCGGCGGCGCATCGGGGTAGCCACCAGAACTCGTCGTGACGCGTTGCCGCCGGGGGTCACCTTCGTACCCGTCGTCCAGCCTCGTGTCCGGAATGTGGGATGCCTCGCCGGTCGGCCGCAGTTCCGCAAAGTCAGAATACCGGTTGTCCATCGGTTGGCTCATAGCTTCCGTCGGTTTCGTATTTCAACGTCCGGACGCCCTCGCTCGCAACGGCTTCTCGATTATGCGAGAGAGTACAACCATATATGCGAGAACGGAGCTAACGTTGTCGCAAGAGGTGCTACGTATGTCCGAATCCTCGCGAGATGGGGTCCAGTCGTGGACTGAGTCGATGAGTGCCCGCGAACGCATTCGAGCGGTCGCCGAGACGCTTCGTGCACCGCGGTCGGTCAACTGGGTCAGCGAGCAGGCCGATGCCGCCTGGAGTACAACCAACGAGGAGCTCCAGGATCTCGTCGACCAGGGCCAGTTGCGTCGCGTCGAGGCCGGCGAGACGATGCGCTACCAGCCGGACTACACGCGCCTGCTCTTCGAGGAGATCCGGACCCTCATCGAGGAGAACTCACGTGAAGAGCTTCGCAACGAATTAGCCGCGATTACCGAAGAGATCGAGGAGTGGCAGGCGACCTACAACGTCGAGACGTGGGAGGACCTCGAACAGTCGCTCGCCGACGGCGACCTCACAAGTGACGAACTTCACGAACGTCGTGACGTGATCACGCGGTGGGAAGAGAATCTGGAAGACCGTCGCCTCATCAAGCACGCGTTGGTGCTCTACTCGGACGTCGAAGCCGCTCGCGAACAGCGGGTCACTATGGCTGATCGCGTCACAAACTAATTCCAGTACTCGTCGATCTGGTGAGCGCCATCGAGGGGGACACAGCTACTCGCAGGACTGTTTGTCCGCCATCTGCTGGAGTTCGACGGCTGCCTTCTCGAAGTGTTCTGCGAGGAACGGTGTTCCCGATGTCGCCCGCTCGGTGAGGAATGTGACGGCGTCAGTGGCCGCATCAGCATCGCGTTCCGTTGCCACGACAGAGTCAACATATCCGTCGAGTGCTCGACTGAATGTACGCGAGAAATGGTCGTACGCGCCGTCGACGCGCTCCATATTGTCATCGAGCGACTCGACGAGAGCCCGATAGACGGTTGCTGCCGATGCGTACCGCTCCTGCTCATGATACTCCTTCGCGAGATCGAACCACTGCGTGAAGTCGATGGGCTCGAAGACGACGTGGTACTCAGGGTTCGTCTCTTCGAATCGTCGGTCGATCGAGGTACGAAACTCCTCGACCGACTGTCTCGTCGGCTCGCCGACGCAGGCGAGAAACCGATCGCGGAGATCCGCATCGGTCGCGAGTTCGCCACGCAGGAACGCGCGCAGTTCGTCGGCGTCGGCGCCGTCGAGTTCGGCGTCGAGTCGATCGCCTTCGTCTGGCGGTGGGTCGTCGACACACCGAAGTAACACGGCGACGACGTGCTTACACGCTCCCGGCTCGTCGTACGGACAATCGCACCACGGGGCAAACCCGTCAGTGGCGAGGCCAACACGAACATCGTACTGACGGCTGCCACTCACGACGGCGGTGACGGTGGTGTCGACGCGGTGAATCTCGCGGATACGGCCCTCGTCACGGTATCGTTCACCGCGTTCGAAGACCGCCTCCGTACAGATATTTCGAACCGTGTCCTCAGTTACGTCCATATGCGTGGACGATGGTTCCAGCGCGGACGTGAAAACCGATACGTTGCTCTCGCTTGCGCTCTGGATTGGAACGCCCCGGCTCTGTTGAAATCCTATTCTTCGGATACTTTTTCGTCTGAAACAGCCGGTCGCTGAAAGGAGCGTGTTGGCTACTGGGCGCTCTGATAGTTCAGTGAGATGCTCAGATCGCTGTGCGGGATAAGACCACAAGTCTACGACGGCCTATTTTTCACCGGTTTTATCCACATAGATTAGATATTATCTCTGTGAGTGTTCCTGTATCTCGACGCAGATACCTCCGAATGGCCGGGGGGGTCGGAGTAACCAGCCTCTCTGGGTGTTCACGCCCCGGCAAATCGGAGGCCGGAACGGAGGGATCGGTTCCTCCCGGCGTCTCGATGTTCCGATACAATCCCGCCCGGACGGGCGGACCACTGGGTGTAAGCGGCCCGACTGATTCAGTCACCGAACAGTGGGTCGTCCAGGCTCCGGGGGGGATCGGGTATTCGCTGGCAGTCTTCGATGACACCGTTTACACCGGGAGCAACGACGGGGTGATTTCCGCTTTCGCTACAAGCGATGGTACTGAACGGTGGTCAGTCAACGTCGACGGGCAGATCGGCTGGCCACCGGCGGTAGTCGACGACACCGTCTACGTCAGCTGTGGCGGCGGAACGATCTGTGCGCTGGCTGCCAGCGACGGGACAGAACGCTGGCGCTTCGAGACCGGCAAACAGGTGGCTCCGGCTCCGGCGGTAGTCGACAGCACCCTTTACGTCGGGGGTGTCGGGGACGGCGAGGGGCAACTCTACGCGCTGGACGCCACCGACGGCACCGAGCGGTGGTCTTTCGAGATGGGGTTCAACGCGTACGCGTCGCCAGCGATCGTCGACGGCACCGTTTACATCGGTGGGAAGAGCGCCTATGCGCTCGACGCCGCTGACGGCACTGAGCAGTGGACACACGAGTTCAGCTATCTGGACAGCGCGACGCCGGCAGTGGCCGACGGCACCGTCTACCTCAAACACGGCAAAAGGGCCTGGGCACTGAACGCTGCCGATGGGACCGAGCAGTGGTCGTTCCAGCCGGAAGACTCCATAGATACGGTCGGGACGGGACCGCTAGCGGTACTGAACGAGACCGTATATATCGGGGGTTACGATACCGTTTACGCGCTCGCTGCGGATGAGGGTGCCGAGCAGTGGTCTTTCGAGGTGGCCGATAGCGTTGGATCCTCGCCCGCAGTGACCACTGATGCGGTCTACCTCGGTGAGAACGACGGTACGGTCTACGCACTCGCTACGAGCGACGGCACCGAACAGTGGCGCTTCGAGGCGAGCAGTTGGGTGTCGTCCGTGGTGGTCGTCGACGGGACCGTCTACGCTGGCACTGCTGACGGAGCTATCCACGCACTCACCGCTGAGTGACGGTCCGTTCGAACAGGAACTCGTATACTGCTCCGCTGAATTTCTGTATCTCACATCAGTCTCTGTTACGACGTGGATTGGCTGGTACCTTCACCGATATTTGAGTCACCTGTACTGATCACACTTGGTCAGAATGTATCATCTCCTAAGGATTTCAACAGAGCCAACGCCCCCACTCTGAGAGAAGCAACGATACAACCGCAGTACGGCGGAAACCCGAAGCTTGAATGAAGTCCTACTCGGTCGCGAGTTCGTCGTAGATTTCCTCGTGCTCGTCGAGGTCCTGCCGGCCGAGGAATTGAATGACATACTGCCGCGCCTCCTCAGCAGACACCTCCTCCAATCGCTCGAGGTGGTCGCGGTCAGCCGAGATCCTCACGGTGGATTTGCTGCGCTATTCAGTCGATTCAGGTCTTCATTCTCGTATGCCGCTCGCCACATCGTATGTACTGTACGGGTCACGAGCGACACCTCCGTCACGCCGATACAGGACGGTTGGCATCAGTCGTCGTGGTGTCGGGCGGCGGGTGAAAATGGATCTCGGGAGTGTGTGTATTCGGGTGGCGATCGAAGCGCCAGTTGAGGCCGTCGCTATCGACGTAGTGGAACGAATACATCCTCAGTTCGCTCCACTGGATACCGAGCCGAGCGCTCTCTGCGTCGCCCAACCCATCGCTGAAACTGATCTGTAGTTCCGTGGGGGCGACGACGTCGTCGTACGCCGTGTCGTCGACGAGCGGTTCGAGGTCGAGCCACAGGTCACGGATCCGCTGGAGCGTCGGGAGATAGATCGGACCGAACTCGACGGCACGGTCCTCCCCGTTCATACGGCGAGCTGGTGGCTGACCTCATCGTAGGCGAGTGCGGCTTGTGCGACGGCGAGATTCTGCCGCGTCGTGCGCCACGCCGTCAGGTCGTCCCAGCCCTCCGTCTCGCCGCCGTCGAGTTGCTGGGCGAGTTCCTCCGGTGACACCGCGTCGTAGTGGTCCTCGTAGCGCCGAATCTCGGCCTTCATCTCCTGGATGCTGTCAAGCAACTCCGGACGAGTGACTTCCTCGCGCAGCTCACGGATCCGGGACATCAAGATCCGGTCGCTGTTGCGCTTGTACAGCGTTGTTTGGCCATCCTGTCCCGTCTCGGCGAACCCGGTGTTCACGAGCGTCTTACAGTGGCGACGTGCCGTCGGCTCGCTCACGAGCGCTCGATCGGCGATCTCGGCGGCCGATTGCCCATCGTGGGTCTGTTCGACGATTTCGCACACCCGCTCGAACGGCGTGGTATCGTCTTTCCAGTCCGCTTTGACCTGCTCGTTGACGTCACCCCACGTCTCGGTCATACTGGGTGCTACGCGGTTGAAAAACAAATAATTTCTTGAGAAAATCATCTAACGTCAGAGCTTGTAGGGATATGGGTGATTGTTTTGTACTACCTGTAAACCCCGTCTTTTTATTGTATATTTTCTAACCAGTTGAGATATGTCATCTCGTGAGGGTCCAATCGATTTCGCCAAACAAATTGCATTGACCAAGATCGACTCTCACCCCGCGACACAATCTTTTTCAAGAGAAACGAAAGCAACACGGTCCCCAGTGCCGATACCTCAGACGAATGAGTACCCCCTCGCTGCCGACCGGCTACGACGTCTCCAAGCACGTCTCAACCGGCCGTCGCGACTGTCTTCTCACGGTCGGGTTCGACCGGCGCCGGCGACGTATCCCGCGCTTTTTGATTCAGCTCTACTACCGCATCTCGACCGATCCGATCGAGTGGACGTGGATCGCCCGGATGGATCACAACGAGACCTCGGCACTGGGCCACGACGTGTACCATGAGGGGCTCCACGTCGACGTCGACCGGCAGTCGAAGCGAACCGTCCATCTCAAGCTCGCTCACTCACCCCTACCATCGAGTCGAGGAGATGTCATCCGCCGCTGTGTCAACTACTTCAAACGCGAGGCCGCGTACTTTATTGACGTCTACGAGGAGCGTCGGTCACCAGAACGGCCACCGTCGTGGTCGGACGGTGGTGAACCATCACCCAGGTTTATCCCTTCGCAACGGGTAGTGGAAGGCATGAGCCGCGAAGCCCCCGCCGACGCTGACATCATCTCGGACGAGGAGCTTACCGAGTTGCTCGCCGAGGCCGAGGGGAGGACGCCTGAGGAGGTTGAGCGCGGTGCCGCCGAGATCGATATCGCTCCCCCTGAGGAAGCGACTGTCGTCGACGAGTAACTGGCCCTAGCTGTTGCTCGCAGCATTTATTCCAACGGTGACGACGGAGAGCAATTCCGGTATGACGTCCGGAGCACCGATCAGGATGGGAACCGTGAGTACTTCGAGCGCGTACCCATCCACTACGACGCTCCGTCTCCAACAAGTCTTACGCCGTCTGTAGCCTATTCTTCTACACTGTCACTCATATTCGATACTCACCCAGTAGCTCGGATATTCCTGTAACTCGGGTTGAATCACGGAAAACCCTACAGCGTAAGCATCAGTTTAGAGACGTATGAGCGGAACAGACACTCAACCTGACGATAATGACGGTGAAGAGTTCGACCTCGCCGAGTTCATCGATGACAAATCTTCGCTCTTCGCCGTAATGGGCGTGTTCGTCGCCGTCGCCGCGTACCTCTCGCGCGCACAACCCGGACCGATAACGGACTTTGAAGTGTCTTTTTCGGCAGCATGTTCGCCGCCCCGCTCATGGCTTCAGACGGCCCCTCGTGGATTTGAAGCCAGCACACCAACCCCTGGTTTTAGAGGACTACACGTGTTTCAGACGGACCTCAGCGCCGGCTTAGCGAAGTGCTACGACCGGTTTAAATTGGACCACTCCGGCGGCCTCGACCCTCACGATGACGCCCCGGAGATCGCTATCCGCAGCGAGGTACGGACCGAGCCGACTCGCCGACAGGTTGAGGAGACCGCCCGCCGGATGGTCGCCACCAAAGATCTCCGTCTCAGTGTCAGGCGATCTGTTCCTCCAACGTCTCGTGATGCCTCCGGACCGTCGTCGGCGTGACGTTCCCTGTCTCCGCGACATCACGTTGGGTCACCCACTGCCTCTGTTCGTGCCCCGCTTTGTAGAGGCAGGCCGCTGCGAACCCGGCCGGATGGACGCCCGTTGTGAGACCGCGCTCTTCGGCTTGTTCCGCGAGCGTTCGAGCCCGTTGTCGGATCTTGTCTGGGCACTCGAGGTCCGAGGCGAGGCGCGGCACGAACATGCTGGGGGAGACGGGCTCAGCAGGGAAGCCCAGCTCTTCGTTCAGCGTTTTGTACGCGTTTGTGACCCGTGACTCTGCGACGCGAGCCAGCTCGCTGACCTCGCCTACCAACCGCGAGAGGCCGTTACACCGGCAGGCTCCGTAGACGCTGGCCGCGGCGATGGCTTCGATGGATCTGCCACGAAGCAGGTCCTCATTCTGGGCGCTCCGGAAGAGCTGACACGCCTGGTCGCGGACTGACTCGGAGAGTTCGAGCGTGCTCGCAATTCTTCGCACCTCACCCAAGCCGTGTGCGAGGTTTCGCTCGGCCTTTGACTGGAACCGACCACGACTCTGTTCGCGTCGCATTCGAGATACCTGCTGGCGCTTTCGTCCAGAGAGTCTGTTCCCGTTCGCATCTTTTCCGCGACCGATCTCCGTCGAGAGGCCTCGGTCATGCCGTGCCGCAGTCAGTGGAGCCCCCGTCCGCTTTCGCTGGTCCTGATCGTGAGTTCTCCATTCTGGACCGTGATCGATTCGTTGTTCGTCAATAACGAGTCCACAGTCTTCACAGATAGTTTCGACCGCGTTGGTAGTGACTTGGCCATCGCATTCCGGACATGGGTTCGTGCTGGAGTTTGTCTGGACGTCCTCGTCGAAGCCAGTTTCGTAGATGTCTCTGGTTGCCATCGGTAGTTTCTGAGGTGTATTGTCTACACCCCGCACCCCTCTCTGGGGGAAATAAACAGCCGCGGACAGAGCGGTGTGAGGAAGTCTGCTGGGCTACTTGGGAAGGTCTCGGCGACCTGTCCGCATGCACTCCCAGCAGGGAAAATCGTTGGACAGCCCATCACAATCGCACTGCGCTGTGTCTCCGGTATCGGATTGGGTTCCTTGTCGCTCTCCACCCGCTACAACGCTGCTGTCGGTGATAGCTTGCGTCTTCTTTACGATATCGAGGATTTTCGGTCGGATCGCAACGGCGACTCGGTGCTTACATGCACCATCAGACACTGTGTCAGCGGGACACTCACAAGTTTCTGGGACGCCATCAACAACAGTGACGCGGTATTCATGATCTGCTGGATTTTGATGACTTTCGTTGCGAACGCGGACATCTCCATCGAGAAGAGAAAATTCGAAGGCTTCGTACTGAGCGCGTTTGAGTACACGATTCGTTGGTTCGAGACTGTCGAGTAGGGTTGTCGCCATTATATGCTGCGGCGACTGGTGCGCCGCACCCTTCGGTGCGCAAATAAACTCCCGGCGACTCACAGGTTGACCGGTTGTCAAGGTCGTGGCTGCGCGCGCAGCGAAGCGAGCACGGAGCGGAGGGTGGGGAGGTGGGGTCTGGGTCGGTCAGGCACGTAGCAAAAAAGAGAGTCGCGACGACTGGCTATCGAAAGCGGAGTTCGCTGAGAAGATTCGGAACCTCGACTGAGGGGTGCCGTTAGTCTTGGAGTATGGCGACTGTTCGGCCCGTTTCTTCGGCCTCTTGGCTGCGCGACATATTATACGTCGCGAGCGCTTCGTCAACCGCCTCATCAAAACTCATTGCTTAACCTAATATTGACCCTTTCACCGTTTGAATGTTTCTCTGCGCACCGTGGCGCGGAGAATCCTGCTCTTATTGAAGTATGTCGAATACTTCGACTGCTTTGTACTCCTTCCCGCGTTCTTTACCAGTCACTTCCTCGATGAGGCCGTCTGATTCGAGGTCGTCGACGACCTTGTAGGCGGTCCGGCGCGAGACATCGAGATACTCCACGAGATCCGGAGCCGTAAAATACGGATACTGGAGTAGCTGCCGAGCGAACGCGTCCGTATTCGTAGTGCCTGAGTACTCCTTCTCATAGCGCCCTTGGAGATCACGGAGTCGGTGCGTCCGGTCGTACGACATCTCAGCTTGACTTCGGAGTCCTTCGAGGAAGAACCTGAGCCATTCGTCCCACGCACCGTCCTCACTCACCGCACGCATCTGCTCGACGTATTCGACCTTGTGACGATTGAAGTACGCGCTCGGGTAGATATACGGACTTTCGAGGTACCCTTCACTCGCTAAATACAGAATGATGAGTAACCGACCGAGTCGACCGTTCCCATCCGAGAAGGGATGCACTGTCTCAAAGAAATAGTGGATGATAGCGGCGTCGACGAGCGGATGGTAGTGCCCACCCATCTGAATGTACGATTCAAGTGAGCTCATGAGTCCAGTGAGCCCCTCCGGAGTCGGTGGGACGAACGGACGCTGTCCTTGCTGTGGGCTCGTGAGGTGAACCATATGGTCGCGGAAGTCACCGACGATGTCTCCCTCGTTTCGGACATCCTCAAGCAGCATAGAATGGAGTTCTTTGATAAGCGAGAGCGTTATGGGCGCTCCGCTCTCAACCTTTTCCAGACCGTACGTGAGCGCCGTCTCGTAATTGAGGGCCTCTTTCAGGTCCTTCTCGATTGTCGCGCCAGCCCCCCCAGAGGGATGCTTTGTGTGGTACGCTTCGACATCTTGATACGCGACATCTGCTCCTTCGATACGTGCTGACTCAACGGCCTCAATACGTATGAGTGAGGTGTAGAGAACTGCGGAGAAGTCGACTGTCGAGCTGATACCGTCGACACGACCGATTTGATACGCTGTGTCGGCTACCAGATCCTGCGTTTGTTCGGAGAGTTCGAGCTTCGGTTCTACCGGGAGCGGCTCCGGTGAATAATATGGATTCGGATGATAGGGGACGTATTTTCCTGGTGCACTATCGGGAAGCTCTTCGATGGGCATCTCGCTGGTACCACTATTTGTCCCCACTGGTATAGGTATTTTTATAGTAAGTATACGTAGTGGCTGTAGTAGCTGTGTCGTGGTAGAATATGCCCGAATAGTATACGTGCGAGTGCTGGCACGGCTTCTATGTCTAGCCAATTTATAAATGGGTATACTAACGGTGCGGATTTTCAGGGCTATTGTGCCACGATCGCGCTGCTGTTACACATCTACTCGAAAATTGAAGCGGCGCGCGACCAGAGATTGAGGGGGCTGACCGGACCATGCGCTATCCCTTTGCTACGGAAGATTTGATCGCTATTCAACTGGCCGACGGCGTCAAGTAACCGCCAGTGGCCGTTACAGCGACAGGCTCCGTAGATGCTTGCTACTGCTATCGCTTCGATAGATCTGCCTCGACACAGATCCTCCTTCTGAGCGCTCCGGAAGAGCTGACACGCCTGGTCACGGACCGAATCGGAGAGTTCGAGGGCACTCGCCAACCGACGCACTTCGCCCAGTCCGTGGGCGAGATTCCGTTCTGCTTTCGACCGCCAGCGACCACGTGTCTGCTCACGGCGCATCCGCGCGAGTCGCCGTCGCTTCTGCCCCGAGAGTTCGTTCCCCTTCGCGTCGGTACCGCGACCGATCTCCGTCGACAGGCCGCGATCGTGGCGGGCCGCAGTGAGTGGAGCCCCCGTTCGCTCGCGCTCCTCGTCGTCGTACGCCCGCCACTCCGGCCCGTGATCGATGCGCTGTTCGTCGATGACCAGGCCACAGTCCTCGCAGACCGTTTCGACCGCGTTCGTGGTGACTCGACCGTCGCACTCGGGACATTGGTTCGCACTCGATTCCGTTCGGACGTCTTCGTCGAATCCGCTCTCGTAGATGTCTCTGGTTGCCATCGTTCTCACCGTGTTTTGGGAACCCGCCAGTACAGCGAGCCCCTCACCCATTGAGGGGCAAATAGACTCTACGCGGGACTGAAGTGCCCGCCTCTAGCGTGGAAGAAATTGAGCCTAGCAGTACAGCTAGAATGGGTGCCCAGAACTTGTATCGACGACCGATGCCGTGCTAGACACCTCCATGAAAATCAATTAATTTGTGACGCTGTCAAGGAACTGTTTCAGGTTCAGGTGTTAACTGTCTTCAGTTGGAATACAAGGGCGGTGTGTTCTGAGGTTATCCGTGAATCCCGCTTCGAAGGTGTCATTGAAAGTACTTTTGCGTTTCTTATCGGCGTCTATGAGACTGGACTCCTCACGAAATCTCACTGGTCCGGAGTGGCGATCCAAATTGAGTGACGATTACTATCGACCAACGCTCAAATCACAATAGAGGAATCGGTTACCCACCGGGTCCGTTGGATTCACCTTCCGCTGTTTGCTGTGCTCCCCGCAGCATGGGCCATCTACCGCGTTTGTCGAGCACACTGAATTGCAAGTACCACTACCGGCCAGATTTCTGGCGCGCTCGTGATAGCTGTTGATAGTTTTGAGTGTCACTCTCGGTAAGCACGAACGAATGCACGTCGCAAGACAGTCAGAAGAACGTACGTTTCGTACTTTTGGGTGCGGCAATGCTCGCAGGGCTGCATATTCGTGACAATGTCCTCGATTTCGTCGTCGTACTCGTCTGTGAGTGTAGCGAGGGCGTCCATAATTTGGGGCTGAACGTTATCGATCATTTCCTCAATGATGGAATCGGCTGAGTCCGGAAGCGAGTACGAGAGGACGATCGTATTTGCGTGGTAGTACTTTGTCGTCCCGCCGCGCCCCTCCTCGAAGCGAACTACATCGACGAGGCCAGCGTCACGTAACTCGTTGATGTGGTGGCGGACCGTATTCTCCGTACGGTCGATGCCACGGCTCCCGAGACAGTCGTGAACCTCGGTTGCGGTCAGCGCCTCCTCAGAGAGAATATCGAGGATCATCGCCCGCATCGGTTCGTCGATGGCGTCCGAGACCCGTGTGTCTCGCACCGCGATATCCTCAATTCGGTGGTCGGTGCCGAAACTACTCATACGAGAATTGAGCGTGAGCAGGCGGGAAAAGCTAGCGGGACGCTGTTTTGAACTCAGCTCCCTGGGTTCGTGAGACCGAAAGCCCTAGACGACCCGTTTGACTGTTCCAACCACCGATGTCCGTATTCAAACATATCATCTAATAAATAGTTATTGGGGTACGGGCACTACCTCAAACTGTAATGAGCGACACAACCCAGTTCCGCGTTATGGACTTCGACTGCCCGACCTGTGCGAGTACCGTCGAACGCGCCCTCTCGAACGTCGACGGCGTCCAGCACGTCGAGGTCCACTACGCGACCGGTCGCATCGAGATCGAGTACGACGACGGCGTCGCTGAGCCCGATACCTTCGCACAGACCATCGAAAACCAGGGGTACACGCCCCAGCCCGCCTAACTTCATGAACACACAATCGATTACGCAGTACTACCGGAAACACTGGAAGGCCATCGTCACGGCGACGAGCGGCCTGCTGTACGGCGGTGGCTGGAGTCTCGGCTACCTCACGGGTTTCGACACAACGGGTGCCGCCATCCTCGTCCTAGCGACGATCGTGGGTGGCTACGACATTGCCAAGACCGCCTACCACGAGGTCACCAACCGGACACTCGGCATCAAGACGCTGGTGACACTGGCCGCTATCGGTGCCATCGTCATCGGAGAGTACTGGGAGGCCGCAGCCGTCGTCTTCCTGTTCAGCCTCGGCAGCTACCTCGAGGGGCGGACGATGCGGAAGACCCGGACGGCACTCCAAGAGCTGCTGGAGATGACGCCCGACACGGCGACCGTCCGTCGCGACGGGGAACTCCAGGAGATTCCCGCCCGTGAGGTCGAAGAGGGCGAAGTCGTCGTCGTAAAGCCGGGCGGAAAGATTCCGGTCGACGGTGACGTCGTCGACGGCGAGAGTGCAGTCAACCAGGCGCCGGTCACCGGCGAGAGTGCGCCCGTCCACAAGGCTGACGGCGACGAGGTCTACGCCGGGACGGTCAACCAGGAGGGCGCACTAGAAATCCGGACGACGGGTGCGGGCTCGGACACGACGCTCGAACGTATCATCCGTCGCGTCGAGGAGGCCCAAGAGGCCCAGTCGCCCACGGAGAGTCTCATCGACCGGTTTGCAAGGTACTACACGCCCGGCGTCATCGCGTTAGCAATTGGCGCGTATGCAATCACGCAGAACGCGATCCTGTCGCTGACCCTGTTAGTCATCGGCTGTCCGGGCGCGCTAGTCATCGGGCCGCCGGTCAGCATCGTCTCGGCCATCGGCAACGCCGCCCGGTCGGGCGTGCTGATGAAGGGCGGCGAACACCTCGAACGCGCCGGCAAGATCGACCTCGTCGCCTTCGACAAAACGGGGACACTCACGAAGGGCGAGAGCACCGTCGCCGACGTCGAGGGGTTCGGCGTTGCTGATGACGAGGTCCTCTCGCTCGCGGCGACCGCCGAGAAGAAGAGCGAACACCACCTCGCCGACGCCATCGTCGACACGGCCCGCGAGCGCCCGACTGCTGCGACGGACGGTGGGGCGACGATCGCCCAGGCGGACGATACGGACGCCAGCCTCCAGTCGATTCCCGATCCGGACGATTTCGACGTGGTCGCTGGTAAGGGCGTTATCGCCCATACCGATGGCCACGAAGTTGTCGTCGGCAACCGCGCACTGCTGGACGACCGCGACATCGACGTCCCCAGTCGGATCGCCGACTACGTCCGCGAGCATGAGAAGCGGGGCGAAACGGTCGTCCACGTCATCCGAGATGGGGACATCATCGGCGCAATCGCGCTGCGGGACGAGCTCCGGGAGGCCGCTCCTGGCGTCGTTGCGGCGCTTCAGGACGCCGGCATCGAGACGGTGATGCTCACGGGCGACAACGAGCGGACGGCCGCCGCCGTCGCCGAGGAGGTCGGCATCGACGACTACCGCGCCGAGCTGCTCCCCGAGGATAAGCAGTCTACTATCGAGGAGCTTCAGACCGACGGCCACGTCGTCGCAATGGTCGGCGACGGTATCAACGACGCACCATCGTTAGCAACTGCCGACGTCGGCATCGCGATGGGTGCCGCCGGGACGGACACCGCCATCGAGACCGCCGACATGGCGCTGATGGCCGACGACCTCGAACGCATCCCCTACGCGGTCAAACTGAGCAAAGCGACGCGCTGGAACGTCCTCGAGAACGTCGGGCTCGCGGTGCTGACCGTGACCGTCCTCCTCGCGGGCGTGCTGACCAGCTACGTCACCCTCGCCGCTGGGATGCTGGTCCACGAAGCTAGCGTCCTCGCAGTCATCCTCAACGGGATGCGACTGCTTCGCTACTGACTACTGGACACGAACTCCATTACACGCATGACAACAGATTCGACTGCGACCGACCGAACCGAGCATAGCACGAACTGGCAGGTCGACTACGATGTCGCCCCGATCGAGATTCGCGACCCTGTCGCGGAAGCCCTCGGCGTCCTTGAACCGGGCGACCCGTTCGTCATCACCTACAGAGACGCGGTGAAAGAGGCGGGACACTCCTGCCCGACAGCCTCGGGCGCTTACCGGATCGTCCAGCTCGGCCTCGACGCGCTGTACGCCGACGAGCATCCGGTCCGGAGCGAGATCGAGGTGCAGGCGGCCGGTCCGCGAGACGATGCCGCGTACGGCGTGATGAGTCGCATCATCTCGTTCGTGACCGGTGCGACCGAAGACGACGGCTTCGGTGGACTCGCCGGCGGCTACGGTGGGCGCCGTGATCTCCTGCGTTTCGACGCGTTCGACCCGGAGACGCCGGACCCGACGTTCCGTTTCCGACGAACCGATACGGACGATACCGTCGCCGTAACGTACCACGTCGGCGACGTCCCTGACGGGGGACCGGCAATCGGGAATCTCCAGGGGATCCTCGATGGGTCAGCCAGTGACCAGCAACGGGAGGCCTTCGCTGACGAATGGCATCGCCGCGTCCAAGTCGTCCTAGCGGACGACTCGCTGTTCACTGTAGAACCCGTCTAGACACGGCGTCAACCACGGTACGACAGTCGGCCACGATTTCGCCGTCGGGCTATCACACTTCCATATGCTCCTCGACGAACCAGTGGATGATGTGGCCCTCTGCTCGGTGCAACACGTCGCTACACGTCGCGTTCGCGATGTCGAGTGCCTCAGCCACCTCGCCTAATGTCGATTCCCGTGGTGTCCGGTAGTAGCCTGCTTCGACAGCAGCCAGAAGCACCTCTTGCTGTCGGTCCGTGAGCAACTGGTCTGCTTGGCTCGCGTCGATTTCGCGAACATATTCGATCGTGAAGCCGATGCCTAAATCCTCGAGGTGGTCGCCGAGACTCGAGAGCCGCCTCGTCGATGTCGTCACCTCCCACGTAGCGACACCGCTCTGAATATCGAAGGGCATTCTGAGTGGAACACCGGCTCGCAGGACCGGGAGAAGTGGAAGTGGGTTCACCGTCTTTATTTGGAGGAGCGCCTCGTCTTCGTGCTTCCAGAGTAGTTCGAGGTCCTCGATGTCATCACGGGATTGAATGTTGGTAATGAGTGGGAGTGGGTCAGCGGTCTTGAGCCTGACAAGCCCGATACCGGCCCCTTCGCCAGGAATACTTGTGACGACTTGAAACACCACCCCCGGATGAGCAGTCGAGAGATCTCCAATCCAGGTATGGTCGGGGATATCTATGGAAAGTTTCGCGTGTGGCATCGTCTGTAGCGTACCTACTATTTCGCTCATTATAGCAAGATATACGAATATGTTAGGGTAGAACTCAATTTCTCGCACTGATCACTAACCAGCCGAGGCGTGTACGGACATGTAATGTCTGAATTCCGCGAACGCGTGGCTAGCAGCCCGGGAGCGAAATTCCCCGATGTCCAGATTTCTGTCGCCAGGCCGCTGGCCTGCGTCACGAACAACCGGGCAGTTACAGTAGATCGTGCCTCGTCCACGCCGTCGAAACTGGGGGTGTATGTTCAGTAATGATCGACGTGAGCGAGTGGATAACGGACAATGCTCGGCTCGTTATTGCGGTCATGGTCGTCGCGTCCGCGGTGGTCGCCGCCGGAGTGCCGATGGTCGACCGATCGACGTCTCTCGACCAGTTCCAGACCGACGCCGACGAAGCCGATGCGCTCGATTACGTCGACGCGAACTTCTCGATCGGGTCGACGGATACGACCTCAGCACAGGTCATCGTCCGGGACGACAACGTCCTCGATAAGGAGACCCTCGTTTCCATTCTCGAATACGAACGCGCACTCAGGACCAACGAAACAGTCAACGGGACCCTCGTCGAGAACGACTCCACGCGAAGCGTCGCGAACCTCGTCGCGACCACCTCGATTCGGGAAGACCGGGCCGCCGAACTCCAGACCCGCGAACGTGAACTAACGAGGACGGAGACGAGCTTGGCAGAAGCCCTCGATTCGCTCGAGAACAACCCCAACGCTAGCGTTCGCCCCGCGTTCGAGGCCGTCGACGCCAACACGTCAGTGAACCTCACGGAGGCGGACTACCGGCTGTTCGCGGACGCTGTCGAGGAGCGACGCGCACAAAACGAGACGGGTGAGAGTACGGGGAACGTCACGAAACAGATTCTCGCGGACGAGTACGCAACGCTCGCCGAGGACAGAAACGAGTTGCAGAGCCTCGACCCAACTCTCGAGACGCAGATCGAGGAACTCCGATCGCTAAACGACTCCGAAGTCGAAGCCCTCGTCGCGGACGTACTTTCCAGTGAATCGGACCGGTCGGCACGTGCGCTCGCCTTCATGCCGGACTACTACGAACCCGGGTCGACGGAGACGAACGCGACGCTGCTCGTCGTGACCCACGAGTCCGCAGGCGGATCGTTCGCACCCGGTGACGCACCCCAGGAAATCGAGGACGCACAGGCCACGATGACGCACTTGGCGCCGGACGACGACTCGATGGCCGTCCTGGTTTACGGTGACGGCGTCGTCTCGACTGAGATCACTGACTCGATGATCGACAGCGTCCTCCTGGTCGGCCCACTGGCGATCGCGTTCGTCTTGCTCGTGCTCGTGGTCGTCTACCGGGACTTGCTGGACATCCTGCTCGGTCTCCTGGGGATCGCGCTCGTGCTCGTATGGACGTTCGGTGCGATGGGGTGGTTCGACATCGCGTTCAGCCAGCCGTTCATCGTCGTCCTCGTCCTGCTGATCGGGCTCTCCATCGACTACGGACTCCACGTCGTGATGCGCTACCGGGAGGCTCGTGAGTCGAGCGAGACGGCGCCAAGCCGCGCGATGGCTGTCGCCCTCGGGAGTGTCGGAGTCGCACTCGTCTACGTCACCACGACGACCGTGATCGGCTTCCTCTCAAACCTCACGAGCCCACTCGGGGTCTTCCGCGAACTCGGCGTCGTCAGCGCCATCGGGATCGTGGCCACGCTGCTCGTCTTCGGCCTGCTCGTTCCGGCGTTGAAAGTCGAACTCGACGAACTGCTCGAACGCCGCGGAATCGACCGCCTGAAGCCGGCCATCGGAACCGGGAGCGGGCCGGTCAATCGCCTCCTGGGTACGGGGGCAACGCTCGCGACGAAGGCCCCCTACGTCGTCATCGCCGTCGCGCTCCTCGTCAGCGCGACGGGTGCGTACGGAGCGACAGATATCGACGCTAGCTTCGAGCAGTCGGATTTCCTCGCTGAGGATCCCGACGACTGGTTGAAGGACCTCCCCGATCCGATCGCCCCCGGGACGTACACGGCGGAAAGGGCGATCGACACGCTCGACCGTGACTTCGTCAGACAGGACACCACAGCCACGATACTCGTCAGGGGCGACGTGACTGATCACGCGACACTCGACCGGCTCGACGCCGCACGCACGAACGCGAGCGACATGTCGGCGACGGAGACGTACGCCGACGGAGAGCCCGCCGTGACCGACCCGATCACGGTGATGGACCGCGTTGCGGCGGACAACGCGTCGTTCAACCGGACGCTAGCGGCAGCCGACACCGACGGCGACGGCGTCCCCGACGAGAACGTGACTGCCGTCTACGACGAACTCTACCGGGTGGCACCTGAGGAAGCCGCCGACGTCGTCCACAGGGAGGACGGCGAGTATCGGGCTGTCCGGATGGTCGTGACCGTCGACAGTGGCGTCGACGACGACGTCGTCCGCGACCAGATGGGCTGGGTTGCCGACGACGCCGACGGGGAGGGCGTTTCCGTCATCGCGACCGGCGACGTGATCGTTAACCAGATCACGGCCGACCAACTCGCGGAGACGGCGCTCTTGAGTCTCGTCGTCGCGCTGCTCTCGGTCGTCGTCGTCCTCGCGGTCGCTTACCGGCTCACCGAGGGGAGCGCATCACTCGGCGTCGTCACGATTGTCCCCGTTGCGTTCACCCTGACGTGGGTGCTCGGGACAATGGCGCTGCTGAACATCCCGTTCAACATCGTCACCGGCATGATCACCGGGCTCACGATCGGCCTCGGCGTCGACTACAGCCTCCACGTTAGCGAGCGATTCAACCAGGAGCTCGCCCAAGCGGAAACGGTTGCCGCGGCGCTACACGAGACCATCACCGGGACCGGTGGTGCGTTGCTGTCGAGTGCGGCGACGACTGCTAGCGGGTTCGCCGTGCTACTCGTCGCAATCCTCCCGTTCCTGCAGTCGTTCGGCCTTATCACCGCGCTGACGATCGTGTTTGCGTTCCTCGCCAGCGTGTTCGTCCTCCCGAGCTTGCTCGTCGTTTGGGCACGGGTGGTGAATCGAGATGCCGGACTGGGGGAATCCACCACCGGTACGGCGACAGAATCACCCGATAGCACAGCTGAAGGCAAGGCTGACGTGACGCGAACGGTTCACCGCTCCTACCTCTCCCCCGATCAGGTGGTACCAGTGACCGTCTCGCTCCGGAACGTTCGCGATCGGATGATACTTAGGGAATCAGTCGATGGCGAGATCGGCGATATCGACCTCTCCCCCGAACCAGTCGCCGTAGACCGCGATGATGGGGCCGTCACCGTGTACTGGGACACAACTAATCCGGTGGGAGACGCGATGCTTGAGTACGTGGTCGAACTCCCCGAGGAAGCAGTGGATGGCGATGTAGTCACGTTTGAGGGGACCGTCGAAAGCAGTGGCTGCCAATGGTCGGTCGGTGGAGAGGAGACGGCCACTGTCGTCGAGGACATCTTCCAACGCGTGCTTGAGCGTGGTGCAGTTACTGCCGCGGACATCGAGATCGCTATCGAGCGTGACGATATCACTCCCAAAGAAATCGCACGTCTTCGTCGTGCTTGGCTCAAAGGGGACTGAGTCCGGCAGTATTACTCGCCTTCGACGGTTTTCAAGTCGCTCGCGGATTACGCCCTTGGTCGGCAAGGAATTCTCGTGTTGTTCTTCCGAATGTCGTTGACCTGCGCGATGGTCTCTTCTTCATCCGCAGCCCAATCAGGAACACACAGCCGAGGTTGCACACCCAAATGGTATGCGCCCCGACACTCGTTAATCCACCTCTCGAATACCGTCTGTGACATACTGTACCTTGACTACTGAAAGGGGAAACCTGGGTCGGTGAGGACGCAATCTATGGTTACGTACACAGCCTGGGTGAAGTTAGGAGAATCGCGAGCGTCCTCGATCTTTCAGGTTCGGTCCGTGATCAGGCGTGCCAACTGTTCCGGAGCGCTCAAACCGAAGACCTGCTTCGAGGCCGATCAATCGAAGCGATAGCTGCAGCTAGCGTCTACGGGGCCTGCCGATGTAACGGCCGGTCACAACTCCTCGATGACATCGTGGCGGTCGCGACGGTCGAGGGATCTCGGGTCGCGAACGCGTACAAGACACTCAACGAGGAGGTGAGACTCCCGGCCACACCCGCGACGCCGACGATGTACATTCCGCGGCTCGCATCCGAACTCGACTGTCCGGATCGGATACGGCGGCGAGCGCGAGCGCTCGCCGAAAGGGCTGAAGACGCCGGCGTGACAATCGGCGTCCATCCCGCTAGCTTCGCCGCGGCCTGCCTCTACACGGCCGGGCAGGAGGCGGGTCGCTGGCTGACGCAGACTGACATCGCCGAGGTGGCCAACACATCAACAGCGACCGTCAGGAACCACCGCGACACGCTCGAAGAACAGGTCGTCTAAATGATGATTCGACCGATCAGGGAGTTTCGAATCAGCCGTGAAACCGGTACAGCGACGTGACGGATGGCAGCCGGTTGAGCATCCAGATCGCGACCGGGAGTCCCACGACCGTGATTGCGAGGAACGACGCCACGTTCGCCCAAAGTAGGCTGATCCACCAGCCGACGAAGACGAAGTAAATAGCCCGGACGGCGAGCGAGCGCTGTCCTCGCGCCGACTCAGGCTCCGAAAGGGACCGTGGCTCCGCGAGAGTAAGCACCGTCGGCACGAGATTGATTAGCTTGATACCGATCGGGAGCAGGACAACTGTGACGTTGAGTAGCCACGCAGTGTTCACGACAATCGGTGTGGCCCACCAGCCGACGAACACGAACCACAGCACACGAACTAGAATTGGTCGTTGTGTCATCACTACTAATAGATTCCCGAGAAGTTAATCCGTATCGCCGATTCTGGCGGTCGATATTGAGCTCGACTAATCTGCAAGTCGGCGTTTAGCACACACGTAGGAATGCACAGACACTCTCAAATCGATTGCCTCGGAGCAGGGCACGACTCGAGATCCAATGGAGCGAACTGGGGATGTTTTCGTTCCATTACGTCGATAGCGACGACATCAACTGGTGGTTCGATCGGTACCCGAATACACACTCACCCGAAATTCTCTTTCATCCCCCGCCCGACGCAGCCACGGCGGCAGCCGAACCGCCCTGTATCGACGTGAGCGAGGTCTCGCTCATAGCCCGTGCCGTCCATGCGATATGGCGAGCAGCCTACAGGCTGGCGACGTCGACCAGCTGAATAGCGCATCAAACCCGCGGTAACAGGTGAGTTAGCGCATAACGCGGTCAGCCACGTCCATCATCTGCTCACGAGCCGCTTCGACATCCGAGTAGAGCGCCAACGCGTGCTTGATTAAGCGACGGTCTTCCAGATTCTCCTCCCACCGCGTGATCACGTCACGGCGCTCGTGGAGTTCGGCACTTGCGAGGTCGCCGTCAGCAAGCGACTGTTCGAGCTCCTTCCACGTCTTGACGTCGTAGGTTGCCTGCCACTCCTCGATCTCCTCGGTAATCGCGGCCAGTTCGTTGCGTAGCTCCTCGCGCGTGTTCTCCTCGATGAGCGTCCGAATCTCCTCGAAGAGCAGGCGCGTGTAGTCAGGCTGGTAGCGCGTCGTCTCGCCGGCCTCGACGCGACGCAGCTGGCCTTGGTCCACGAGATCCTGGAGTTCCTCATTGGCCGTGCTCCAGGCGGCGTCGGCCCGCTCACTGATCCAGTTGACCGACCGCGGTTCGCGAAGCGTCTCGGCGACCGCTCGAATGCGGCCGCGGGCGCTCATCGACTCAGTCCACGACTGGACTCCATCTCGCGGGGGTTCAGACATGCTTGGCACCTCTTGCGACTGTGTTAGCGCTGAATCCTAATTTATGTTTGTACTATCTCGCATAATCAAGAATATATTGCGAACGAGGGGGTCCGGATGTTGAAATACGATACCGACGGAAACTCTGAGCCAACCGATGTACAACCGATATCCTGACTTCGAGGAACTGCGGCCGACCGGCGAGGCGTCCCACATTCCGGACACAAAGCTGGATGACGGGTGTGAGGGTGCCCCCCGGCGGCAACGCGTCGCGACGAACTCTGGTGGCTACCCTGATGCGCCGACGGCCGCCGACTGCGAGTGCCGGTCCTGTGGGGCGTCAGCCCCAGACGACCAGTCGAAATGTCGGTTCTGTCTCACCAACCATCTCGATGGTGACGCCACTAACACGAACGAGACAGCGTCGACGACATTCCTCGGCATCGTCCACCTGGTCGTCGAGTCGACCACGTTCTACGGCGCCGTGGCGAAGGGCGGCGCCGCGGCGAACCTCCTCTCTGCCAACGAGGCGGAGCCCTCCGTCGACGACTATGTGCTCATCTATGGTCTCGACGAGGCGCCGGCGCGCCAGCTAGCCGAGCAATGGCCCTCACTCCCCGACGCAGTACAGGTGGCGTCAGAGGAGGGAGAGCGGCTTCTCAGTGCCGCCCGTGACCGGACTGGGTGGCACGGGCAGGGAGCGTCGGAGCGTCAGGAGCAGGCCCCGACGCGGCTCTACGACCAGCGTGGAGATGGCCTCCGCGACGGGCCGCGTCTCGACGCGGTCCTCGACGACGCCGACGACGCGGTGTGGCTGGTTCCAGCGATGGCGCTGACCGAATCTATTGGCGAGGCTGCGGCTGATCGCCAGGTGTCGTCGGTATCGGCGACGCAGGAACTCGACTGTGAAACCTGTGGACGGGCGACCGATCATCGGTTCAAGACCCGCGAGTCGCTCCCGGATGAGGCATGGACGGGACAACTGATCTGGGAGTGCCGGGTGTGTGGCTCGGCTCGCTACGGCCCCAGTCTCGAGTAGCTCCAGTGCTGGGCGTCGGTTAACCAACATCCTGCGAGAGGTGTCGGGATTCGTTGGTTAAGGCCGCGGGCTCCTGCAAGCCCGACGCCAGTCTCGATGGGAAAGAATATTGGTTACGTCCAGAGGCGGTCGTCGAATGCACTGCTCGTAGACGTATTTGCTACTGTCGCTCCAACATCTTGCTTGAACGCTTCAGGGTTAACACCCCCACGCTTGATAGTGTTCAGGGCATCAATAAGCCCGTAACTACCGCGTTCGAACGAGAACGAACCAACGGCGGCCCGTCCATCCAATTCGGTTTGGAAGATCGGTGGGCCGCGATCCGAGACTCGTTCGTGGGCGAGGACTGACTCTGCAACGGTTGCGTTTCCGGACTCAACGTACGTGAAGTACGCCGTCAAATTCGCGGACGGCGTCAGTGTGAGCCGTCCGGCATCAATGCGACTCTCCGCGAGTTGGACAGCAAAGAGACTGCCGGAGACGTTCTGGATCTGCTCTGCCTGTTCGACGGTTGCACCGCGATCTTGAAACGACCGTTCCAACTGCTTGGATACGGCTTCGCGAACAGCAGGATCGCCGCCGGTGACGACGACGGTAACGGTCTCGTTAGCAACGCTCGGAACGCCAGCATCCGCCGCGGAGCCACTCGTCGACGCCGGCGCCGTCGACGTTGTGTATTCGCCGGAGACGGCGGGACTGTACGCGACAGCGACCGGCATCGCACAGATGCCAGCGAGTAGGACGACGGTCATCAGGAGGGTCTTTCGTTTCATTGGATTGGCTTTGGGGATGGTATCGCAGGAGGGCGAATCGTCAGCGGAACTGCTGGAGATGACGAGTGTAATGAACGTAGTGGCTGCCGCAACGAGGGTGGTGCGTGGGCTCACTACGTGGTTACCGACGGACTGTTCGACGGTTTTGAACAGGTCGACGGCGAGGGCGAGAAGGCCGAGCACGCCGACGGCGCCGAGGAACTGCTTGAGCTTCGCGATCAGACTCGATTTTCCGTCGTCGGTGCCGATGAACACTACAGCCGGATGCTCCGACGGCGCATAGACACGCATCTCTTTCCCACGGGAAGAGTACCGAGTCTCAGTAACGCGGGCAAGTTTGACGTCCTCGAGCTTTTCGAGGTGGTACATCGCGTTCTGGACCGTCGTATCCGTCTGTTCGGCGAGTTCTGCCGGCGTTCGTGGCGTTCGATGTAACTCCGCAAGCATCGTACGCGTCGTCTTCGAGGAGAGCGCGTCGAATACTGCGTCCGCTTCATCATCGTCGACATCGAGAATCCGGAGTGACCCATCTTGGGTCGAATCAGACTCCGAACGCGAAGAGGGAAGCAATGACATTCTCGTCATCTTCGTTGAGGGGCAGCGTATGATTAGAAGTATGGGTTAGTTCAACAGCTATTGAACGGTGGAAGACAGCGATGTACAACGCGAGCCCAAACCGGGCAGCATTCCGACAACGATTCAATATACAGATCTGTCTCTGTTGAAATTCTGGGTGATCGATTTGATGTGCGCCGGTAAGTGGAGTTATATCGATGGTCAGCACTTGAGGTAGGGTTGTTAGCACCGTGATTGGTGAGGCGCTTCCGATGGAGCAAGAGTTCAAACAGGGCTACCGGATGCATCGCGTCCTCAGCAATCTCAACCGACTCGACGTCGACCGATTGGACGACGCGGATCGAGAGCGGGTCGAGACCGCGAGAGACCTCTTGGAGGAGGTGAGCCTTCTCACGAGGCCGGGCGACGGAGCCGGGGCGGACGCCCACGCAGACTCCTAACTGGAGGCGCCGGCCACGCCTCGGGAGGCACCTCTCGCGTCGGTTTATCGCCCCCGACAGGGGTGCGGGGGCGACCCCGTGAAGTCCAGACATGGCGACACTACAAGCTGCGACGACGTCGACCGGCGCGATCGTATCGGATCCACAGGCAGTCCGTGAACTCTGTGAGAGCTACTGCTTCGGGACGCTCGATTGGGAGGTGACCGAAGACGGAGAGCTCACCATCTGGGGGTACGACGACTTCGAGGTGTACGAGACGCGGGAGAACGGCCTCCCGGACTACGAGGGCGGCATCGTGACCCACGAGTACCTGCGAGAACTCGTCAACCACCTCGAAGCCGACGAAGAGTTCGATATCCAGACGGCGGGGTTCACCAAGTGCCGCTTCCCAGTCCTGGCCAAGCAGTACGTCGTTCGCGATGGCGAAGTCCTCCACGCGGACCTCAGTTCCCCGGAGCCGATCGGGAGATAGAACAGCACGAACCGAATTTATCCATCTCCCCGAAATTTACGTAGCTGCTGCGCATTCCAGGCACTATGCCCTCCCGTACACGTCGTGAGGTCCTCACAACGCTTGGATCTGCAAGTCTCGCCCTTGCAGGCTGTCTCTCTAGAGGACGTCCGACGGGCGATCTCGGTTCGGTCAAGGGGAGGTGGCCGATGGTCGGTCGAAACGCCGGCCACACCCGACGTGTTGCTGCAGGTCCGACTAATCCGGAGACAGTCTGGACTAGTGAACTTGATCAAGTCCGAGGGGCTGGAACGCCCGCTGTCTCCAATGGGCAACTGTATGTCCCCGTCGACGCGATCTCCGACACGGCACGTCACCGATATCGAATTCATGCGCTGTCCGCAGCAACGGGTGACGAACGGTGGCAAGTGCCGCTTCGGTCGGAGCCGAACGCACCACCCGCCGTGAGTGGCGATCACATCGTAGTGACTGCACAGCGTGCACTTGAACAGGGACGAATCGTCTGCTTCCAAACACGGTACGGTAACGAGGACTGGCTCGTTGATATTGACGCCAAACTCACTGCCGCACCGACGATTGCAAGCGGTATCGTCTACGTGCCCGACTGGCGCGGTCGCGTCCACGCACTATCGATATCTGATGGTTCTGTACGGTGGTCCCAACACGTAGATGCTGATTCTGGTGGACGAACGTTCACGGAACCAGCTGCCGTCCTAGATGAGACGCTCTATCTCGGCGCCCAATCAGGGAAAACTGGCGTAGTCGCACTCGACGCCACGACAGGGGAGACACAGTGGAGAAAATCTACACAGGCCGTAACTGGTGGGCCAGTCGTACATCCAAAGGGCGTTGTCGTACAGAGTCATCAACTCGTTATTGCCTTCAACACTGATGGGGCGCGTCAGTGGTCATTCAACGTCGTTGATGGACGGGTACGACCGATCGCAGTCGATGACCGGCACGTGTACGTATCTGCCGGGAACACACTCTATGCGATTGGCTGGGGCGGAGAGGAATCCTGGAAATTCAAACCGGCCAAAAAGCAGGTTGGAACACCGACTGTAGCAGGTAATACTGTACTCGTACCAAGCGAGGAGCAGCTTATCTCGCTATCACGATCAACCGGAGAAGAGCAATGGACAGCGTCACCAGAAGGTGCTGGCTGCCCAATCGTGACACCTGAGGCGATCTTCCTCCCTGGGCCAGACGGGACCGTGATCGCACTTGGTGAGACTTGACATCCTCCCCGCCCTGAAGGACGAGGATTCCCGAGCGTTGGGTATCCCCCGGCTTCAGGCGGAGGAGGATGTCAATCAGCCGCTCTGGGTTCAAACGCTCCGTCAAGGAAGCTGCAGACGAGCGTGATGACCTCCGCCTATTCGACCTCCCCGGTATCGTTGCTGTTCTCGTGAGCGGAACCACCTATTAACGCCGGAGGGTAACAGCTGGAGAAGGTTTTTCGCCCCCAAAGGGGTGCGGCGCGTTCTGAGTTGGCGCAGTTGCGATAATTCAAGTCCTGAGCACAATGGCTACGACTAGTGATTCGTCGGTCTCCTTCGAGGAAACCGACACGCGATCAGACGAGATGAACAGCACCATCGAACAGTGGATCGACGACCTCGTCGCCGACGTCGACGAGGCGCAGACCAGCGCGGAGTTCCAGGAGTGGCTTGACGTCCAGAGTCGGTTCCACGACTACTCGTATCGGAACACGCTTCTCATCAAGCGACAGTGTCCCGAGGCGATCCGGGTTGCGGGCTACCGGACGTGGCAAGAGGACTTCGACCGGCACGTCACGGAGGGCGAGTCGGCCATCTGGATTTGGGCACCGATCATCACGAAGCAGTGCCCGGAGTGCGAGAATTCGCCGAGCTACCACGAGGCCAGTGACTGTGAGTACGACGAGACGCCGCCCGAGGAGTGGTCGAAGGGCCTGGTCGGGTTCAATCCCGTGCCGGTGTTCGATGTCTCCCAGACCGAGGGCGAGCCGCTTCCCGACCTAGATACGGAAGCGACTGGGGACGCCGGCGACCTCGTCGAACAATTGACTGCCGCCGCTGATGACCTCGGTGTGACGGTGCGGGTCGTTCCATCCGAGGAGTGGACCCACGGTGAGGCGAAGGGCATCTGCGAGCAGTTGAGCTTCGTCGACGTCCAACCGCTGGTCGAGGTGCGTGAGCGGGAGAACGAGGCCGACCTTGCGCGGACACTGATTCACGAGTACGCCCACGCCCTGCTCCACTTCGACGTCGACGACGACACAGAGCGGTCGAAACGCGAAGTCGAGGCCGAAGCCGTCGCGTACGTCGTCGGGCGGTACTGTGGGTTGGATACTAGCGGGTCGGCGTTCTACCTAGCCACGTGGGAGTCTAATAATCCCGATATCGTTCGCGAGCGCCTCAGCCGAATCAGTCGAACGGCAGAAGAACTCATTGACGTTCTCGAGAGCGACCCCTCGTTCTCACTCAGTTAACCAACGTAGTGATGGATTACTTCCGGTCTGTTGGTTAAGTTTTTGCGCCAGCGGAGGGGCAGAGGCGCGTTCTGGCCTCCGTCGAATGACGAGCGAACCCCATCTCATGACGTTCCTTGAGGAAGTCTAGCACGTATCCGAGCAGCACGACCAAGTCGCCCGAACGACAGACAACCAAGCTCACGAGTACCTCCGATACGCCGTTCTTCGAGTGCTCGAAGGCGAGGTGGACCACCTCCCAGCAGACTGGACACCGATCGACGCCGTGACCATCGGTTACGGGATCGATGAAGCGATGTTCGATAGCTGGGGCTCTAGCGAAGACTGTGGGACACCGCCCCACCGCAGGAGGCGTGTACCCGCTTCCGGGTGTTCTTCCCGGAAGACTACCAGACGGTTCCCCGTGGATCACCAGCTTAGTCAAGTGCGGTTTACTCCAGAGTGGTTTACTCCAGAGTGGTTTACTCAAGGGTAAACTGCTTGCCGCCAGGCCGTGTATCGTGTCGTATGAGCACTGATCTGGGAACTGTTGAGGGGATGGAATCCCACGAACTCGTCCACTTCGTCACCCAACAGACGCGGTTCGCGCTGATCAACAACATCCTCCAGCACCCCGAGCAACTCCCCTCGATGTACGAACTTGAGGAGCTCAACCCCAGCGTCAGCGACGCGACCGTCTACAAGCACATCCAGAAGCTCATCGACGCCGGTATCGTCAAGGAACTCGCCCTGGACGATGACCAGCGCCGACAGGGCTACCCCTGGAAGTTCTACGGGCTCACCGAAACGGGCCGGGAGTTCCTCAACGACCACAACCTGCTCGCTGTCGAAGAGACGTTCCAGCAAATATACAACACAATCTCCGACAAGCCCGAGAAGATGGTCAAGTACGAGAACGCCCCCCGCCCGAACGAAGAATAAGCGTATATATCGTAAGTAGTGTGGCGGCACACTAAGCTTTTCACGGTCGGCCACATACCGGGAGGTATGAGCAGCGACAGAATTGACGCCGAAAGCAAGGTGTCTGGTAACCAGGCAAATATCCCCGCCCGGATTCGGCGTGAACTCAATATCGACGATGGTGATCAGCTCCGTTGGCATCTCGAAGACGATGGGAGCATCCGGGTCCAAGTCATTCAACAACAAACCGGCACGTTCGCCGATTTCGACGGTTACGCTGGTGAGGAGCCAACCGATGTCACGAGCGAGCACGACGCCTGGGGCGTCGACGTCGAATAAATGCCGCGCGCACTCATTGATACGACAGTCCTCTTTGCTGCCGCATACCGGCAGGATGGATCCCACGATGCCGCGCTTCCTGTGCTCCAGGGCATCGACAATGGAACACTCCCGGAGGCAGTCATCCTCGACTACGTACTCGCTGAAACGCTCAACGGCCTCACGACCCACGCCGGCCACGACGCAGCCGTCGATCTCCTCAATCGCATCGAAGAAAACGCCCACTTCCACATCGACTCACTCACCACCGACGCCCTCGCAACAGGGAAGGCCCTCTTTCGCCAACACGAACCGCTCTCCTTCGTCGATGCCTGCATTATCGCATACATGCAAACCGAGGGGCTCGGCTACCTGTATGCGCTTGACGACGATTTTGATGCTGTCGAGGATATCTATCGGCTCGATACAGCTACGAACCCATACGATCCGAACTGACGCTGGAGACGGCACGGCTGGTGACGATGTCCGGTCTCACCCGGTGTACTCACCACAGGGAAGGGAGTATAGGCATTTGCCAAAGAACTATATTCCTTTGAGCCGTGCGTTTCTATGTGAACGACCGAAGCTCACCAGATGAATTTGCAGACGTCAACGAAGCGGTTGGTGAGGACTGGGAAGCAGAAACAACACCCTATGAGCGCATTCGACACGTCGTTGCGCATACGTACAGCCCCGTCTCAGCTGATGCCGTAGCTGACGATGCACGGACCACTCCAAAAACCGCTCGAAAGCACCTGAACACACTCGCAGACGAGGGGTTTGTCGAGACGACACCCGGCGAACAGGGCGGCACGCTCTACCGGCGCTCACCTGAATCACTCGTCGTCGAACAGGCAGCTGATATCCTGGAGCATGTCTCGACTGACGAACTCGTGACGCGAATCCAGGAAATGCGCGAGCAGCTCACCAAGTATCAGTCCGAATTCGGTGTCGATTCCCCTGAAGAATTGGCGGTCAACCAGACGAACAAGGCCCTCAGCGAAACCGAATCCCTACAGGACCAGATCGACCCAGAGACGATTCGTGAGTGGAAGACGCTCCGTCGGAACCTCGCGTTCGCGAACGCTGCCCTCTCGATCGGTAACGCCGAGCAGTTCGTCGACACCGATCATCGCTCGACTGACGATAGCGTCCCTGCCTGAGCGATGCAGGATACTCCTGACCAAGCAGAAACCCATACTCTCCGGGGGGCTACAGATCGGCCGGCGCTACTGACGGTTCGTGACGTCGTCGAAGAGATGGAACCGCTCGCAACAGCTGAACTCGACGACTACCTCCATCCGTCCGTCCTCGAAGTCGTGCTTGACGACGGACTATGTGCGGCCAACAGTGCCCGAATCGACATCCAGTGGACGACACGGGATAATTACAAGTTCCACTACACGGACGCGGAAGGAGTGAATCTGCGCTGGGGGAAGCACCCACACGCAGACGACTACATCCATGTTTCCGGGTTAGAACACTACCACCCACCACCGAATGCGAGTTCTGGTCCAGACGAGGTCGAAGCGTCCTGTATCACACAATCTCCCGAAGAATTGGTCACCCGCGCGGTCCTCAAACTCTGGCGGGTCGCCTACCACACGGACTCGTATGCACCACTCAACGCAGGTTGCAACCCACCGTAGGAACCAATCCAAGTGCTTTCCTCCACGAACCCCCATTGAGAAGCGGTTTCTTCAAGTGGTAGGCCCCGGCGGCTTCATTACAATTCAAGACGGAAACACACAGCTAAAGCCGTGGAGGGGAAGCCGATGTGGTGGGAGACAATTGCCGAGGAACAGCAGTCTGGCCCCCACGTCGCCGTAGTAGTTATTTATATCTCGTTGCGCAATATCGGATAGTGTCTGAAATAGTGAAACGGGACGTAACTGTCTGCATTGATGGGTATCTCGACCCGGACACCGATGTCTTCCGTATCGGCGCCGCAGACGACACCCCCCGACTGCTCGCCGACGCCCATGACACGGAATTCACAATCCCCGAACTCGTCGACGCCACGGGTCTGGCGCGCCGTCAATCTTCTTGACAATATTGGCGCCATCCAGATTCGAGAGACGTCACAACGAAAATACGTCGCAATCAACCCAGACCGGCTTCAGAAAGACAACCTGATTCATGCCATTCAGCAGCCGGAATTCTATGCACCGATCCAGGCATTCGTGAACCGCCTCAGGGTCAAGCCCTGAGGCACTCGGCCTGCTCAGCCTGTAGAACAACTCTTAACCAACAAAACTACGGATTCACGGGTTGTGTTGGTTAACGAGAGAACGGCCAATGTCCTACGAACCCCCATCCCCGCCAGCGTACCTCCCGACGGCGATTGTCAACACGCTCAACGACTCGGACCCAGAGCAGCTCCGAGAGGTTGCTACGTACGCTGAAGCGCTCGCCGAGCACAAGGAACGAGAGGCCCGTCTCGAGGAGTCGGCAAGTCAAGACGAGGTCGAAGAGCGACCAGACGATCTTCCGGATGACGTCCCTGCCAAAGCGACGATCACAATCAAGGAAATCAACGACAATCGCTACTACTACTGGCAGTGGCGAGAAGGAAATTCGGTGATGTCGAAGTACAAAGGGCCAGTCAACTCGGACGAGTAGCTTCCGACACATCGAACCTGGTCGTGCTCTCAGAACCGTGTCACACCAATCGAGAAGGGAACCGCCTTCGTTCAGCCCTGCTCTGACATCAGTCCGAAGGTGATAAACGCAACTACAAACACATCGATAGCGGTGTGTCTCCCAGGAGTAGCTTGGTGGAACATATCGATAGAGGTGTGTGCTACGAGTTCTTTCACAGGTGTTCTAGTGGGCAGACTACAGGGTGAGAAATCGAGACGTCACCCAGTCATAGAGATCATTACGTAATGTATGAGTGGTGCTATTTCGGCAGTTAAAGGTGTTCTATCGCCAGGATACACATCGATAGAGGTGTGTTGGACTCAGAAGTGGGTATGTGCGGTTCTACAGGCTGAACAGGCCGATTTCCTCGGGGCTTGACCCCAAGGCAGTTCATTCTCACTTCGAACCGACGACAACCACTCATAGAGTCCATGTGGGTCTCTCGCGGATACACATCGATAGAGGGGTGTCTACAGGACACTCTAAATAGAGGGATGCGGGACCAGGTCAGGTTTCGTTCCGAACCTGGGACGTAACGACGGACTGAACCTCATCATCTGAAACCATCTCGAGACGGGAATCCTCACGCAGTGTTTCCAGAATGGTTTCCGGTCGTTCACCGAACTGGAACTCGAGGAACATCCCAGAGCTGGGGCCATGACTCCGGCGCTCGAAATCAACCAGCGAGTACGTTGTCAGTTCCTTCATCTTGTTCACGTACGACTCCTGTTGATACTGGTCCGAATTGATCGAGTCAGTCAGGTACTGATATACGCGGTAGCCGGTTGTACTTCGAGCAGTCCCGTTCTGTGTCTCGGCAGCTACAGCCGCAGTCGCGTACAGACAAAGCTTCTTTTGGGTGCTGATGCCGCGGACAACTTCAAGGACGCGGTTTTTCTCAACCTTGTCCTGTGCTTCGCGAACGTGTTCCTCGCGCACGTGCTGGTCACCTTCCCTTTCTGCGAGTTCACCGGCGACCCGCATCAGGTCGATTGCCTTCCGGGCGTCACCGTGCGTTTGTGCAGCGAACGCTGCTGCCAGCGGGATGACGTCATCCTCGACGACGCCGTCGTTGAACGCATCTTGGCGGCGGCGGAGAATTGCCTGCAGCTGGTTCGCGTCATAGTCGTCGAAGTGGACGTCTTCTGGGGTGAACGAGCTCAGTGCGCGACTGCCGACGGATTCCATCATCTTCGTGTCGTTCGAGATGGCGACCACGGAGATGTACGCGGTCAGGTCGTCATCGGCGCCGGCGCGTGAGAGCTGGTACAGCAGCCGAGAGAATGCTGGGTCTTGTTTATCCCGACGGCCGACGAGCATGTCCAGTTCGTCAAGGACGAATACGACGGAGTCGAAATTCTCGTTGACGATGCGGTAGAGTTCGTCCCATTTCTCTTTCGTCGCCACGCCGTGTTTCGGGACTTCGACGTCCACATCGGCCTCGTCAGCAGCCTGTTGTGCGAGTTCGTAGACTGCAACGCCGAGGGTATCCAGGTCTTGGCAGTTGACTTCGATTGTGCCGAACTGGATGTCTCGAGAGTCACAGATTCGACTGATGTTCTTGCAGACGGCTTTCGTGATGAGTGACTTCCCCGTCCCGGACGGCCCGTAGAGGAAGAGGTTTGGCGGCCGGTTATCGCCGAGCGCGACCCGAAGCATCTTTGTGACTTCCTGGAGCTGTTTGTCGCGACCGACGATTCGGTCTTCCTCGACGACGTAGTTCGGGTCGAGCAGTGACCGGTCACGAATGAGGCCGTCCTGCTCGTCGAACTCGAGGAGCATGTCCTCGATAGACTGCGAACCCGGCGCTTGGCCAGAATCGGCCGTCTCATCAGACGACGATTGTGCGGTGGATTCCGAGGTCGGATCCGTTTCTGGGGAATCCGAGGCGAGATCCGATTGTCTCGTGGTCTCATTCTCCGATGGTTCCGAATCAGTGCTGGAACCGTCGGAGTCGTGAGTACCCATATCGGGACCCACTCAAGCCTGGTGTAAAAAGGTTGCCCACCCCTATCGAAGTGTGATTCGTGGTTTTAGTTGATGTCACGAGTGGTTTCTGCGTTTTCGGGCAGTTTCACGAGTATATTCCCGGGACGGGTAACGAAGTGTTCTTGCCAGGTGAGGGATTTGGAAGGCTCGAGAGACACACCCCTCTATCGATGTGTTCGAGGTAATCGGTAGAGGCCTACTCAGAGTGACGAAAGGATACCTCGAGGAGGATGACTAAGCGGATATCGTCCGATTTCAGTAGATAGAGAGACGATGATACCAGACTCCGATTTAGAATTCGCCTCGATTCTCTATTCTTCTTCTAGCTTTCTAGAATACACACTCACACACACCACTATCGATGTGTTCGATGTGTTCATCTCTTTCGCCGCTTTTGTCCTTTGGAATCGGTCGGATTCATGTCGTCCATCTTCTACAGTTTCCTGTCTATGACCGCTACTCTGGGGCTAATTCTAGCTATCCGCGCTCAACCGCGCTGTAAAACCCCGCTCACCCGCTCTCTCCTTGCAGGAATCGTTCAACCAAACACATCGATAGAGGGGTGTCTGTTTATCCAGGTGACGGTGACCGCCTCTCCTCGAGTTGCCCATCCCTCGAGACCTCACCAACCTGGAGGGTGCCGGTAGAACACTTCGATAGAGGGGTGTCTCCATACCGCTCTTGTGAGAGCGTCGAGGAGGTCCGCGACGAGTGGGCCGACTACGACTTCGACGGGGAGCCGATGGTGGCCGTCGAGGACGTGAACGTCCACTACGGCGACGACCACGCGCTGAAGGACGTCTCGATGGACATCCCCGAGGAGTCCGTGACGGCGCTCATCGGGCCGTCGGGCTGCGGGAAGTCGACGTTCCTGCGGTGCCTGAACCGGATGAACGACCGCATCACGGCCGCGCGCATCGATGGCTCCGTCGAAGTCGGCGGCGAGGAGATCTACCAGGACGGCGTCGACCTGGTGGAGCTCCGGAAGCGCGTCGGGATGGTGTTCCAGGCGCCGAACCCGTTCCCGAAGTCCATCCGGGAGAACATCTCCTACGGGCCGCGCAAGCACGGCGACATCGACACGAGTCTGCTCAGTCGCCTGCTCGGCCGCGACGACGCCGAGGTGGGGATGGCCGGATGAGAGTGACCGAAGTGCGGCTGAGTCGTCCACTGAGCCGGCGTCGTGGAAACGCGTGCTATGGCCTCATCGGATCGCCTCGGCGTCGTCGATGACGTGGAGTGCGCGTTTCTTCAACGAGACACGCACCTGATCGCGGTCGGCGAGGCTGAGTCGCTCGTAGACCGGTGTCGGGAGACGTATCTCGACTAGATCGTCGACGGCATCGAGGTCGAGCGCGACCACGTAATCCTCACCCTGGTAGATCCGTCGGGTAATCGTCCCGGTGAGGACGTTGTCCCGCTCGTCGACCGGGCGGTCCTTGCGGACGACCATCACATACTCCGGCCGGATGCAGAAGTAGACGCGCTTGCTTTCGACGTCGTACGCGGGCGCCTCGACCACAGCGTCGTCCCAGCCGAGATACAGCGCGTCGTCGTCGCGGTCGCGCACGTCCGCTTCGAAGAGGTTGACGCTGCCGGTGAACTCCGCGACGAACGTCGACGCCGGCCGCTCGAATATCTCCTCCGCGGTCCCGACCTGTCTGACGGTTCCGTCCCGCATGACCGCGATGCGGTCGCCCATCGTCGTGGCCTGCCGCTGGTCGTGGGTGACGTAGACGACGGGGATGTCCAGCGCTGCCAGCACGTCCCGCAACTCGAACCGGAGCCGGCGCTTGATGGGCGCGTCTAGGTTCGCCAGCGGCTCGTCCAGCAGGAGGGCATCGGGGTCGGCCGCGAGCGCCCGAGCGAGCGCGACCCGCTGGCGCTCACCCCCGGACAGCGTCGAGACGTCCCGGTTGAGGAGGTCCTCCACCTCCAGCGTGGCCGCGAGGTCGTCGACGCGGGCGTCGTTGACTGCGGCGTAGGCGACGTTCTCGCGGACGCTCATGTGCGGGAAGAGTGCCCCGTCCTGGAAGACGTACGCTGTGTTGCGTCGCTCGGGCGGGAGTCCGGTGAGGTCGGTCCCGTTGAGTTCGACGCTGCCGTCGTCGGTCGATTGGATGCCCGCGACGACCGACAGTAGTGTCGTCTTGCCACATCCCGACGGCCCCAGCACCGACAGAATTTCGTCCTCGACGGCGAGACTCACGGGACCGAGTTCGAACGCATTGTAGCCCGTCCGAATGTTGGTGAGTTCCAGCATCAGTGCCTCCAGGGGTTGCGGCCGAACGCGTTGATGACCAGCAGTGCGCTCAGCGCGAGGCCGACGAGCACGACGGCGACGGGGAACGCCGCAGCCAACCCGTCGTTGAGGAACGACCGCCATATCTGGACTGGCAGCGTCCGCGGGTAGTACGCCATCATCAGCGTCGCGCCGAACTCGCCTATCGCCCGTGCGAACGTCAGCGTCAGGCCCGCGACGATACCGGGGATGGCCAGCGGCAGAGTGATCCGCCGGAACGTTGTCTTCCGTGACTTGCCAAGCGACCGCGACGCGTGTTCGAAGTGCCGGTCGACGCTCTCGAAGGCGGCCTTGGTCGTCACCACAAAGAACGGCGAGGCGACGAACGTCTGCGCGAGGACCACCCCGAACAGCGACCGCGTGAACGACAGCGAGGTGAACGCACCGAGGCCGTTCGGACCGACCACCTCGAGTAACAGCATCCCGCTGACGATGGGCGGCAACACCAGCGGTAACAGCACGAGTGTGAGCACGGCGTTCTTCCCGCGGACGTCGGTGCGCGCCAGCCAGTACGCCAGGGGCAGTCCGAGCGCCGCAGACAGGGCAGTGCTGGCAGTCGCGGTCAGCAGGGAGTTGCGCGCCGCCGACACGACGCGAGCACTGCCTAGCTGTGCCGCGACCGACGCCGGCGACTGCGCGAACAACAACGCGCCTAACGGCACCAGGTAGTACAGCAAGAGCAGGACGCCGAGGCTCGCGCCGACGACGAACCATCCCGTCTGCCGGTCGGTCTCAGGTATCGATTCTGTCTGGAACATTCCCGTGATAGGTCGGGTGCGCGTCGCGGAGCACGAACCCGTGGTCGGTGAGGTAGTCGTCGGTCGATGCCACCAGCGTCTCGAAGACCGACTGGGCCGCCGGCCGGTCGGTGCGGAGGGTCGCGCCGTAGGCGATGGGGCCGCCGGTGAACGTCGTCCCGTCGTCCAGCGTTACCGTCGCAGTCGCGTAGCGGTCCGCCATCGACGGCGCGCCCAGGTTCAGTTCCGGCGGCAGTTCCACGTAGGGATAGTCCCGCTCGACGGCCATGTTGCGGTAGACGAACGCCGCGTCGAGACCCCCGGTCTCGAACTGCGCGAGCAGTTGGGTCTCCGGGTAGACTTGCTTCCGCGAGACGACCCGGGAGCGGAGGTCCGGGTCGTCGTAGTACTCGCTGGCCAGCGCTAACGCCAGCAGCGTGCGGTATCCCAGGGGGTCGAGGTCGGGGTCGGTCCGCCCCAGCTGGAACGACGGAGACAGCAGAGGCTCGTACCACTGGTCGGCCTCGGGGACGCGCCGTCCGGCCTCTGTGTCGGGGTTGTACGCCAGGGCGAGCGCGTTGCTCGCGAACGTCGCGAACCACGGCGTCGAGAGCACGCTCTCAAACAACTCGACGTCCGCCAGCGCGATGATGTCTGGGTCGCGCTGCCCCTCGGCGACGAGCTGTGCCGCGTGCCGGGAGCCATACGACTCGACGCTGATGTCGGCGTCTACTGCGCCCCGTAACCCCTCCGTCATCGCGTTCTGGAGGCTCCCCGCGGCGAGGACCGAGACGCGACCGGACCGACCACCGACGCCGGAGCAGCCGGCCAGACCGGCTGTCAGGCTGGCCGTCCCGGCGAGCACTGCGCGGCGAGTCGGTGCGTGCGTCATGGCTTGTTATTTCTCATTCAGGCGCAGTTCTTCGTAGTCTTGGGGGTCCTCGTGGGGGGCCAGTTCGACTGGGCGAATGCTGGCGAGGTTCTTGACCGCCCGTGGGCCGTCTACTTCCGGCGAGACGAACCGCGGGAAGTCGACGGCCAGTCGGTCGGCAGCGTCGTAGGCGACCATCGCCCCGTCGAGGTCCCAGACGGCGACGCACGCCCGGTAGCCGTCGGCCGCTTCGGCGAGGACGTGCGTCGTCTCCGGTGGTAACGACGCCGCTTTCAGCACAGGGTCTAGCGGGACGCCGGTCCACGCCGATTCGAGCCAGTCGCCGGAGGCACACTCGAACCCGATGGTCCGGGTCGTCGCCTCGAACTGCTCGGCCGCCGCCTCGACGCTGTCGGGCAGGGACACCGGCGTCTCGCCGTTCACGAGAACTGCACCCGGATCGGCGACTCCGGGGCCGACTGTCTCCCGGTCGTCGCGTTCTGTTCTCGTCATCATCTACGAGTGGTCGCCGTGGGCATATCCGTCCACGGCCATACTGCGGTCGGCTGCGGCTCGGTTCGGTGGTCGACAGTCATCAGGCGTGTTCACCGTGCGAGTGCTGTGTCCCGTGCGTTCGCTGTGAACCGGTGTGACTTCCGTCTGGTCTCGCCGACGCGGTCCATCACCCCTCCTGCAGCGTCCTCCGACAGCACCGCGGACTCGGTGTCCGACAGTACGGTCGGTTCGCCGTCCTCGTCTTCGCGGTCTCCGACGGCCCCGAGCGAGACGAGGTCGTTCCTCGAGGTGAGGGTCGTCGACCGCGGCCAGCCGGTCGCGTGCGTCGTCTCTCACTGTGTCATCACGGTCCGTTCGGCTGCCTCGTGTCGGCCTCCGTCGCCGATTGGTCGGTCGGGCGTATCGTCCAGCTTCACCGACGACCGCTGCCAGAGTATGGCCTCCCGGTCGTCGGCGAACGTCTCGAAGCGCTCCATGGCGGCCTCGTGTTCGTCGCTGTTGACGAACGCTGCCCAGTCCTTGAGCGTCTCGAAGCCGAACACGAACTTCACTGCCGGCGAGAGCCCCGTGTCGTTCTGGAAGACGTCGAATGAGGCCACCCTGTCGTGACTGAGCCACGCCACGGCACCGTCGGACAGCCACTCTTCGAAGGCGTCTCGCTGGTAGCCCGCGACGTCGAACTCGATTTCGTAGTGGTTCGGTACGTCGAGCATTGTCATCGATTCTTCGCGAGCGTTTCGCGGTGTGCTGTGGCGACCGCGAGCGCGAGGTCGGTCACCCCGGCGCAGTACTCGTGGGCGTCCTCCTGTTGGAACTGCGCGTGACAGGCCGACAGCCGTTGGGTCAGGTGTATCTGCATGGATGTGTGGAAGCGCTGTGGCAGCCTTCCGTTTCCGCTGTATATCGAAGTTTTTTATAACCGAACGTGGTCGATGGTGGAGAATCGAGTAGCGTCAGACGGCCCAGTCGGCCAGGTCGGACGCAACTCCGCACGTGTCGTTGGCGAGAACTCACGAGAGGGATGCGTCTGGAATCCGCTGCGACCTTGCGAGTCGCCCAGCAGCAGTCTACTGGTGCACCACCTCTCGAGTCGTCGCTGCCAGCGACGTGTAGAATGCGTCGTCTGTCTCTGCCTCTACCTGCATCAGGAACTCGTCAGTCCACACCGCGAGGTGTTCGTCGAGGAACTGGTCGAAGCGCTCTTCGAACCCGTTCTCTGCAAGGTAGGCTGCGAACTCCAGTTCTGTGGCGATATGGTCCGGCAGGTCCGGATGGTCCGGCGCGGGCTGGATGCCGAACTCGTCGTACCAGCGCGTGACCGCTATCGTGGCCGGCCCGTTGACCGGGCCGAACTCGTCGGGGTCCTCTCCGTCCCGGTAGACGCTCTCGTAGGGGGGACACGGCGGTCCCGCCGGGCCGATGAACAGTCGCGTGTACTCGGCTCGGAGTTCGTGGACGTCCACAGGCCCGATATCGCTGACAACCGAACGCAACTCGCCGGATTCGATGACTTCGACCAGTTTCTCGGTCGGTTCCCGCCAGCACTCGGCGAGGACCGCGTACGTGGCCGCGACGTTCGACCGGAGCGCGTCACCTTCGGTCCCGGAATCGGACGAGCGCTCGGATTCGGACGGCGTCCCGGTCTGTCCGGTCATCGGCTCTCCTCCCGGCCGCCGTCAGTTGCGTACGATTGTTCCGCGTCGACTCGCTGGATCGGCACGTACTTCAGGCCGAGGGTGACGATGAGAGCGCCGAAGGCGATGATACCGAGGGTGACAGCCACCTCGACTAACGTCGGGGTGTAGACCCCTGCGGTCGCCCAGATGTCGGTCGTGATGCCCGTGTACTCTCCGCCGAGTGAGATGCCGGGCGCAGAGTCGATATTGGCGGCGGCGTACCCCGTGAACACGAGGCGGATTCCTTCGAACATCGTCCCGAAGACCGCGAGCGCGCTTGCGGTGAAGATGACCGACGTGCGCTTCCGGAGGGACGGAATCGCTAACATGGCCAACGGCACTGCACCGCCGACGACTGTCCACAGCCAGAAGTACATCGAGTCTCCAATCAGGAAGCTCCTCGTGATAGCCCAGAACTCGAAGTGGTTCGCCCAGGCGTGGGGCAGTCGTTCGGCAGCCAGGAGGTACACCACGTGGAACGCGAGGAAGATACCGAGTATCTTGCCCAGGCTCGTGAGTTCCTCCCGGTCGACTTCGAAGTCCGTGTACCGGTCCACGAGAATCGAGACGACCAGCAGCAGGCCGAGTCCGGAGACGAGCGCCTTGGCGATGAACACCGGTGCGACGAGCGGGCTGAACCAGTCACCGCGACCGACCTGCGTCGCGAAGATCCACCCGGTCACCGAGTGGAGTGCGACCGCGGTCGGGAGTGCGAGTGCTGCCGTCCAGAACATGAGCGTCCGGTCACGCTCGCGGCCGGCTTCGGTGTCTTCGGCACCGAGTGCCAGTGGTGACCCTCTCGCAGCGAGGTCACGACGGGTCAGCAGCCACAGGTACCAGAGGTTGAGCAGACCATACAGTACGACGATTCCGAAGTCCCACACCATCGGTGACCGGAAATCCGGCGAGGTGAAGAACTGGTAGAGCCGCTCCGGGCGGCCGATGTCGGGCAAGATGAGCAGTCCCGCGACGATGATGCACGCGAGACTGACCAGCACACCGAGCCGTGCGAACCCCTCGTACCGGTGCGAGTGGAAGAACTTCGGCGCGCTACTGATGATGAGTCCGCCCGCCGACAGCCCCACGAACAGGACGAACATCATGATGTACAGCCCCCACGAGAAGACGTTGCGCATCCCCGTGGCGATCAGTCCCGTCGAGAGTTGGTAGGCCCAGGCGGCGAGTCCGGCGACCATGACCGCCCCGAGCAGGCCGATCCAGATCTTCCCCTTCCCACCGAAGGAGGGGACCGCAACTCGCGCGGACTGGGACTGCCCCGTCATCAGTCGTCACCCCCCGATTTCGCGGACGGAACGTGTGGTGCCCCGTCGTCCAGCGAGTGGTGGCCACCACTCGACTCCTCCTCGCCACTGTCGTCTGTCTCAGATGGCACGTCGTCGGCGCCGTCCGACCACGGCGAGACGTCGTCGAGTTCGCTCTCCATCTTGTCCGACGTCTGTGGACGTCCCGGGCTCATCTCGCCGCTGATGTAGTGCGTCTTCGGTTTCGTCCCGCGGTCCTCGAGGAGCTGCTTCGTCTCGTACTCGTTGATGTACTTCGAGACGGTGCTGCTCTCCTCGTCGAGGTCGCCGAAGATGCGGGCGTCGGCCGGACAGTTCACGACACACGCCGGGTCGAGACCCTCCTCGACGCGGTGGCTGCAGAACGTGCACTTCTCGACGACGCCCTGCGGTCGCGCCTCGACGTCGCCGGTCCCTTCTTCGGGCATGTGTTCGGGTTCGTCCCAGTTGAACACCCGCGCGTTGTACGGACAGGCTGCCATGCAGTAGCGACAGCCGATACACTTGTCATAGTCGATCTCGACGATGCCGTCGTCGCGGGTGTACGTCGCGTTGACCGGACAGACCTTGACGCAGGGCGCATTCTCGCAGTGTTGACACGCCGTCGGCTGGTACTGCATGTCCAGCGACCCGCTCCCGCCGTCTTCGGGATAGCCACCCGAGGGCGTGTCCATCTTCTCGCCGCCCTCAGTGAGAACTCGGTTCCAGAACTGCCCCATCGGAACGTTGTTCTCCTGTTTGCACGACACGGCGCACGCTTGACACCCGATACACCGCTCCTGGTCGATTACTAGCCCATAGTTTGTCATCGTCAGTCACCCCCGGTGCGCGCGGCTTCGGCGCCAGCCCCGCGCGGATTGTCAGATTCGTACTTGTCCGTGTCGATATCGTCGGGAGCGGGTTCGACCGCCACCCGCACGTCGTAGAACGCCATCGTCTGGCCGACCTCGCTGACCTCGTTGTGCGTGAGGTCCTGGAGGTGACCCTCGACGAAGTCGCGGCTCCACCACCCCTGATCGGTGTTGACCAGCCCGGGCTGGAACGCGTCGTTGTACTTCGCCTTCACGACCATCTCGCCGCGGTCGTTGTACACGCGGACGTACTCGCCGTCGTCGATGTCACGTGCCTTCGCGTCCTTCGGGTGGATGTCCAGTTGCGGTTCGGGATTGATTTCGCGCACCCAGTTCAGCATCTCGTACTGCGAGTGGATGCGGAACCGACTGTGCTTCTGCATGAACATCAGCGGGTACTCGTCGGCCTTCTCGTAGTCGTCGGCAGTCCGGTCTTCGAGCGGTCGCGGAACGTCGAACGTGACGCCCTCTTCACTCGGGGCGTCGTCGTCGTACATCTTGATGCGTCCCGTTTCGGTGGGGAACTCATCGGTGTACTTGACGATCGGGACGCTCTCTTTCTTCTGTGTCCCCTGTTCGAACAGCGTGTCGAAGTCGATGTCGTCGTCTCGGCCGGCGAGTCTCCGAAGCATGTCGCGTTTCGTCTCCGGGAAGCGATCGCTGTACCCGAATCGTTCCGCGAGTCCGCGGATGGCGTAGTAGTCGTCTTTGGTCTCCCACAGCGGTTCCTGCACCTTGTGGCGGTAGCCGAGATGCGGATGGGACCCCCAGCCGGAGCTGATGTCTTCCTGCTCGAACCAGTGGGGGACCGGGAAGATGATGTCGGCGTGCTGGACCGTATCCGTGTGGTGCATGTCTGCGACCACGTACATCTCGAGGCTTCTGATGGCCTCTCTGAAGCGCTGTCGGTCCGGGAACTGGTTCCCCATCATGTTCGACTCGATCGAGTAGACGGCCCTGATTTTGTGCGGGTCGCCGTCGATCATCGCATCGGGGTAGTTGGGGAAGGTCAGCGACGGCCCGGGGTCGGCGTCGCTCGGGCTGGCCCAGTCGCCGGCGGCGAGCGTTGCACCGCCCGAGTGGTGGGCGTGGATGTTCCCGTGACGACCGTAGTCGCCGGTCAGCCCCATCAACATGGCGTACGCCTGCCCGAAGACGTGCCCGTGTTTGTATCGGCCGATCGCGTAACTCGGGGCGATACCGCCGGGACCGCGGGTTGCAAGCCACCGGATCGCAGTCCGGATGTTTTCTGCGTCGACACCGGTCGTCTCTGCGACATCCTCGGGCGCGTAGTCCGCCACGTGGTCTCGAAGCCGCGTGAGTGCCGTCTCACACGCGACGCCGTCGACGGTGAACTCTCCGAAGAGCGCGTACGCGCCGCCGGTTTCGGGCTCCAGTGCGACTGGGCTACCGCTACCACGTCCGACGGCGACGACCTGATTCTCGCCACCGTCTTCGAAGACGTCGCTCGCCTCGAGGAACTCCCCCGTGTCCTTGCGGATCAGCGCTGGTGCGGTCGTCCGCTTCCGGAGGAAGTCCTCGTCGTACGTCTCGTCCTCGAAGACGGTGTGCATCATCGCGAGCGCGAGGTGCACGTCTTTGCCGGGTTCGACGGGAAGCCACAGGTCTGCCTTCGACGCCGTCGTCGTGTACACCGGGTCGACTACGACGAGTTTCGCCCCGTTCTCGATCGCATCGAGGATCTTCGAGGCGTCCATCTGGAACTGACTGGAGAAGATATCCGACCCCCAAACGATGATGGTGTTCGCGTTCTCCCAGTCCTCGGCCTCGTTCGTCGGCGGGAGGAAGGCACCGACGCCAGTGACGCGGTTGAAGCCGCGACCGACGTTAGTGTCGATACCCCATGCGGACTGGGTCGCGCCGAAGAGCGAGGCGAGCCGCTTGAACGACTTACCCGTCTGCCCGTAGTTCCCCGATCCCTCGTGGAAGAGGACGCTCTCTGCGCCGTGATCCGCCTTCAACGACTGCATCTTGTCGGCGACGAGGTCGAGCGCCTCGTCCCACGAGACGCGCTCGAACTCCGCGTCCGGACCGCGTCCCTGGGGATTGGGCTCGTTGGGCGACCAGTCCACCCGCTTCATCGGGTACTTCAGTCGCGTCGGGTCGTACACGCGTTGCGTGTGCGACAGCCCGAGCACGCAGGCCCGCTTGTACTGTTCGTCTTCGGGCGGATGTGGTTCGACCTTCTTCACCTGGCCGTCACGGACGTGGACGTCGATAGGACACTTCCCGCGACAGTTGGGCGAACAGACCGTCTGGATGACATCGTTCTGCCCGACGAAGCTACCAAGCCCGGAGCTCTGGGACGACGTCTGGTCCTCCGCGCTCTCGACCAGCGTCTGAACGAACCCGCCACCCCCCAGACCGAGGGCGGTAGCTGCTCCGCCGGCTTTCAGTACGTCCCGTCGGTGGACTCCCTCGTCGTCACTCATCGTCGAATCCCTCCGGTTCGGTCGGGCGCTTGTCCTCGCCGAACTCCTCCAGTACGTCCTCGTGGTACTTCTCGTGGAATTCGGCGTCGGTCAGCTCCCCGTTCGCGACGCGGATGGCGTCGCGCGCCATCTCTACCCCTAGATCGGTGTCGTACTCGACGTCGTCCAGCATCGCTGCTGCTTCGTCTTCCCATTCGTCGATCGGCGTCAACTTCGGCTGCTGTAGGTCACTCATGGCTCTAGTTAGTGCGTATTCCTGCCGAGTTCCGCGCCGTAATCGACGCCGGCACGCCGGGTTTCTATCCAGCTCTCAACCTCGTCGTCGAGGCCCAACTGCTCTTGCTGATCTCTCCCCATGGATGTACAGAAGACCCGACCTCCCCTACCACTCGCGCTGGATATTGAAGTGTTTTATAAGGCCATGTCGGCGGAGAAACAGGCGACGGCGGGCGGTTCAGTCCGCGAGGTCGTCGATCCACGTCAGGGCAGCGACTGACTTCGGGAACCCGATCGTCGGGGTTGCGAGCATCGCGACGTGGCGCAGTGCCTCGGGGTCGACATCCTCCTCTAGTCCCCTACGGACGTGCGAGTGGACGGCACCCTCCGACTGGGCGCCGACGGCCAGCGCGAGTTTCACGAGGCGTTTCGTCTCGCCGTCTATTGGGCCGGCCTCCGAGCACGCCTCTCCGAGGTCAGCGTACGCGTCCCAGACGTCCGGGTACGCCTCGGCGACACCGCTGGCGGCTGCCGGAAGGTCAGTCGGGTCGTCGGTATCGTCTACCATATCAGACGCGTTCGCGGACCGAACGGAAAAGGTCTCGCGTAGGTTCTCCACCCGCGGGAGTCAGCAACCGATATACCATCTCCCACCGAGCGGACCCGGTCCGCGCCTCTTGCGCACTTCACTTACTCGGCTCGCCGCAATCGTCCGAGTCCTCCGCCGCATATGTGACCTCCTCGACCTCTCGGCGGCGAACCTCGTCGTCGTCGGTCTCGACGTACCTGTAACAGACGCCCTCCGTCTCCGTCTCCGTCGCGCGATGTGACCCGTCACAGAACGGGAATTCCTCGGAGAGCCCGCACTGACAGACGGCAACGTCTCCCTTCTCCGGGTCGAGGTCCGATTCGTCGAGCTTCCTCGGCCCGTTCGCGTCGAGTTCCACCAACCGGCTCATGCGAGACTGTTAGGGCCCGACGAGGTAATACCAGTGGTTCAGTCGCCCACTTCTACTTGGCTGAACGCCGCGGTGGCGAGTTTCGATTCGACGGCCTTCAGCCGCTGTGACAGCGCCGACGTCGAAATGCCGAAGTCGTCCGCGAGTTCGTCGACCGATGTCTCGCGCGGCGTCGAGTAGTAGCCTTCCGAGACGGCCTTCGCGACTGCCTCCCGCTGTTTCTCCGTAATCTCGTGGAGATCGAGGGTCACGGTGTTTTCGCTGCGTTCGGCCTCACCGGTGTCGATCCGCTTCAACTGTCGGAGCCGGAGCCTCTCGCTGGTCTCCTTCAGCGAGTCGACCAACTCTGGGAGCCGCTTACGGTCCGAGAGGTACGTCTCGACGCGGAGCCGCCCGTCGACGACGTCGACAAGTTTTGGAACGCACCCGAACTCCCCGAACACGGTACAGGGACACCTCGCATCGATGTCGCTCGTCGAATGCACGACCTCGGTACGCTCCGGATCCGTCGGACACGCACACCCGTCGGCCTGGACGGTCGTATCGGTGTGGCACACGTTTCCCACGAGCTGGTGTCTGACTTCTTTGACTGGGCCGGCGAACCCACTGAGAGGACAGCCGTCCTCCGGGTCGGGCTCGATCTCGAACACGACGCATAGGTCGCGCCGTGCTCTTGCTGGATACTCCCCCTCACCCATTGTTCTGGTGTACACTTAGGAGAGCGGGGTAATACTACTGCGCTAGATTCCAGGGTTCTGAGAACCGCTTTGGACGTGCCGGTTGGAGGCCTCGGTGAGTGTAGACACGGTCGGCTAGACCAGGTACGTAGCTGCTGCTGGTCCGAGAAGCGCAGTCCTTGTTCCGCGCAACAAGGTCTGGGGGGAAATCGAACCGGCTCAATCGCCGTCGGCCGGTGTCACTGGCTGGTCGACGTGGTGCTCATTACGAGCCCATTCGCCGCCCTCCTCGACCATGTACTCCCCATAGAAGGGAACGCGGTTGACGACGGTCGCCTCGAACGCTGCACGAATCTCTTCGCGAGACATATCACCCGTAGAGCGGTGGTCGTCGTGGCGGTTGAGACACCCCTTGAACTGTCCGTCATGGGTCACGCGAACGCGGTGGCAGTTGGCACAGAACTCGGGGTTTTCGACCGGGTCGACGACCTCGACCATCCCGTGGTCGGCGCTATGTCCCTCGGAATCGCTAGCGTCTATCGGCACCGTCTCCGCGTCGTCGCTCCCCACGTAGTAGCGTCTACGGCCGTGCATGTCCCGGGTTTCGACGTGGTCGGCGCGGTCCTCGAGCCAGTCGTGGACGCGGTCGATATCGATGGCCCACTCGGGGCGGCCAGCAATCTCCGGCATGTACTCGATGAGCTGGAGCTGGAGACCGTCGCGCTCGGCGACGTGGTCGACCAGCTCCGGGACGTAGCCGGCGGTCGGCTCGAAGACGACCATGTTCAGTTTCACGGGCGCGAGGCCGGCGTCGAGGGCGGCCTGCACGCCCTCGAGGACCTTCTCGTAGGCGCCGCTCTGCGTGAGTTCGGCGAACGCTTCGCGGTCCATCGCGTCCTGGGAGACGTTCACGCGTTCGAGGCCGGCGTCGACGAGCGCCTCCGCGCGCCCCGGCAGAAACGTGCCGTTCGTGGTCACTGAGACGTCCATGCCCTCGGGTGCGCGGCGAACGATCTCCTCGAGGTCCTGTCGGAGCATCGGCTCACCGCCCGTGAACTTCACTGCCTCGACATCGAACTCCTGGACGACCTCCAGGAGTCGGACCACCTCGTCCGTCGTCATCTCCTCGTTCTGCGCCTCCATCGGCCCCCGGGTGTCGCCCAGCCCCTCGTTGTGGCAGTAGACGCAGTCGAAGTTACAGCGGTCGGTTAGCGACACGCGAATCTCAGTAACCGGCCGTCCGTGGTCGTCTTTGAGGGGCACAGTCCGTACTCCATTTCGAGGTTGGGTAAGGCTGGTGTGCATTCTACCAAGTCGGGAATACGGCCGGCGGGAGACCGAACTGCGTCACATCGCTCCGAGGGCCGCTCGGATAGCGGAACTTATTGTCGACGCAGACTGAGACACTAGTATGAGTGACGGTGGCTTCGGCACCGTGACGACCTTCTCGGGTGGGAGGCAACGCGTTCGGGAGGGAGACCGACCGACGGAACCCCGGTCCGTCGTCGAGCCAGCCCGAACCAGCGGCGGCCGAGGGGCGTCGAGTGTCACAGCGGCCGACAGCCGAAGTGCAGCCCCAGAATCCGTCGAGAGGACGCCTGTCAGCGAGACAGTGACCGTTCGAGAACGGAGGCGCGCCGGCAGAGGCCCGCGGTGGGGTAGGTGACCTCGAATGGGTTCTCAACAACGGGTAGGCGTCGTGCTCGCGGGCGGGTACTCGACCAGATTCGGCGAGCAGGAGAAGACACTGGCGCACCTGGACGGACGACCGCTTCTCGCGCACGTCGTGATGGGGGTAGCTCCCGCAGTCGACGGCATGCTCGTGAACTGTCGGCGAGACCAACTGCAGGACTTTCAGCGCGCGCTGGCTTCGACAGAGCCGAACGTCGAGTTCGCCTGTGACCCGGAGCCCGATTCTGGGCCCGCAGCCGGATTACGGACTGCCCTTGACGCCGTAACTACACCGCTCGTCGCCGTCGTCGCCTGTGACATGCCGTTCGTCGACGCGACGTTCTTGGACTGGCTGTTCGAGGAGATGAACGGCGCAGACGGGGCCGTGCCGTACGTCGACGGAGCGCCACAGCCGACTCACGCCGTCTTCGCCACTGAACCCACTCGACGAGCGGCAAGTGACGCCGTCGAGAACGCGTCCGGGAGCCTCCGCGACGTCATAGACCGACTCGATCTGGTCAGAATCCCCGAAGCCCGTGTAGTCGGAGTGACCGCAAAATCGAGCTTCGTGGACATCAACACGCCGGCAGAACTCGCAGCAGTGACGGCGGAGTCGAACTGCGTGAACTGACCGGCCTCGAGCGGCTGCGAGGGTGGTCCGGGAGCCCCAGCCCCGTCCCTGGGCCAGTTCGTAGTGGCATGAAATACCGCACTGTCCGTCGGTGTAGCCACTGATTCATTAGCCGCTCGTCTGTATCTCCGCATCACAATCACCGTACAGCTCCGAACCTGCTGGGGCTCACTCTAGGACACCACCGCTTCCGCTGTTCTCATGCTAGCGGCCACCCCACCGCTTCCGCTGTTCTCATGCTAGCGGCCACCCCACTGCTTCCGCTGTTCTCGTATTGGCGGCCTTCAGTGTCTACTCGGGACGGGTGTCCCGTCTGCAACGCGGAGCCGGCCTGCTTCATCTCGCACTACCTTCCCAGCTTCAACAGCCTCCGAAATAGCTTCTCGGACTTCTGCACCCCTGAAGTCTCCGTTCGCTGCCAAAATCTGGACGACCTGGGGTTCAGCCACGGTGTCGGGCTGCTTCGAGGTAGTCTGAAGGTCGACGATTCGGACGACGCGGTCACTGAGTGGTTCGTCGGCCATATCCACGGTTAGGCGTATCGCGGACTTGTGGCGGGCGTTCGATACGGAGCTTTACGGGTTAGCAGACCCTTCTAACCACATGGCGAACTCTATCAAGCGACCATCCGACGGGCTGGCCTACCAGATCACGCGGCCGGCACGAGAGGCCGGGCTGGTCGAGGAGAACGAGGAGGGAGACGCGTCGTACCTCGCGACGGTGCGCGTCCACGCGGTCGATGGGCTGTTGCTCATCGTCGACGTCGACGATCTCACCAACGAGGAGGAGGCCGACCTCCACGCGACGGCGATTCAGGACACGGATTCGACGTACACTTCGATAGAGGGGTCGGTCACTCCCTCTGGAAACGGGTATCAGGTGCAGGTGTCGAACGCGCCCGACGCGAATCTCATGGAGGGCGACACGCCCTCGGAAACAACCGCACCCGGAGTGGTCATCCTGGCGGGTAAGTCCCGCAACGGCGGGTCGATTGACCGACTCGCGTCTGACCTTGCGACGATTCGGAACGACCAAATCCGGCGCTGAATCCACCGTTATCGGCTACTTGGCGGGCCGCCAGCCCTCATCGGCAAGGTAGATCAGCCCGATTTTCTCGAGAGTGGCCAGTGCGTCGCGGATGCTGTCCTCGCTGGTGATGGCCGCGTGTGGTCAGCTCACCAAATCATCCCAGTACCTTGCTCGCGCGGTGTCACGCTGGAGTTCTTCAATCAATACGATGGCGTGGTTGTAGGACCAAACTGCTCCGGCTTTCATACGTCGTGAGAGTATGGTATCTCGGTATTCTTCCATGTACTCTCGCTTCTGCTCAGGTTGTTCCAGTCCACACGCCAGGCGAGTAGCGGTCAGGAGTGTTTCCCAGTCGCCGCGATTTCCTCGCACGTAGTCTTCGTGGGGGAATGCTCGGCAGAGAAGGGTTACTAGGCGCTCTAAATATTCCCCGGCTCCGACCGGCCCAAACACCTCTTGAAAGGCGGTCAGGGCCTGAAGGAGGTTGAATTTGTGAATCTCGCTCCGATTGTCGACCGAGACTCGGTCAAGTTCCGTATTCGGGAACTGGGCTGGAACTGAAAAGCGGCTGGGGTCGAGTAAGACCAGTAGGTGATTCGGGCCGAGTGGACAGTAGACTTCCCGGCCGTGAAGGTCCATATCGACCGCTTCAAGCTCGTCTCTGTCGCAATCGAAATAGTGTGTAACCGGGTCGTCAGAGGTGATGAACGGAATATCGGTATCGTTCTCTACGACAAGCCACCCCATGTGCTGGAGGGATTCATGGCCTTCGTTCGCGTTATGATAGAGTGCGTTCTTCCAATCTTCCTCGAATGGCTTCTCAATGCCATCGAAGCGCGTTCCGTCGTTGAACCCGGGGAGGTGCTGGCGGGCCTCGTAGTGAAGGATAGAAGCGGGCGTTCTGGTCTTCTGGAATGCCACGAACTGGGATAACCGGCCAATGTCTTCGTCCTCCAGTTGGTCGTTGTTGAGGACTTTTCGCACCGAGGAAATCATCTCCTTTTCAGTCTTGGTGGTCTCGTCGCTCTCGAACCACCCATCGACCATACCTTCGATGGCCGCAGCCTTCTTGATGGGATAGCGGTCCAGTGGAGGGTAGTAGTCGCCGCCAGCGTGCTTTTTCACGAGCGAATATGTGGAAACACAGGAGTCGTTTTGCGGTGCGAAGGTATCCAGGTACGACTGAGGTACGTAGTGTTCCTTCGACATAAGTACGAAAAGAATGGCGACGGGGGTTGCTTACAGGAACTGCGTGAGGTCCTGGGGTTCACAGACTGCGATGTCGTCGCCATCTGCGAAGTCCTCAAGGAAACTCACGCCGTCGTCGAGAGCGCCATCAGGCACCACGAGCTTGTATCCTTCTTGGGCGAAATCGACTAGCTGCTCGCGAGCGTCGTCGTCGAGCGTACCGTCCGTCTCTACCTCGATGGTGAGGCTCTGGCCGGCGAACCGCGAGACGACGAGGTCTGGCCGGTGCTTGTAGCCCGGCTTCGCGTTGTGTGTCGTATCGGTCGCGTCGACGCCGTGTCGGTCCTGGATGTGGTCGACGTAGATGCTCGCCGACTCGCCGGATTCTCGGTCGACCACCTGATAGGCTTCTTCGACAACGTCGTCGTGGTCTGCGTCTGTTTCTGCGAGGCGCTTCAGCAAGTACCCGATGCCGACTGCTGCGGCAAGTTGCGGTAGTACCATGATTGCTCTGTCTCCGCGTGTTTTCAATGGGAGACATGTCCACCCAGGGACGAGACACTACTAAATCTTGGGTCGCTAGGGCCAAAGACAGTCGATACCGGCGACTTCTGGCAATTCGTGTTCCTCCCGGAATCGAATAGGAAGAACCCGGCCCACACAACGGGGAATGACGAGTACCCCAGTGACGACGCCGACCGGAACTATTTCTTGGACCCGTCGTGATCCTCGCGGTCCTTTTCGGTGTCTCGCTTGGTGTCCGTGGTCAATACGCGTTGATCGGTGGCAGCCAGCGCCTCGGTCGCCTGGTCGGCGCGGTCGGCGGCCTCGATGTGCTGGTAGGCCTCTCGGACCATTTCCTCACTGTTATCAAGGTAGCGAGCAGCCGCGGCGTATCCGAACTCGCGTACCATCACCTCACCCATCCCACGGCGGCCGCCATGAGGCGTCAGGTACCCGTGGTCGTCGTCGATCTCGATGCCAGCCGCCTCCGTGAGTCGCTTCATCACCCGACGAGCGCCGTTCGGCTTCAGCGCCGGCGGCCCCGGCAGGTCGTACTCGGCGGCGAGCACGAGGTCGGGCTTCGCGTCCCGTAGCGCCGCTATCTCGTCGGCGTCGACGCCCGCCTCCCGGAGGCCCTCCTGGACGTGCTGGGCGAGCGTTGGGCGGTGCAGCGTCGGAATGACCGGCCAGTCCTCGCCTGGGTCGAGGAGCTCCTTGTAGCGTTCCAGCGGCCCGAGAACCGGGTCCGGGAGCGAGGCCTCCATCCACTGCTGGTTCTTCCGGAACACGGTCGCGGCCTTGTCGCCGAACGAGACGTGCTGCCAGCGGAGGCCGTCCCGACCGGGCCGGTCGTCGTCGGGGTCGGCGAGGAACTCCGCGCCGCGCAGCCCCGTATAGCAGAGGATGTAGACGAGGACGCGGTCCCGGGCGGCCGCGATGGCCTTCCGGCGAGCTCGCGCCTTCTCGCGAACTGCCTCACTCTCGAGGTCGCCGCGGTCGTCGACGTCGACCTCGATGTCGAACCAGGCGTCGATGGCGGCCTCCGCCTGTTCGTCGACGTGCCGCGTGATCCGGTCGCGATCCGTGGAGTCCCAGGCTGGTTGGTCGCCGGGGCGACGGCCGTCGTTATCGGGAAGTGGGTCTTCGGCGTCGGACTCGCGGGCGTAGTTCCGCGCGAGATACCCCTGTTTCGACGCCCAGCCGACCCAGGATGCGAGATACGAGTAGTAGGTCTGGACGGTGGAGTTGGCGTACCCGGAGGCGACGAGATACCGGGCGTAGTCCGACATGACGGTCGCGTCGAGGTCGGAGAACCGGACATCTCGGGACGCTTCCCCTGGGGTGTCCGTCGGGATGATGCCGCTCCACGACTCGGGTGGCGAGGCGTTCGCGGGGTCATCACCTTTCCCCCGCGCCCACGCGAGGAAGCGGTCGAGCTCTCGTTCAGTGTGGCGCCGGTAGTTGCCCGAGGAGCCGCCGTCGCCTTTCCCCTTGTCCGTGAGGAACCGCTCGAACGTCTCCACGATAGGCGTCGAGCCCTCTCGGCGGCCGCTCATAGTACCTCCATCTCCGTGACGCGCTCGCCGGACCGCGAATAGACGGGCGACTGTCCGAGCTCGTCAGTCTCGTCGTCCCAGTCGGCCTCCTGGTAGAGCATCGGGCCGTGCTCCGAGTACGGCGTACAGAGGAGGTGGTACGTGGTTCCATTGCCCGTCAGTTCGACGACGGTGTGGTACTTCGAGCCGCCGCGCTGGCGCCACATCCGCGTGGTGCGCTGGCGTTGATGCGACCCGTCGACGGTGAGCGGCCGCGACCGGTCGTTGAACAGCACCTCGTCGCCGTCCTCGAGCTCGATGCCCTGGAGTTGGCAGGGGTGCTCATCGTCGTCGCGTTCAGACATGGACCGTCGTCACCCCGCGGCGGATCTTGTCGAAGCCGTCGGCGAGTCGTTGCGCTCGCTTCGGCCCGACCCCGGGGACGTCGGCGAGCTCGTCGGCGGATGCCTCCAGGGCGTCCTCCTTGGAGCCGAACTCGTCGGCGAGTGACTCGACGATGGTCCGGCCGACGTTGTCGATGTTGGAGACGGCGTCCTCGATGCGGTCAGCCGTGGTTCGGAGGCCGAGGTCGAACTTCCGCTGTTCCAGTTCCTCCCGTTCCCCGGGAGGCAGGTGTCCGGTCGGGTCGTTGCCGACGAGTCGTCGGAGCGCGCGCTCGCGGTCCTCGTCGACGACAGTCTTGGTGTGCTGGTGGGCGGTGAGCCAGGTGGCGAGTGCGTCGGCGTCGTCGGCCTCCACGACGAGCACGTAGATGGTGTCGAAGCCGGCCTGGTCAGCAGCGTCGACGCTCGTGGACCCGAAATAATCGGGCTGTCTCCGAACGACGCGAGTCGGAGACGGAGAGGGGTCGACGACTATCGGTAGAGGTACACGAGCCACATGGCGGTGACGACGAGGCTCGCGAGGAGCACGGCGGTCGCGGTCGCGTCGATCGGAAGCGGCTCGGTCACGGCGGCTTCGAGGAGCATGGGTCGGGATTGCTTCGGGGGCATCTTAAGTATTGAACTTCCGCGATCGGCGGCACCCGAGACGCGCCCGCTTAAGGGTCCGCCACCGTAGGTCCGAACATGCACGTCGGATTCGTGATGAACCCGGTGGCCGGGATGGGCGGCCGCGTCGGTCTCAAGGGTACCGACGGGAAGGTCGCGGAGGCCATCGCGCGCGGCGCGGAACCGCGAGCCCCCGACCGCGCGCGTCGGGCACTGGACCGACTCGCAGCGATCGCCCCCAAGACGGCCGTCTCGACTGCGGCCGACCCGATGGGCGCAGAACTGGTCAGCGATGCCGGCTTCGATCCGATTCGTGTCGTCGATCCGTTCGGCGAAGACGGGAGCGAGAACGACGATCCGCCCGGCCCCACAGAGACGACCGCCGCCCATACGACGCGCGTCGTCGAGGCGTTCGTCGGCGACGGCGAGAGCGATGGTTCGACCGCCGAACCGGTCGATCTGGTTCTGTTCGTCGGCGGCGACGGCACTGCGAGCGACGTGGCAATGGCGTTAGCGGCGGCGGAGACCGATATCCCGATGCTCGGCGTGCCCGCCGGGGTGAAGGTGTACTCGTCGGTGTTCGCCGTCTCTCCGGAGGACGCGGCCGAGGTCGCGGCGACGTTCTCGCGGACGGAGCGCCGCGAAGTGATGGACATCGACGAGGACGCCTACCGCGAGGGCGAGGTCCACCCGGAGCTCCGCGCGGTCGCGCACGTCCCCGTCGCCGACGACCTCCAGTCGTCGAAACAGACCGCGAGCGGGACCGTCGAGTCGCTCGCGGAGGGGGTCGCCGACGACATTCGCGACCGCGACGGAGAGGGCGTCACCTTCGTGCTCGGCCCGGGATCGACCGTCGGCGCGATCAAAGCCGAGTTAGGATTCGACCCGTCGCCCATCGGCGTCGACGTGTGGCGCGACGGTGAAGTCGTGGTGTGGGACGGGACGGAGGCCGACATCCTCGACGCGCTCGGCGACGACAACGTGATCGTCGTCTCGCCTATCGGAGGGCAGGGATTCGTGTTCGGTCGCGGGAACCCGCAGCTATCGCCGGCCGTGATACGGCAGTGTGACCTGCGGATCGTCGCCTCTCGGTCGAAGCTCGACGACGTACGCGCGCTGCGCGTCGACACCGACGACCCGGATCTCGACGAGGAGCTTGCGGGATGGGTCCGCGTCCGCGTCGGGAAGTTCGAGACGCGGATGATGAAGATTGTGTGAGCGGGGGCAGTCGGGGTGACGGCACAGTCCCGGCGTTGACGGTATGGGGAGACGGCACGGTCCCGGCGTTGACGGTGCGTGACAACGATTACCGGGAACCGAACAACCAGAAACCGAACAACCCGGAATCGATTTCGGGCGAGGACCCGGCCGTTCCGTCAGTCGTCGTCGCCGACGATCCCCTCGGCGACGGCCATGTCGTCGACGGTCGGGTCCTCCTCGGAGCGTCGGAGCACGAACCGCTTCCGAAGCACGTCGGCGAGGTAGACGACGGTTCCGGCGATCAGGAGCGTGTCTCCGGGAAGCCGCGCCCAGAACAGCCACTGAACGGTCTCGCCCTCATAGAACGCGAGGCTCCGAGCCGCCGCGTAGCTTTCGGTGAACGCGACGTCGAGCTGGAGGAACCCAACCGGGAGCACGGAGACGAACACCATCAGTGCGAGCCCCACGTTCCAGAGCCAGAAGGACGCGCGAAGCCATGACCCGTCCCAGCGGTCTGGGTCGATCGAGAGCTGCAACATGTACGCAACCATGCCGAGGGCGAGGAAGCCGAATGCGCCGAACATGGCCGCGTGAGCGTGCCCGACGGTGAGGTACGTGCCGTGTTCGTAGTAGTTGATGAGCGGGAGGTTGATGAAGAACCCGAGCACCCCGGCACCGACGAAGTTCCACACCCCGCTGGCGACGATGAACATGAACGGGAGCGTGTAAGGGAACCCGCCCGAACTCGTCATCGCGCGGTACTGACCGATGGCTTCGTAGAGGATGAAGATCAGCGGGAGCAGCTCCAGCGTCGAGAAGATGCTCCCGATCGGCACCCAGTAGTCGGGCATTCCGATCCACCAGTAGTGGTGCGAGACGCCGATGACGCCAGTCCCCATCACCAACAATGCCTGCAACATAACGGCCTTCTCCGCGCTGCGCCGAGTGAGGAGGTTCATCGAGACCAGCGTGAGCCCGATGATCGCGACGATGAAGAACTCGAAGGCACCCTCGACCCACATGTGGACGACCCACCACCGCCAGAACTCCGTCACCGCGATGTTCGTCGACGGGGTAAAGAGGAAGCCGGCGACGAAGAGCAGGGTGATCGAGCCGCCGGCGTAGAGGATCATGTGCGCGAGTCCGTAGATCGGCTCGCGGTCGAGCAGGGGTTTGAGCCCTCGAACCGCGAGGACCGCCCAGAGGACGAACCCGACGAGCAATCCGGCCTGCCACACCTTGCCGACCTCGAGATACTCCAGCCCCTCGTTGCCGAGGAGCCACCAGAGTTCCCCGGGGAAGTAGCCGTTAGCGCCGAGCCAGATGCCGGCCATCCCGCCGCCGACGACGACCACGAGCGCACCGAGCAGGACGTTGATATACCGGGCCTGATTCCTCGGCTCGTGGCCGGTCAGGAGCGGCGGGAGGAACAGGCCGGCCCCGAGCCACGTGGACGCGATCCAGAGGATTCCGAGGTCGATATGCCACGTCTTCGCGATGGCGAACGGGAGCAGTTGGAGGATGTGAACGCCGAACAGTTCCTCGACGCCGAAGAAGCCCGCGCGTTCGATGTAGAAGTGGGCCAAGAGTCCGCCCAACAACACCTGTGTGAGGAATAAGCCGGCGGCGACGGGGACGAACCTGAGCGCCGCGCGCTGGCTCGGGAAGACGCTCACTTCGCCGGGCTCCGGCACCGTAATTCCCTTCGCTGACGGTTCGGGGAGTTTCACCGATTTGTACAAAAGGATTGCTCCACCGGCCGCGCCCACGAGGAGAACCATCGATATCACGCTCCACAGCATCGCGGCGCCGGTCGCGTCGTTGCCGGCGGCGGGCGAGTAGGGCCACTCGTTCGTGTAGGAGTTGTCGGAGTCGGGACGGTCGGTGTGGGAGAACCACGCAGTCCACAGTGCGAAGTCGGCGAACTCCTCTGCCTCGTCGGACGTCGCGATCATTCCGACCGGCACACCTCGGTCGTGATCCCCCTCGTGGTACCGCTCGACGTAGACCGCCCGCACCTGCTCGTGGGCGTAGACCTCCGCGGCGGAGTACTCGATTTCTCCACCGTCGTGCGCACTGTCGAGGTCGGTGCGAACGGTCTGTGCGACCGCCGCTTGTTCCGAACCGGAGAGCGAGTCGTAGCCGGCACCGTACTCCGATTGCGCGTAGTACTCGCGCATATACTCGGCTTTGAGGTCCAGCGCGTCGGCGGTGTAATCCTCACCGTAGTACGCGCCGTTACCGAGGATCGAACCGTGGTTCATTAGGCCGTTTTGCTGGAACGCCACCTTTCCGTCCTGGATCGACTCGCCGGTGGCGATCACCTCACCGTCGGGGCCGACGACCTCGTCCGGGATCGGTGGCGCCTCCTGATACGCGAACCACGCCCCGGCACCCATGACGACCAGGTTGAGTAGAAACGCTGCGACGATGACCTTCGCAATGGATTTTCGTGTGACCTCCATCGACAGGGAGTTGGCCCCCATCACCCAATCCGTTTAGTGGCAACATGTTCGGCGGGTGTTCCCGCAGCATGAGATCCCCGGGCCCCGATCCGAGCCACTCGGTTCGGCTGCAACGCCCGTACTCGACTTCCGAACATGTTCGTGGGTGCGCTTACCCGCGAAAGAGCCGTACGATTCGGTATGTCACCGAGTCAACGGTCGGCGGAAGCCCCCGTCGGAGACGATACACCAGAGGCCGAGACCGGCGCGGAGCCAGTGGCCGAGACGACCGTCACGGTGCGATGTACCGGACACGTCCGGACGGAACTCGGCGTGTACGAGTTCGAGTACACGTTCGAGGGCGACACGCTCCGCGCGTTCCTCGATGAACTGTTCGAGGAGTATCCGGAGCTTCAGGACATGCTCATTGCGGAAACAGAAGCGGACGCGACCCACAGCGGCTGGGCACCCGCCCCCGAGGAACTGCCCGGCACGTGGACGAAGAACCCGGTCGGCGAGCAGACCATCGCGTACGCCCGGATCCTCGTGAACGGTCACTTCAACGAGAACGAGAACGGGTTCGATACAGTACTTGAGGAGGGTGACCGCGTCGCGTTGGTGTATCCGTTCATGTTCTGCTGTTAGGTCATGCGCCCTTAGCGCGGCACGGTCGAACGCTGCCTGTCAGACGTCGATTCGGTGGTCAGCCTGTTCGTCGACGGATGCGGAGAGACCACCCTGCAGAGAGAACCCTCGCGGTCGGGAGACGCCGAAGGAGGAATGGCCCGAAGCTACACCGTCGGGGACGAGAACGCTTCCGTGTTCGGGGTGAACTGAAGCCGCTGACCCGAAATGACCTCGACCGTGTACCCCTCGTACTCGAAAGCGAGTCGATACGGCGTCGAGAAGTCGCACTCGTGAGCGACGAACGAATCCAACGCGTCCGTATCCACGCTGTCCCATAACGGTTCGAGGTTCTCCGGATCTTTGCCAGTCAGATCCGCAATACTCGTGATCACCGTATAGCTGATCGATCGGTCGGTAGCGCCGTCCAAATCGACATTATGTACCGGGATATCTCCATCCCCGTTTGTTTCGACATTCATGATTGATGGATAACTGACCCAGTGGTGTTTGTTCAGCATCGTTAATGGCATAGAAGGTAACAAAAACTTCTTGCCGGATATATTCGGTGGGGAATTTGACACGTGGTGTCCGGCAGGGTGGTTCGCTCACGGAATCGCCATCGGTCAGTGTGCCCCACCCGAACGAAGTTCAAGAAAGACTGCGACGCGAACGCTGTCGTTCGTGAGCTGCTCGCCGCGAGAATGCGGGGGAAGGGATTCGAACCCCAGTCACTTCGCTCGCTGCGCTCGTTTCGTTCCCTGCTTCGAATCCTTACGGCTGATTCCTGCTGCTCGCGAGTTGCTCGCAGCGAGAATGCGGGGGAAGGGATTCGAACCCTCGAACCTCTACAGGAGCGGATCTTAAGTCCGCCGCTTTTGGCCAGGCTCAGCCACCCCCGCGCAGATTTCGGTTCCGGCGGCGGGGTCAAACCCCTTTCGGATGGGCGGCGTCAGCGGTGCGGCGGTCGGACCGTCTCGGTCCGCTACCAATCGACGGAGAGCGTTCCGTCACCGTGCGGGTTCGGCGCGATCTCCTTATCGGTACGGCGGTCGACGACGTGGATGACTCCTTTGTCCTTTTTCGCGGGGCAGACCTCGGCCGCGCGGACGTTCGCCGCCAGTTCGTCCTCGCCGATGTAGTACGACCGCGGCTTCGCCATGCCGCTTTGAATGTCCATCTCCCAGTTGTCGCTGACTTCGGCGCATTTCCCGGCCCCGAAGCACTTGTTGGCCTCGAAGACGATTTTATACGGCTTCTCCTCGATCGGGGGCCCCTCGCCACCGATGTCGCTCGCGCGCAACACCGCGTCGTCGGCGTCCGCCTCGTCGCTCATACATAAGTATCGACGGCCACCGAACTTTCGTCTGTCGGTCGTTCTCGGCGACCGCGGTTCGAGTCGTCGACGCGAGTCGTCGTCGCTCCCGACTACTCTTCGACGTGTTCTGCGAGCAGTCGATCCGCGTGCTCGGGCGAGTCGGCGAACGTCCATCGCACCTTGTCGGCGTCCCCGTACGCCAACGCCTCCTTGAGTTCGTCTCGGAGCACGCCGGTGCCGAACCCGACGGTGTCGCCGTCGCTGTCGCCTAACTCGTACAGCGCGTATCGGTCCGGCGCGCTCCCGACGGTCGACCGGTCGAGGTCGCGCCACGGCTTCGCGAGGCTCATCGGACCGGGACCATCGAGGTCGGCGTGGACCGTTCGACGGTCATCGGTGGGCGTCCAGCCCGTCTTCGGGGCCCTCGACGATCTCGTAACTCCCCTCGGTCCAGCCGTCCTCGACGAAGACGAACACGCGGCCGCCGGCGATCTCGGGATCCGCGATCACCTCGTTCCGCTGGCCGGTTCGGCCCACGATCACGCCGGGGAACACCTCGTCGCGCTCGCCCTCTTCGACGATGACGCGGCCGACGCCTGAGTCTTCCAGGATCTCGTCGTCGGTGTTGTAGTCGTTGACGTACGTCATCACGCCCTCGGTCTCCGTGGGGTCGGTGACGAGGACGTGCGTCTCCTTGCCGGGACCAGCCGTCACCGACCCCTCAATTGCGTCCGGAACCCCGCGATAGAGCGTCGTTCGACCGTCCAAGTACTCGACGACGACCCCCTCCTCGCGGAGGTCGATCCCGATCGACGTCGGCGGGACGTCGCTACGTGAAGGCGCTGACATACGCGTCGCTCGGGTCGCCCCCCTCAAAAGGGACGCGCTCGGCGGTGGTGGCTGGTTCGCGGACGCCGGACGCATCGAAGCCGGCCGATCCGTCGCCTCAATCGCGAGAATTGGGCGTGCTACATTTAATTCCCCACCGAGAGGAGAACGGCATATGCAACGGACGCGACGGGAGTGCTGCGTGCCGGCGTTGGGATCGGCACCGGACTCGCGGGGTGCCTCGGCGTGCAAGGTGTCGAGTATCACGACGCGGCCCGACCCAAAGTCCTCCAGGCTCTGAGGACCCCAATAGTGACGACGCGAACGACGAGCCCTCCGCCGAGATCGGCACCGGCCGCACGACAGCCGACGAGGAGGGCGCAGTGGCCGTGAAGCTGATCGGTCAGTTGGACGATGCCGTCGTCCGGTGTGTCGAACCGGTCTGACCCTGTTTTAAACCCTCACACCGGCCCGAGAAGCGCGGAGCCGAGAGTCTCGCCGTGATCGCTACCTCTTTGTCCGCGCTCGCAAGCCGTGAGTGCATGGAGGGACGGGCCGCGGCGCTCGGCGCCGGCACGGTGTTGAACGCGCTCGCGACAGGCACCGGTTCGGCCTTCGGCATCGACGTCGAGACGCGTTCGAGCGTCGCGCTCGACCCGGCCGCCGAGGGCGTCGACGGGACGATTAGCGAGGCTCCCGACGCTGACACCGCCCTGATCGAGCGCTGCGTCGCGCTCGCGACCGACCGGTGGGGCGACGGCGAGGGCGGCACCGTCCGGACCGACAGCGACGTACCCCTCGCGGCCGGACTGAAAAGCTCCAGCGCGGCCGCCAACGCGACCGTGCTCGCGACGTGCGACGCGCTCGGGCTGACCGTGGGAGACGACGACACGGACTCGGCCGTCGACGTCACTCGGCTGGAGGCCTGCCGACTCGGCGTGCAAGCCGCTCGCGACGCGGGTGTGACCGTCACGGGCGCGTTCGACGACGCGACCGCCTCGATGCTCGGCGGAGTCACCGTCACCGACAACGGCGCTGACGAGTTGCGTTCGCGCGAGACCGTCGACTGGAACGTCCTCGTGTGGACCCCGCCAGAGCGCGCGTACAGCGCGGACGCGGACGTGGCTCGCTGTGAGGCCGTCGCGTCGATGGCGGACCTCGTGTGCGACCTCGCGCTTGAGGGCCGGTACGCCGAGGCGATGACGGTCAACGGACTCGCCTTCTCGGCCGCACTCGGCTTCGACGCCGACCCCGCGGTGGAGGCGATGGCCCACGCCACCGGAGTATCGTTGTCGGGCACCGGTCCGAGCGTCGTCGCCGTCGCGGACCCGACCGACCCCGAGACCGACCTCGACGCGGTCGCCGACGCGTGGGGCGACCGACCCGGAACGCTGCGACGAACGACCACCAGAAACGACGGCGCGGCCGTCGGACGAGAGTGAACCCAATGAGCGAAACACCGAATCCCGAAGAGATGAGTCTGGACGAACTGCGCCACGAGATCGAAGATATCGATCAGGAGATCGTCGAACTGATCGCCCGCCGAACCTACGTCGCCGACACGGTGGCGGCCGTAAAGGACGAGCAGGATCTCCCGACGACCGACGAGGGACAGGAGGAGCGCGTCATGGAGCGCGCCGGCGCGAACGCCGAGCGTTTCGACGTCGACGCCAACCTCGTGAAAGCCATCTTCCGGCTGTTGATCGAACTGAACAAAGTTGAACAACGAGAGAGCCGGTAGCCGAATTCGGGCGTTTCAGGGCCTCTACTGCGGTTCGAATTACAAAATCTTCTTCCGGCAGTTGCTCTTTCGTTCCCGGATCGGTGAACGAGAGT
>Ga0208135_100116_pt1 | contig 66716 bp, 73 predicted proteins | sample AntDeeMetag02WF5_FD_184757 | JGI IMG/M metagenome (GOLD analysis project Ga0208135, IMG submission 184757) | Saline lake microbial communities from Deep Lake, Antarctica - Antarctic Deep Lake Metagenome 02WF5 (SPAdes) (version 2) | ecosystem: Environmental > Aquatic > Non-marine Saline and...
CTTTATGTACCATAATGAGACTACTATAAAAGTGCGATGACACGGTCCACCCGCCAGCGGGAGCGAACGCGCGAGACGGACGAGACCGAGGAACAAGAGGGGGAACGTGCCTGCCCCGAGTGTGAATCGGACAATCTCGTCAAGGACTCCGACCGGGGAGAGCTCATCTGCGAAGACTGTGGGCTCGTCGTGGAGGAGGAACAGATCGACCCCGGCCCGGAGTGGCGGGCGTTCAATCACTCCGAACGGCAAGAAAAGTCCCGCGTCGGCGCGCCGACGACCCAGACGATGCACGACAAGGGGCTGACGACGACGATCGACTGGAAAGACAAGGACGCCTACGGCCGCTCGATTTCTTCGAAAAAACGCAGCCAGATGCACCGGTTGCGCAAGTGGCAAGAACGCATTCGAACCAAAGACGCCGGCGAGCGGAACCTCCAGTTCGCGCTCAGCGAGATCGATCGGATGGCATCCGCGCTCGGCGTCCCGCGCTCGGTTCGGGAGGTCGCGTCGGTCATCTATCGGCGCGCGCTCAAAGAAGATCTCATCCGCGGACGATCGATCGAAGGGGTCGCGACATCCGCGCTATACGCCGCCTGTCGCAAGGAAGGGATCCCGCGAAGCCTCGAGGAGATCTCGGAAGTCTCGCGCGTCGAACGCAAAGAAATCGGTCGCACGTATCGATACATCTCGCAGGAACTCGGCCTCGAGATGCGTCCCGTCGACCCGAAAAAGTACGTCCCGCGCTTCTGTTCTGAACTCGAACTGTCCGAAGAGGTCCAGACCAAGGCCAACGAAATCATCGAGAAGACGGCCGAGGAAGGACTACTTTCGGGCAAGTCACCGACGGGGTACGCCGCGGCCGCGATCTACGCTGCGTCCCTGCTCTGCAACGAGAAGAAAACCCAGCGCGAGGTCGCCGACGTCGCACAGGTGACCGAAGTGACGATCCGGAACCGCTATCAGGAGCAGATCGAAGCGATGGGCATTCACGGGTAGCCGAAGGCGAAGGCGAACTCGGTACCCTCTCTCGATTTTATCGCATCACGTAGTCGATCCAGCGACTGCGTCCGTCGGCTAGTCATCCTTGCCGACGCTGATGACCTGCAAGAGCGAGTAGACGGGGACGCCCTCGAGTTCCTCGAGGCCCTGTTTGTCGGCGATGACGACGCAGGCGAGCGGCTTGCCGCCCTCGGCGCGGATCGCCTCGATCGTCTCGCGCATGGTGGTGCCGCTGGTGATGGTATCGTCAACGATGTAACATTCTCGATCGCGGATCCCGGCGAAGTTCCTGGAGAACATGCCGCCGAGATCCTCGATGTCGCCTTCCTCCCACTGGTGTTTCGCGGGGGTGTAGGTCCCGAGATCGGTCTCGAGTTCGCGGGCGACCAGCGTCGCGATCGGACCGCCGGCTTTCTCGATGCCGATCGTCAGATCCACGTCTTCGCCGTGTTTGGCGAGCATGTCGGCCATCGCCGAGGCGATGGCGCTCATCCGTTTGCTGTCCCGGCCGATCGCGGACCAGTCGACGTGGATGTCCTGTGGGCCGCTCGCACCGGGGGTTTCATCGGTTCGCTTGGGTGGTTGATCGGTCGCCTGTGGGGTCGTTCCGCTGCGCTCGACGAGCCAGCTTGCGGTCTCCCGGGAGACGTTCAGCTCGTCTGCGATCTCGCCCTTCGAGAGACCGCGAGCCGCGAGTTCGGCCGCGCTCTCGATCAAGTCGTCGACGTTTTTCATATGGATGCGAATTCGACCGCCGTTTTTATAGTCGTGTCGTCATCCGCCCCCGTCGTCGACGCACGTCCGGTCGTCAGGACGCGTGCGGTCGCCTTCGGGAACGCCTGATCGACCGCCTCGAGGCCGTAGACGCCGGTCACGATCGACTCGAGCACCCAGTCTGGAAGGCTCGAGAGCGTCTCGATTGCCCGCTCGAAGTGACGGCGGTTGGAGTTGACGCTGCCGACCAGTGCCTTGTTGTGCAACACGAGGTCGCGGTGGAGTCGGCCGCCGTCGACCTCGAACGACCAGTCGGCGGGGACGCCGAGCAGGGCGGCGACGCCGTTGGGGGCGAGCGCATCGATCGATTCGAAGGCGTGTTTCGCGTGACCGGTCGCCTCGTAGACGACATCCATCGGCTCGTACGCGCCCGCGATAGCGGAGACCGGCGTCTCGCGGGAATCGATGTAGGTCGCGCCGAGTCGCTCCGCGATGTCGATCGTTGGGTGCGGTCGATCCTTCCGCCCGAGACAGTAGACTCGCTCGTAGTCGAGCGTCTCCGCGAACATCGCGACGGTCAACAGCCCCAGCGAGCCGGTGCCGAGGACGAGCGCGGATTCGGGCCGCCAGTCGAACGCTGAGCGCGTCGCGCGAGCGTGTTCGATCGCTTTTTCGGTAATGCTGATCGGTTCCACGAGAAAGCCCCACTGCGCTAGCTCGGCCGGAATCGGAACGAGATCAGCTGCCGGGCTCGTACTGTACTCCGCCATGAACCCGTGTGCGCCGACGATACCGCGTTCGACGTACTCGCCGTCGGGGGCCATGTCCGGTTCGCCCGCCTCGAAATAGTCGTTCGTCTCGACGCCCGCTGGCGGCCGTCGCACCGTCGGGACGACGTACTGTCCGTCCGCGAGGTCGGTTCCGTTCGCGTCTTCGACGATGCCGACGGCCTCGTGTCCGAGGATCAGCCGGTCGTCTCCGTCGGGAACGCTTCCGTGGTCCCCGTCGATGACCTCGTAATCGGTCCCGTCAATACCGACGCGACAGATCCGCACGAGCGCTTCGCCGGGAGCGGGTTCCGGAACGGGTCGGTCGACGACCTCCGGGATACCCGCTCCGGGCTGGACTGCGATGGCCTTCATTGTCCCCCGGTAGGAACCGTGACGTTAAATATTTATTCCTACTCGAGTAAATATCGTTATGTTCGGATATCGGAAACGTGAGACCGTCCGGCCGGGATCGAGCGAGCAGCGAACTGACTGCGATCGGAACGACTGCGACCGAAACGGTTTCGGCCGGAACGACTGCGACCGGAAACGGTTATCCGTCCGCCAATGCCTGTAGCCCACATGGAACGGTACGATCTCGTCTATCGGCTCTACGACGAGCACGACACGGCGACGTTGCGAGAGTACCAGGAGTTCGTCGACGTCTTCCCGGCGGTCGACTCCAGAGTCGCACTCGAGCACTGGCAGGAGGCGACCGAGGAACTCGAGACTCGCAAGGACGAGATCCGGTCGGCGTTCGCGGCCGGCGAGACGTTCGCGGAGATCGCCGCCCGCACGACTCGCGATCAGGCATTCACCGCGCTCGACCTCGAGGCGAAGTACGGCCGCGCGGTGAACGTCCTCGTGCTCGACGTCGACGAGACGCTGCGCTCCGCCGGTGGAACGGACAACGAGATTCCCCGGGAGACGCTGCACTTCTTGACGGAGTTCCACGAGGCCGGCGTCCCGATCGTCATCTGTACGGGCCAGACCTTAGAGAACGTCAAGGGCTTCGCGATCCAGGGGCTGGGGAGTGAAATCGTCCACTCGGGGAACCTCTCGATCGTCTACGAGGCGGGAACGGGCGTGTTCACGCCGGGCCACGGCGCGGAGACGAAACAGTTGCTTTACGAAGACCTCGATGAGTCCATTCGAACCGTCTTCGACGACGTCCGGTCGCGCGTCTTACCGGAGGCGCCCGAGGAACTCCGCCGGGGCTGTCACCTCCAGGGCAACGAGTTCAACGTCACGATGAAGCCCAACTACGAAACCGGGTCCGCGGACGCCCGCGAAATCATCGACGAGGCGCTGGTCTATCTCATCGATCTGCTCGCCGATGCCGTCGGACGGGTGCTCGAGGATGCAGGCGAGGAGGTGAACGGTGAGAACGGGGAACCAGCCACCGGCGGCGAGAGTGAGCTGACGCCCGGCGACGAAACGATCACCGGCTGGACCCGTGCCTTCTACGCCGGACAGGACCCGGAGATCAGGGCGGTCCTCGAGGGCGAAGGGGCGTACCCCGACCTCGCGATCGACGACATCCCCGACCGGCTCGCAGCGACCCTCGAACGGATCGACGTCGCCTACTACGAGGCCGATGCGGCCGAAATCGGTAGCCTCGAGTTGAACAAGGTGGTGGGCGTCCAACGCGCGCTCGACGTGCTCGGAGTCGAGAACCCCTTCGCGCTCGTGATGGGCGACTCCAAGAGCGATCTGCGCGTGATGGAGTGGGTCGCCGACACCGACGCCGGGATCGCGGCCGCCCCGGAACACGCCTCGCAGGAGACCCTCCAGCACGTCCTCGAGACGGACGAACTCGTCTTCGATCGCGGGAAGAGCGTCGACGTGCTCCGGACGGTGTACGCGCTCAATCGGCTGGCTCATCTCGGGTGATCGATCGACTCGTTTCTCGCGTACAGTGTCACCCGATCCGAACTGCCGTCCGTTCGACATTGCCGTCCGTTCAACATTGCCGTCCGTTCGACATTGCCGTCCGATCGATACCGTCGACATTACGGTTCCGTCACGTGATTTTGACCGTCGTCAGACGCGATTCACTCTCTTAAACGGCCGGAATACAAAGGCCCGCTCATCAAGCGTATCCGAGTCGTTCCTTCTCTCAGCACGATCCGGTGAGCGCACTGTCGACGGCGCCCTCACAGCCGCAATGGGCGAGGCGTTCGCGACGACACCAAGCGGATCGGCTGGAGATTTATGAGACGAATCGAGTCCCAGCACCAGGACAGCGGCGTCGTTCACCGACCGGACTCGAGCCAGCGCTACGAGGTGACCCACCAATGACGACGATCGCAGAACTTTCGCTTTCGACAGACGAGTTCGCACTCGCAGAGACCCTCCAGCAACTACCGTCCCTCGACGTCCGCGTCGAAAGCGTCGTCGCGGAAGGGCCGACCCGGACCGTCCCGCTCGTCTGGTTTTCGAACGTTGACCGCGACGACCTCGAGACGGCTCTCGAATCGGATCCGACCGTCGCCGAGTACCGACGGCTGCTCGGGAACACCGAGGACGGCGAACTGTTCTACCGCTTGGAGTACGCGGCGACCGTCGAGTCCGTCTGTCAGTGCGTCTACACCGACGGCGGGACGGTTCTCGACGCGCAGGTGACCGACGGCCAGTGGACGCTTCGGCTCCTCTTCCCCCACCGCGAAGAGCTGTCGGACGCTGTCTCAGCCATCGAGGACTGCGGCGTTCGGGTCGACGTGAGACGCATGGTCGAGGCCGGACAGGATGAGGAACTCGAGACGACGGCGGCGCTGACCGAGCCCCAGCAGGAGGCGATCGCCGAGGCGTATCGGCAGGGCTACTACGACGTCCCGCGCGAAATCTCGCTCGAGGAGCTCGCGAACGAACTCGATATCTCTCACCAGGCGCTCTCCGAGCGGCTCCGTCGGGCGAACCGCGTCCTCGCGGGCGAGCAGTTGGACAACCCGTCGGGCGAGATGGCGACGCCGGACTGACTCGAGGTCGGCGGGACGTCGTTCGCTCGCGTTCGGCGACCGATGGCTATTCGAGCCGGCGAGCGAGTCGCGGCGGCAGGCGTTTTTTGGCCGTCCCCGATGGAGTAGCTTGCATGTCGAATCACGATCCCGGCGCCGCCGACCCGCTGTCGCTTCGCGGCGTCGTGCCGCCGACCGTCACCGCGTTTCGGGAGGACGAGTCCGTCGATTACGAGACGACGGCTGCACACGCCCGTTTCGTCGTCGACCGCGGGGTACACGGCGTTTTTCCGCTGGGAACCAACGGCGAGTTCCCGCTGCTCTCGGGCCCGGAGCGCGACCGGATCGTCGAGGCGGTCGTCGACGAAGTCGGTGATGACGTGCCGGTCATCGCCGGCGTCGGTGCTCCCAGTACCTATCGGACGGTCGCCCACGCCGAACACGCCGAATCCGTTGGCGCGGACGGCATCGTCGTCGTGACGCCGTACTACTATCCGCTGGACCACGACGGTGCCCTCGAGCACTATCGACGGGTCGCCGAGGCCGTCGACGTACCGGTCTATATCTACCACATCCCGAGCAAGACCGGCAACGAACTGTCGCTCGAGACGCTGGCCGACCTCGCTGAAATCGACACTCTCGCGGGCGTCAAGGACTCGAGCAAGGACGTGCCATGGCTCGCACAGGCGATCGACGCCCACCCCGATCTGACCTTCCTTGCGGGGTCGGACTCACTCATCTTCACGGGCCTCGAGATTGGCTGCTCGGGACTCGTCAGCGCCGTCGCGAACGTCTTCCCGGAACTCGTTGTCGACTGCTACGAGGCCTACGACGCGGGCAACGAGGGACGAGCGCGCGAACTCCAGAGCGAAATATTCCGCGTTCGGGACGCGTTCAAGACCGGCGGCGCGTACATGTCCGGCGTCAAGACCGCACTCAGAATGCGGGACTTCGACGCCGGCCCACTTCGGAGCCCGCTCCGGCTGAAGGACGACGACTCCGCACGGGAGATGCGCTCCCGGCTCGAGAAAATAGACGTTCTCTGAGGTGGATGGCGGCTACAGGAGCGACCGCGTCCGCACGGTTCCGCTCAATACCAGCGTGCGCCCGCTCCCGTCGATCGAGGAATCTTCGAGGGTCGCCCAGCGATCGCTGACGTCGCGGTTGGAGTCGACGTGGTCGGTGAGCGCCTCCGCGTTCGCGTCGCTCTCGCTGTCGTAGAGGAACACCTCGGTGAATTCGGACGTGTCGCCGTCGAACTCGTAGCTGGTCGCCGTCCCCGTTAGCCCTCGTTCCCAGTCATCGAACTGGTCTTCGATGCGGTCTTCGATCTCCTGGCGCTGCTGATCGGGAATGTTGTCGGGGTCGCCGTACTGACGCTCGAGTTCGGTCTCGACGGTTCGGGGCTCGTGAACGCTCCCGCTGGACATGTGTTTGGCGCTGAACTCGCCCAGCATCGCCCCGCCATCGTCCGTCTCGGACCACAGTCCGCTCGCGCTCGCGTTGGCGTCGATGGCCGCTTCGACGGCGCTGACCGCATCGAGGTAGCTCCCCCCGTTGGCCTGAACGATGGACCCCTCACTGACCCCGAAGGCCCAGTTCTCGATCGCGTACAGCTCGTATCCCTCGTGGTCTCCCTCGCTCGAGAGTTCGTCGTCCTCGGCGTACTCGTCGTCGACCCAGTCCTGCAGGTTCTCCTTGATAGACGCGGGATCGAAGGAGCCGGCGAGGAACGCGTACTCGACCGACGACTCCATCGTGTCCGTTTGGGTCGTTGTTCCATCCCAGGTCTGTCGCGTATGGCTCACCTCGAACTCCCAGGAAACGGTCTGGGAGAGCTCCCAGTCGAGGTCGGTTGCGGCAACGCCAGCCCTGCTCCGATGAGCCGCACCCCTCTCGAGGGGCCAGTACACAACGAGTTCCTCCTCGTGCTCGAAGACCGAATCGGGAACGACAGCGTTGAACTGTCGATCGATCTCCTCCGATGAGTCGACCGTTCCATCGGTGTAGCGCTCGGTCAGCGCTTCCGTGTCGAGAAGGTCGGTAACTGCCGGCGCGGCGAGCCAGTTTCCGACCGGCGGCCCGGAACTCCCGTCTTCCTCGTCGCCGAGGAACGGGAGGCTTCCCGCACAACCGGCCAGTCCCGCGGAACTGACCGCGGCCAAACCTGCGCTACCGCTTCGAAGAAGCGTTCGCCGTGAAATATCCTCTTCCATCCCTCTTGAGGAGACAGTATTTATATATAGTATTTCTGGCTGACGTACATATTTGCGTTTCAGAAGGAGAGTCAGCGAACAGCGTCGTATCGCGGCCCTTCCGTTCGGCGGGATCGAGAGGCTATAGTAGTCACTGAAAGTCAATACACACCTGATCGCGTGACAGCGATGCGACCAGCGTGTGAACCGTTTCAGTGACTACTATACCGCCGGATCGGCGACCCCAACTCGAACGCAGCGTCCACGAGAACGGACTCGAAGCAGACTCGAGGCCGACTCGTCCCGTCTCCCGGCCAAGGGATGACCGCGTCGCCGGTCGTTCCGACGTGAGTCTCTTTGTGTAACGACTTCGTGGGTGCGGGTATGACGCTCACCGACGAACAGGCAGCGATCCGGGAGACCGTCCGAGAGTTCGCCAGCGAAGAGATTCGGCCGACTGCACTCGAGGCCGACAGGGAACAGGAGTTCCCCGAAGCCGTCTGGGACGGCCTCGCCGACCTCGATCTGACGGGACTGACGGTCCCCGAGGAGTACGGCGGCTACGAGGCGGATCCGGTGACGGCCGCCGTAGTCAACGAGGAAGTCGCGTACGGGATGCTCTCGGTCGCAACGGCGCTGTCGGTCCACTCGCTTGCGACCTTGTGTATCGCCGAGTTCGGGAGCGACGCCCAGCAAGAGCGGTGGCTACCCGAGATGGCGGAGGGTCGCCCGGTGGGTGCCTTCGCGCTCTCGGAGCCCCACGCGGGCTCGAATCCGGCGGAGATGTCGACCGAGGCCCGCAGAGAGGGCGACGAGTACGTCATCGACGGCGAAAAGCAGTGGATCACCAACGGCGAGCGCGCGGGCGTCTACGTCCTCTTCGCGAAGACCGACCGCGACGACCCCGGCTCAGTCACCCAGTTTCTCGTTCCAGCCGACGTGGACGGCCTCTCGGTTGGCGAGAAAGAGGACAAACTCGGCCTGCGCGCGAGCGACACCACGAGCCTCACCTTCGACGACGTTCGGATCCCGGCCGCAAATCGGTTGACCGAGGAGGGGAAAGGGCTCTCGGCCGCGTTTCACATCCTCACCGGCGGCCGGATCGCCATCGCCGCCCAGTCGGTGGGCCTCGCACAGTGTGCGCTCGACGAGGCGCTGGCTTACAGCCAAGAGCGCGACCAGTTCGGCGGCCCCATTTCGGACATCCAGACGATCCGGCACAAACTCGCCGAGATGGCGACCAAAATTCGGGCCGCGCGCCTGCTGACTCGAGACGCTGCCCGAAAGCGAGCGGCCGGCGGCGCAGCACTCGAGGCGAGCATGGCGAAGTACTTCGCGAGCGAGGCGGCGATGTTCGTGACGAACGAGGCGGTCCAGATCCACGGCGGCTACGGCTACGTCACCGAGGGCGAGGTCGAACGGCTCTATCGCGACGCCAAGATTACCGAAATCTACGAGGGGACGACGGAGATCCAGAAGACGGTGATCGCTCGGGAACTGCTCGAGTAAGAGAGCGGGTAGAGCGCGGTGGCGAGTAGAGTCCAGTACCGAGTCGGTGGTTCGCGGCGGGCGACACGGCGAACAGTATATTCGCGTCCCGCACGTATTGGCAGTCGTGACCGGGTACGAGGCCATCGTCTACGATCTGGACGGAACGCTCGTCGATCTCGATGTCGACTGGAACGCCGTCGCCGTCGACGTCCGCGAGGTGTACACCGCCGCGAACGTCGACCCGCCGAGCGACGGGCTCTGGGACATGCTCGAGGTCGCGGCCGACGTGGGGCTGGCCGATGAGGTGGAAGCCGCTATCGCGGCCCACGAGCACGACGGGGCGCGGACCTCCGTTCGACTCGCACATGCCGACGAACTGCTCGAGCGGTCGCTGCCGGCGGGCGTCTGTTCGCTCAATTGCGAGCGAGCGTGTCGGATCGCGCTCGACGAACACGCGCTCGACGACGCGGTCGATGCCGTCGTCGGTCGCGATACGGTCGACACGTGGAAACCGGATCCGGAACCGTTGCTTGCGACGGTTCGAGTCCTCGAGGTCGAGCCGGCGGCGGCGCTATTTATCGGTGATTCCGCGCGCGATCGACACGCCGCAGAACGAGCGGGAATGGACTTCGAGTACGTCGGCGAGGGGCCGTCGGGCGTCTGAGCGCTCGGCTCGAGCGCGACTCGAGCCCGTTATAGTAGCCACTGAAACGATTCACACACTGATCGGACAGTTGTCGGTCGATCAGGCGTGCAATGACTTTCAGTGGCTACTATAGGTCTGCGTTCGCTTCGCGTAGGCGAAGACGACGATCGACGTGACTAACCAGACGGGCGCACCGACTCGGATCGCGAACTCGACCCGGTCGGCCCACGTCGGGAGGGTCGCCGCCGTGGATAGCAGGACGACGACCGGCGCGCCGACCAGAATGGTTGCGACGAAGGTCGTCTGCATCACCCAGCCGTAATCGATGCCGTCGGGTGAGGTCGTTTCGACGGGTTCTGGCACGTGTGAGTATCGCGACCGACTCCTCTTAAGCGCCGCGGATACGGCCCCAGCGGACCCTCGACCGTCACTGGCGGAAGAACAACGCTGTTTAGTTCTCGGCGGCTAAGCTGTGGGTATGCCTACCGTGCGGGATCTCAGAGCGAAGGCCGGTGACGAGCCGATCACGATGCTGACCGCGTACGACGCGCCGACGGCGGCGGTCGTCGACGAGGCTGGCGTCGACATCATCCTCGTCGGTGACAGCCTTGGAAACACCAATCTGGGGTATGAGACGACGCTCCCGGTTACCGTCGACGACATGGCTCGCCACACCGGTGCGGTCGCCCGCGCGACCGACGACGCCCTCGTCGTCGCCGACATGCCGTTTCTCTCGATCGGGGTCGACGAGGCGGCGAGCGTCGAGAACGCGGGCCGGATGCTCAAAGAGGAGGACGCCCACGCGGTCAAACTCGAGTGCGGGCCCCACACCGTCGAGCTAACCGAGAAACTGGTCCGGCTCGGAATTCCCGTGATGGCCCACCTCGGACTGACGCCCCAGCACGTCAACCAGTACGGCGGCTATCCGCGGCAGGGGACGGATCGGGACGGCGCCGAGCGCATCCTCGAACTGGCCGAAGCCCACGAGGCGGCCGGGGCGTTCTCGCTCGTCCTCGAGCACGTGCCGTCGAATCTCGCGGCTGACGTGACCGCGGCGCTGGACATTCCGACGATCGGGATCGGTGCCGGCCCGGACTGCGACGGACAGGTGCTCGTCGTCGACGACGCGATCGGGCTCAGCGAGTGGTCGCCCTCCTTCTCGAAACGGTTCGGGAACGTCCGCGAGGAGATGGAGTCCGCGGTCGGGGAGTATGTCTCGGCCGTCGAATCCGGCGAGTTCCCCGCCGACGAACACAGTCACGAGGAGAGCGATCTCGAGGACATTTACTGAGCCGTCGTCGCCTCGGCCCGATAGCGGAGATCGGCCTTCTCGTGATCTCGAGTCGGTTCTCAGTACCAGTCTCGATTTCGGTCACCGTCGATCTCCGACAGGAATTCGTCGACGACCGTGTTGAACGCGGTCGGCCGCTCGATCATCGCCAGATGTGCGGCGTCCTCGATCTCGGCGAGTCCGGCCTCGTCGATTTCATCGGCGAGGTACTCGTGAAACCACGGCGGGGTCAACTGGTCGTACTCCCCATACACTGCGAGCGTGGGTGTGTCGATCTCGTCGACGCGATCGCGAACGTCGAACTCGTGGCTGGTTAGAAAGTCCCGGCGCGTGACCGCCTGGCCGGTATCGTGCATCCGTTCCATTGATCGCTCGCGGAGACCCGAGTCGGGGTCGTGAAAGAGCCGATCCGGGCCGTGGAGGAATTCGACCGCGCGCTCGAAATCGGACCGAAGCCACGCCAGGAGATCCTCGAGCACGCCGAGTCGAGCGCCGGTCCCCGTCAGGACGGCCGCCGCGGGATCGAACTCGCGCTCGAGCAAGATGTGGAGGACGACGGCACCGCCGAGGGAGTTTCCGACGAGGACCGCCGCGTCGGTCGCCTCGACGACGGCCAGCACGTCGTCGGCGTAGGCCGACAGCGCCGAGTACCCCGCGCTGGCATCGATGTCATCCGACTCACCGTGGCCGCTGAGGTCGACCGTGACGAGCGGTGCGTGATCCGCGAGCGGCCGCTGTCCGTCCCAGACGTCGTGAGACCCGCCGCTCCCATGGATACAACAGATAGGTGGTCCGTCGCTGCCCCGGTCGACGACCTCGTACGCCGTCTCCCGTCCGTAGTGTGTTACCGTTTCCATACGGAACGACACAACCGGAACCGGCATAAAGACTCGATTCGGTGGAGACCGGAGTACGCCAGCAACGAGGATATTATCGTTCCGAACCAATCGGGTATCACTGGACCGATCGAATAACCGCGTGAACTCACAGTATGAACGTGAACTACGAACAATCACTTTCCAGCCGATACGCTGCCCTCATGCGGTCTGTCGGCGAAACATATATATGTGAGTGGCGCTTACCTTGGGTTAGTTACAGCATGACTCTCGAACAATTCACCCTCGACGAGGGGCAGGTGGCCCGCCGGTACGAATACGACGACAGCACGGTGATGGCTGTCGACTTCGGTACCGAAGAAGCCGATGCGTCGGTCGACGTTGTCGACGACACGGTTATTGTCGTCCTCACCGACGATCAGTACGAAATCGAACTCCCTGCGAATAGCGAGAACCCGCACACGTTTATCAAAAACGGCGTTCTCACTGTCGAACTGGAGGAGGAACGATGAAACTCACTGTCAAACCACTCAAACAGAAGGACGCCGGCCGCGGACTGGCCGCGATCGACCGCGTCTCCATGAACGAACTCGACCTCGAGAACGGGGACTACATCGTCATCAAGGGCAAGAGCGAGGCACAGGCTGTCGCTCGCGTCTGGCCCGGCTACCCCGAAGATGAGGGGCGCGGTATCGTCCGGATCGACGGCCGCCTGCGTCAGGAGGCCGACGTCGGGATCGACGACAACGTCACCATCGAACCCGCTGACGTCAAACCCGCCAAATCGGTCACCGTGGCGCTGCCACAGAACCTGCGGATCCGCGGTGACATCGGGCCGCTCGTCCGCGACAAGCTGAGCGGGCAGGCCGTTACCGAGGGCCAGACGGTACCGTTCTCGCTCTCGTTCGGGCCCATGGCCAGCTCCGGTCAGTCGGTTCCGCTGAAGATCGCGAGCACCTCACCGTCGGGTACCGTCGTCATCACGGACTCGACGAGCATCGAGATTTCCGAGACGCCCGCCGAGCAGGTCCAATCCGGCGGCGGTGCGTCCGCGGAGGGCGTCCCGAATGTCGCCTACGAGGACATCGGCGGCCTGGACGACGAACTCGACCAGGTCCGCGAGATGATCGAACTGCCGATGCGCCACCCCGAGCTGTTCCAACAGCTGGGCATCGAGCCGCCGAAGGGCGTCCTCCTGCACGGCCCGCCGGGCACGGGGAAGACCCTGATGGCCAAGGCCGTCGCAAACGAGATCGACGCCCACTTCGAGACGATCTCCGGGCCGGAGATCATGTCGAAGTACTACGGCGAGAGCGAAGAGAAACTCCGGGAGGTCTTCGAGGACGCCGAAGAGAACGCTCCCGCGATCGTCTTCATCGACGAGCTCGACTCCATCGCCGCCAAACGTGAAGAGGCCGGCGGTGACGTCGAACGTCGCGTCGTCGCCCAACTGCTCAGCCTGATGGACGGCCTCGAGGAGCGCGGCCGCGTCACGGTCATCGCTGCAACCAACCGCGTCGACGCCATCGACCCCGCGCTCCGACGCGGCGGTCGCTTCGACCGCGAAATCGAGATCGGCGTCCCCGACAAGGCGGGTCGCAAGGAGATCCTGCAGGTCCACACCCGCGGGATGCCCCTCGACGAGGGGATCGACCTCGATCAGTACGCCGAGAACACGCACGGCTTCGTCGGTGCCGACCTCGAGTCGCTCGCCCGCGAGAGCGCGATGAACGCGCTCCGGCGGATCCGCCCCGAACTCGATCTCGAGTCCGAGGAGATCGACGCCGACGTGCTCGACTCGCTGGAGGTCTCCGAACGGGACTTCAAGGAGGCACTCAAGGGCATCCAGCCCTCTGCGATGCGCGAGGTCTTCGTCGAAGTCCCCGACGTCATCTGGAACGACGTCGGCGGACTCGGCGAGACCAAAGAGCAACTGCGCGAGACGATCCAGTGGCCGCTCGACTACCCCGAGGTGTTCGAGCAGATGGACATGCAGGCCGCCAAGGGCGTCCTCATGTACGGCCCGCCGGGCACCGGGAAGACCCTGCTCGCCAAGGCCGTCGCCAACGAGGCCCAGTCGAACTTCATCTCGATCAAAGGCCCCGAACTGCTGAACAAGTACGTCGGGGAGTCCGAGAAGGGCGTTCGCGAGGTCTTCGAGAAGGCGCGGTCGAACGCACCGACCGTGATCTTCTTCGACGAGATCGACTCGATCGCTGGCGAACGCGGCCAGCGACAGGGCGACTCCGGCGTCGGCGAACGCGTCGTCTCTCAGCTCCTGACGGAACTGGACGGCCTCGAGGAACTCGAGGACGTCGTCGTGATCGCCACGACCAACCGGCCGGACCTGATCGACAGCGCCCTGCTCCGTCCCGGTCGACTCGACCGCCACGTCCACGTGCCGGTCCCCGACGAGGACGCTCGCAAGGCGATCTTCGAGGTCCACACCCGCGACAAGCCGCTGGCCGAATCGGTCGACCTCGAGTGGCTCGCCGGTCGGACGGACGGCTACGTCGGTGCCGACATCGAAGCGGTCTGTCGCGAGGCCTCGATGGCCGCCAGCCGCGAGTTCATCAACTCGGTCGACCCCGATGAGATGGCTGACACCATCGGCAACGTCCGCATCAGCCGCGACCACTTCGAGCACGCGCTCGAGGAGGTCAACCCGAGCGTCGCTCCCGAAACCCGGGAGCAATACGAGGAACTCGAAGAGCAGTTCCAGCAGGCCGAACCGGGCCAGGACGAACAGCTCGGCCGCACCTTCCAGTAAGGTCGACGGCCACAGTCGTCGTTCGGTCCGCGAATAGCAATTCTTCTTTGCGAGTAATCGTTCCCGCTTGCAGTCGGTGACCGCCGGTCATCGTCTGCACGGCGGTCAGTGACTGGCAGCATACCACGAGGTACCTACATATTCCGTTCGCTCGTAGTTCTCCTATAGTAGCCACTGAAACGATTCACACACTGATCGTACAGCCGTCGGTCGATCAGACGTGCAATACTTTCAGTGGCTACTATAGCGGAACGCGAGCCGATTCCAATGCATCAATCCAAAGCGGAGCTGACAGTCGATATGGAAACGCCGGGCGCGACGATCCAACAGCAGGCGGGGTTCGGTGTGGCAACCGAACACGATGACCTGGCCGCGGAATACTTCCGTGTGAGCGCGGGAACTGATCTCACGCCCCTGCTGGAGGGGCTTCAGGAGGACACGTGCCAGTGTCCCCACTGGGGGTACGTGATAGACGGAGCGATCTCCGTTCGGTACGCCGACGGCTCGGAGGCGGTCGACAACGCCGGATATCTCGTCTACTGGCCGCCGGGCCACACGCTCTGGGTGGACGAAGACACGGAGTTCATCCTCTTTAGCCCGCACGAGGAGCACACGGACGTCTTCGAACATATAGCGGCCAAAATGGGTGAATAACGATGGCGACGACACAAAACCAGGAGATGGCGGCGATACCGTGTCCGTACTGCGAGCAGGAAACGACCATTTCGGTTCCGGACGGAGACGTAGAACTCGAGGTCAGACGATCCGTCGCACTCTACGGCGATCATACGACCGTCGAGTGTTCTGCCGGTCACAGGTTCTGGGTGTACTTCTGCTGACGGCCAGCACTCGTGAGTACAGACTCTGAACCTGCACGCGGTCCCCGGTGGATAGCGAGGGTGGGCTGCGTGATTCAGCCAACTCGCAAGCGGCTTCCTCAGTGTGTGACGTCGACCGGTTCGAGATCCGCCACTACCTCGTCGGCGTGGCCCTCCGGGGAGACCCCTTCGTACACCGCTTCGATCCGCCCGTCCGGATCCACGATGTAGGTGTTCCGGAAGACGCCGTCGAAGGTGTTGCCGAACATCTGTTTCTCGCCGTAGGAGTCATACAGCGTCGCGACTTCGCCGAACTCGTCGGACAGCAGGTCGAACTCGAGATCGTAGTCGGCCGCGAAGTCCGCGAGGTCGTCGACCGGATCGTCGCTGATCCCGACGACCGCGGCGTCGCGGTCCGCGAGTTGCGAGAGCGCGTCGTTGAACCCGCAGGCCTCGGTCGTACAGCCCTCAGTGTTGGCGCGAGGGTAGAAGTAGACGACGAGTCGCTGCCCCTCGAAATCGGAGCGCCTGACCGTCTCGCCGTGTTGATTGAGCAGTTCGAACTCCGGTGCCTCGTCGCCGACATCGAGCATGCACTGGAGTTAGCGAGCGCTCATGTATGCGTTGCGATTTCACACTGCGGTTCGCGAACAGCGTGTCGTCGAGACGAAGCCGTTTATCACAATAGGGCTTGAGGCGCGCTCACTCGAGGCGCTCGGCCGCCTCCCGATCGACGAGGGGGGCGGCGTTTTGCTCCGGGAGCGTGACGACATCATCGCTGCTCAGGGTGTACTCGCGGTCGTCGACGCCGAGAATGTCGCCGATATCGCTGGTGATCCTGACGGTCGTGCGATCGACGTCGTCGGCTTGCACGCCGATCCCCGAACCGGCAGCGGATTCCGTCGGTTCCGAATCGATGCCGGCATCCGAATCGGGGCCGGCCGCTGACTGATCCGACCGGTCGGCCGTCGAATCCGGTGCGTCGTTCCCATCGGTTCGGTCCGCCTCGTCGACCGGCGGATCGTCTCCGCCCGGACCGTCTCTGCCCAGCCCCTCTCCGCCCATAACGTCCGCGGGGGAGACGCCACCGGAGTCGCCCGTTCCCGGATCCGCGTCGGCGGCGGGACCGATGTCCGCCGATCGATCTTCGGACGGCACCGGTGAAGCGTCGTCCGCGGGCGCGTCGGTGCCCGAAGCGCCAGCGCCACCTTCGGCACCCTCGAGGACGTCAAGGACGCGCGTCTTGTTCGAGCCGATTCGGTCGACGAGATCGTCGAAGAGGTCGGCTTCTTCTGCCGTCAGCCCCTCGTCGTCGGCCGCCATGCCGGCCGCGGCGAGGCTAGCCTGCTTGACGAGTTTTCCCATCCGTCGCTCGTAGATTGCCTCGACGACGTCCTTCGCGGTCTCGATCTCGTCGGTCAGCTGGCCGACCTCGGGCGCGGAAAAGGGGTTGTCGGCCCGCTCGGCGGCGCGGTCGCGTTCGTCCTCGAGGTCGGCGATGTAGTCGCCAACCTCCTGGTAGAACGAGGGGCGCAGATTCTGGAGGCTATCCTTCTGGCGCTCCTTGCTCTGGACCGAACGCAACTCGTCTAGATTCATTCTTTCTCCTTCTCGGCGCGGCCGCGTGCCATCAGGAACACGGCAACGTACTCGGGTAGTGACTGGTCTCCCTCGGAGACCGTAAAGCTATCCCCACCGAGTTCGATCTCCCCGCCGTCGGTGACGTCGACAGTGATCTCGTGGCCCGTGAACGTCTCGGGGACGGCGTCGACGAGCGGATCGAAGTCTGCGATCTCGTCGCGCTCGAGGCGGACCGTTTTCAGCCCGCTCCCGCCGTGGAGGCTCCCGGGCAGGCGAATGAGGCGGTTCGTGTCGGTGGTGACCGGCTCGTCGATGGGCGCGTTGTCCCGCTCGACGGCCTGACTCGCGAACCGTTCGGCCAACTGCGAGACTGCAGTGTGGACGGTCACGTTACCGGCCTCGAGTTGCTCTCGATTGTTGCGGGCCGCGTTCAGCGTGGCCGCTGCCTTCCCCTCGCCGATGCCGTCGAACTCCTGCAAGCGCTCGAGGGCCGCGTCGTCGTCCAACTCGAGCAACTCGTCGACGAACTCCATGAAGTGGGCGTGTGTCCGGCCCCCCCAGCCGCCCTCGATCCGGAGCGTGCGGCGTTCGGTCGGCGTCTTTCGCCCGAGCCCCGCGACGGTCTCGGTCTCGATCAGTTCGTCGTACTCAAGGCCGATGCCGCGGACGTAGTCGACGATTTCACGGCGGTGTTCCCGCTCTAAGTGCAGGACGTTTTCGTCCCGGACGTGAACGTGATAGCCGCGGCCGCCCGAAAAGACGATCTCGAGGTCCTCGAATGCGAAGTCATCCTCGAGAAACTCGAGCAGTCGAAACAGGGCGTCCTTACACTTCGCGAGCATCTCGGCGTACGTGTCCTCGCCGAGCGTGACGCTCGGCAAGTGGTCGGCGTCGAGGTCGAAGACGAGATCCGCAGACTGCCAGTCTTTCTCGCTCATCGAACTCGCGCCGGGATCCCGAAATCGCCCCGCGGAGAAATACACGTGTCGCGGGCGCTTTCGGACGAGAAACTCCGACAGATCGCCCAACTCGAGGAGCGAACGGTGGCGGACCATCGTCGTGTCGGGGCCGTCTGTCCAGGGGATGAACCCCCACTCGCGTTCGTTGGCCGCGGGCGGTGGCGTGATCTCTGTCCGCCGGTAGTGATCGCGGAATCTCCCGCGGAGGTAGGCCCTCGTTCGCTCTTCCATACGCTTCGCCTACTCATCGTGGGCCGGGTATAATTGTATTGGACTGACCGTGTGAGTTCGAACGGGACCGACGGGTCGACGACGGTTATCCGTCGGCGCTCCGCTCCGTGGGTCCGTCGACCGTGACGAACCCGTCACCGCGCAAGATCCGTTCGACTCGGCCGTGCCAGGCCTCGGCGAAGGCCGCGCGTTCGTCCGCGGTCGCCTCGCCGTCGATCAGCGACGGGAGGTGCCGTGTGGCCGGTCCGGCATCCGGAATCTTCGAAGTATCGTAGGTGACGCGGACCGTCTGGTCCGTATCGGTTCGCGTGAACTCGTACGTGATGCCCTCCGTGCCGATGGCCCCGAACCGCAGCAAGTCCGTCCGGCCGCCGTGGCCTCCGGCTAGACCGCCGAAGCCGTCCTCGCCGGCGGCACCCGTCACGTACGAGATCAGTCGCGACGTGACGCCGTAACTCGGATCGGTTCGTGGCCCGCCTGCGAGCACGGCGACCTCGCCGCGGACGGGGAGTTCGTCCGGATAGAGTGCCTCGAGTCCGTCCGTGACAATCCGGTACGCACCGGCCGCCGTGGGACAGGAGTGACCGGCTATTTTTACGACGTCCCTGTACGTGACGACGAACGGGTCGCCGGGCTCGAGGACGGCAAGCGCTTCTGCAACGGGGTCTCGGAGTCGGATCGGCTCGATGTCAGTGTAGTCGACGGTCCAGTTCGTTCGGTCTGTTTCGTGGGTCGATTGAGTCATTATCGGATCTGTGATCGCAGTGGTCGTCGTCAGTACCGCAGCAGCCGCATCCCGTTGAGGATGACCAGTAGCACGCTTCCGATGTGAACGAGCATGCCGCCCGCCATGTGGACGTAGCCCGCGAAGACGCCGGCCAGCAGCAGGGCGACCGTCGTCACGGCGACGGCGACGTTCTCGAAGATGTTCCACCGGGTCGCCTTGCTGAGCGTCACGGCGTACGGAATGCGTGTCAGGTCGTCGGCCATCAGCGCCATGTCCGCCGTCTCGATCGCGGTGTCGGTTCCAGCGGCACCCATCGCGATGCCGACGTCGGCGGTCGCCAGCGAGGGCGCGTCGTTGATGCCGTCGCCGACCATCGCCACGACGTGGCCCTCGTCCTGAAACGACCGGATGGCGTCCTGTTTCTCCTCGGGCAGTAGCGCCGCCCGGTAGTCGTCAATATCGACCGTTTCGGCGGCGCTGCGTGCCGTTTGTTCGTTGTCACCGGTCAGCATCACCATGCGGACGCCGGCGTCTTTTAGTGCCGCCACGACGCCGGCCGCATCGGGACGGAGTTCGTCCCGGAGCGAAACGATGCCGACGACGTTCCCGTCGAGAACGACGTGAACCGCGGTCTCACCGGCCGCCTCGCGCTCGCGAAGGCGGTCGGTGATCCGGGTCGGAACATCTATCCCACGGTCCTCGAGGAGCGCGCGGTTGCCGACGAGGATCCGACGGCCGTCGTACCGGGCGACGACGCCTTTCCCGGCGACGACGTCGAATTCGTCGGGATCGGGAATCGCCGGACGTTCGACGACCGCGCCGCCATCGGTGCGGTGCTCCGACGAGGGTCGTCTCGCGACGGTCGACTCACCTCCGTCGGTCGCGTGGACAGTACCGTCTCCGTCCCCCGCCCCGGCAGCCTCGAGAACGGCGTCCGCGAGGTGGTGTTCGCTCTTCTTCTCCGCGATGGCCGCGTAGCGGAGCACCTCGTCGTCGGCGGTACCGAACCCCTCGACGTGCGAAACGGTCGTCTCGCCTCTCGTCAGGGTCCCGGTCTTGTCGAACGCGACGAGGTCGATCTTGCCGGCCGTCTCGAGGTGCTCGCCGCCTTTCATAAGCACACCCGAGCGCGCGGCGTTGCCGATGGCGCTGACGATGCTGACCGGCGGGCCGATGACGAGCGCCCCGGGACAGCCGATGACGAGCAGCGTCAGCGACACGATGGCGCTCCCGGTACTCGCGTACGTCCCGACCGCCAGCACGATGATCGCGGGCGTGTAGTATTTCGCGAAGCGCTCGATGATCGTCTCCGTCGGCGCTTTCGCCTCCTGGGCCTCCTCGACCCGGCGGACGATCCGCTCGAGCGTCGTGTCCGAGCCGGTGTCCGTGGTGGCGACCTCGAGTGCCCCCTCCTGATTGACCGTCCCGGCGTAAACCTCGTCGCTGGCCGATTTGTGGACGGGCGCGCTTTCGCCGGTGACTGGGGCCTGATCGATCGCACTCTCGCCGTCGGTGACCTCGCCGTCGACGGGGACCTTTGTGCCGGGCTTGACGATCACTGTCTCGCCCGGTTCGACCTCGCGAGCCGGTACCTCAAGGTCTTCGCCGTTCCGGCGAACGACCGCTGTGTCCGGTGTCATTTCGAGTAGCTCCTGGAGCGCGTTTCGAGTCTTGCTCATCGTCCGCGCCTCGAGGTAGTTCCCGAGCGCGAACAGGAAGACGACGGCGCCGGCCTCCCAGTACTCGCCGATGACGATCGCGCCGATCGCGGCCAGGGTGACGAGGATGTTGATGCCGACGGTGCCGCTGCGTAGCGTATAGGAGGCCTTCTTCGCGACGTCGTACCCGCCGACGACCGCCGCGAGGATCACGAGCACCGCGCTTGCCTGATCGAGGTCGTGGGCGTAGCTGAGGATCCAGCCACCCGCGAGGAGCAGGCCGCTGGCGGCGACGATGACCGGCTGTCGGTGTTTCCGGAAGTATCGGTTAAGATTCACTAGCCGTCACCGTTCCTGGGGCGTATACCCCTGGTTCGAAATCGTCCGTTCGAAGACGTCGGGATCGACGGTGCCCTCGTCGTACTCGATTTCGACGCGCCCGGTCGTGTAATGGACCTCGACGCGCTCGACGCCGTCAGTTTTCGAAAGCGATCGTTCGACGTTGCTCGCACACGTCGGGCAGTCGAAGTCGGTCACGCGGTATTCTTCGGTTCGGGTCATTGCGTCTCGAATAGGCCTACGTACCCCGTCCGCAAATATATCACTCAAATGGTCTGTTTGAGTTCCATCACGGTCGATTCCACCGGTGAAACGACTCGTCTAGACGGTCGCGCGGTCTGAGCGACTTATACGGGTCGCGGCCTAACGGCCGGGTAACCGATGCCCGAATTCACGTCTGACGTGACGATCGAAGACATCGCAGTCCGGGACACGAACGTCTCGAGCGCCGTCGACGAACCGGTCCGTGCGATGATCCTCGACATGCTCGCCGAAGAGACGCTCTCCGTGGCGAAGATCGACGACGACCTGGAAGGACGGGGCTACGACCGGACGCTCAATACGGTTCGTCACCACGTCAACGAACTCCGCGACGCGGGTCTCGTCGAGGTCGCCCGGCTCAAGGAACACAACGGCGGGACGACCAAGTACTACCGTGCGAACACGATCGTTCTCTCGTACGCACTTCCCGACGATGCACGGGACGATATCGGGGAAATGGCCCACGCTCTCGCACCCGACGTGGCCGCTCTCGTGGCGGACCTCGAAGCGGAGTACGGCGAAACCATAGATCGTATCGCCGACGAGATGGCGCCCTGTGCGCACTGTCGGAGCCAGAAGTACGAAACGTACCTGCTGCTGACGGTTCTCCGTCGAGCGTTCGTCGAGGGAACCGTCCGGAACGAGAGGGACGACCCACCGACTCGTTGAGGGCCGCCGAGACCACGACCTGCTCGTTACCGCCGGATCAGGTCGGAAATCCGATCGGCGATACCGACGTCCGAGCCGAGTTTCAGGTAGTAGGCGTCGCCGCCGTCCTCGTAATAGTCGTCGATCCGCCGTTTGATCTCGAAGCCGAGATACTCGTAGAACTGTAACGCGTTTTCGTTGCTCGTCCGGGCGTGACACGTAATCGTATCGTGGTCCTCCGCGACGTGGGCGACGAGCCGTTTGCCGACGCCCTGGCCGCGGAATTCGGGGTCCACGGCCAGAAAGAGAATGTACCCGTCGCGTCGAACGGCGGCGAATCCGACGAGGTCGCTGTCCTGGACGTAACAGTGTACCTTCGATCGGCGATACGCATCAGTAAAGAAGTCGTACCGCTGTTTGAGCACATCCTCCTGACGATTGATCTCCTCCTTTAGCTGCCAGGCTTCGTCGACGTAATCGTCGCTCCCCGGGGCGACGACGCGACTGTCGATGTTGACGCTCACTACCACAGCATACCATCGTCGTCAATATAATTCCACCGGCAGTCAACGCTCCGGAACGTCAGACAGCAATGTATTCGCTGGCAGTTCTACCTGAACGTGACTCCCGACCAGAAGAAACTGCGGGCGATGGGGCCGAAACGACGGACATAGGGGGCCGGACGTAAAATCCCAATTCGACATGGGATTCGAACTCCGCGATCATACGGCCGATATCGCGGTCTCGGCGACCGGCGAATCGCTCGAGGGGGTTTTCGGCTCGGTAGCCGACGGCCTCGCGGCCGCGTCGTGCGACGAGATTCCGGACGAGGCCGGCGATCGGTTTTCGGTGACCGTGACCGCGGAGAACCGCGAAGCACTGTTGTTCGACTTCCTCGACGAACTGATCTACCTGCGGGACACCCGAGTGGAACTCCCCGTCGACCATCGGGTCGAATCGATCGAACGCACCGAGTCGGCTGACGGTTCCGAGGCGTTCCGTCTCGAGGCCAGCGCACGCGGCGTCCCACTCGCCGAGATCGACGCACGAGAAGTAAAAGCAGTGACGTATTCGGAGATGCGCCTCGAGCGAACCGACGACGGCTGGGAGGCGTACGTCGTCTTCGACGTCTGAGCGGTCGGTGGATCCGGCGACGCGAAATCGACTGCCAAGGGAAGCCGCGAGACGAACATCTTTCATCGCTGCAGTCCGAGTTTCGCGTATGACCACGTTTGACGCTAACGGCATCACGCTCGAGCGGGTGCGCGAACACGTCTGGGAGATCCCTCAGGAGGGAGACATGCGCGTCCCAGCGCGGGTACTGGCGAGCGAAGCACTGCTCGAGGAGATCAAGGAGGACAACTCCCTCGAGCAGATCAAAAACACGACGCACCTGCCGGGAATAACCAACCACGCGATCTGTATGCCCGACACCCATCAGGGATACGGCTTCCCGGTCGGTGGGGTGGGCGCGCTCGACGCCGAGAACGGCTGTATTTCGCCGGGTGCGGTCGGCTATGACATCAATTGCGGCGTCCGGATGATGCGGACGAACCTGACCTACGACGAAGTGCAGGGCCACGAGGAGGAGCTCGTCGACTCGCTATTCGCCAACATTCCGTCAGGTCTCGGCGGGGGCGGCATCGTCGAAGCCGGCGTCGATACGATCGACGAAATCCTCGCCCGCGGCGTCGACTGGGCGCTCGAGAACGGCCACGCCGTCGAGGACGACCTCCTGCACTGCGAGGACGAAGGGATGCGCGAGGGCGCGGATCCGGATAAGATCAGCCAGAAAGCGAAAGACCGCGGGAAGAACCAGATCGGCTCGCTGGGCTCGGGGAACCACTTCCTCGAGGTCCAGCGCGTGACCGACGTCTTCGATTCGGGCGTAGGCGAGGCCTACGGGCTCGAGGAAGACCAGATCGTCGTGTTGATCCACTGTGGCTCCCGCGGACTGGGCCATCAGACCTGCAACGACTACCTGCGGAAGATCGAGCAACAACACAAGGGGCTGTTGGACCAGTTGCCCGACAAGGAACTCGCGGCCGCGCCCGCGGGATCACAACTCGCCGAGGACTACTACGGCGCGATGAACGCGGCGATCAACTTCGCGTGGGTCAACCGGCAGCTGATCATGCACCGCACGCGGCAGGTCTTCGAGCGCGTCTTCGATCGATCCTGGGAGTCGATGGAGATGGACCTGCTGTACGACGTGGCACACAACATCGCGAAGAAGGAGACCCATACCGTGAACGACGAGGGCGACGAGCGCGAACTCTACGTTCACCGCAAGGGCGCGACGCGAGCGTTCCCCGCCGGCCACCCGGAGGTTCCGAAGGCGTACCGCGATGTCGGCCAACCGGTGATCATCCCCGGCAGCATGGGCGCGGGCAGCTACGTCCTCCGGGGTGGCGAGAACTCGATGGAGCTGACCTTCGGCTCGACCGCTCACGGTGCGGGTCGGCTGATGAGTCGCACGCAGGCCAAAAACGAGTTCTGGGGCGGCGACGTCCAGCAGGGCCTCGAGGACCAGCAGGCGATCTACGTCAAGGCCCAGTCCGGCGCCACAATCGCCGAGGAAGCGCCGGGCGTCTACAAGGACGTCGACGAGGTCGTCCGCGTCTCGGACGAACTCGGAATCGGTGACAAAGTCGCGCGGACGTTCCCCGTGTGCAATATTAAGGGCTGATTTGAAAAATATCCGTGTAGTCTCATAATCACCCTATTTTCCCGTTAATAGGCCAGTGGCGGGAGAATAATACGATATTGTCACGTATGTCCTAGTATGCGCGTTAGTACCGATGATGGGCGTATCTACCTCCCGAAGTCCCTCCGAGAGGAATTCGGTGATGAATTTGAACTCATCGATCGGGGAGATCGTCTCGTACTCGTCCCGATACCCGAGGACCCTCTCGAGGCACTTCGAGAGGAGGCTCGGAAGAGTGACAAATCGGCAGAACAACTCACGGAGAGCGCGTTGGACGAAGCGCTCGACGAAGCGGGACGATGACGTACGCCGAAGCCGATTTTTTGATCGTCCTGATCAAAGACGACGACTGGCTCCAAGAAGCGGCCGAAACCGTGTACGAGGAGCGACGAGACGAGTTATGGACCGATCGTGCGACACTGATCGAACTCATGCTGGTCGCATACAGAGAAGAGTGGAACGTCTTACGAACCGTGACGGCGACTCGAGCGCTCGTAGACGTTCGAGACGACGTTGAAGACGTTATTGCTGCAGCGAGTTATGTCGAGGACGACGGATTCACTCCGCTCGACGCCCTACATCTCGTCGCATCTGGGGATGATCCGATCGTCTCGAGCGAATCGGATTATGACGGCTACTCTGAGCGAATTAAATTGGAGGAGTTGAACTAATCGTCGGTGAGTTCGTTCGTTACTTCAGCCGATACGGACTCTCATCGTCCTCGTCATCGTCGTCCTCGCTCTCGTACGGCTTCCGCGCCGTGATCGTCACGGTCGCTTCCGGGTCGTCCTCGTCGGCCCACGGGCTGTCGTAGGCCGAAATCTCGAGGTCGGTCACGTCCCATCCCTCCTCCTCGACGAGTTCCACGAGCCGGCGCTGGTCCGCGAGCATGTCCTCGTCCATAGCGTCTCGTTCGAGCGGCGGAGAGGTATGTCTTCCGTTGGAAGGTGAGAGGTCCCGTTCTGTGGGACACCCGCCCCGTCTGATTTCGCGGTCCTGATAATTCGGTGCGAACTCTCGAGTCGAACGACATCCCACAACCTTGTTGACAGTATCTAGAAACCGAAATCGGTTACGAGCCGCTGAAATCCCCGGCGTGTTTAAGCGGATCCGGCTGCAACCCAGTGGCATGCTCACCGACGAGTTCGGGCGAGAGGTCTCCGGGGTTCGCGTCTCTCTCACCGATCGGTGTAACTTCGACTGCGTCTACTGTCACAACGAGGGGCTCGGGGACACTCGCGGACCGATGGATCCGCAGGACGACGAAATGTCGACCGACGACGTCGTCCGATTCCTCGAGGTCGCCGCCGAGTTCGACGTCGATGCGGTCAAGTTCACCGGTGGGGAGCCGATGCTTCGACAGGACCTGGAAGAGATCATCGAGCGCACACCCGACCAGATGGAGGTTTCGCTGACCACGAACGGGACGTTCCTCCCCGGCCGCGCCGAAGCGCTCGTGGACGCCGGCCTCGAGCGGGTCAACGTCTCGCAGGACGCGCTCGATCCGGAGGATTTCGCCGCGGTGACCAAGAGTGGGGCCTACGAGAAGGTCCTCGAGGGCGTCGAGGCGGCGCTCGAGGCGGGCTTGGACCCGGTCAAACTCAACATGGTTGTCTTCGAGCACACCGCGGGATACGTGCCGGAGATGGTCGATCACGTCGCCGAGAACGACGGGCTGCAGCTCCAGCTGATCGAGTACATGCCGGAGCTGACGGGGAAGCCGGAGTGGAACATCGACATCCAGCGGGTTCACGACTGGTTGGCCGAGCAGGCCGACGAAATCGAACACCGGGAGATGCACGATCGAAAGCGCTACTGGATCGGCGGCGACGACGGGAGCGGCGGTGGCATGGTCGAGATCGTCGACCCCGTCGAGAACCCGACGTTCTGTGCGAACTGCCATCGGGTTCGGGTCACCCACGAGGGCTACCTGAAGGGCTGTCTCAACCGCAATGACGACCTCAAGTCGATGGGCGAGATGACCAAGTCAGAGATCCGCGAGGCATTCCGCAATACCGTCGCGAACCGGGTTCCCTACTACGGCGAGTACATGATCCAGAACGAGGAGGGGCAGTGGGAGATCAACGAGAAGTACATCGAAGAGTACGCCGGAGCCTGATTTCACCCCACGTCTCCGTTTTTGTCACATCCGTTCCGGCACCGGCTCGAGCCGAATAGTCGGACTCGAGTGCGATCAACAGTGAAATCGATTTGAACGAGGAGCGGCTACCTTTCGTTGCCCTTAAGTAGTCGACGGGGGTAGGTTCGGGTGCAATACGTGTAGGGGAGTGATCCCCGAGTCCGAGAGGGCGATGATAGACGGAACGGTGTTGTGGTAGCCAAGCGGCCCAAGGCGCATGGTTGCTAACCATGTGGCGTCAAGCCTCCGGGGTTCAAATCCCCGCCACAACGTCGGACACTTCGCTGGCGTTTTCCCGCCAGTCGATTTGCATCGCAGGCAGACCAGAGACAGATACACGATACATGAGCGCGGAAGAACCTCAAGAACAAGAAGACGACGAAGACCTCCGATACTTCGTCCGCATCGGACAAACGGACCTCGATGGGACGAAGTCCGTCGAGCGCTCGCTCTCGGAGATGAACGGGATCGGTCGCCGGACCGCCCGACTCATCGCCGAGGAAGCGGGCGTCGACCGAACCGCGACGTTCGGTCGACTCGACGACGACGTCATCGACGGCGTCATCGAGGCCGTGGAGAACTACGCCGAACAGGTCCCCGATTGGCTCAACAACCGTCAGGGAGACTTCTACAGCGGCGAAACGACCCACGAGATCGGGAACGATCTCCAGTTGACCCGACAGCACGACATCAACCGGATGAAGATGATCGACTCCTACAAGGGCTCTCGCCACAAGCGAGGCCAGAAGGTTCGCGGTCAGCGAACCAAGTCCACCGGCCGAACGGAGGGCACCATCGGAGTCAACGTCGAAGAGATCCGCGAAGAACAGGCCGAAGAGGCCGCAGCCGCCGAAGAAGAAGAAGAGGACGAGGGTGAATAATGCCACTCGGCACTGACACCAAGCAATACGAGACGCCGAACCACCCCTACCAGGGTGAGCGCATTGCCTCCGAACACTCCCTCGTCGACCGCTACGGGCTCTCGAACAAAGAAGAGCTCTGGCGAGCGCAGTCCGAACTTCGCTCCTACCGGCGCGAGGCTCGAGAACTGCTCGGCCAGGCCCAGGACGACGAAACCGTCATCCGACGCTCCGAGGAATTCCTCAACCGACTCAAACGCGTCGGCATCCTCAACGAGACGGACGAACTCGGCGACATCCTGTCGCTCGAGATCGAGGACATCCTCGAGCGCCGACTTCAGACGGTCGTCTACCGGACGGGACTGGCGAACACGCCCCAGCAGGCCCGCCAGTTCATCGTCCACGGCCACGTCATGGTCGACGGGCAGCGCCACCTCGTTCCGTCCTACGTCGTCGACACCGACGAGGAGGACCTGGTGGCCTTCGACGAGAACAGTCCGCTCGCGGACGAACTCCACCCCGAACGCGCGGAGGGTAACCAATGAGCCAGAACGACAATAAATGGGGAATCGCCCACGTACACGCATCGTTCAACAACACCGTCATGACCGTGACCGACCTCACGGGCGCGGAGACGATCGCCAAGTCCTCCGGCGGGACGGCGGTCAAGCAAAACCGCGACGAGGCGTCGCCGTACGCGGCCATGCAGATGGCCGAGTCCGTCGCCGAAGAGGTCAAAGCAGCCGGTATCACGGGCCTCCACGTTCGCGTGCGTGGCCCCGGCGGCAACCTCCAGAAATCCCCCGGTCCCGGCGCGCAGGCGACGATCCGCGCGCTCGCCCGCTCGGGCATCGAGATCGGGCGAATCGAGGACGTCACGCCGATCCCCCACGACGGATCGCGCGCACCGAAAGGCAAGGGCGGCTACTAGACCATGACAGAGGAGTACGACGTCGAGTTCGTCGAACGCGAGGATCGTGAGGCACGGTTCCTCGTTCGCGGCGTGACGCCCGCATTCGCGAACGGCATCCGCCGCGCGATGGTCGCCGACGTACCTACGATGGCGATCGACACCGTCCGGTTCGTCGAGAACTCGTCGGTCATGTTCGACGAGCAACTCGCGCTCCGACTCGGGCTCGTCCCGCTGACGACCCCGCCGGTCGGCGAGTTCACCGAGGACGACACCGTTACGCTCTCGATCGACGTCGAAGGGCCGGCGACCGCCTACTCCGGCGATCTCGTCTCGAGCGACGACCTCGTCCGTCCCGCGGACGACAACATTCCGATCATCGACCTCAAGGACGGCCAGCGCCTCGAAGCCGAGGCCGATACCGTGATCGACCGCGGACGAAACCACGCCAAGCATCAGGGTGGGGTTGCGGTCGGGTATCGACACCTCCAGCGCGTGGCGGTCGACGGTGATCTTCCCGAGTTCGAGGACGAGGAGAGCCGGATCATCCGCGGCGTCATTGAGGACGACGGCGAACTCGTGTCGACGAGCGAGTTCGACCACGACCTCTCGAATCGTTACCCGGGCAAGGAGGTCCGGGTCGAGGACGTGCCGAACGCCTTCGTCTTCCACGTGGAGACCGACGGCTCGTTCCCCATCGAGGAACTCGTGACGCGAGCAGCGGAGACGCTCACCGAACGCGCGACCGACCTCGAAGACGCAGTACAGCTATAGATATGAACCGACGCCCCCGACCCGATCAAGGAACGCCGTTCGCCGACGCCGTGAGCGACGAGACCGGCGATCGCGTTCCTGCTGGAATCGAAAGGGGTTTGAAGGGGCGACGGGTAGACGGAAGTGCGAGCAGGGATAGCCAAGTCAGGCCAACGGCGCAGCGTTCAGGGCGCTGTCTCGTAGGAGTCCGCAGGTTCAAATCCTGCTCCCTGCATCACTTCTCTAAACTCGATTCCACCGTCGACGGCGCAGTATCCCGCGTCGCCGACGTGCCGGCAGTTGCAGTATTTGGAGGAAACCAATGAGTAGCAAGACTAATCCGAGGCTCAACGATCTCATCGCCGAGCTGAAGTCGACGTCCCGCGAAACGGACGCCGATGTCTGGCGAGACGTTGCGGATCGACTCGAGAAGCCCCGACGCACCCACGCTGAGGTGAATCTGGGCCGCATCGAGCGGTACGCACGCGAAGAAGAGACTGTCGTCGTTCCCGGCAAAGTGCTGGGATCTGGCGCACTACAGAAGAACGTCACCGTCGCCGCCGTCAAGTTCTCTTCGTCCGCAGAGACGAAGATCGACCAGGTCGGCGAGCCGGTATCGCTCGAGCAAGTGCTCGAAGAGAACCCCGACGGATCAGATGTCCGGGTGATTCGATGAGTCTCGCAGAGTTTGACGCAGATCTCGTCGTCGATGCCGGTGACTGTATCCTTGGACGAGTCGCGAGCGAGGTCGCCCAGCGCGCGCTGGACGGCGATCGCGTCGCGATCGTCAATGCAGAGGACGCGGTCATCACCGGCGACAAGGAAGACATCTTCGAGACGTACCGCACGCGGCTACAGCTGGGTTCGGACCGCGGACCCTACTACCCCAAGCGACCGGACACGATCTTCAAGCGGTCCGTTCGCGGGATGTTGCCGTACAAGAAAACCCGTGGCCGCGAGGCACTCGACAGCGTCCGCGTCTACGTCGGCAACCCCTACGAGAACGACGACGATCACGAGCTGGAAGTGCTCGAGGGGACGTCACTGGATCGGCTGTCGAACATCCGCTTCGTCCACCTACACGAAGTGTCCGAACAGTTAGGTGCTAACGTCACATGGTAACCAACACGAGTGGCAAGAAAAAGACGGCCGTCGCCCGCGCCACGGTGCGCGAGGGCGAGGGTCGCGTTCGAATTAATTCGAAACCTGTCGAACTGGTCGAACCGGAGACGTCCCGACTCAAGATGCTCGAGCCGTTCCGCATCGTCGGCGACGATCTGCGCGGCGAGATGGACATCGATGTTCGCGTCGAGGGTGGCGGTATCAGCGGACAGGCAGACGCCGTCCGCACCGCCGTCGCACGCGGGATCGTCCAGCACTCCAACGACGCCGAACTCCGCGACGCGTTCATGGAGTTCGACCGATCGCTGCTGGTCAACGACGTTCGCCAGTCTGAACCGAAGAAGTGGGGCGGCCCAGGCGCTCGGGCGCGCTACCAGAAGTCCTACCGCTAAGGTGATTCAATCATGATGGTACCGGTCCGGTGTTTCACCTGTGGCAACGTCGTCGCCGAACACTGGGAAGCGTTCGACGAGCGAGCGAACGAGGGCGACGAGGATCCGGAAGAGGTTCTGGACGAACTCGGCGTCGAGCGCTACTGCTGTCGGCGCATGCTCGTCAGTCACAAGGACCTCGTCGACGTCGTCTCCCCGTACCAGTAACCATGCAACAACAACAGCACAACCGCTACGAGAAGGCACGCATCCTCGGCGCTCGGGCGTTGCAGGTCTCCTACGGCGCGCCGGTGTTGATCGAGACGGAGCAGACCCAACCGATCCTCATCGCCGCCGAGGAGTACGACGCCGGCGTGTTGCCCTTTACCGTCAAGCGGGGGTACGACCGGAAATGACGCTCATCACCGACATCCGACTGCGTCGGATCCTCGACTCGCGAGGGAATCCAACAGTCGAGGCGGATGTCGTGACCGAGAGCGGCGGTTTCGGCCGCGCCGCAGCACCCAGCGGGGCCAGCACGGGCGAGTACGAAGCCGTCGAACGACCCCCAGGCGAGGCGATCGCGGCGGCCCGGGAGCGCGCCGTTCCCCGGCTCGTCGGCGAGATCTATGCGGGCAATCAGCGCGACGTCGACGCCGCGCTCCACGCTGCTGACGGCACCGACGACTTCTCGGAGATCGGCGCAAACAGCGCGGTCGCGATCTCGATGGCCGCTGCAAAATCCGGTGCCGACGTGCTGGGTGCGCCGCTCTTTCAGCACCTCGGTGGCACGTTCCGCGGCGAGAGCTTCCCGATTCCGCTCGGTAATGTCGTCGGTGGCGGCGAACACGCCGCCGACGCGACCGACATTCAGGAGTTCCTCGCCGCACCCGTCGGCGCGCCGAGCGTCGAAGATGCGGTCTTCGCGAACGCGGCCGTCCACGCCGCAGTCGCCGACCTGCTCGAGGAACGCGGTGTTCCCTGTGGCAAGGGCGACGAGGGCGCGTGGGCACCGTCGATCGACGACGGCGAGGCCTTCGAAATCGTCGCCGAGGCGGTCTCGATGGTCCAAGACGAGGTCGGCTTCAACGTCGGCTTCGGGCTGGACGTCGCCGGCGCTGAACTGTACGATTCCGAGTCGGAAACGTACGAATACAGCGACCGGAGCCGCGATACGGACGAGCAGATCGCGTACATCGCCGAACTCGTCGAGGAGTACGACCTCGTCTACGTCGAGGATCCCCTCGACGAGGACGATTACGATGCCTTCGCCGAACTGACCGAGGAAGTCGGCGACCAGACGCTGATCTGCGGTGATGACCTGTTCGTCACCAATACCGACCGTCTCGTCGAGGGAATCGACCGCGGCGCGGCCAACAGCATCCTGATCAAGCCGAACCAGATCGGGACGCTGTCGGACGCGTTCGACGCGATCGAACTCGCGACGGAGAACGGCTACGACTCGGTCGTCTCCCACCGGTCGGGCGAGACCGAAGACGCGACGATCGCACACCTCGCCGTTGCGACCGACGCTCCCTTCATCAAGACGGGGACTGTCGGCGGCGAGCGAACCGCAAAGCTCAACGAGCTCATTCGAATCGCAGACGACGCGACATGACAGAAAACGACGCAACCCAGGAAGGGCTCGACGCCGCCGAGGAGGAAATCGACGAGGAGCCAGCCGAAGGGGCTGGCCCCGCCGCCGAGGAGGATGTCGAGCCAGTAGACGAACAGCCCGCCGACGCCGAGGGAGCGCCCGCGGCCGACGCAGAACCAGCCGACGACGACGCCGAGGAAGAAGACGCCGGTCCAACCCTCGACGACGACGTCATGTCCGACGAGGAGGCGGACCTGTTGATCCCCGTCGAGGACTACCTCGGCGCTGGCGTCCACATCGGGACCCAACAGAAGACCGAGGACATGGGTCGGTTCATCCACCGTGTCCGAACCGACGGCCTCTACGTGCTCGACGTCTCGAAGACCGACGGCCGCATCCGCACGGCCGCGGACTTCCTCGCGAACTACGACCCGGAGCAGATCCTGGTCACCTCGAGTCGTCAGTACGGTCGGTTCCCGGCGGAGAAGTTCGCCGATGCCGTGGGCGCTCGCGCCCGCACCGGCCGCTTCATCCCGGGCACGCTGACGAACCCGAAGTACGATGGCTACATCGAGCCGGACGTGCTGGTCGTCACCGACCCGATCGGTGACGCCCAGGCCGTCAAAGAGGCTATCACGGTCGGCATCCCGGTCATCGCGATGTGTGACTCGAACAACCAGGTCAGTAATGTCGACCTCGTCATCCCGACGAACAACAAGGGTCGCAAGGCCCTCTCGGTCGTCTACTGGCTCCTCGCCAACGAGGTCCTCGATCGACGCGGTGCCGAGCCGTCGTACTCGCTCGAGGACTTCGAAAGTACGGTCTAACGCTGTAGATATCGACGCTGTTCGTTTTCTCGCCGACTTTCGCTCGAGCCCGATCTCCGAGCGCGTGGCGACGGACTATCACTGCCTTTAAATGGTGTGTGATCGGTGAGAGTTCTTCTGGGCAATTCGACGGCCACTCCATCGGCGTTCGGATCGGCGTAAAGAGGTCAACTATATGATAAGACTTATACACAACTAGTAGAAAGAAGCGATAATGTCCTCGGCACCCTTCGACCGGGACTGGCGGGCCGTTATCGCGACCGTGATGGTCGTCAGCGCGCTTCTCATTGCCGGCTGTACCGATACTACGAGCAGAGAGTACAACTCGACGATCAGCGATCCGTCGACCGGTGACGTGATTGACAACGTCTCCGTTGAGACTATCGACCAGCAAAACGGCGCTCGCTTCGACGTGGACTACTCTATCGACGCGACCGCGAACGAAACCTACTCTCTCGTCGTCTACGAGCGCCGGAACGACTCGTTTGAATGGGACGGTACCTACAGCCTCGACCCGAACAGGTATCACACCGAATTCTCCGTCGGGTCGCCGCTTCCGGACGAACCCGACCCGACGTATCAGATCCGAGTCGAACGCGGGGCAAACGCGACCGTCATCGACGCCGTTACGGTGACGATCAACGCGAGCCGCTCCTGACGTTCGGGGGTGGCTCGAGGGGCCTCACGACGAAGACGCCACATCTATAGTAGCCACTGAAACGATTCACACACTGATCGTATAGCTGTCGTTCGATCAGGTGTGCAATGACTTTCAATGGTTACTATAGCATCGCCTCGATCAGTTCGGCGGCGTCCGTCGCCGTCGCACCGAAGACGTAGGTCGCGGGTTCGATCCCGAACGCGCCTCGATGGTAGGCGATGCGGGGAACCTCGCCGCGGTCCGCGAACCGATTTCGGAGGTGGTCCCCGCGGTCCTCGTAGTCGGCATCGAACTCGAGCGGATCGATCCCCATCGCCGCCGCGGCCTCGAGTAAATCGTTGTCAGTGGCAACGTTGATCGCGCCGCGAACGGATGGATCAGCGTCGTTGGCGGCGAGTATCGCCGTCGAGACGTGTTTCGAGGCGCCGAACTCGGGATTGGCCGGAATTTCGATCCGGCCGCCCATCGCGTAGATCCGACCGGGAACCGCGGCGATATCGGTCTCGTCGCGTGGCTCGGGCAAGCACATACCGACGTTCGTCCCCACGTTCGGGACGGAGTCGGCCATGCCGGGGATCGATGCGAGCGTCCGCGCGGCGGTGCGGACGTTCGCGAGAACGTCCCGTTCGGCACGGATATCTGGATCGAGCCCGCGCACGCAGAGGTCGCAGCCGAGTCCCCGCAGCTCCGGCATCGCTTCTTCGTGAAGTTCGCAGATTGGGCCGCGGTCCTCGAGGCTCCGGACCAGCGAGAGGAGTTCGGCGAGCGCGTCGTAGGGGTCCAGCTCGCCGCCGGCCAGTCCGTCCGCGATGTGATCGACGGTGGCGACGGTTTCGGGGTCGTCGCGAAACCGATCGTCACCGCCGCCGTCACCGCTGACGTACTTGCTGACCGCGGCCTGGGTCACGCCGAGTTCGGCGGCGATCTCCTGTTGTGTCATCCCGCGGTCGGCGAGTCGGGTGGCCAACATCGCCCGCACGGTCGGCAGGAACCGTTCGACGACGAGTTCACTCGGGAGAACGAGCGACATACGACCGACGTTCGACTGCAGGGGCATAAGTCCGACTCCGAGCGAACGGCCGACGGCTCATACGGTCTGCTGTAAGTCAGTTCCGGCGCGACCGTGATCCGGCCTGCGGTCGCACCGGTACATCGTTACAGCAGACCGTATCACCGCGGACGACAGCGACGACACAGACAGGTATTACTTGTCTTCGGACAAACGGCCGGGCATGACACTCTCGAGCGCTCCCGGGAAGGTGTACCTGTTCGGGGAGCACGCGGTCGTTTACGGCGAGCCCGCCGTCCCATGTGCGATCGAGCGGCGGGCGCGGGTCGGCGTGCAACGACGCGACGACGGCAAGCTCCGCGTTCGGGCGGACGATCTCAGTCTGGACGGATTCACGGTCGAGTACGACGGGACGACGGAGGACGGACCAGACATCGATGTCTCGGAATCGCTCGTTAGCGCGGCGATGGGGTACGTCGACGGCGCGATCGAACAGGTCCGCGAGGTCACCGGCGAGGACGACGCCGGCTTCGACGTGACGATCGAGAGCGACATTCCCCTCGGTGCCGGACTGGGGTCCTCAGCGGCCGTCGTCGTTGCCGCGATCGACGCCGCGACTCGAGAACTCGGCGTCACCCTCGAGACCGCCGAACTCGCCGAGCGGGCCTATCAGACGGAGTCCCGGGTTCAGGACGGCCAGGCCTCCCGGGCCGACACGTTCTGTTCCGCGACCGGCGGCGCGGTCCGTGTCGAGGGCGAGGACTGTCGCACGCTCGAGGCGCCGGATCTGCCGATCGTGATCGGCTTCGACGGTGGCGCGGGGGATACCGGCCAGTTGGTCGCGGGCGTTCGAGAACTCCGCGCGGAGTACGATTTCGCGGCTGACACGGTCGAAGCGATCGGCGACGTGGTCCGGAACGGCGAGGACGCGCTCGCCGACGGCGACATCGAGGAGATCGGTCGGCTGATGGACTTCAATCACGGTCTGCTCTCCGCGCTGGGGGTCTCCTCGCGCTCGCTCGATACGATGGTCTGGGCGGCCCGCGACGCGGGCGCATACGGCGCGAAGCTGACCGGTGCCGGCGGCGGCGGTTGCATCGTCGCGCTGGACCCGACGCCGGAAACCGAGACGGCCCTCTCCTTTACGCCGGGGTGTGAGGAGGCGTTCCGCGCCGAACTGGCCGACGAAGGGGTGGCGCGACTCGAATGATCGTCCTGAAACTCGGCGGCAGCGTCATCACCGAGAAGGACCGGCCGGAGACGCTCGACGGCGACGCGCTCGAGCGAGCGGCGGACGCTATCGCTGCGGCGCTCGAGGCGGGGCTCGACGAGCTCGTCGTCGTCCACGGCGGCGGGAGCTTCGGGCACTACAACGCCAGCGAACACGGCGTCAGTACGACCGACGGGACCCACGACGCGACTGCGGTGCTGGACATCCACGGGGCGATGAAAACGCTGAACCAGTTCGTTCTGACTCGATTGCTCGAGCGGGACGTCGACGCGGTCCCGGTCCATCCGTTTTCGGCGGCGCATCGCGATCGCGAGGGGCACCTCGATCTAGCGACTGGGCAGATCGAAACGATGCTCGAGGAGGGGTTCGTTCCCGTCCTCCACGGTGACGTGATCGCCCACGCCGGCGCGGGTGCGACGGTGATCAGCGGCGACGAACTCGTGGCGGTACTCGCCCGCGACCTCACTGCGGACCGCGTCGGTCTCTGCTCGACGGTTCCCGGCGTACTGGACGAAGACGACACAGTGATCGATCGGATCGACGACTTCGACGCGGTGGCCGCGGTGCTCGGGGCCAGCGAGGCGACCGACGTGACCGGCGGGATGGCAGGCAAGGTCCGAACGCTGCTCGATCTCGAGGCCGAGGCATCGATTTTCGGCCTCGACGCGCTCGAGTCGTTCCTCGACGGTGCAGATTCGGGAACGACGATCGATTGAGGTCGACGAACGATCGACGGACCGCCGGAGCAGAACAGAACGACGAGACGCTTCTCTTAGCGGGTCCAGAACCCGCCGGTGAACATGACGAGCACGGGGATGATCTCCAGGCGGCCGATCCACATCAGGAAGATCATCAGGAGTTTCGAACTCATCGGAAACTCGAGATAGCTCCCGAAGGGGCCCAGTGAGCCAAACCCGGGACCGATGTTCCCGATCGTTGCCAGACTCGCGCTGAACGCCTCGAGTGGCGTCAGCGAGTACCCGATTCGGCTGGCGTCGAGCGCGATGAGCAGCGCTGCGATGCCGAAGATGAAGAGGTACATGAAGGAGAACCCGAGGACGCCGCGGATGGCGTCCTCGTCGACTACGTTTCCGCCGAGTCGAATCGGCCGGACGACTTCGGGGTGAGCAGCCGTGAACAGTTCACGCCGGAGCACTTTTAGCACGATCACCCATCGTACGACTTTGACTCCGCCGCCGGTCGAGCCAGCACAGCCGCCGACGAGCATGGCGAACAGGAGGACGACCTTGCCGGTCGCGGACCACGCCGCGAAATCGCTTGTCGCGTAGCCGGTCGAGGTCAACAGCGACACGATCTGGAAGGCGCTCTGTCGCAGTGAGTTCTCGAGCACGCCCTCCGTTAGGCCACCGAGCTCTGCGAGTGCCGGAGCGGTACCGACGTAGAGCATCCCGGCGAGAAGGATCGTCAGCCCGGCAATCGCGCTAACGTATGCACGGAACTCGGAGTTGCGGACAAAGCGGTGGCCCTCGCCGCTAAAGACGTGCCAGAACAGGGCGAAGTTGGTGCCGGCGATAATCATGAACGGGATGGCGGTCCACTGAACGATCGCAGAGAACGCCGCGACGCTGTCTGCCTCCGGCGAGAACCCGCCCGTGGGAAGCGTCGTGAATCCGTGGGCGATGGCATTGTATAGACCCATGTTGGGGGCCATCCCAGCGAGGTGGAACCCGTAGAGAATAGCGATGTAAATGACGGTGAACGCGAAGTAGACGAGCCAGAGGATGCGTGCTGTCTCGGCGATTCGCGGCGTGAGTTTCTGTAACTGCGGTCCCGGCGCTTCGGACTCGACGAGCTGTGCACCGCTGACCGCAAGCTCCGGCAAGATCGCGACCATCAGGACGATGATCCCCATTCCGCCGAGCCACTGGGTCAGCTGTCGCCACATCATCACGGCGTGTGAATGTTGCTCGAGCGAGATCTCCCCCAGCACGGTCGCCCCTGTCGTCGTAAACCCAGACATCGACTCGAACAAGGCGTTGACGGGATGGGCGAGCGTTGATTCGGTCCCCCAACCCGCAAGCACGTACGGCACTGCACCGATGATCGCCACTGCGAGCCACGTGATCGCGACGAAGAGCATCGCCTCGCGGACCTGCAGGTCCGGATCGGGACTGAGTCGCTCGAGGCCGTAGCCGACAGCGATCGTGAGGGCGATCGTTGCGACGAACGGGAAGACGGGATCGCCGTAGAAGAGCGCCACGATGAGCGGAATCACCAGTGGGACGGCGAGATATTTGAGGACGATCCCGACGAGCGCGAAACTGGCGCGCCAGTCAGTTCGGATCCGCATGGAACACCACGTTTGCGCAGTCACGTCTGGACACGGTATCTAAGGGAATTTTGATTGGATCGTATTAATCCATCGTAAGACGCCACTCCGTCGCGAGTTGCCCTCGTTCGGATCGGACGGAAATAACGTCGGAGATCGATCATCTCGGAGCAGATGTCTCCGACACTCCGCTCTGAGACGAGGATCTATATACGAACTGTGCGTACGTTGACTCATGGGCGTTCGATTACCAAGCGTTCGCCATCCGCACTCCTTTTACGACGTGTTCGGCGTCGTCATCACTGCGGTGGCGATCACGGCCCTCGTTCTCGCCGTTCGGTACGGATGGGTCATCCGGTTAGAAATAGTCGTTTTCATGACGCTCGTTTTCCTGTGGGCTGGCTGGGCAATCGAACGGATTCTGGCGGAATCCAGAGAACGATCGAGACGGCGACAGCGGCGAAGCCCTCCCTGGAAATGATATCGTTGCGATAGAAACCCGGCATCAACAATCCGAGTATCGACGAAGGATCGACTGACGCTTCGCTCCTGTCACGAGATAACGGGGGCCGATCGTGGTTACTGAAACGATATATTTTCAATGGTCAGGCAAGAATACCGACGCAATGTATATCGTCATCGTCGGTGCGGGCGATATCGGAATACCCCTCATTGATATCGCGACCCAGTCGGGAAACGAGGTCGTCGTTATCGAGAACGATTCCGAACGAGCGGACCAGGTCGCCGGTGAATACGACTGTCTGGTTCTCAACGACGATGCGACGGCCCACAACGCGCTTCGAGACGCTGGAATCGAGAACGCGGACGCCATGATCAGTACGACCGATCGGGACGCGACCAACATCATGGTCTGTCTGCTCGCACAGGAACATGAGGTCCCCAATATCGTCTCGGTCGTTCACGACCCGCAGCATATGAACGTGTTCAGCCAGATCGGCGTGAACACAATGGAAAACCCCCAGGAACTCATCGCCGAGTACCTCTACCGATCGGTGGCTCGTCCGGCGATCGTCGACTACATGCGAATCGGGGAGGAAGCGGAGGTATTCGAGATCCGCGTCACTGAAAACGCGCCGATCGACGGGAAGAACCTCATCGAGGCAGCGGACGAGGACCTCCTTCCCGAGGACGTCCTGATCGTTGCTATCGAACGCGAAGGGGAAGATCCACCGATTACGCCGCGGGGGAATACGCGTATCAAGGCCGGCGATTTACTCACCGTGTATTCGGCATTCGGGGCAGAGCCGTCGCTTACGGACGTGTTCGGCCATCAAGAAGACCAGTTACGATGACGAGCGAAACGAGCGGACGACGGCCACGTACCCGTCGGCCGCGCGGGTCGGTACCGGATGCCGGAATTCGAACATACCGGCAGGATTTCAACGCGTATATGGCCCGGGCTCGGGCAGTGAGCGACACATGAACGAGGCGATAGAAACGATCGGTCGGGACCTGGGGCGGATACTCAAGGCGCTGGCCGGCCTGATGTTTGTCTCCCTTCTCATTCCGATCGTCTGGGCCGAATACTACGCGATTCCTGCACTGATCGTCTCTGGACTGGTTCCGTTGGCCATCGGCTATTTTTTCACAACTAAGTTTCAAGAGGCGACCAAACCCGGGAAGCTACACGGGATGATTATCGCCGCGGTCGGTTGGTTCTGCGTCGCGATCTTCGGATCGTTGCCCTTCTATTTTATCGCGTGGACCGTTGAGTTCTCGCCGACGCTCTTGGGGACACCCTCACAGACGACGACGCTCGCGGCGTTTACTGATCCGCTCAACGCGCTGTTCGAGAGCATGAGCGGCTTTACCGGAACGGGACTGACGATGACCGACAACGAGGAGGTCCTGCCACGGACGCTTCAGTGGTGGCGGTCGTTCATCGAGTGGGTCGGCGGCGTGGGCGTGATCGTCCTTACGACGGCGATTCTCGCGCGACCCGGGAGCGGTTCGTTGACCCTGTACGAGAGCGAAGCCCGCTCCGAGCGGATCCATCCGAGCATCGTCTCTACCGTCCAGACGATCTGGTGGATCTTCATCCTCTTTACGTTCGTCTCGATCTTGCTCCTCTGGACCGTTGGAATGCCGATCTGGGGTGCGATCAACCACGGGATGACGGGTCTGGCAACCGGCGGGTTCTCGATCACCGACAACTCGATCGCCACCTACGACAGTGCGGCTATCGATTTTGCACTGCTGCCAGTCATGCTGTTGGGCAGTATCGCGTTCCCGATCCACTATCTCATTCTGCAGGGCGATCTGCGGAACCTCTACGCAGACCTGCAGACCCGGTGGGTGTTCATTTACATGAGCCTCGGAACGCTCGCTCTCACCGCATTAGTGTACGTCGGCGACACGTACGATTCCCTGTTCACGGCGTTCCGATACGGGTCGTTCCAGTTCGTCTCGGCCGCCACCTGTGCCGGTTTTCAGACTGCCGTCGACTCGACTAACGTGGCGCTGGGACGGTGGCCGGCACAGGCCCAGCTCACCGTAACGTTCGGCATGATCGTCGGCGGTGCAGCCGGATCGACGGTCGGCGGGATCAAGCTAATTCGGGCGCTCACGCTGTTGAAGGGGATCGGGTTCCGGATCTCGGACGTGTTCTACCCCGAAACGGCCGTCCGGCGACTGAAAATCAACGGTCGCCGCCTCAACGAACGGGAAATGCGCCAGGAGTTCGAGGAAGCAGCGATCATCGCGTTCCTCTGGTTCGTCTTCCTCGGTATCGGCACGTTCGTTCTCCTCTTGCTACTCCCGGAGGGAGCGTACACGCTCGAGAACGTTATTTTCGAAGTCGCCAGCGCACAGGGGAACGTCGGCCTCTCCGCGGGGATCACCGGTCCGGAATCGCTACCGACGCTCGGTAAGATCATGTTCCTCTTTAACATGTGGATCGGCCGCCTCGAGATTATTCCCGTCCTCGTGACGATTCGAGCGGTCTTCCGCCGCGGAGGGATCTACCGATGAGAGCCAACGACCTCCCGATCGTCGGTGAGCTGCTCGAATCGGGTGCCGAAGATCGGGTCTTCGATTCGCTCTTGCTCGTCGGCCCGCTTTTGATCCTCTTTATCGCCCTCGTTGGACGGTCGATCCTCACTACCGGACTCGCACTCTCCTATGTCGTTTTCTTCACCGCATACGTCCTCTACCGCGGTGTGCGTGGCTAAGGGCCGTTCGACTGCCTTCGGAAGGGAGAACTCACGCGGTCCCTTCGAGTCCTAGATCACCTTGATGACTTCGTCGAGAGCGTCCGCGGCGACGAAGATGATCACGTGGTCGCCGGACTGGACGACTGTCGATCCGCGCGGCGTGATATGCGCCCCGTCCCGCGAAATCGCACCGATGACGACGCCCTCAGGAAGGTCATTCGTCGCATCGACGATCTCTCGTCCGACGAGAACGCTCTCCGAATCGACTTCGATCTCGATGACTTCCGCGCGATCGTGCTCGAGCATCGCAATCTTCTCGGTGTTGTCTGTCCGGGTGAACCGGATGATTTCCTCCGCGGTTTCCTCTCGCGGGTTGATCGCGACGTCGACGCCGACGGTCTCGAAGAGGTCGGCGTACTCGGGGTTCTCGATGATCGCGACGGTGCGGTCGACACCGAGGCGGTCGGCGAGCAGGGAGACGAGGAGGTTCTTCTCGTCGCTGTCGAGGGCGGCGATCACGACGTCGGCCTCGCCGACGTGCTCGCGGGCGAGGAACTCCTGATTGGTCGCGTCGCTCTCCATGACCATCGTGTTCGGGAGCGACTCGGCGACTTCGCGAGCCCGTCCGTGGTCGCGTTCGATCAGCCGCGGACGAAAGCCGTGATCCTCGAACTCCCGGGCGGTCTGAAATCCGATCTCGCTGGCACCGACGATGACGACTTCCTCCGCTTCCTCGGGCGTCATAGCGACTTCGTTGGCGAAGTCGTTGATCGAAGTCGGGCTCCCGATCACGACGACCCGATCCCCGGCCTGAATAACGGTGTCACCTCTGGTGACGACCATCTCGTCGTCCCGGAAGATCGCGGCGAACGTGAGTGAATCGTAACAGTCAGCTTCCCTGACGGTCCGATCTGCGATCGGGCTGTCCACTGGGATGTCGAACTCGGCCATGCGAATGAGCCCGCCGGCGAACGTATCGACGTCGTGCGCGCTCGGCAACCCGGAAATCCGGAAGATAGCCTGTGCGGTCAAGAGGTCGGTACAGACCATGAAATCGACGCCGAAGGCCCCCTTCGAGCCCTGCCACGTCTCGAGCAACGTCCGGCGACGCACTCGCGCGATGGTAAAGACGTCGCCCGTAGCCTTCGCCGCGCCGCAGACGACCGCGTTCGTCTCGTCGTTGTCGGTACAGGCGATGACGAGACCCGCTTGCTCGAGACCGGCCTCGCGCAGCGTCTCGAGGTCGGTGCCGTCACCGCGGATCGTGAGCACGTCCAGCGAGTACGTGAGTTCCTCGGTAACGTCGCCGTCGCGATCGACCAGGGCAACGTCGTGGGTGTCCTCTAGGTTGGCGGCGATCGATCGACCGACTTCGCCGGCCCCGACGATGATTACGTACACGACGGTCCCTCCGAAATCATAGTTAGTGAGATCCGTTTCGAGGCGACGGGGAAATGGATTTCGGTGCCTGATACTGACTACTGTCAGTCGTTTTCGGCGCGACTGCGACTCCTGTATTTGCACCGGAACACCGTCACAGCAATCCGTATGAAAGAGTCTGCGTGTTCTCCGGGGAGTGCCCTCAATGGACGGTAGGGGCGATGCGACGACGGGCAAGCCAACCCACTGCGTTTTTAACACCCGGGCGTGTAGAAGCCACTAGCGAAACCCGCGGGCAAGTGCGTTCGGGGCTTGCGATGTCGCGAGCTATCGAAGACGGAACCGCCGTCGCACCGAGCGCATAGCGGGATGGCCGACGTGCTGTAAGACGCCGGGGCCGCACAACCGGGAGTCCGCGGACCGTTTCGACGAGAGTCCAGGCAGTGACTTTCAGTACGAGGAACCATGGAAATCGAAATCGCAACCATCGGCGGCTACGAAGAAGTCGGACGGCAGATGACTGCCGTCCGCGCAGGCGACGACGTCGTTATCTTCGACATGGGTCTGAACCTCTCACAGGTTCTGATCCACGACAACGTCGAAACCGAACGGATGCACAGCCTCGACCTGATCGATATGGGCGCTATTCCCGACGACCGGGTCATGAGCGACCTCGAGGGCGACGTGAAGGCCATCGTCCCGACGCACGGCCACCTCGACCACATCGGTGCCATCTCGAAGCTGGCCCACCGGTACGACGCGCCGGTCGTCGCATCGCCCTTTACGATCGAGCTGGTCAAACAGCAGATCGAGGGCGAACAGAAGTTCGGCGTCGAGAACGACCTCATCAAGATGGAGGCCGGCGAGACGATGTCGATCGGCGACTCCGGCAAAGTCGACCTCGAATTCGTCAACGTCACGCACTCGATCATCGACGCGATCAACCCCGTTCTCCACACCCCCGAAGGAGCGGTCGTCTACGGGCTCGACAAGCGGATGGACCACACGCCCGTCATCGGCGACCCGATCGACATGGAGCGCTTCCGCGAGATCGGCCGCGAGGGTGAGGGCGTCCTCTGTTACATCGAGGACTGTACCAACGCAAACAAGAAGGGGCGAACCCCCTCCGAGAGCGTCGCCCGAGAACACCTCCGGGACGTGCTCTACAGCATGGAGGACTACGACGGCGGCATCGTCGCCACTACCTTCTCGAGCCACATCGCTCGCGTAAAGTCGCTGGTGGAGTTCGCCGACGACATCGGCCGCCAGCCCGTGTTGCTGGGTCGGTCGATGGAGAAGTACTCGGGCACCGCGGAACGACTCGACTTCATCGACTTCCCCTCCGATCTGGGGATGTTCGGCCACCGCAAGTCCGTCGACCGCACGTTCAAGCGGATCATGAACGAGGGCAAGGGCGACTACCTGCCGATCGTCACCGGCCACCAGGGCGAGCCTCGCGCGATGCTCACTCGGATGGCCCGCGGCGAGACGCCCTACGAACTGGAAGACGGCGACAAAGTTGTCTTCTCCGCCCGCGTGATTCCGGAACCGACCAACGAGGGTCAGCGCTACCAGGCCGAGAAACTGCTCGGCATGCAGGGCGCACGGGTCTACGACGACATCCACGTTTCGGGCCACCTCAATCAAGAGGGTCACTACGAGATGCTCGACGCACTACAACCCCAGAACATCATCCCCGCACACCAGGACATGAAAGGCTACTCGAGCTACGTTGATCTCTGTGAGAGCGAGGGGTACAAGATGGGACGAGACCTCCACGTCACGCGCAACGGGAACCTCATCCAATTAGTCGACTGATATGACGAGTCCCGAGGCACGCGAAGAGGCGGTGCTCGAGGCGGTCCGGCAGCGCCGCGAGCTGGTTAACGACGCGATTCCCGAGGAGCTACCGATCCAGCGGCCCGAACGGCTCTACGAGGCATCCAGATACCTGCTGGACGCGGGCGGCAAGCGGCTCCGCCCGACCGTCCTCCTGACGACGGCGGAGGCGCTGACCGACATCCGTCCGCTCTCGGCGGCGTATCGGTCGTTCGCTCCGCTCGACGAGAGCGGTCCGGTCGACATGATGGCCGCCGCGGTCAGCGTCGAGGTCATCCAGTCGTTCACCCTGATCCACGACGACATCATGGACGACGACGACCTCCGCCGCGGTGTTCCCGCTGTCCACAAGGAGTACGACCTCGAGACGGCCATTCTCGCGGGCGATACGCTCTACTCGAAGGCCTTCGAGATCATGCTCGAGACGGGAGCGGAGTCCGATCGCATCGTCGATGCGCTCTCCGTCCTCGCCACCACCTGCACGGACATCTGCGAGGGCCAATCGCTGGACGTCACCTTCGAGCAGCGCACCGATGTCACCCCCGACGAGTACCTGGAGATGGTCGAACAGAAGACGGCCGTCCTGTACGCGGCCTCGGCCTGTCTTCCGGCGATCTTGCTCGGAGCCGACGACGAAACGATCGACGAACTCTACGGCTACGGACTCGACATCGGCCGTGCATTCCAGATTCAAGACGACGTGCTCGATCTGACGGTCCCTAGCGAGGAACTCGGCAAACAGCGGGGGAGCGACCTCGTCGAGAACAAACAGACACTGATCACCGTTCACGCTCGCGAGCAGGGTGTCGATATCGACGGACTGGTCGACACCGACGACGTCGACGCGGTCACGGAGGCCGAGATCGACGAGGCGGTCGCCGAACTCGAGGCCGCCGGTTCGATCACCTATGCGAACGAGACCGCCCAGGAGCTAGTCGAGCAAGGGAAGGAGCGACTCGAGGTCCTGCCGGACAACGAGGCCCGTGAACTCCTCTGTGAAATTGCCCATTACCTGATCGAACGCGGCTACTGAACGAAGCCGCGGCCCTGTTTCGCGGAGTTTCTGCATATTCCTCGGTCGAGTCGTGTTCCGTGCGCTTCCTGCTCGAGTCGGGCGGAACGGGTTCGTTCTCGGCCGAACTCAACGTTCGATATTGTCCGGATCTTTTTGCGGGTCCCACACTGAGCGAAGGACATGACTGACGACTCCTCGGACGTACCCGCCGCTTCCTCCTCTCGACGACGGTTTCTCGGCACGGCCGTGGCCACTGGCATGGCCGCGACCGCCGGCTGTGTCGGATCGCTGCTCGACACGTCCGATTCGAACGAGATTGAACCCGAAGCGCCCAGCGAGCCCCGGAAGGGAACGCCCGGCGAGTTCTACACGCTTGTCGAGCGAAACGACATCCCCGTTGAATCGCTCCGGTGGGACGGATCGGATCTGGTTCTCCAGTACGACTCGAGTGCCTCGAGCGAATCGGAGTCGACGACGGAGATCGAAGTCATCACGACCGTCTACAACGAGAACCTCGTGAAAAACGACGCCGAGGTCGACATGCTCTACGCGGAGGTCACGAACCCGTTCGACGGGCAGGCCTACGGTTGGGGCGTCAAGACCGAGTGGTGTAAGCAGTATAACACGGCCGTCGCCGACAGCGAGGGCGGCGACACCGAGACCGGCAGTGATGACGATGGGTCGACCGATGCAGAGAGCGATACCGAGGAGTCCGACGGCTCCAACGAAACCGAGAGCGACGACAATAGTACCGATACAACGGAGAGCGACGGAAATAGTACCGACACAACGGATAATGATGGCAACAGTACCGAGGATGGCACGTCCTCGGTGGACCGGGCCGCGATGGTCCTCATGAGCAACGTCCTCAACACGCGGGTGTACGATGACGACGTCGAGAACTGAGGATGTCGTCGGGGACTGAACCGGAAACCGGATCAGCGGCTCAGGACGCTAACGGCGGAGCCGAACACGGGCCGAACGAGACGGCGAATCGCGAAGGTTTTGGGACGGGCGCGACTACCACTGGGTAATGAACGACGAGTTACGCGAGCGCGTCGAGCGCGAGGCCGAGAAGCACGCGCTGTTGAACGCCGTGAAACACGAGAGCGACGCCGATGTCGGTGCCATCATGGGACCGCTGATGGGCGACAACCCCGACTTCCGCGAGCACGGCGACGAGATTCCGGGTATCGTCGGCGGCGTCGTGGGTCGAATGAACGACCTCGACTACAAGGACAAACGCGAACGGCTCGAGGAACTCGCACCTGAGGAACTCGCCGAGATCGAGGCCGAGGAGGAGGAAGACGAGCACGATCTTCCGGAGCTACCCAACGCCGATGACTACGACGCCATCCGGATGCGGTGTGCGCCGAACCCGAACGGTCCGTGGCACGTCGGCCACGCCCGGATGCCCGCCGTCATCGGCACCTACCGCGAGCGCTACGACGGCTGGTTCTGCGTGCGCTTCGACGACACCGACCCCGAGACCAAACGGCCGGATCTCGAGGCCTACGACGCGATCCTCGAGGACCTCGACTACCTCGGCTTCGAGCCGGACGCGACCTACAGGGCGAGTGATCGCCTCGAGACCTACTACGACCACGCCCGCAACCTGATCGAGATGGGCGGGGCCTACACCTGCTCGTGTTCGGGCGAGGAATTCTCGGAGCTGAAGAACTCGGGTGAGGCCTGTCCCCACCGACAGAAAGACGAGGCGACCGTGCTCGAGGAGTTCGACGGGATGATCGACGGCGAGTACAGCAGCGGCGAAATGGTCCTGCGGGTCAAGACCGACATCGAGCACAAGAACCCCGCGCTGCGCGACTGGGTCGCGTTCCGGATGATCGATACGCCCCACCCCCGCGAAGAGGCCAGCGAGTACCGCTGCTGGCCGATGCTCGACTTCCAGTCGGGGGTCGACGACTACCTCCTCGAGATCACGCACATCATTCGCGGGATCGACCTGCAGGATTCGGCCAAACGACAGCGCTTCGTCTACGACTACTTCGACTGGGAGTACCCCGAGGTCATCCACTGGGGCCACGTCCAACTCGACGACTACGACGTGAAGATGAGCACGTCGACGATTTCGAAGCTGATCGAAGACGGCGAACTCGACGGCTGGGACGACCCGCGAGCGCCGACGCTGAAGAGCCTTCGCCGGCGCGGTATCCGCGGCGAGGCCATCGTCGAGGCGATGACCGGGCTCGGCACTTCGACCACCGATGTCGACCTCGCGATGAGTTCGATCTACGCGAACAACCGCGACCTGATCGACGAGGAGACCGACCGCCGATTCCTCGTCCGCGACGGCAACCAGATCCCCCTCGGCGGGAGCCCGCCCGACGTGGGGACGCCGCCGCTTCATCCCAACCACGAGGAGCGCGGCGTTCGCGAGATCCCCGTCGGCGATTCGGTGATGCTCGAGCCCGACGACCTCCCCGAGCGCGAGGAGCGCATCTGGCTCAAGGGGTTGGGCTGTTTCCAGTTTACCCGCGACGTCCTCCAGTACACGGGCGAGGACATCGAAGTCGTCCGCGAGGGTGACGTGGATGTGATCCACTGGGTGCCGGCCGACGAGCGCGTTCCCGTCCGCATGCGAACGATGGACGGCGACGTTCGGGGCCACGCGGAACCCGGGGTCGGCGACCTCGATTCCGACGAGATGGTGCAATTCGAGCGGGTCGGCTTCGCCAGAATCGATCGGCACGACGAGGCGGACGAGGAGACGGTCGCGTACTACGCGCATCCCTGAACGGGTCCGTCGCTCGTCGAGCGACCGTCCCCGAACTGATCGGTTCCCCATTCGGTGCTCGCACCTCAGCGGATTACTCTTCCTCGAGCAACGCGTCCCCTTGTTCGGGATCCGGGTCGGCCACGACGCCGTCCTGACGCCCCAGCACGCGGGCGTGGGGGGCGCAGACGAGTCGATTCTCGTCCCAGGGGATGTGCAACTCGACCGCGGCGGGGCGCTCGCAATCGGCCTCGGAACACTCCATCTAGTCGTGCCAACGACACCCACGGCTTCAGTGTTTCCCCGAGATCACAGGAGAAAGACGGCCGCGAGGAATCCGAGTAGGATCGACACCGTCAGCAGAACTTGCACCGCCGTCGACGCGAGGACGCCGATCGTCGTGTAGACCGCAGAGCGCGTGCTCCCCTCGAGTTCGCCGTTGCGAACGAACTCGAGGACGAAGACGGTACCAAAGAGGCCGACGAGCAACCCCAGCGGGCCGGTGACGACCATCAGGATGATGCCGACGGTGGCCGCGGCTGCGGTCGTCAGCCACGAGGCACCGCCGGCTCGGGCGGCGATCGAGCCGCCGAAGAACTCGACGAGTGCGGTGATGACGGCGATGAACACGAGGACGGCGAAGGTGAGAACGCTCAGCTCCTCGAGTCCGGCCCCCCACCAGTAGACGCCGAGTCCGGAAAGTGAGAGGAGGCCGCTCGGGACCATCGGGACGGCGGCTCCGGCGATGGCACCCACGAGCAACGCGACCGCGACGACGGTGACGACATCGACCATACCAGCGGTGACAACGGACCGCGACAAAGGCGTACTGCCTTCGGTACTGGTATGTCAGTCACTCGAACGAGTTCGCGGATCCACAGCGCGCCGGCAGAGTCGGTCGTCGGGAGTCGGTCGTCGGAAGACAACGAACGGTATACGTATCGGGGACCGAACGTGTGGGATATGGCCAACCAGCGCGGAGCGATCATCGTCGGCGCGTCGTCGGGTATCGGCGAGGCGCTGGCCCGGCGGCTCGCCAACGACGGCTACGAGATCGGCATGGCGGCCCGGCGAACGGAGCGGATGCAGCGGATCGGCGCGGCCCTCCCGACGAAATCGTACGTCGCGACGATGGATGTCACCGCGACGGAGGACGCTCGAGCGGGCTTTTTCGAGCTCACCGAAGCGATGCCGTCGGTCGACCTCGTCGTCATCAGCGCCGGGACCGCGGCCCGCAATCGCGACCTCGAGTGGGAACCCGAGCGACGAACGATCGACGTCAACGTGCGGGGCTTTACGGCCGTCGTGACGGCCGCGATGGAGTACTTCGAACAGAATTCGGACCACGCGAGCGAGGCGGACGGCCACCTCGTGGGACTGTCCTCGGTCGCGGCCCACGTCGGCAACGACGACGCCCCGGCGTACAACGCCTCGAAGGCCTACGTGTCGACCTACCTCGAGGGGTTGCGCTACCGACAGACCGATCGCGACGCCGACGTGACGATCACGACCATCGAACCGGGGTTCGTCGACACCGAACTTTCGATGGGCGGCTTCTGGGAGTGTTCGGCCGAGACGGCGGCCGAACAGATCGCTCGAGCGATCCGGAAGGAGCGGAGACACGCCTACGTCACTCGGCGCTGGCGAGCGATTGCGTGGGTTCTCGATCTGGTTCCGGAAGCGCTGCTTCGACGGCTATTGTGAGGTCGCCGCTCGAGGGGCGCTCAGTGTACCAGTGAATGGAACAGTGGGCTACTGATGGGTATTAGGTGAGACGAAGCGTCCTACTATCGTGGCAACTGGGAATCGCCACGCCCTCCCCAACCGATTCGCTCAGTCACTTCGTTCCTTCGCTCATCCCTCGCACGGCTTCGAGCCGCGGTTCATTGGCACTCACCGCGGCACAGCGTGCGCCACCGCATGCCAGTTGATCAGTTTGGTTCGATACGACGGTACGGTATATTGAGCGTCTCCCCTCCGTTTCTCCCATCGATCATAGCGGGATCGAAATCAGCCATCGTTGAATCGCTCCCGGACCTCGAGCGCCGCGTCCGTCCCGTAGCGATCGACGAGCGGACGGAGCGCGTCGCCGAGCGCCCGCATACACTGTCCCGAGGAATGGTACTCGAGCCGTTCGGCGATGGTCTCCGCGTCTCGTCCCTGGAGGACGCGCGAAACGAGCAGCCGTTCCTCGCGATCGGCCAGGTCGACGGTGGCGGGGTCGTCGACGAAGTACCGCACGACGAGATCTCTGAACGGGCCGGGATCGACATCGAACAGCCCCGGTCCGTAGGCGGCACCCGCGACGACGCGCCACTCGTGGTCGGTCAGCACGAGTGGCGGCCCGGCGTCGGCGTCGACGCTTCGGAGCACCGCGCGGGCGATATCGGGCTCGAGATCGTCGAGCGCGTCCGAACAGAGGGCGGCGAACCGGCCGGCGAACCAGTCGGCGTGGCGGTCGTGTAACGCCCGGCCCGCGTCGCTGGTCGGCGCGAGCATGAGTGCGGAGTACTCGCCGCTGGCGTCGTTGCGCGTCGTCGAGACGTGGACCGTCCGGTAGCCGTTCTCGCGCCAGAACTCGAGGAGGCCGGGGGTCGCGCCGAAGCCGGTTCCGAGCCAGTTGATTGTGGCGTCGTCGCTACCATCGCCGCGATCTCGACCGGCGCTATCGGTGCTAGCGGTGTTATCAAAGCTATCGGTAAACTCCTCGCGAACCCGCTCGAGCAACCGCGAGCCAAGTCCTTGCGAGCGGGCAGCGTGATGGGTGGCGATGCGGACGACGCGGAGTCCCGCCGGCTCGCCCGCCGCCTCGTCCCGGAGCTGGCTCGTCAGTATGTCGGGCAGCATGTTTCCGCGGACACGGCCGCCCTCGTACATCATCGCTTGGGTCTCCGCCGAGAGGTTTCCCTCGCGTGCGAGCAGCGCGACGCTGACGACGTGACCGTCGTGGGTGAGTGCGCGGGCCTCGAGGTTCGGCGCGTCGAGCAATCGAGCGAGGTCGTTCGGCTCGGTCCGGTAGTGTGCGAGGACGAGCAGCCCGAAGGCCTCGCGGAGCAGGCGTTCGTCCGCGAGCGCTTCGGCCGCCTCGAGTCGCCGGTAGTCGACCGATTCGGGTGTGGCGTCGTCCACGAGCGGCTCTACCGGTGGGCGAGCGTCGAGCAACAACGCACGGAAGGCCCACACTTCGATCGGATCGCCCGCCGCGTACCGGATGGGTTCCACGAGCGTGCAGTCGGTAACGGCGTGGTCGCTCTCGATGAGCCGATCGCGGAATCGGACCGAGAACCCCCGTCCGGCTCCCTCGTAGCCGTGGATCGTCGTGGCGAACGCGACGCGACCGGCCGTCAGTAGCGACTCGAGGGTCGCGACCGGGAGCGCGGCCGCCTCGTCGACGACGACGACGTCCGCCGACTCGAGGTCCGCGATCGCGTCGGGAGGTTCGCGGAATCCGATCGAGCCTCCGGTAGCCGTCTCGATTCGGCGGGGTTCGACGATCGCGGTATCGCCCTCGAGGCGTTTGCAGAGTTCTCCCGCGCGGTTGAACAGTTCCGCCGCGTTCCGCGCGGCGGGAGCGGTTACCAGGACGTCCTCGCCATCGATGGCGAACGCCCCCGCAGCCAGACCCGCCGCGCTGGACTTGCCGCGACCGCGATCGGCCTCGAGGACGACGGCCCGGTCGCTATCGAGTAGCGACTCGAATGCGGCGACGGCGTCGACCTGATCCGCCGTGAGACAGGCTTCGTAGGCGGCGGCCGGAAACCGGTGGTCCGGGGGTGAAGTCGGCGTCTTCGGTGACAGCCGCGGGGCCGGGTCGGTCAGTCCGTCGGCCTCGACCTGATCAGTATCGAGGTCGAGGATAGCGATCCCGCGGTGTTCTCGCAGCGTCTCGACGAGACGGCGTCTGAACCGACCGGTAACGTCGTCCAGTTCGAACGGCGGGACGGCGAGGGAGGCATCGAATCCGTCGCGGCGGTCCGGCCACGCCTCGAGCGGCGGTGTGAGTACCACGAGGAGTCCCCCACCGTCGACCGCGCCGACGACTTTCCCGAGCGCGTTCGGCTGAAGTTCCTCGTGAGCGTCGATAGCGATTACGTCCCGCGTCGTCCCGAGGAGGTCGCCTGCGTTGACCTGCGGAATCTGTTCGCAACGGAGTCGGTCGTCGGGACCGACGAGCGTCGTCTCGGTGATCCCAACTGGAAGCGTATCGAGGATCGACTCGAGCGCGTCGTACCCCCGCTCGCGATCGCCCGCGAGCACCAGCATTCGTCGTTCGTTCGCTCGCGTCGCCTCCTCGGCGAGCGACTCGACGAGTCCGACGACATCGACGTTCATGCGTTCGGCTTGGTGCCTCGGGAGTAATAGGCACCGACCCGCGACGGCCCGCCGTGTGGTTGTCAGTTCAAATATATGTATGGGTGTTCGTGTTGGAGGGTTCACGATGGCGAACAATCCGTGTGGTGGCGTCCCACAGCCTCACGCGTTTGAACACGCTTTTAAGGGGGGCAACGCTATTCGAGTGTACACCCTACGCGGGGTTGATGATGCTCCTAGCTTCACAGGACTTCCGCCGGGATCGACCCGGCACGGGTACCCAGTGCCCGGACGGCAGGGGAGCGCGAGCCCACGTGTAGGAGAGGTGAACAACCAATGTCAGTTTACGTAACTACGGACATCCCAGCCGACCTCGCCGACGACGCCCTTGAGGCGCTCGAGGTCGCACGAGACACCGGTCGAGTAAAGAAAGGAACGAACGAAACCACGAAGGCGATCGAGCGCGGCAACGCCGAGCTCGTCTACGTCGCCGAAGACGTCTCCCCCGAGGAGATCGTCATGCACCTGCCCGAACTCGCAGACGAGAAGGGTATTCCTGTCGTCTTCATCGAGACCCAGGACGACGTCGGCCACGCCGCCGGCCTCGAGGTCGGCTCGGCCGCCGCGGCAATCGTCGACGCCGGCGAAGCCGAAGACGACGTCGAGGACATCGCCGACAAGGTCGAGGACCTCGACTGAGGTGATCAGAGATGAGTGCTGAAGAGGAAGAAAGCGGCTCTACGCCCGCCGAGGTCATCGAGGTCGTCGGTAAGACCGGCATGCACGGCGAAGCCATGCAGGTCAAGTGCCGGATCAAGGAGGGCGAGAATCAGGGACGAATCATTACCCGAAACTGCCTCGGGCCGGTCCGCGAAGGGGACGTACTCCAGCTTCGCGAGACCGCCCGTGAGGCGGACTCCATCGGAGGACAATAACCAATGGTCGAGAAACGTACCTGCGACTACACGGGCGAAGAGATCGAACCCGGCACGGGCATCATGTACGTCCAGAAGGACGGTACCGTGCTCCACTTCGTCGACTCCAAGGCGGAGAAAAACTTCAAGCTCGGGCGCGAACCACGCGACCTCGAGTGGACCGAGGACGGTCGTCGCGGCAAGGGTCCCGCCCAAGAAGACGCACCTGCCGACGAGGAAGCCGAGCAGGTTGCAGTCGATGACGACGAGGACCTCGAGACGGAAGCAGGCGCCGTCGACGAGCCCGAAGAAGACGTGGCTGCCGAGGACGACACTGCGGAGACCGACGCCGAGGAGACCAACGCAGACGCCGACGCAGAGGAAACCGACGCTGAAGAAACCGAGACCGAAGCCGAGGAAGCATGAGTGATCACGAGCGCACGTTCGTGATGGTCAAGCCCGACGCGTTCGCACGCGGGCTCGTGGGAACTGTCGTCTCTCGACTCGAGGACCGCGGGCTCAAGCTCGTTGGTATCAAAGTCGAAACGATGCCCCGCGAACGGGCGGAAGAGCACTACGGCGAACACGAGGACAAGCCGTTCTACGACGACCTCGTCGACTTCATCACCTCGGGACCTGTCGTCCCGATGGTCTGGGAAGGACAGGATGCGACCCGACAGGTCCGCCAGATGATCGGCGAGACCGACCCGCTCGAGGCAGCTCCCGGAACGATTCGGGGAGACTACGCGCTCGATCTCGGTCGAAACGTCGTTCACGCCGCAGACCACGAGGACGAGGGCGCAAACGAGCGCGAAATCGGGATCCACTTCGACGACGACGAACTGATCGATTACGATCAGCACGACGCCGAGTGGCTCTACGAGTAACCGGTCTCGATCGGCCGACGAGTCCCGATCGTGGTGGTTCGCTCAATTAAATGCGTTCCGACTGCTCGCCGACAATCACTGTTCGGCGACGGTTGAGACGTTTGTCAGTAGATCGCGTTCTCTTATCATTTCTATTATACTATCGCAGAATAATGATATATTTTAAACATCTATTTTTCTAGGTAGACGTAACATCTAATGTGTCGGCTGCAGTAGAGACCCGTGGTGGTTTCGAATGGTAACACACGGTAGGTGGTTCGTGGATGCGTGAAACGGAGGGAGAGGCGACAGCGTTGGCGCCGGACGCGACACCGTCGCTAGATCTCGTTTTCGATCTCCTCTCCGACAGCCGACGGCGATACGCACTGTACTACCTGAACGATCAGCCCGACGGCGTCGCAACGATCGAAAACCTCACGAAAAACGTTATCGCCCTCGAACGGTCGGCCGGCGCCGACGAGGAGACGACGGCCAAGACGGAGACGGTATCCGGTCACGATCCGGGGGACGGCTCGGCGGACCAACGAGCGAGCGTGCGAATGGAACTCCAGCACATCCACCTTCCGAAACTCGAGGACGCGGGAATCCTCGAACAGGATCCACGGAGCGAGACGGTTCGATACTGGGGCCAGCCGTCGGTCGAGGAGTGGCTCGAGCATGCACAGCACAAGGAAACAGCGTAGTCGCGGGGATACCGAACCGGCCGGCAGCCACGAACGACCGCTGGGGGAGCGGGCAGCCGCCGATCGCTGAAAGTTTTAATACCCCATTCGTTGTGAATCGACTGAGGTGTCGGTAAATCGCACGACGAGAAGGTCGTCGAGCGATGAGGTGTGATATCGTCTCACTCCTCAAAACTTAACAGGCGAGATACCGATACAGAACGTGAGGTGCATACTATGGCTGATCACGAACTTCCACCGCTTCCGTACGATTACGACGCGCTCGAACCGGCACTGTCCGAACAGGTACTGACCTGGCATCACGATACCCACCACCAGGGCTACGTTAACGGACTGAACTCCGCCGAGGAGACCCTCGCGGAAAACCGCGAGGAGGGCGACTTCGGCTCCACGCCCGGAGCCCTCAAGAACGTCACCCACAACGGCTGTGGACACTATCTCCACACGCTGTTCTGGGAGAACATGTCCCCCAACGGCGGCGGGGAGCCGGAGGGCGACCTCGCCGACCGCATCGAGGAGGACTTCGGCTCCTACGAGGGCTGGAAGGGCGAGTTCGAGGCCGCCGCCGGTGCCGCCGGTGGCTGGGCACTGCTCGTGTACGACCCGGTTTCCAAGCAGCTTCGCAACGTCGCGGTCGACAAGCACGACCAGGGCGCACTCTGGGGCTCTCACCCCATCCTCGCGCTGGACGTCTGGGAACACTCCTACTACTACGACTACGGACCGGACCGCGGAGACTTCATCGACGCCTTCTTCGACGTCGTCAACTGGGAGAAGGCCGAAGAGGAGTACCAGACCTGCCTCGGCCACTTCGAGTAGGGCAGTCGATTCGAAGACGAGCCAGTCAACCCCGAATTTTCTCCGCGATCGATGGCCGACAGCGGTCGCTCTCATTTGAGTAGTGCCTGCGAGTCCCACAGCGTGCCCGATTCTCTCGATCACCTGCCGCCGCATGTCCAGTAAGTAGGGGTTGTTTCGTTACGCGTGAAGAGTGAGCCGGGTGCGATTTTGTAGTCTCTCTGCCAAAAATCGACCGCCTCAGGGGTATATCGACTGGATTGATCTGAGTTTTGTGGAACGAGAGCGGACATCGCGTCAGCTGATGGAGCTTGGTATTCGACTTTGTCTTGCCAATCCCTTGCTTTCGAATATAGTTAAATAATTGGATAAGTTTGATGTCAGACGAAGTCGAAAGGCAGTCCACGGTTGGGTTCACAATTGCGAACTACAGCCGGCAGTTGACGAGAGGCCGAATCACGTCGCGCTCGACGAGATGGTGATTCACCGTGACGAACATCGCTATTGGTTGTATACTGCCGTCAACCCAGAATCGAACACACTACACCATAAACGGCTATATCCGACGATTACGACCGCGTTGACAGAACGTTCTTGCGGGAGATTGCCGAGAAATATGACCGTGATGACGCCGTGTTTCTCGTCGATTCTAGACCGTGGCTGAAAGCTACACGCAACCAACACAGCCTCCGATTTCGACACGAGACACGCGGAAATCGGAACGCCGTTGAACGTCTCTTTCAAGAAGTAAAACAGTGAACCTACCAGTTCGAAAATTGCTTCAGAAACGCCGAACCGAATACCGCCGAAACGTGGCTCCAGAACTACGCGTACGTATGGAATCAACGAAACTGAACATGGTCTCATAGTATCCGTTAGAACTTTCTACTCAAAAATTGTACTGAACACAGTGGATCACCTCGACGAGATCTCTGTCGAGGAATTGCAAGATGCTCTCGACAGCGTGGAAAGAAACCGACACAACGGCTATTAGCGGCAATAGCGTACAAAAATAGCCTCACGCAGACCGAGCTAGCCGAGTGGTACGACGTTCAACCACGGACGATCTACAGGTGGCTCAAACGACTCGACACCGACGAGTCGCTCGAGTAGGCAGTAACCGATGCTCATCGATCTGAGAGAAAACGAAAACCATCAGAAAAAATAAAATAAATTCGAGGAAGCTGTCCACGAATCACCCGAGGGGGTCGGTTTCGATGCGACGACGTGGACGCCGGTGCTCATCCAGCAATATCTCGACGAGAGCTATGCCGTCGAATACTCGATTCCGAGTTGTCGGCGGCTGCTCAACCAAGCGGGATTGAGCTATCAAAAACCTCGCCAGGCAGCCGCTGAATCTGATGTTGACGAGCAAGACCCGTTTCGTGAGGGACCCGAAAAAAGCGGCGGGAAATGGACGCCACAGTAGTCTCTTTCGATCAAACCGAGAAATCCGTCCACGTCGAGCCGCGTGCCACGTTGTTTCCGTGCGGGTCGCGGCCGTCTGTCGAATTATCCAGACAACGCGGCTGGATGCCTCTCTCGGGCGCGACCACCGAGGGCGGTACTCACTTTTTCTCTCGATTAGAGATGTGCGTTACTGAGCATTACTCAAAGAATGTCAGTTTCGAATTATACAATGGTATAAAGATAACCCGATTGTCGTTCCGGAGGGAGCGCCGTCCTTCCTGGCATCGGTCGTCACTGTCCTCGAGGACCGTGACGACCCTGCATTCGCCACGTTTCCGGCGTATTCGCCGGAACCGAATCCAGTCGGGCGTGGTGACGACGGCTGCACCCCTCTCAGGAATCGGTTCTGACATCCCTAGCAAGTTACTAACAGCGACTGCACCGCGCTTACTCAACTCTCAGCCCAGGTGTGAGTAATTACTTCTAACGGATACTATAGACGGCGCGTCGTAGCGGTACGAGTCATTCAGTGGATAGATGGCACCGAGAGTACTGCGTCAGACGGTGCTCCAATGCGTGTTTCGCCCACACAGCGTCTCGGTCCGGGGAGCCGTCACCGTCGGAGCAGTAGCTTTTTTCGGTTCTGTTGAATCGCTGTAAGGCGGTGAATTTCACTGTTTGACGGCACGCTTGCTGTTGTAGACGACACACATCAGAGCAATTTCACGGACTCTCGGTACCAAGTTCGCGCTCGCACGGCGGAGCCGAGCGAGCGATTGACGGCGGAGTTGACGGTTTCGGTCATTGACCGCTGAGCGTACGATATCCGTCAATACGGGCGTTGTGTGCGTGATCGCATGGAGCGAAGATCCGGTGTTTGATCAGCGGGCGAATGTCGAGTTCACGGCGTTGTTCGCGGAGTTGTTGCTTGTCGTAGCCCGTATCAGCAGCTAGAGACCGCAGATCGCCTGCGTTCCGGCGGGCAATCTGTTCACAGAGGTCTGCGTCGCTGCCTTCTACCGTCGTCGAGCAGTGAAGATCGAGCACAGCTTGCGTTGCTGTATCGACGAGTTTTGTAACTTTGAGCGTCTGAACGCGATAATCCGTTCGGTGACAGTAGTGGCGGCTTGCACGATCTCGTTCATAGAACGTAGCGTCGATTGCAGCGTGTTCAGACGGATCGTGCAGCTGCGCCGACTGGCGCAGCAGCACTCGACAGCGGCTCATCTCAATTCGATCAAACGCCTTACCCAGCGTAGAAGGTGCGGGGAGATCGGCCACAGTAAGGCCGATCTCCCCTGTTATTTGCGGCATTTCCTGCAGGAGATCGATCGTCATTCGATAGGACGTATCGAGGTAAATCCGGAGACAATGCAGCGAAACGAGGGCATAGTCGGCGAATCCGCCGCCACCGCTCGGGGCAGCGGATTCGCCTCGTTCACCCGTAACGCTTTGTGCTATCGAGATGCAACGCTCGGTGAAGCGGGAGATTTGGGTCATGAACAACTGAAGTCTCCCGTTTCCACTCCTTTGATTTACTGACCTTCCCCGACGCAGTCTAGTGATTTAACGCAGCCGTTCTGTTCGAAGCGTTTTCGGACTCGCGCTTCGCGATCGGCCGGCGCTGTGTCGCTCGTCAGCGTTTCATACACCGCTGAGAGGGCATTGTCGGCGCTAACTGCCCCGTACCGACGTCCGTTAGATCAGTCTCTGCCTCGGCGAGCGCCGTCTCGAGGATCCGCTCGTTGCTATACTCCGCGAACGTCCGAAGGCTCGCGTCCGCGACGTCGTGTCGGTGCTGGAGTTGTCCGTTTAGTCCGTCGAGATCGTACCGATCGATGGCGCGGCCGATTTTGCACGTGCACTGGTATTCGTTCTCGAGAGCGTCACTCATTACCGTTCCACCCCTATAGTAGTCACTGAAAGTCATTGCACACCTGATCGAACGATAGCTGTACGATCAGTCTGTGCATCGTTTCAGTGGCTACTATAGTTCGATCGCGTCACTCGTTCCGGCTTCGCCCCCCGATAGCTCCCGCGATCGCCCGAACCCTGACGTGTCATCTTTGGTCGTTCATGGTGTATCGCGGGGAAAACCGTCTCCCTTCTGACGACTCTCGTCACGTTCGCGCAGCACTTGCTTTCCAATCGTACTGTTGTAAACTACGCCGTCGGTAACGGGCTCTGTCACGGTTCGTTCCGCGGGACGAAACTCACCGATCTATCCCCGGGCTGGCGACATTCGGTGCGCGGCTCCGCTTCCATCCGTCTTTCCGTTCCGAGGAATGCGTCGAACGGCTATCGTCGCGGATCGATACCACGCGACGCCACCGTGAATGCAGTCATTGCATTGCCGTCGCGACTGACGGCTCGAGGAGTCACCGAGTAGTGATCGTTCCTGTCGTTCCGCTCGTGCGTCGATAATTGCGTTCGATAATCTCGAACGATCCGTCTCCCCTGGTGATATATACCACACACATTTGAATAGATAACTAGCTTCTTTTCTCCTATAATTTGTACATATGTACCTCTATTCGAGAGATATTGGAATATGTGCCCTCATCTAATGCGTTTATTCTAACGTTCCTTTTTACAGAACGGTGCCGAAAACGGGGCCGTTCGGAAATTACCGTCGAGCGGTATATTCGACCGACGGAGCTGTTAAGGAGGAACTCGAGAGACGGACTGTATGGTCGATCATGGATACGTCCTTCCGACGCGGGGTATCGTACTCGATTCCGATGGAGCACAGGACCAGCTCGCACGCACGCAGTCGTGTTCGACGCTCGCTCGAGCGGCCGAGTCGATGGGGTTCGAATCGGTCTGGGCAGGCGACAGCGTCCTCGCGAAACCGCGCCTCGATCCGCTGTCGACGCTCGCGGCTGTGGCGGCCGAGACGGACGCGATCGAACTGGGGACTGCGATCCACCTCCCGCATCTCCGGCGTCCGGTCGCCGTCGCCCAGCAGGCGGCGACGGTCGATTTGCTCTCTGGCGGCCGTCTGTCGCTCGGGGTCGGCGTCGGAAGCGGTGCGTCGGTCGCGACCGAACACGAACAACTCGGCGTGCCGTTCGACCGACGCGGCCGCGTGCTCGACGAGACCCTCGACGTGATTCGCGGACTGTGGGACGGCGCGATAGACACATACGACGGCGACTTCGTCACGCTCGAGGACGCCGATATCGGATTACGGCCGACCGGGGAGCTTCCCATCTACGTCGCATCGGCGACGTTCGACCCGCGCGACGGATATCCGAAACAGATCCGTCGGCGGCTCGCGGACCACGGCGACGGCTGGCTGCCGATTTCGAAGTCACCGGAGATGTACGCCGGCGGAATCGACCGCGCTCGAGAGATCGTCGACGACGCCGGCCGCAATCCGTCGGCGTTCGGCGCCGCGTACTATCAGGACATCGTCATCGACGAGACGCGCGAGGCGGCCCTCGATCAGGCTCGCGACTTCATCGCAGCGTACTATCCCGAATGGGGGCAGATGTCTGACGAGCAACTCGAGCGTCGGGGCGCGTTCGGCCCGCCGTCGGTCGTCGCCGAGCATCTCGAACGGTATGCCGACGCGGGCGTCGAGACGTTCGTCACGCGGTTCGCGACGACGGATCAGCACGCGCAACTCCGTCGGTTTCGAGAACTGTTGTAGGGCGGAACGAACAGCTACTATTTCCAACACGTCCTCCGGGAACTGTTTCTCCTGGAGGCCGGGCTCTTGGCCGCGCCGTTCGGAGGGGACGTCGAGCGCCCGGCGGCGCTGAAACTGTACCAAAGCATGGGCACCGAGGACATCGTATGCGATCGTCCTCCCGCCCTGCGATCGACACGATTTCCGACGGCGTCGGTGAGGGAATCTTTTTGAGCCTCGCCGAGAAACTCGGCGACGTGCCGATGATACAGTCGCTCTTCGGAGAGAAAGCGGCGGTTTTACGCGACACGAATTTTCAGCTTCTGTTGCTGGCGAACCTCGTCGCGCCACTCGGAACGGCACTTATCTCTCCGCTTCTCGAGTCCCTCCAGCACCCCTACGGTGCGACGGACGCGACCATCGGATTGCTGATGACCGTGTTCACCGCCCCGAGTATCCTGATGATTCCGGTGGTCGGTGTTCTGGCCGACAGATACGGGCGGAAGCCGTTCCTCGTCGTCGGATTGTTCGTTTTTTCGGTCGCCGGAACCGCACTCGCGGTAACGACGAGCTTTCGCGTCGTCCTGTTCCTTCGGTTCTGTCAGGGCGTCAGCTTCGCCGCGGTGACACCGGTTATCATCACGAGTATCGGCGACCTCTATACCGGTCGTGCCGAAGCGACGGGGCAGGGATTGCGGTTTTCGGTATCCGGCCTGACACAGGGGTTCTTCCCGCTGATCGGCGGTGTACTGGTCGGCGTCGCGTGGCAGTACCCCCTGTTGCTGTACGCGATCGGTATCCCGATCTCGATCGTTCTCGCGCTGTGGTTTACCGAACCGACGGCACCGTCTCGGGAGACCGCGTCAGCGGCTGATCGAGCCGACCGTGGGACCTACGTTCGCGAACTGACTGCCGTCCTGCTCCGACCGCGCGTCGCCTCGGTTCTCGTGTTCCGCATGATACCGATACTCCTGTATATCACGTTCATGACGTACGTGTCGCTGTTAGTCGTGAGATCGATGGGCGGCACGGCGGGGCAGGCCGGTATCCTGGTCGCGTTGGCCAGCGCCACCTACGCCGTCGCGGCGACGCAGGCCGGACGATTCGGCTCGTCGTTCGCCGGACGGATCTTTCCCCTCGCGACCGCGATATCGCTCATGGCGGTCGGCCTCGTGATCGTCGCGTTCGTCCCGACGGTCGCCCTGGCGACCGTCGGCGCGTTGGCACTCGGGGTCGGGTTCGGCATGTCGCTATCTCTCCTCCGAAGCGTCGCGACCGGCTTTGCACCCACGGAACTCAGGGGTGGCCTCGTGAGCGTATTCGAATCGGCGGGTCGGCTTTCGGCGACCACAGCGCCGATCGTCGTCGGGTTCGGGATCGAGTACCTCGACGGGTCGGTTCCCCAGACGGAGTCGTTACAGCTCATGGTGGGCGGTATCGGCGTCGTCGGCGGCCTCGTCGGTATCGCCTGTCTCGTCGTCGCCCGTACGGCATCACCCCTTCCACACCAGCCCGGGCACGTCGACTCCGATTGATCGATACCCCCGTCCGTCACGGAGGGGACCTCTCCCGTCTGGCGGTTCTGTTCTGCTATCCGAAACCGTCTTGCGGAAGCCGACTCGAGAGCGTTTCGAAACGATTCGAAACGCCTCGATCGACACTGTTCGAAACGCTTCGACCGACGCGGTTCGAGATTCGAACGACGTACCGGTTTCCTGCCGAGCGCCGGACGAGTCCGAACCGGGCCGGGCTTGAGGTATCGACGGCTATTGGACCGTTGGACCGAAGTAAAACGTCTCGTGGTAATACGGGCGTTCGTCGGTGGTCAAGAAGGAAACACCGATGCGGCGGCCAACGCCGACCGGGAAGACACGTCAGGACTCGATCGACGAGGGAGCAGCGTCTCCGCGAGGGGAGTTACGTGAGCGAGGGGAGGCCGTCCCGTTTGAGGGCCGCCGCGATCTGATTCTTCTGGATTTCGTCGGTCCCCGCCGCGAGCCGGCGACCTCGCGCGAGTCGGTGGAGGTACTCCAACGCGTGTCCCTGCTGATAGCCGTTTGCACCGTGGATCTGCAGCGATTCGCTGACCACCGTTTCGACCATTTCCCCGGAGTAGAGCTTCGCCAGCGACGCGTCCATCCGATCGGGGATCCGTCCCTGCTCTTCCGCGTTGAGCGCCGCCCGGTACGTGAGCGAGCGCGACGCCTCGAGTTCCTTGACCATATCGGCGAGCTTCCACTCGATGCCCTGGAAATCCGCGATCGGCTGATCGAACTGTTCGCGCTGTTGGCCGTACTCCAGCGCCTTGTCGAGGGCACACCGGCCGATGGCGTTCGAGAGCGTCGCGCTTCCGAGACGCTCCCAGTTCAGCGCCTGGAGTTGCTGTTTGAACCCGTCCTTCCCTCGAGTCAGGACGTGCGTTTCGGGAACGACGATGTCGTGCATGCGGAACTGCGTCTGGGTGTGGTTCGCCATGTTCGTGTAGTGTTGCTCGATCTCGACGCTGTCCTCGTTGTCATCGAGGTCGATGATGACCGAGCCGAGTCCGTCCGGGAACCTCGCCCAGACGACGCAGGCAGACGCGTGCGGGATGTTACTTACCCACACTTTTTCGCCGTTCAGGACGAGTTCGCCGTTTTCCTCTTCGACCGTGGTACTCATCGCACCGACGTCCGATCCGGCTTCGGGTTCGGAAATCGCGATCGCGATCGCGTCTTCGCCTGCGGTGACGCCGGGGAGGTACCGGTCTTTCACGGTGTCGCTCCCGAACATCTCGATACCGCGAGGGGCGACCATCTGCTGGTTGTAGAGGTATTCGGCCGTATCCGGACAGACTTGTCCGACGGCTTCGATGCTGAGCATCGCCTCGAATTCGCCCATGCCGCCGCCGCCGTACTCCTCGGAGATGTTCAGTCCGAGATAGCCGCGGTCCGCGAGCAGTTCGATGTTCTCCAACGGAATGTCCCCGTCCCACGAGAACGCAGCGTCGGAAAATTCGTTTTGGGCGAGCTCTTCCAGTGACGATACGACCATCTCCTGTTCCGCCGATAGCGACAGCATTACCACGAATACTACGGCTCTCACAGTAAAGTCTTCTGTTTAGTCAGATACCGAATCCGGATTCCCGCGGCGAGTCGTCGTTCGCGCATCGACGCCTTCCCGACCGCCACCGTCCGCCGAATCGTCGATACCCGGTCGAACGTATCGGTTCCGTCCGTGCGACGCGTCTTTTCGAGCCCTCGTCGCTCGAACTCGGGAGCATCGTCGCTGGGAACGTCGGTGGAACTGCGTGTTGGACCCGAAATCACCGACTCGCGGGCGACCGTCGGTGGAACTTACCGGAGAGATAAGTAGGTGGAACTGGTAGCACAACTATGTACAAGGTACTACTAGCGGTCGATTCGAACGAAGATCGTTCCACGCTGGCGGCCGAAGCCGTCGCGAATCTCCCGGGAGAGATCGAGGTCGTCCTCTTGAACGTGTTCGAAGAGTTCAACGTAACCGACGGCGATGCGCGGATCGATTCGTCCGAACTATACGACGAAGACGATCTCCCGGAGAGCGTGACGGCCGCCGAGGGCATCCTCGAGGCGGCCGGTATCGATCCGGTGAAGCGACGCGAACACGGCGAACCCACCGAAGTGATCCTCTCGGTCGCCGAGGAAATCGACGCGGACAGTATCGCAGTCAGCGGGCGAAAGCGCAGCCCCGCCGGGAAGGCCATCTTCGGAAGCGTCACACAGTCCCTGCTCCTCTCCGCCGACCGCCCCGTGATCGTCGCCACGAGTGACTGAGTCTCGAGGGGGCCGGAACGTCGAAATCGGACACGGCGACGCGGCACCGTTCCGTGATCAGTAGAATATTGAACATTGCCTTCGTGAGAGACGGACGATGAAGAACAACGACTCCTCTATTGCGGTCTTCACGGGTCTCGGTCACGGGGTGTTTCACGGATTCGAGCTGGCAATTCCGCTTTTCGTCCCGATCTGGCTCTCGATGTTCGACGTCTCGGCGACGACGCTCGGACTCGTCGTCGGGGCGGGGTACGCCCTCATCGGACTGTTCGCGCCCCTCGCGGGCGTGTTGGCGGACGTATACGGATCGAAACGGCTCGTCTTGCTCTCCACTGGTGGCATGGGTCTCTCGTTCGCCGCGCTGAGCGTGCTTCAGTCCGTCGCGGCGCTCACCGTGACGCTGATGATCTGGGGCGCGATGGCGAGTCTCTACCATCCGTCCGGACTGTCGCTCATCAGTCGGAGCGCGGAGCAACGAGGGACGGTGCTCGCGTACCACGGCGCCGGGGGAAACGTCGGAATGGTCGTCGTTCCGCTCGCTGCGATCGTCCTGCTCGCGTTTTTCGAGTGGCGACTGGTCGCGCTCCTCCTCACCGCCCCGGCAGCGATCTGCGTTATTGTCGGTCTCTTCGTCTCGTTCGACGACACCGTTTCCGAGGCGGCCTCGGCGCAGCCCGATTCGGACCGAACGGCGAATCCGACCCTCGTCGCGTCGCTTCGTAACGTCGTAATGAACACGCGGACCCTGCTGATCGGTGGGTTCGTTCTCGTGTTCGCGATACAGATCCTGTACGGCGTCTACTATCGAGGGATCTTCACGTTCCTCCCCGACGTCCTCACGGACTTGCCGATGTTCGAAACCGTCGCGGTCGGCGATCGAGAGATCGAAGCGGGCCAGATCGCCTACTCCGGACTCCTGCTGGTCGGTATCTTCGGGCAGTACACCGGCGGCAAGATCAGCGATAGGGGACGCTCCGAGACGGCCCTTCTCGGAACGTTCATCGCGCTCGGTATCGCATCCGCGCTGTTCGTTCCCGCCTCCGCAATCGGCGTCGCCCCGCTGCTGGCCGTCTGCGTCGCACTCGGATTTTTCATCTACATGTTCGCACCGATCGCACAGAGTCTCATCGCGGAGTACGTCCCGGCGGAGAGCCACGGCCTCTCGTTCGGGTACATCTATCTGGGACTGTTCGGCATCGGCGCGGTCGGCTCGGCCGTTGCTGGCGTCACGCTCGATTACGGCGGTACGCCAGCGTTATTCGCAGTGCTCACCTGCGTGACGGTACTTTGTGCCGGTCTCGCCGTCGTGTTGGTCGCTCGCTCGAACGACTGAGAGAGCTACCTGCTGAGAATGTGGCTCGCACTGGCGCGTCGATACCTGTGAGACACGCACTCGAGACGGGATCACCACTGCTCGATCGATTCTCCCGGGTCGACCGCGAAGGCGTTCAGGACGCAGGCCAGCATACTGTAGTAGCCGAACGTCACCGTCAGTTCAGTGACTCCTTCGACGCCGAACCGATCTCTCGCCGACCGAAAGAGCGACTCCGGGACCTCGTTTTCGCGGAACAACGCGCGACCGTAGCGGACGACGAGCGCGTCGACCGCCGGAAGGGGATCCGTCGGCGCTCGAGCGGCGACGATATCGATCGTGTCGTCAGCGACCCCCTCCTCTCGAGCCAGCGGCTCGTGTATCGCCCACTCGTAGGCGCAGTCGAGTTCCCGGGCCGTCGTGATGATCGCGAGTTCTCGCACTGGACCCGGGAGCGTAC